>Ga0302325_10000234_pt1 | contig 159094 bp, 159 predicted proteins | sample Palsa_T0_2_FD_201948 | JGI IMG/M metagenome (GOLD analysis project Ga0302325, IMG submission 201948) | Peat permafrost microbial communities from Stordalen Mire near Abisko, Sweden - Palsa_T0_2 | ecosystem: Environmental > Terrestrial > Soil > Palsa > Peat permafrost | place: Sweden: Abisko...
AAACAATACAAGATTAAAATGTTTTTTAAGCCGCAACACCTGCACTTCGTCGGAATCGGCGGCATTGGCATGAGCGGCATCGCCGAGGTGTTGCTGAATTTGGGATATCAGATCAGCGGATCAGACCTGAAACTCAGCCCCACCACGGAGCGGCTGGCGTCGCTAGGAGCGCGGATTTACGAAGGCCACGCCGCCAGCAACGTCACGGGCGCCAAAGCGATTGTGGTGAGTTCCGCGGTGGATGCCGCCAACCCGGAGGTAGTGGAAGCGCGCCGCCTGCTCATCCCCGTTATTCCTCGCGGCGAACTGCTGGCCGAGCTGATGCGGCTGAAGTATGGCGTCGCGATCGCCGGAAGCCACGGTAAAACCACCACCACATCCATGACTGCGACCGTGCTGAATGTCGCCGGCTTGGATCCCACGGTAGTGGTGGGCGGGAAGGCCGCGTCCATGGGCGGCTCCAACGCGCGCGTAGGGCAAAGCGATTTCCTGGTGGTGGAGTCGGACGAAAGCGATGGATCGTTCTTGAAGCTCAGCCCGATCCTGGCCGTGGTCACGAACATCGACCGCGAGCACCTGGATCATTATCCATCCATCGTTGAAATCCGTGCCGCCTTCCTGGAGTTCATCCAGAAGGTGCCGTTCTATGGAGCGGCCATTCTGTGCCTGGATGACGAAAACGTCCAGCAGCTTCTTCCGCTGGTGAATCGCCGCGTGATCACTTACGGGCGCAGCCAGCAAGCCACTCTGCAAATCGCCGATGCCGACTGTGGCGCCTTTGAAAGCCGATTCTCGGTGCGCACCCGCGGCCACGATTTGGGGACCTTTCACCTGCGCGTGCCCGGCGTTCATAACGTGCTCAATGCCACCGCCGCCATCGCGGTGGGCCTGGAGCTGGATATCAAGCTGGAATCGATTCGAGAGGCGATTGCCAGTTATGCGGGCGTCGATCGCCGGTTTCAGATGCGCGGCCAGGCACGCGGTGTCACCGTGATTGACGACTACGGCCATCATCCCACCGAGATTCGCGCCACCCTCGCCGCCGCCCAGCTTTGCAAGTTTCGGCGCGTTCACGCCGTGTTTCAACCGCATCGCTACACGCGCACTCAGCACTTGATGGACGAGTTCGCGAAAAGCTTTCATCAGGCCGACGCGGTGTACGTGCTCGATATCTACGCGGCGTCGGAAGCTCCCATCGAAGGAATCACCGGCCAGGTGCTCGCGGATCGGATTCGGGATTTCGGGCATCGCTGCGTTCATTACACCGGAACCATCCCGCAGACTGTGGCCGCGGTGCTTGAAAAAGTGCGGGAACAGGACGCGGTTCTGACATTGGGCGCGGGGAACGTGTGGCAGGCCGGCGATCGTATTCTGGAAAAACTTCGGGAGGCGGCGTAGTGCCCGAGGCCAAATCGAAAGCCAATCGGCGCACTCCAGCCATGCGCATTGTGCTGCGCTACGCCGGCATCGCGATCGCCATTGGAGTGGTGCTTAGCGGCTGCATTTATGCGTCGGAAAGCTTCGAGCGCTTTCTGATTCGCGATCCACGTTTTTTTCTGCCCGGGCCGGCCGACTACGGATTGGAAAGCGCGAATCTGGAGCTACATGGCGTGAAATACGCATCCCGCCAGCAAATCCTGCGTCTCTTCGAGCCGGACTACGGCCGCAGCCTCTATTTGTTCCCGCTCGCGGCACGGCGTAAGTCGCTGCTCGGCGTCCACTGGGTGCATGAGGCTTCCGTTGCCAGGATCTGGCCGAATCGCGTGATTGTGCAGATCGCCGAGCGCAAGCCCGCCGCATTCATCAAACTGCCCGCGGAGAGTATGGTGCGCTGGGCGCTCATCGACGACGAGGGGGTCATTCTGGATCCTCCCGCGAAGGCCTCGTTCCAGCTCCCGGTTCTGGCCGGAGTAATGGGGGCCGAGAGCCAGGAAAAGCGCGGCATTCGTGTGCGGCGCATGCAAAGGTTGATGAGAGAGCTGGGATCGCTCGCCGACAACGTGTCTGAGGTAGACGCGAGCGACCTGGATGACTTGAGGATCACCGAACAAGCCGGAGGTGGCGCCGTCTCGCTGATGCTGGGCGATCGCAACTTTTCTTCCAGGCTCAGGAATTTCCTGGAGCACTACCCGGACATTCATCGCAAGATGCCGCAAGCGTCGTCGTTCGATCTCAGGCTCGACGATCGGATCACAGGTTTGGAGGCGTCCGGTGGAGCCCGATAGCAGCAGGCCATAAAGCATGCCCGACAAATCCCAACTCGCGGTCGGTCTCGATCTCGGAAGCGCCTATGTTCGTTGTCTCATCCTGCGCCTGGACAACGGCCGTCTGCGATACGCGGGGCACAGCGAGGTTCCATCCGACGGCTGGAGCAAGGGCAGATTGGCCGATCAGCAGGCGGTGACAACCTGTGTCCGCGCGGCAGTGCGCGATGCCGAGGCCGAAGCGCGTGTATCGGTGGATACGTTAGTGGTGGGCATGGGCGGATCGAGCATCGACGGATGCAATGCTCGCGGCATCTATGAATTCGGCCGGCCGCGCCCGGTGACCATGGACGACATGGCGTACGCCGTAGAGCGCAGCGAGCAAGTGCGTCTGGAAGAGGATCGCATCATTTTGCATTTGCTGCCGCAGGATTTCACGCTCGACGGCCGTGCCGGTAAGCGCTATCCACGCGGCTCCATTTGTTCACGCCTGGAAGCCAACGTCCACATCACCACTTATTCCGAACAGGAGCACCACGCCATTTTGCACGCTATTCATCAGGCGTCGTATGCCGTGGAGGAATCTATGTTTGAGCCGGTGGCGACGGCGTACGCTGCGGTCAACCGCGACGATCGCAATCGCGGCGTCGCCGTGGTGGATATCGGCAAGCATTCGACCGACCTGGTGGTGTACGACGGCGAAGCCGTGCTGCTGGCGCGCAGCCTGGCGATTTCGGCGGATCACTTCACGCGCGACGTGGCGGTTGGCTTGACGGTGCAATATAACGACGCCGAGCGCCTGAAGGTGGAATACGGATGCGCCATGCTGGGGCTCACCTCCGATAACAGTTTCATCGAGGTTCCATCCAATGAGGGGCGCTTGCCACGGGAAGCTCCGCGCAAGCAGTTGAACGAGATTCTGGAAGCGCGCGCCGAGGAGCTTTTCATCCATGTGGGTTCGGAGCTGGTGACCATCGGGATGGATCAGAAGCTGCTCGAAGGCGTGATCCTGGCGGGCGGCGGGGCGATGCTGAACGGCATGTGCGACATGGCCGAACGAGTGCTGAACTGTCCGGCGCGCAATGCGATACCGGAAGGCATCCAGGACTTCCCGGAGGATCTTTCGACTCCTCTGTGGGCCACCGTTTCGGGTTTGGCGCGATACTCGGCGCGGTTAAAAACCAATCGGGAGACCAAGCGCAGAGCTCCCGGTCTTATAGGAATGTTATTTCGGTGAGTTGCATCAAGACGGTGAGTTGGATCAATCACGACAGGAGGCTTTGAATGGACGCGTTAAAGTTTGCCATACAGGAAGAAGTTCTCGCCGGCACCAAAATCAAAGTGGTGGGAGTGGGGGGCGGCGGCTCCAATGCCGTCGCCAGAATGATGAACGAAGGCTTGCAGGGCGTGGAGTTCCACATTCTGAACACCGACGTCCAGGCGCTGAATGCGTCGCAGGTGCCCAACAAGCTCGCCATCGGCTCTAAAGTGACCAATGGTCTCGGTGCGGGCTCGGATCCGGGGCTTGGCAGGCAGGCCGCGCTCGAGGACACCGAGCGTATCATCGAAGTGCTGGAAGGCGCCGACATGGTGTTCGTCACGGCCGGCCTGGGCGGCGGCACCGGCACTGGAGCCGCGCCTGTGGTGGCTTCACTCGCCAAAGAACTGAACGCACTCACCGTGGCTGTGGTGACCAAGCCATTCGCCTTCGAAGGACCGCGCCGGATGAAGCAGGCCGACCGTGGGCTCTCCGAACTGGGCGGCACAGTGGATACGGTGATCACGGTACCGAACGATCGGTTGCTGGAACTGGTTCCACGCGGCACCAGCTTTTTTGAGGCCTTCCGCATCGCCGACGATATTCTACGCCAGGCCGTGCAAGGCATCAGCGATATCATCACCACGCCGGGATTGATCAATCGCGATTTCTCGGATATCCGCGCCATCATGCTCGGCATGGGATACGCCATGATGGGCACGGCATCCGCTTCGGGCGAAAACGCGTCCATTGAAGCCGCCCGGCAAGCCATCAGCTCGCCGCTGATGGAAGAAGGCGGGGTGAAAGGCGCGCGTGGCGTGCTGATCAACATCACCGGATCGAGCAAGCTGAGCCTGCACGACGTGAACGAAGCCTGCTCGCTGATTCGCGGCGCAACGGCCAACGAAGACGCGCAGATCAACTTCGGCGTCGTAATGAACGAGTCGCTGAAGGACACGGTGAAGATTACCGTGATCGCCACCGGGTTCCAGCGGGATAACCAGCCGCAACTGGCTCGCCGCGCGGTAGCCGCGGCGTCGGCATCTGTCGAGCCGATTGTTTTCGAGAACCTCCCGCCCGCGCCCCCACCCCCGGTTCCCATGCCATCGCCAGTGACGGAGCCGCTCTTCGCCAGCGGATTGAGCTCATCGCTCTTCCGCGAGATGCCGTCCCAGCCCGAACCGGAGGAAGAGCCTGAGATGCAGGAACCCGCGCCCATGGCGATGCCTGTGGATGATATCGAGGTGCCAGCCTATATGCGCCGAGAGCGCCGGTTATACCAGTAGTTGTTCCCCAGCTTGACTTAAACCTCTTAAACCTGTTATGACTGTTTGTAGAGGTAAGTTACATGAGTGCTCAGGAGAGCCCAGTGCGGGTAGCCGATGAAGCGTGGCTGGCGTTGGCCGCATTGCAATATGAGCACAAGGACCGGAGTTCATTCACGGTCAAAGAGATTCTAGATAGGGTAAAGGCGGCGCAAGTTCATCCCGAGTTGCGGCCGGGTATCCAAGTCCACATCTACTCGCACAACGTAGCGAACACCGAACCGAATTCCGGAAAGTATCGGCTGTTCTATAAGCTCCCTGACGACACGTTTCGGCTGTTTCGCCCAGGAGATGCGGCACACCCTGCCCGCAAAGGAAAAACTATGCCGGAACGGAGAGAAATCCCGGAGAAGTATCACTACCTGCTGGATTGGTATGAGCGCGAGTATTGCAGCCGGCAAACCGTCTGCAACGAAGCAGACGATCCGATCCTTCAAATGCTTGGCGTTGGAAAAGAAATTTGGGCCGATACCAACGCTGACGACTACGTTCGGGATCTGCGTGACAATTGGTACGGAGCAAAGCACGCTACGAAGTGATTCCAGCGTTCCGGTGACGGCCACGGAGGAGGGTTCGCTTGGCCAACATCTTTTGGGACACGAATCTGTTCATTTACTTGCTTGAGGACAGCCCCGGATTTGGCGCCACTGTTCAAGACCTGCGCCGCAGGATGCTGCGCAGAAACGACCGCTTGTTCACCAGCGCGATGACCATTGGAGAGGTCCTGGTAAAGCCTTTATCCACGGGCCATAATTCATTGGCGGAGCGCTATCGGGCGCTCTTCTCTTCACCCCAACTCACCATCTCACCTTTTGATTTAGGCGCCGCCGAAGCTTACGCCCGGATTCGTCAGGATCGTGGACTTCATCCCGCGGATGCGATTCAGTTGGCGTGCGCCGCGTCGGCCGAAATCGATCTATTCATCACCAACGATAGCCGGCTTAGCAGGAGGAATGTCCCTGGAATCAAGTTCATTTCCGGATTAAGAGAAGCGCCGATTTGAGGCTATTGAAACACCGGCCGCACTCGCGACCCATTCTGGATCGGCTTCTCCGACGGCAGCGCCGCGGCATCGCCTTCGCTCAATCCTGAAAGTATTTGCGACTTCGTAAAGCTCGAGATGCCCTGGTTCACCTTACGCCACACCACTCTGTCACCCTCGAGCAGCAGAACACCAGTATCGGAACCCTGCCGCCGGATGGCCTCCTTCGGAAGAGTGAGCGCGTTTTCCACCGCGCTGGCCTGAATGTCCGCGTTAATGTTGGCGTTCGGAAGCAGGTCGTGATCCGGATTCTCAATGATGCATCCCACCTCGCCCACCTGGCGCGTGCCGAGCGGCACAATCTGCGTCGGCAGTTTGTCTACCTGGCCCTTCCATTGATGCCCTGGCTTCGCGTCCCAGCTAATGGTCACCGGCTCTCCTTCGCGAACCTTGCCTAAGTCGGGCTCATCCACGTAAACTGTCACGCGGACCCGGTCGAGCCTGCCTACCTTGGCGATCGCATCGCCTGGATTTACGTAAGCCCCCTGCTTCAAATCGAAATCGTATAGTGTTCCGTTCATCGGCGCGCGAATGACGCTGAGATCCAGATTGCCTTGCGCTATCGCGGCAGTCGATTGCGCCTCCTGCAACCGAGCCTTGGCGATCTCCTTATCGGTGCCGGTGACGAGCGCGCCTTTACTTTTCTCCAGCGACTGGATTTTCAACTGGAGTTGATCCACAAGCTGCCGCGCGGAATCCAACTCCTGACGTGTGGCGGCCTGCTGGGCTACCAGCCGGTCCAATGCTTGATAGCTTCTTTGCGCAGCCTCCAGATCCAGCCGCGTCCGCGCCAGATCGGAATCAATTTGCTGACGCTCCGCAACGCGGCCGCCTTGGGTCAGCACCTGCTCCTGAGCCTTCGCTTCCTGAATAGCGGCTTGGGCCTTCGACAGGTCAGCGCTCGCAACTCGCGTGTCGAGTTCCACCAGCGGCTGGTCCTTGGTCAGCTGCTGACCTCGGCTCACCAGGACTCGCGTAATGAGCCCGGAGCGTTCTGAGCGCACCGGCATCCACTCGATCGGCTCCACTTTTCCGTTGGTATTCAGAGAAGTGATCAGGGTCTCACGCACTACTTTGACAAACGCCACTTCGGGCGGCGACGCCCTTTTGGTAGCGACCCAAGCCACAATCACTGTCGCGCCGATGAGAAGAATGGCGAGCCAGCTTCGGCTACGCCTCACTGGTTGAACCTCGAAAAGCCGAACCTCGAAAAGCCGAACCTCGAAAAGTCGACAACCTTCATTGTCCCAAATCTATTCCAAAATCAGCAGCGTATCGCCCGCGCCCACCGTCTGGCCGGCGCCGGCGCGAATCTCAATCACGTGCCCGGGCCGTGTCGCCTTCATCTCGTTTTGCATTTTCATCGCCTCCACCACAATCAGGCCTTGCCCCACGTCCACCGTGTCCCCGACGTTCACGAGCACGCGCACCACTTTTCCGGGCATAGGCGCAGCGATATTTTGACGCCCTGAACCCATGGCCGACGTTCCGCTCCTGCGGGTATCGCGAGGATCCCGGACATCCACCGCGAATCGCCGGCTCCGCGCCTCGGCGCTCAACCCATTCGGCGTCTCGATCACCCGAATCTCGTAGCTCGCGCCATCCAGCAGCACCGAATACACACCTGGTTCAATTTGCCTGACTGCAGCCAATTGTTCGGAATCAATCTCGATTGTGCGGCCATCCACCGCTATCTGCCACTTCATCGCAAGAGCTGGCCTCGCCCTGCAGTGCGCCATCGGCTGGCCTCGGATTTCGCCGCGATCATGGCGGGTTCGCTTGCATTTCGCGCGTGCGCCAGAGCGCCCAGCGCCACAGCCAGCTCGAGTTGAGGAGCCGGCTCGGGCGGAGGCTTTCGTTTCGCCATCAAATGCGGGATGAACTCGGTCGAAATGTCGCCCGCGCGGAATTCCGGATCGTCCAGAATTTCGAGAAAAAAAGCTATATTCGTTTGGATGCCGATGATCCCGTATTCAGAAAGCGCGCGCTTCAGGCGTTGGATGGCAGCGTTCCGATCCGGCCCCCACGTCACCAGCTTCGCCAGCAGCGCGTCATATTCTAACGGCACGTTCCACCCCGGATAGACGCCCGAATCCAGGCGTACTCCCGGCCCGCCCGGCTCCCGCAGTTGCTCAATTTTCCCAGGCGATGGGAGGAACTGGTTGTCAGGATCTTCCGCGCAGACACGGCATTCCATGGCCCACCCACGCCACGCGACATCTTTCTGGGTGAATGGCAGCCCCTCACCGGCCGCGATCTTCAGCTGGAGTTGCACCAGATCATATCCGGTCACCAGTTCCGTCACCGGATGCTCTACTTGAAGCCGCGTATTCACTTCCAGGAAGTAAAAGTTGCCGTCGTTATCGGCCAGAAATTCCACCGTGCCCAGATTGTCGTAGCCCGCCGCGCGCGCCACCTTCAGCGCGGCTTCGCCCATGGCCACGCGCATATCCGGACGCCTGGCGACAAAAGGCGACGGACATTCTTCGACGATTTTTTGATAGCGCCGCTGCAGCGAGCACTCGCGTTCCCCTAAATGAACCAGGTTGCCGTAATGATCACCCGCGATCTGGATCTCGATGTGGCGCGGCTTTTCGATCAGCTTCTCGATGTAGATCTCGCTGTTGTGAAACGCCCGTTCCGCCTCGCTTGAGGCATCCCGAATGGCGGATTCCAGATCATGCTCCGCGCTCACTCGCCGCACGCCCTTGCCACCGCCGCCAGCCGCGGCTTTTAGCAACACTGGGTAGCCGATTTCACGTGCTAGTTTACGGGCCTTCTCGACGTTCGCGGCAGGCTCTTCGCTGCCCGGCACCACCGGCGCGCCCGCTCGCTTCGCCAAAATCCTCGCGGCTGTTTTCGAACCCAGCTGCCGGATCGCCTCGGGCGAAGGTCCAATGAACACGATGCCCGCGTCCGCGCACGCCGCCGCGAATCCGGCATTCTCACTCAAGAAACCATAGCCGGGATGGATGGCCTCGGCACCATGCTTCTGGGCGGCTTCGAGGATCCTATCCACGCGCAGGTAGCTGTCGGCGGACGCCGCTGGTCCGATATGCTCGGCTTCGTCGGCCAGGCGAACGTGCAGTGCGCCTCGGTCGGCATCGGAGAACACCGCGACGCTCGATATGTTCATTTCGCGTAGCGCGCGCATGATGCGCACGGCAATCTCGCCACGGTTGGCGACCAGGACCTTCCCGAACATGCATGGTGATTTTAGCAGAGGCCGATTTCAACTGACCGGTCTGAATTGGCCAATGGCGCGTTCACGCTACTCTAAACTCAATGGACAACGAAGAATTCCGGCGTTACGGGCACCAGGTGGTGGACTGGATCGGCGACTACCTCGAAGACATCCGGCAGTATCCGGTATTGCCGGACGTGAAGCCGGGCGAGTTAGTGGATCGCTTGCCGCAGCACGCGCCCGATAGCGGCGAACCGATGGATGCTATTCTGGAGGATTTTCAAAGCTCCATCGTTCCCGCGCTGACGCATTGGAACCATCCCCGGTTTTACGCTTACTTCTCTGTCTCGGCCTCCCATCCGGGCATCCTGGCGGAGATGCTGGCCAGCGCGCTCAACGTCAATGGCATGTTATGGAAGAGCTGTCCCGCGCTGACGGAGCTGGAGCAGGTGACGCTCGGATGGCTGCGACAGTGGATGGGCCTGCCATCGGAATTCTTCGGGATTATCTATGACACCGCTTCCATCAGCACCCTGCACGCCATCGCGGCGGCCCGCGAAATGGCCGATCCGGAATGCCGCACGCGTGGCAACGCACCTGGTCTCGTGATGTACACTTCCGAGCAAGCGCATTCCTCGGTGGAAAAGGCCGGCATCACGCTCGGAATCGGCCAGGACAACATTCGCAAAATTCCGGTCGACGATGCGTTCCGCATGCGCGTGGATCTGTTGCGTGAAGCGGTTGCAGCGGACCAGCGTGCCGGCAAGCGGCCCTTCTGCATCGTTCCCACCGTTGGCACCACGTCGACGTCCAGTATCGATCCGGTAAATGCAGTCGCCGACGTGGCCGAAGAGTGCGGCGCATGGCTGCATGTGGACGCGGCCTATGGCGGCGCGGCGGCTGTGGTGCCGGAGCTGCGATCCGTGATCGATGGCGCTGAGCGGGCGCACTCGCTGGTGGTGAATCCGCACAAGTGGCTCTTCACACCGATAGATCTGAGCGCATTTTACACGCGCAAGCCCGAGATCCTGCGCCGAGCCTTCTCGCTGGTGCCCGAATATTTGCGAACCGCCGAGGATTCGCGCGCCGTGAACTACATGGATTACGGCGTGCAGCTGGGCCGCCGGTTCCGGGCCCTGAAGCTGTGGTTCATCATGCGGCATTATGGACGCGAAGGAATCGCGGAACTGATCCGCAAACACATCGACTACGCGCAGCGGCTGGCCGGGCTAATTCGCGAGCACCCCGATTTCGAGATCGCCGCGCCTACACCTTTCGCGCTGATCTGTTTCCGCTATCGAGGCTCCGACGACGAGAATCGCGCCTTGCTCGAAGCCGTGAACGCGTCCGGGAAGGCGTTCTTGTCTCACACCGTGCTGAACGGCCGGTTCGTGCTGCGGCTGGCGATCGGAAATATCGCAACGCAATGGGAGGATCTGGAGGAAACCTGGAACCTGGTACGTCAGAGAGCTAAGAAAGCAGCCGTTACTGGCTGATCTTCTGCAGCAGAAACTCGTCCACCGTGCTTAACAGCAGAGAGGGGTGAACCGGCTTGGAGATATAGCCGTTCATGCCCGCTTCGAGGCACCGCTCCTTGTCGCCGTTCATGGCGTGCGCCGTCATGGCGATAATGGGAAGCGCGTCCCACCGGGAATCCTTGCGGATCATGCGCGTTGCTTCCAGGCCATCCAGCACCGGCATCTGCACGTCCATCAAAATGAGATCGAAAGCGACGCTCTGCTCCAGCTTGTTGAGCGCCTCTTGGCCGTCGTTGGCAAGTTCGATGCAGAAGCCACGCTTGCGCAATACCGCCGTCACTACTTTCTGATTCACGTGATTATCTTCCACCACGAGAATCCGCGCTGTGCTGCCGGATGCGACCGGTGTGGCTGGCACCGTGGCCGCTGGGCTCGTTTTCCGCGGCACGCCGCTGGCCGCTCCCGCCTCGCATTTCAGTGTGACGGTGAAGGTGCTGCCACGCCCCAGTTCGCTTTCGACCTGTACTTCACCTCCGTGAAGCTCCACCAGACTGCCAGTGATCGCCAGGCCCAAGCCAGTACCGCCGAACTTGCGGCTGACAGTGCCGTCGGCCTGCGTGTACTTGTCGAAAATGGAGAGCAGCTTGTCGGCTGGAATGCCCGTTCCGCTGTCTTCCACGGCGATCTGAACAAGGAACACACCGGGCTCAATGAACTGTCCCCCCACCCGCACTTCCACCGATCCGTGCTCTGTAAACTTCACCGCATTGCCGACCAGATTGGTGATGATCTGGCGGATACGCAGAGGATCGCCGGAAATCTGTTGTGGCAGATCGGGCGACACCTCGGCGCGCAGCGAAACTGAATTCTCGCTGGCCTTCGGCTGATGGGCCTGGATGCAATCCGCCAGCAATACGCGCATATCGAACGGTATCTTTTCCAGTGTCATTTTTCCTGCTTCAATCTTTGAGAGATCCAGAATATCGTTCAGCAAGGATAGCAGAGTGAAACCGCAGCTCTGTGCTATTCGGAGCTGTTCGGCCAGATCGCGGCTCAACTCCCGGTCGATGGCGATGTCCAACATCCCAATCAGGCCGTTGGTAGGGTTGCGCAGTTCGTGCGAAACAGTGGCCAGAAACTCGCTCTTGGCCCGGCTGGCAGCCTGCGCGGAACGCATGGCTTGTTCCAGTTGAGTGGTACGATCTTGGATGCTCTTTTCGAGCAACCCCCGCTGCTCCACCAGCGCTTTCTGCGACGCGGCCAGATCGTGAATCAATGCATTGCAGGTTTCGCCGAGAAATTCCACTTCATCGCCGGTCTTGCTCACCGGGATTGGTTTCCACTGGCCGTTGCGCGCGGATGCAAGACTGGTAGTCAACTTCGAGAGCGGCCGCGTGATCCGGCGAGTGGTAAAGAACGAGATGGCAGCCGACAGGATAACGATCAGGCATAGGAGAACGCCTTCACCCGCGTCGAACGTGTTCTGGTGAAGATCATAAGCCAGAATAGTTGCAACCACCCCAAAGACCAGCGCGGCGGCAATGAACGAGAATCTCGAGGCTAAGGAGCGCAGCGGCCCTTGGCGCGCGAGAATAGGGTCGCCAGTCGAGGGCTCGGCCATGGTCGTCCATCGGCTTTCCTAAGGTCTGCTGCATAAGGGATTAGCCCTAGGCCACGGACATGACGGTAGCCAACAGCGCCAATGTTATTCTTGGAACGAGAAATGGGTCGCCTCCGGACCAGCCTATGCGGCATCCCGCTCGAAAACCCCGTCATCGCGGCATCGGGTACTTACGGCTATGGCGTCGAGTTCGCCACGGTTGCCGATTTGAATGCGATGGGCGGCCTGGTGGTCAAGGGACTTTCCCGCGATCCCATCGCCGGCAATCCGCCGCCGCGCCTATGGGAGAGCGAAGGCGGCATGATCAATTCCATCGGTTTGCAGAACATCGGCGTGCGAGCCTTTGTTGCGGAAAAGCTCCCTCAGCTTCGCCAGGTTCGCGCCGCCGTCTTCGCGAACGTCTTCGGGTACCAGCCGGAGGATTACGCCGAGGTGATCCGCGTTTTGGAGGATGCGGAAGGCATCGCTGGATATGAGCTGAATGTTTCCTGCCCCAACACCAAGCACGGAGGGATTTATTTCTCGAGCGACCCGGTGCTGCTGAGTGAATTGGTAGCCTTGATCCGGCCGCTCGCCCGGCGTCCCTTGATCGTCAAATTGTCTCCCAACGTGGCACGCATCGAACCACTCGCGCAGGCCGCCGAACAGGCTGGCGCCGACGCCCTCAGCCTGGTGAACACGTTCGTTTCGCTCGCCATCGATGCACACACCCGCCGGCCGCGCATCGGGGCAGGGTTCGGTGGGCTCTCAGGACCCGCCATCAAACCCATCGCGCTCCGATTGGTTTACGAGGCGTCCCAGGCGGTCCGGATTCCGGTGATCGGGCTCGGAGGAATCCGCAGCGGCGAGGATGCGGCCGAGTTTCTGGTAGCCGGGGCCGCGGCAGTTCAGGTGGGCACCGCGAACTTCTGGGACCCGGAAGCGCCCTGCCGCATCGCGCGCGAGCTGGAAGATTACCTCGAAAAAGAAAACATCGACAACGTTCAACAACTGGTAGGTACTTTGCAGATATGAAACAGACCATTTCGACCGACAAGGCGCCCAAAGCCATCGGCCCCTATTCACAGGCAGTGGTGTACGGAGGACTCGCTTACTTGAGCGGGCAGATCGCGATTGATCCTGCCAGCAACAAAGTTATCGAAGGCGGTATTTCGGCGCAGACCGAGCGCGTACTCGAAAACATCAAGGCGGTGCTCGAAGCCTGCGGCGCTTCGCTTGATTCGGTCTTGAAGACCACGGTGTTCCTAAAGGACATGGAAGATTTCGCGCCCATGAACCAGATCTACGCGCGCTATTTCTCTAAGGATTGTCCAGCCCGGTCAACCGTGCAAGCGGCCAAACTGCCACGTGACGTGGGCGTGGAAATCGACGTGATCGCCGCCGTTGTTGCGGAACCACAGCCGTGAGGGCGTGGGAATCAATGCGCTGAGTACTGCGGCTGGGGCGAATTCAGCTTGATTTCGAGCGTCTTCTGCTCTTCATCCACGTCGAAGTTCTGTCCGAACGTCTGATAGTCCTTGGCGATCACCTGTATCAGGATGGTCCCCTGTGGAATGGGAGGAATCTTCACTAACCCTTCCTGATTGCTGCGCAGCTCCCACTCCAATCGGATCTTCTTGCCCAGCTTGGTCTTCGATCGTCCCTTCACGAACTTGACGATCACGCCCGCGTTCTCCACCGGCTTGCCACCAGGGCTCTTCACCGAAATCGTCAGGGTGGTCATGTCCGCTCCCAGGGCCGGAAGCAGCAGGGCGATCGACAAAATCAGTGCGCGCATTGATTGCATTGATTCATGATACGTCTTCACCGCTGGCTAAAGCTTCAGGCGATGTCCGGCAGCAGAAACTTTCGCTCGTCACCGGCTGCGCGCGTCACTCCCTCAGCCGCTAGATAGCCGCTGCGCACCGCTCCTTCCATGATGGGCGGCCAGCCGGATCGGGTCCAATCGCCGGCCAGGAAGAGATTTTCGAACTGAGTGGCGCTCAGCGGCCGAGCTTGCTCCAGCCCCGGGCGCGCTGAGAAGGTGGCGCGAATTTCTTTCACCACATGCGCCTTTTCGAGCTTTGCCTCTTTCACTAGAGGGAAAAACTCCGCCAGCTCACGTACCGCCAGCGCGATCACTTCCGCGCGCGGCATTTCCACCAGACTCCGTGACGCGCTCACCACCAGCTGTACGTATCGCCCGCCGGATTTGTTGAACATCCATTGCATGGTGCGGTCGAGCAGCGTGGCATGCGGCAGGTCCGTGATGCTGCGATCGAACCACAAGTGGATGCCGGTGATGGGCGAATGTTCGAAACCCTCAAGATCTAAGTCCAGCTCGGCAATTACGGACTGTAGGCGCTCGAACGGCAAGGCGGAGACATAGAAATCGGCAAGGTGTTGCTCGCCCGCCGCGATTACGCCGCGAATTGCGCCTCGCTCCACGATCGCGCGCTCCACCGGCGTCCGTGCATGGAAGCGGACACCAGGAATGCGTTGCCAGCCGTCTTGTCCGTACAGCTCACCCAATGGAACTGCAGGAATCCCCATTTCGTAGGCATTCGCGCTGGCCAAAAAACCGAGCCAGAAAACCTGAAACCCGTGGCTGGCGGCTATGCGGCCCAGATCTTCGTTGATGGCGCTCACCAGAACCTGATTCCAGAAACGCTGGATGGCCCGTTCGGTTTGGTGCTTCTCGCGCAGCCAATCGAGCATGCTGATTTGATCCAGATCCTGGCGCGTGCCGTGCTCGCGCTGGATGGCTAACATGGCGCCCGCAATCGCGATCTTGTCGGCCATTCCCAGAAACTTCAAATCCAAAAAGCTGCCGGTGAAGTGCAACGGCGCTGGAAGCCCGCCAGCCTGCAAAACCGAAGTTCGGCCGCCCGGTTCAATAAAGAAAAATTGCCGGTGAAACTGGATTCGATCCGCCACGCCCAACCGCCCGTAGAAATCCATCAGGTTGACGCAGCAGCGCAGCAATACGTGCTGGCAGTTGTCGATCACTTCGGATGTGTCGCCGGGAACCCGGGGATCGCCAGGAATAGTATAAGAAGTCGCGCGTCCTCCCAGGAAGCCGCGGGCTTCAAAGACGTCCACCTGGAATCCGGATTGGCCCAATGAGGCGGCTGTGGCGAGTCCGGCTAAACCTCCGCCGATCACAATCACCGAGGGCATGAAGAAATGGAAGGAAAACTAGGACTCAGGCGCCCACCGGCACTCGCGCGCGATGGCCCCCGCCGCCCCCGCTGCTATTGATCAGCAGCACGGCGATGGAGAGCACCACCAGCAGAAAAACGATGTCGGACAGGTCGAATTGCACTAATCTTTTCCTGGGGCTGCGGACTTTCTACCGGTCCGGCGTGCCCAATGAGCAAATTATGAAGTCAATTTAAAGGTTAGCATAGTAGGCCGTCGGGCCGGTTCGTACTAGCCAAACCGGTTCGTATTCGGAAAGCCTGGATTACGCAGGGTGGACGGAGCGCGACGCCGAGGCCTGAGCCACAACGTTTTCGATCAATCGAAGCCCACAGTTGCCGTCTAAGGTGAGGATGGACTCAGGGTGGAATTGCACCGCCTCAATCGGTAATTCCCGATGGCGTATGCCCATGATGACGCCGTCCTCGGATTCGGCGGTCACCTCGAGACAGGCAGGAAAAGTCTCTCTTCGCGCGTAGAGCGAGTGGTAGCGGCCTACCTTAAAGCGTTCCGGCAGCCCTTCGAAGATTCCCAGGTTGCGATGAACCACGCTGGACGGTTTGCCGTGCATCGGATAATCCAGCACGCCCAACTCGCCTCCAAATGCCTCGACGATTCCTTGCAGCCCCAGGCAAACGCCAAACATCGGGATGCCAACCCGGGCGCCGAACTTCACCAGATCGGGCACGCCAAAGTCGGACGGGCGGCCCGGGCCGGGTGAGATCAGAAGCAGGTGCGGCGCCAGGTCCAGTATCAACTGATGCGGAATTCCGGCGCGATACGTCACTACTTCGGCCCCGGTCTGGCGCGAGTAGTTGGCCAGCGTGTGGATAAAACAGTCGTCGTTATCCACCAGGAGCAATTTAACACCCTGCCCTCGCCGTCCCATGGCGATCTCGGGCGCTTCAGGCTTCCTTCCGCCTCGCAGGGAACGGAAGAATCCAGTGGCTTTGAGGCGCGTCTCTTGTTCTTCCAGTTCAGGAACCGAGTCATAGAGCAGCGTAGCGCCTGCGCTATAGCGCGCGATTCCATCGCGCAGGTGAACCGTGCGGATCAATATGCCGGTATTGATATCGCCATTCAGCGACAGCATGCCCACCGCGCCGCCGTACCAGCCGCGTGCGTCTTTTTCGAGATCCTCGATGGCCTGGGCCGCGGCTTTCTTCGGCGCGCCCATAATGGTCACGGCCCACATATGCGTGAGAAACGCGTCGAGCGAATCGAAGCCCGGCTGCAGAATGCCTTCCACGTGATCCACGGTGTGGAAAACACCCGCGTAGGATTCGATCAACCGGCGGCCGATCACTTTCACCGAGCCCGGGATGGAGACGCGCGATTTGTCGTTGCGGTCCACGTCGCTGCACATGGTCAGCTCGGATTCTTCCTTGGTCGAATTCAGCAACTCGCGAATACTGTCGGCGTCGCGTAATGGATCGCCTGTGCGGCGCGCCGTTCCCGCAATCGGGCAGGTCTCCACGCGGTTGCCTTCCACGCGAACGAACATCTCCGGCGACGCTCCGATCAGTTGCTCGTCGCCCAGTTGCAGCAGGAATTCGTACGGGCTGGGGCTGCCTTTCTGAATTCGTTGGAAGAGCGCTGACGCAGTCTCGGAATAGTTGGCCTGAAACGTCTGCCTCAGAACCACTTCGTAATATTCGCCCTGCCGCATCCCTTCCCGAACCGCTTCCACCTTGGCCATGTACTCTTCCGGCTGATGATCGCTGTCGATTTCGTTGTCCGGACGTTTCGGCGAGCGGCGGGCTGGAGCGCCGGTACGAGCCAGGCCGGCGGTGGAAAGATCGCCCAGCTCGAAATCGTAACGAAAACGCTCGATTTGCTCCTTCTTGCGATCCATATAGTAAATGTCGTCGCACAGAAAGAGGTGCAGATCCTTAACGCCGTGGCGCGGGAGTTTCAGATCGATGGGATCGAATTGGAACAGCAGGTCGTAGCCAAACGCACCCACCAGCGCGAGCCTCGAATCCTGCTCGCTATGAAATTCGCCGATGATCGCGCGCAGAATCGAAAACGCCGAAGGCTGTTTGCTGCGTTCTTCCTCGGGGAACAATTCCGGTAAGGGCTTCAAGCGTCCTTCGAGCGCTGCCCCTTCAAAGGCGAACTGCTCCCAATGCGGGTGACCGCCGAGCACGCGATACAACATCTGGTTCAGCGCTTCCCCGCGCCCGTTCAGCGGCCGGAATTCGATATTTTGTCCGGAAGATATGATTTCGATCGGCGGGCATACCGAAGCTACATCCCACCGCGAATACCGCTCTGGATACTCATAGCCGGACGACAGGTAGATGCCGCGATAGCGGTCCAGCTTATGGAGTAAATGGCCGAGGCCTTTTTTGAACGGGATGGCGGACGCGAAGCGGGTGACGTTGATCCCGCCCGGCGTCGTGTAGGCCAGCTTTCCCATATAGAAGGAGGATAGCACCACCCGCGCGTGCGAACTATTCTGCCTTCTGATTCGATGCGGGTGTATCCATCCGGGGAGTTTCGCTGCCAGACCGGGGAGTTTCGCTGACGGATTGCGCTTCACAGCCTATGGGCCTGGACACCTTCGATTTCGGCTGGCGCCCCAACTGATCGATGCGGACACTCGGGGCTTCCCAGTGATAGTGCCAGGTTCCGTGAACGCAAATGAGCAGTTCGCCGCAGCGCATTACACTGGCGAGAAGCTTAGGATCGTGATTCGCGGCCTCTGGCCACATTTGCCCTTGGTTTTGGGAACTGCAAACCGGGCGGAGATCGTCGGCGGCCAGGCATAACAGCGGGCAAGCGGCTATGAACCAGGTCCGCAAACTACGGAAGAGCATCGCGTCCCGTTCAGTCTACCGGCGGAACGCGCGGAAGCACAAGAACGGAAGGCGATCAATTGTACTGGGAATACCCGGACGCGCCCACCGACGTTTAGCACGTCCTCTCAACGCGCCACCGTCGCGCTCCACGCCGTCAGTTCCGCAGCCATGCGGTGAAGAGGCACTACGCGGTCTACGGCGCCCGCTCGGATGGCCTCACGCGGCATTCCGAAAACGACACAACTGGCCTCGTCTTGCGCCACCGTCCGCGCTCCGGCGCGTTTCATCTTGAGCAGGCCCTGCGCTCCGTCGGACCCCATGCCGGTGAGAATCGCGCCGATAGCATTGCCTTTGGCGACTTGCGCCACCGATTCGAAGAGGACATCCACGGAAGGGCGTTGATAGCAGACGCGCGGGCCGTCCTGAACCGAAACACAATACTCGCCTCCGGTTTTGCGAAGGGTCATATGAAAATTTCCCGGTGCGATCAGCGCCAAACCGGCTGTAACCCGGTCGCCATCCACGGCCTCTTTGACATGCACGCGGCATAGGTCATTCAAGCGCTTCGCGAAGGCTAACGAAAATACGGCTGGAATATGCTGCACGATTAGCATACCGGGCATGTTTGCGGGCAGGCCCACCAGCACTTCCCGTATTGCTTCCGTTCCGCCGGTGGAGGCCCCGATCGCAATGACGGTGGAACTGCTGGCGCCCGCGAGCGCGAGCGGAGCCACAGGCGCCGCAGCGGACCATTGCGGCTTGGCCTGCCCTATCCGCGCGCTCGCCGCCGCCCGCACCTTTTGCGGCAAATCCTGCTTCAGCTCGCCCACCGAATAAGGGCCGCCCGGTTTCCCCAGCACTTCCACGGCGCCGCATTGCAGTGCTTCCAGTGCCGTCTGGCTGGAAGATTGCGCGAGCGAACTGATCACGATCACCGGCAGAGGATAGAACTGCATCAGTTTCTTTAGAAACGTCAAGCCGTCCATGCGCGGCATCTCGATATCCAGCGTCAGCACGTCCGGGCGCAGGCTGATGATCTTGTCACGCGCGACATAAGGATCCGGGGCTGTGCCCACCACCTCCAGATCCGGCTCCGACGCCAGGACTTCGCTCAGCATCCTGCGCACGATGGCCGAGTCGTCGACGATCAACACCCGGATTTTGCGCGTGGCGTCCATTGCCTATCGCTATCGGTTGGCAGCAGGCCGCGTTGCTGGAATCAGGCGAACCGATATCGCGAGCATCCCTTCTGAAATTGCGAAGCAGCGGTGCAACGCTCCCGAGGCCGGCCACTCCTGCCACGACGCCAACTCGGGAGAGGATAGCGCCAGCTTCGATTCCGGCCACAAATGGCTGAGCGACGCTCCGCACAGAATATTGGACAGCTCCTGGATCACTTGCCCGCGCTGCGCATCAGTCAGCTCCATCGGGTCCAGACCCAGGAAGGACGCCGCGATTGGATCCACTGCCTCCACCGAGACGCCCAGCAGCATCTCCCCGCAGTACGATCCTGCAAATCGAATCCGGGCACAACTGGCCGCAGAGAGCCAGCCGTGTTCGCAACCCGCAACTTCGGCCGTGGTGAAGAACATCGTCTCCAGCACCTCAGCCGCTACCTGCTGGATGGTTTCGCTCGCCGCCGGTTCCTGGTCCATGCTCCGTGGTTCAGGGGTCTCAAGCTCGGGATGCATCGCCTGCTCCTAGTACCCGCTCCAATTCTTCGCGCAACGTTTCCGGCGTGAACGGCTTGGACAGGTAGCCACGAGCGCCCAGCTCGATCATCCGCACCATCCGCTCGTTGGTGGCGTCGGTCGAAATCACCACTGTGGGTATGCTTTTAAGAACTCCGTCCGCGCACAGCCGGCGCAGCAGTTCCTCGCCGTTCATCCCCGGCATGTTGATGTCGGTAAGGATGATGTCCACCCGCTGCGCGCTCAATTGCCTCAGAGCCTCTTGGCCGTTGCCCGCTTCCCTGCATTCGCCGACTTCGAACCCGGACAACCCCAGCACGCGCTTGATGAAGCTGCGCATTACCGGCGAATCGTCTACGATCAGCACAGAGTACGCCATTGATTGCTCCTCCGTGGCCGGGCCGCCGTTCTTGCTCGTTGGGCTTCCTTCATGCCTGTTCCGTCCTTTTAGCGCCCGCGCTATTCCGCACCAGCTCGCGCTCCACGCCGCCTGCCTCCCGCACCCACTGGCGCCCGGTTGAGACCTCCAGGCGCGTGGTTCGGGACACGTCGCCGCCCACCGCCTCGCCCGCAATCAGCATCCCCGCCTTCCACAGAATTCGCCGCGCCGCCAGGTAATTCCGCTTGCCGATTTGAAAAACACCCTGGCTGTCGAGCACCTGCGCTCCTCCCGCCAGCCGCACGATCATCCGTTTGCCATCGCCCCCGGCGGCCTTCAGGGCGTCCATCATTCTGGGGATCCCGGTGTCGGCGAACATAAAAGGATTTTGCGCCGCTTTCTTGGAATCGATCGCCGACTCAGGAAGCATGTAGTGCAGCAGACCGCTCACTTTGCTCACCGGATCGTGCATTGCCACTGCGATACAGGAGCCGAGCGCGTACGTCACCAGCACCGAATCGGCGTCGCGCGTCACTTTGCAATCGGAAATGCCCACCACCAGCGAACTTACCGCCATGCTTTTTTCACCCTAGGAATCCCGATCCGCGCTCCGATTTCTGGTTGCGATAGGTGGCCGGGCGCACGTACTGCAAAGCATGCTCAATGCCGGTGAGAGACTCCGAATGACCGACCAACAGATAGCCTCCGCGCTCCAAACACGCGCTCAGCCGCCCGACGATATCCTGCTGGGTCGGCTTGTCGAAATACATCATGACGTTGCGGCAGAAGATCACGTGAAAGGGCGTGCGCTCTTGAAATGTCTCGATCAGGTTGAGCCGCGAAAACTCCACCTGCTTCGCCAGTTGAGGCTTGACCTTGTAGAACCCTTCCGATTCCGCTCGTCCCCGCAACAGATGTGCGCGCACCCAGGCCGGCGGCACATCCGCAAAACGCCCCACCGGATAGACGCCGCGCCGCGCGGCATCGAGCACTCGGGTCGAGATGTCGGTGGCCAGGATGCGGAACTGCCGCACCGGCGGCTGAGCCAGAGCCTCCGCCAGGCACATGGCGATCGAGTACGGCTCCTCGCCGCTCGAGCAGGCCGCGCTCCACACACGCAAGGTGGAAATCTTGCGGAATTCTTGGTTGGCAGCCCGCGCGAGAAATTCAAAATGCGCGCGCTCGCGAAGAAAACTGGTGTGGTTGGTGGTCAGCGCGTCAATGAGTTCAACTAAAGCACACCCGGAAGAATCGGCCAGCACGTGGCTGTGATACTCGGCGAAGGTTTGAAACCCCAGCTTGCGCAGTTTCTTGCCCAGGCGCGCCGCCACCAGCGCCTCCTTGCCGCGCCTCAAATCCAGGCCAAAGCGTTCATAAGCCAGATCGCTGATCTGGCGAAACTCGCCCGCGGTCAGCTTCAGCTCGCCGCTCCCGACCGCATCATTCGGCATGACGGGTTCCGTTGCTCGATCCAAATAGACCCTCGGGATCGAGAATTAAGCCCACTCTGCCGTCGCCCAGGATGGCTCCGCCCGCCACTCCGGCAATATTGCGCATCCCTTCACCCAGGCTTTTGATCACTACCTCCTGCTTGCCGATCAGTTCGTCCACCATCAGGCAGAACAATTTGGTTCCGCTCTCGGCCACGATCAGCAGGCTCTCCCAGGGATTCTGGTGTCGGGGCTGGACGTGAAAGCGCTGATGCAGGCGGATCACCGGCAGCAAGCTGCCACGCACCAGCGCCATCTCCTGCCGGCCATGGATGGTGGATATGGCTTCTTCGGCCGGCTGCAGCATCTCCCGCACCGCGAAGATCGGGACAATGTAGCGCTGGTCCCCTACCCCCACCACCAGACCGTCTATGATGGCGAGAGTCAACGGAAGCTTGAGAAGGAACGTGGTTCCTTCACCCGGCTTGGAACTCACATCGATGCGGCCGCGCAGTTTCTGCACTTGCTTCCGTACCACATCCATGCCAACGCCGCGGCCGGATACGTCGGTGATCTTTTCGGCGGTAGAGAAACCGGGATGGAAGATCAGCGCAAAGATTTCGCTTTCGGTCGGCTCGGCGCCCGCCTCGATCAGCTTCTTCTCGCGCGCCTTCTTCAAAATCTTCTCGCGCGGCAGGCCCCGTCCGTCATCGGAGATCTGGATCACGATATGGCCTGCCTGGTGTCCGGCCTTGAGCAGCACCCGGGCCTGAGGCGGCTTGCCCGCCGCCACGCGCTCGTCCGGTTTCTCGATGCCGTGATCCACCGAGTTGCGCACCATGTGCATCAGCGGATCGGCCAGCTCTTCGACAATGTTACGGTCGAGTTCGGTCTCTTCGCCCGACAATTCCAGTTCCACCTGCTTGCCCGCCTTGCGCGACAGATCCCGCACCAGGCGCGAAGTCTTTTGGAATAGCTGCCCCACCGGAATCATCCGCATCGACATGGCGGTTCGCTGGATATCGTCGGTGATGCGCGCCAGTTGGGAGAGATTGCGCGCCAGGCGCGGCTTCAGGCTGGTCCCGAAGTCCGGATCGTGCCGCACCAGCGATTGTGAGATCACCATCTCGCCCACCATGTCCACCAGGTAATCGAGCTTGGCCGTCTCCACCTTGATAGACCGCGCTCCCGACGGCCGCGCCGCGGGCGGCTTACTCGTTTCTCCGCCTTCCGCCGGAGCCAGCCCTACTTCCCGCGCTAATGCAGCCAGGCCCGGCGCTACTGGACTGACGGGCGGCCCGGTCACCAAGCCGCGAATGGCCGCGAGCAGCTCGCCCGCTTCCGGCGCCGCGGGTGTCTTGCCGGTCTGGAGCATCGCGTCCAGCTCCGTCATCCAGACATTGAGATAATCCTGGCTCTCGAGTATCCGGTCAATGATCGCCGAAGTGATCGCCAGTTTTTCGTTGCGGGCCAGATCCAGCACCGTTTCCACTTCGTGAGCCAGGTCGCGCACAGCGTCCAGGTCCAGGAATCCAGCCATTCCCTTGATGGTGTGAAAGCCGCGAAATATGGCGTGGATCGCCTCGGAATTGGCCGGGTCTTGATCGAGCGTCAGCAACTGCAGTTCAATGGCGGTCAGGTGTTCGCGCGATTCCAGAATGAAATCCCCGATGAGCTCCGGATCGCTGGCCAATGGATTGGCGGAGGTGGCGCCGGCGCCCCGTTTCTGTTCAGACTCAGCGCTCATGTCCGTACTCTCCCTGGCCCCAGCTTAGGTGCGCAGCAGATGCGGCACCGGAAAACCGGTGCGCGTGGTCTTCTTGCCCGCATCGTCGTTCGGAGAGATGCACACTTGCACGCACATCTGGTCGTCGCCCAGAGCGAACGGAACCACGGTCCACTTTTGATTGCCCGAGCTGCGGGTTTGAAAGTTGCGGCCATAAATCACCGTGGGCGTGCTCAAACCCATCGCACCCAGCCGGCTTTCAAGCGCGGTCTTCACGTTGCCGATGATCATGTTGGTCACTTCCGCCACCGCGTCCAGCACGTCTTCATCGATGGCGGTGTAGGGAGTCATCAGCAACGCCGACGCGATCTTGGCGGCGCAGCCCGCCGAACACGCCATGCTCCCCGATCCCACCCAGGCGCCCGCCAGCCCGATCAGCGACACTACCCCGGAACACGGAACGGCCTCTTCCTTCTCGACAAACTCCGCGCCCGCCGCTACCGTGAGATTCAGCATGGTGGTGAACACCTCGTCGGTCGCGCCCCGGATGGCTTCGACCAATTCATCCTGCGAAAGGGTCTGCGCCGCCTCGGTGTTGGTTGTCATCGTTTTTCTCGGTTTCTCAAATCAATCCCACCAGCTTTTCTTGGATCTGTTCGGCGGTAAACGGCTTGCGCACATAGCCGGAGGCGCCGCGCCCCACCGCTTCGAGCACCTTGGCTTGCGTCCCTTCGGTGCTGACCATCAAGACGGGGATGCCATTCCAGATCTGCTCGGCTCGCATCTTGGTAAGAAACTCCAGGCCATCCATGTTCGGCATGTTGATGTCGGACAGCACTAACCCAATAGTCTGCCGGCGCATGGTTTCCAGCGCCTCCGCGCCATCGCCCGCTTCGTAAACTGTGCCGATCGGTATTTCGGTCTGCCGTAATACTCGCTGCAGGATCTTTCGAATCGCCGCCGAATCATCCACGATGAGAACGTCTAGCACTCGTGCCTCTGCCTCCCTAGTCTTTCTTATCGGATTGAGAGGAGGTTCTTTAGGAGAAAGCGCGAGTTATCACAGGCAGCGGGCGCTCCAGCTCTGCGCTGACAGGTTTGCCGCGCGACTGAGGAACCTTGTAGCATGTATGTACCTGACCGCGTCTTAGATCATCATCCACAGGCGTGGCTGACATAGAGTCAATTTAATGCTGGGTTGCGCAACGCGCCTTCGAGCAGCTGCGTTTACCTAGGTAGTTGGAGGACGGGGATGCAATTTGTAAATAGAATTTTGTGCGGCGTGGCGGTATCCGCCTGCCTGTTGATGGCGCAAGGGGACCCTCCCGGGCGAGTGGCGCGGCTGAGCTACATATATGGATCGTCTTCCTATCTCCCGGGCGGCGTAGACGACTGGGCTCCGGTGGACTTCAACCGGCCGCTCACCACCGGAGACCGCCTTTTTGTGGAAGTGGGAGGCACGGCGGAACTGCAAATCGGCTGTGGGGCGCTGCGCATGAACCAGGCCACCTCGCTCGAATTCCTGAACCTGGACGACTCCAACGTGCAGCTCCGCCTGAGCGAAGGCTCGCTTCTGATTCACCTGCGCTATCTCAGCGGGCAGGAGAGTTTCGAGGTGGACACTCCCAACTTGGCCTTCACCCTGGCGAGCACCGGTGTCTATCGGATCGATGTCAAACCGGACTTGTCGGCTACCATCGTCACGGTGCGCGACGGCCAAGGCGAGGTGACGGGCCCCGACCAGGCCTTCAGCCTCAATTCCGGCCAGCAAATGCGCGTTACCGGTACCGATCAGGTGAGTTATCAACCGAGCGATGTTCCGCCGCCCGATTACCTGGATACCTGGAGCGCGGGCCGCGACCAGAAAGAAGATCAGTCGCCTTCGGCGCGTTACGTCTCGCGGCAGCTGATTGGGTATCAGGACCTGGACCAATACGGATCGTGGCGGACCACGCCCGAGTATGGCGCCGTGTGGGTGCCCAACGGAACGCCGGCCGGCTGGGCGCCCTATCATAATGGCCACTGGCTGTGGGTGGATCCCTGGGGTTGGACCTGGGTGGATGACGCCCAATGGGGCTTCGCGCCGTTCCACTATGGCCGCTGGGCATACGTGGGCGGCTATTGGGGCTGGGTGCCTGGTCCGTTAGCGGCGCGCCCGGTCTACGCGCCGGCTTTGGTGGCCTGGGTGGGCGGCGGCGCGGTGGGCGGCGGAGTGGCTTGGTTTGCGCTTGGGCCGCGTGAGGTGTTCGTGCCCTCTTATCACACCAGCCCGGTCTATCTGAATCAGGTGAACATCTCCAACACAGTGATTGTAAACAACACTGTCAACGTCAATGTAACCAACGTGACGTATGTGAATCGCAGCGCGCCCGGCGCCGTAATGGCGGTGCAACAGGCCGCGTTTGTGAGCGCGAAGCCGGTTCAATCGGCTGCTATTGTGGTGCGGCCGGAAGCCATTCGCTCGGCGCCCATAGTTGCCACCTCTGCGGTTGCTCCTACCCGGGCGAGCGTCACTACCGTCGCAGCTCCGGGAGCCAAAGTGGTGCAACCTCCGGCCGCCCTGCAGGCGCGGGCCGTGGTCGCGAAACGCACGCCGCCTCCGCCTCCCGTGCCATTCGCCCAGAAGCAGCAAGCCTTGACAGCGAATGCGGGACGTCCGCTCGACACCAATCAGGTACAGCAGATCAGGCAAAGCCAGCCAGCGCCCCCCAAGCCTTTAGTGCGGCAATTGCAGGCTCGAACTCCGGCCCCGGCGCCGCCAGCGCGTCCCGCTGCTCAGGCTCCTGCCCCCGCAGGCCAGAGACCGGCACCGGCACCACAATCCGCACCGCCAGTCCAAAGACCGGCCGCCACACCACAACCCGCTCCCGCAGTCCAGAGACCAGCTCCGGCGCCGCCCAAGCCAGCAGCGCCGCCTGCCGTAGCGCCTGCGCCAGCCCCTGCGCAGCCTCGAGAAGTTCAACGCCCTGCGGCAGAGCCTAAAGCGGCACCGCCTGCGCCTGCGGCGAATCGTCCTCCGGCGGCGGCATCGGAGAGACCGGCTCCCAAAAAGAACGAAGATAAAAAGAACGAGGAGAAGAAAAAAGAAGACAAGAAAGAGGACAAGTAGCGCGCTTGCGCTATTGCACTAGCGTCTTGAGCTGCTCAAACATCATCATGCACGCCGGGCCGAGCGTGACGAGCAGCACCGAGGGGAAGATCAGAAAGAACACCGGAAAGATCAGCTTTACGCCCACTTTGCGGGCCTTCTCCTGGGCCTTTTGGCGAAAACGGGTGCGCAGATATTTGGCGTGCGAACGCAGCGCGGGACCGATGCTAACACCAAAACGGTCGCTGTCGATCAACAGATTCGCCAGCTTCCGCAGCTCAGGCTCTTTGTTGCGCGCGCCCAGTGCGCGGAACGAGTCGGCGCGCGTGCCACCAGTCCTCAACTCCATATAGAGCTGCGCCAGTTCACCGCTCAAGTCTGGATGAGTGCGCTTCAATCCGCGGCTTGCGTCGGCGATGGATTGATCGAGCGCCTGGCCGGCTTCCATGGCGAGCACCATCAGGTCGAGCGCGGGCGGGACTGCGCTTCGCAAGCGCTGCGCCCGGGCGTGCACTCGCGAACTCAGCACCCGGTCGGGCAGCAGGAATCCGATTCCCAATCCACAGATCATCGGAAGCGGAGTAGCGGAAGGAGCGTGCTGCAAAAGCAAAGCCACAATTCCGAATAACCCCGCAAAAAACAGAGCGCTGCCACACTTGATTCCGTAGAAGATCGGCAATGCCGACGGCCAGCGGTATCCCGCCGCGGTGAGCCGCACGCGGTAAGGATTTTGCTCGTTCTTGGCGGCCGGGAAATTTTCACCGATGGATTGGAAGAGATTCGCGAAGGCCGCTTGTGAAGTGGTCTGCCCATCGCCGGCCAGCAATTGCCCCGAGTGCTCGGTGCCGCGCCGCTCGGCCAGCCTCTGGTAGCAATACCCGGCCAGCGCCACCGCGGTCAAAACGAATGCGAAGAACCCGGCGCCCATCCAAATTCCGGTCATATTTTTATGTCCACGATGCGCCGGATCACGAAGTGCGCTACCACCAGGCAAGCCACTGCGGCAGCAATCAGATATTTCCCGTAGGGATGGTGAATCAAGACCGTGAGATAGGACGGATTCACTACCGCCATGACGGCGGCAATGGCGATCGGCAGAACAGTCAGCACCACGCCAGTCAACTTGCCGTGCGCGGCCAGCGCCCGGACTTCACCCTTCAGCGACACTGACTCACGCATGTTCTCCGCCAGCGTGCCCAGCACCTCATTCAATTTTCCACCGGTCCGATTTTGCAATTGGACGGCGGAGGCGAACATGGTCACTTCGAGCAGCGGCACACGTTCGGACAGATTGCTGAGGGCTTGCTCCCAAGACGTTCCCAAGTTCCCTTCGATCGCCGTCTGATGCATTTCGGCCGCGACGGGCTGCTCGCATTCTCCCGACAGAATGTCCATCGCAGCGGGGAACGGGTGTCCAGCGCGCAGCGAACGAGCCAGCGAATCCAGAGCGTCCGGGAAGTTTTCTTCAAATTGGCGGAAGCGTTTGGCGCGGCAGCGCAGGATATAGAGATACGGCAGGGACCCCACGGCAACGGCGATCAGCAGCCCGGCCCAGCCGGGGACCCAATCGAACTGCATGGTAATTCCCAGCCCCAGGCTGCTCGCCAGCAGCATCAGCAGCGTAACGCGTCCCACCGACCAGCTGAGGCCCGCCTGCAGCAGATGGCGGTGCATAATTCTGACGAAATCCGATTTCTCGAGCAGCCTGGCCCATGGGGAGATGCTGCTGAGGGAATCTTCCTTGAGCAGCCGCGGAGCATCATCGAGCAGGTGATCGGACATGTCTTCGGCCAGCGCCTCGGCCCCCATGCGCTGCCACGCGAACCAACTGATGAGCACGGCCAATCCAGCCGCGAGAAAGGTTGTCAGAAAAACCAGAACGGAGGAAAGAGCCAGCACTTAACGTCCCCGATTCTTGCCCTGCGGATCAGTATTTCGCGCAACTGCATCTACGGTCTTCTGCAGGATGGTTTGCGTGGAGACGAAGATCACCATGTGCTGGTGCTCCCAGGAGCGCCCGGGAAACAGCCGGGCCGCGAGGTTCCCGCCATCTGGTGCGCTGACCGTGCTTTCCAGCAGGAAGCTCGGACCGGCGGGGAACTTTATATCCGAAGCGTTCGCTGCCCCCATCCTGGGCTTCACATGCAGGCGAAGCTGATTGGTCCCGAGCCATTCCGGCGAGAACTGTACCCGAAGCTCGTCCGGTTTGGCTCCCACACGATAGCTGATAGGCCGCCCGACACCCGCCATAAGCCTCTCGCTCGAGATCATCTCCAGCTCATGTTTTTGTTCCAGCTTGCGGACCAGGTCCCATCCCTCACCCGCGGAACGGAAAGTGGCCGTGCGCCATGCCTTATCGGACTCCACCGGTGCGGATTGCGCCCGCAACTCTTCCAGAGCGGCGTCGCTCACGCTCAGTACCCGGACGCGCAGTTGAATGGGATGATCCCAGTTCGCGGTGCCGCCCAAACGCCCTTCTTCGGGCCAAACTGAGTCCGGCCTGTTCGATGCTGAAAACAGCTCAGCTAGCTCTAGCGAATGGCGTGGTGTGGTTTCCTGATCCATTGGATTTCGCAGTGCAGCGCGGATTCGGCTGCCGGCGTCGGCCAGCGCCACCATGTCGGTATCCTGAGCCTTGATCAAAACTGTCACCACGGCGCCGGGCGGGCGATTGCCATTGGCGTCCGGGGGGCTTACCGCGAGAACCTGGACATTCTCCAGCACCGTGCGAATTTCCGCCGCTCCATTTTTCTCCGACACCGCCTGCAGATCCACGCGCGATCCGGGATGCAGCAGGCTCAGCAAACTCTCGGATTGAAAAACATGCATGGAAACCGCACGCATTCCCGTCGGCACCGGGCCGCCGGCTGCCTGTGCATCCGAAAAGCGCGGCGATACGCGCTCCTCAAGCAATGGTTCGTTGGCCCTCATAGATGCCAGGAGCGTTACGCCGGTAACGTCTTCCGGCTTCGAGAATGCGCCTCCTAAGACACCTTGCACTTCCGATACGCGGACATCGTTCGGCTGAATTACGGTTCCTCGATCCAGATCGCGCGCCGCCACCACGATGGCATGTCCTGGCACGTCGCTCGAGGACCGCAACTTGCCTGCGAACAATCCATAAAAGACTCCCGTGGAAATGATCGCCACGACAAAGGCAATCGCTAGCAGTGGAACCATATTTCTCTTCATCGTGGTCGTGCTCTCCCTCTCCATGAACAGCGCACATTCGGGAACCCCGCGCGCACCTGGGGCTCCATGCCAGTTAAACGGCGGAGTTGGGAACAGAAAGTATCGAGTTTTGCCCTAAGGTTCTGGCCTTAATTGCCTTAGCCTCTCCTACCGCCTAAGGACATGTTCGTGACCTGCGTTATGCAACCAACTTGCAACTGCACGCATCCAAGCTGTAGGTAAGTGAAAGAAAAGTATATGTTTCGAAATTACAAAGCGTTACTTGGGGTGCTGGCGGCATCTGTTCTCCTGGCTTTACCGGCAGCCGCGGCCAGCAGCGCTATCCCGGGAACGGTGAACTATGTGGAAGGACAAGTGGCTGTAGCCGGACAAACAGTCACACCGCAATCGGTGGGATCGGTTCAATTGCAGCCGAACCAAGTGCTGGAGACAGGGCAGGGCCGGGCCGAAATACTCCTCACTCCCGGTGTTTTTCTCAGAATTGGCGACAACAGCGCGGTACGCCTCGTATCGCCGGGCTTGGCCGACACGCGGGTTGAGGTGTTGCGCGGCCATGCCATCGTCGAAGTGGCCGAATTATTCAAGGACAACAATCTCTGGGTTGCGATGAATGGAGCTTCCACCCGATTGGCAAAAGAGGGCCTGTACGCATTCAATGCCGATTCAGGGCTGGTCCAGGTCTTCGATGGCGAAGCTTCCGTCGAGCAAGGTGATCGGCACGTGGATGTGAAGAAGGATCACCTGATCAACCTGAACGGGATCAACCTGAACGGGCCCTGGAAGACCGTGCATTTCGATCCTAAATCGCAAGCCGGACAGGATCCGTTGTACGCCTGGAGCAATCTGCGGTCTGAGTATGTGGCTGAGGCCAGCATGCAGTCCGCGCAAAATGTTTTCGTGGGCGGCGGCGCTTACTGGTATGGACCTGGCTGGTATTGGAATCCCTACTGGGACATGTACGGATTCATCCCGGGCGATGGCATCTGGTACAGCCCGTTTGGATGGCCGTTTTACTCGCCATGGGTGGTTGGATTTTATGGCGGGTATGGATACGGCCTCCACGGATATCGCCCAGGCTTTGCAGGACGCAGTTTCGCGGCTCTGCAAGGGCACGGGCATGTCAGCGGTAGCGCCATCGCATCGGGCGGCCGCTTTGCCGGCTCCGCGCGCGCGGGCGGATTTGCTGGAGGCGGTTTTGCCGGTGGAATGCACGCCGGATTCGGCGGTGGTGGCGGGCGCCGATAAGTGGTGTAGCGGGCAGGCTCAATACTGCCGCACGAAGGTATCGATGCCTTCGGCCTGAAGCTGGGCCTGCCTTGTACGGAGTGCATCGGGATTATCGAACGGCCCGATCAGCACGCGCATAAGGTCTGGCTTCGGCCCCGGAGCCACATGCGGCTCCAGTTTCTCGTTTCTCAGGCGATCGACAAAGCGGCGGGTGGCAGTCATCTCCAGATCGAGCGCCCCTACCTGGATGTAACGCTCTCCCGCTTTGGGCGTGATGCTGGGAATCTCATCGTTTGGCGTCACTCGTGCGACCTGCACGGGTTCTGGCGGTGGTGGCGGCTCTTTGATTGGTGGCGGCTGGTTGGCGGGCTGGTTAGGAAGTGATGCGCTAGCTACTGGCGTCACAGGTGCTGGTGCCGGCGCAGCCGTTTTCGCAACGCGCAGCGCTGCGGCTGGCGTGCCGTGGGGATGCGCGCTGACAATTCGCCCGCCCAAATAAATGGCCGCTATGAGCAGGCCAACGCTGAGGGTAGCTGGAATCCAGATCAGAGGAATGCGCTTCTTATGTTCCTCCGAACTCGGGGCGGTTTCGAGCGCGGGCGGTGCGACACTGTCCGCGTCGTTTGAAGGTCCCCCGTTGGAAGATCCCATCGTGCCCGTCGGCTGCGTCTCCCCAGGAGCCATACCTTAGCTATCGGCGAAAACCAACCAAGTCAGCAGAGCTAGAGACAGCGCTAAAGACTATACCCGCACCCGCCGAACTGTGACCTAGGGCCGATTGTACTGAATGAGATTCTTGATTCGATCCGCAATGTTGGTTTGTTCCGCGACGGTTCAATTCGGATTGCTCGCCGAAGCTCACCCGCCAGTGGTCGCTCATCATCCGCATGAGGCTGAATCGCGTCAGCCTCACGAAGCCATCTCCCGCCATCCTCACGAGGCGTCCTCCCATCCCAAAGCCCGAAAGCCCCCTGAGCACGTCACCGCGAATCACCCCGACGCACCAAAAGCGGCGAAACATTGATTTTCCTATTGTCCTCCGGGTACCTCATCAACAAGGGAGCTAGTCACGGCTCTACGTGAGTACTCAGGTCCATTCTTTCTAAGAACACGCGGAATCCTGCATTACATTTGTTGCCGGTTCCGCCCATAATCAGGTAACTCATGAAACATTGGCGTCATCTTCGGCGGCATCTTTGCAATCTGCTCGCATACCTGGCGCCAGAGCCTTCCCTGGTTTCCCCGCGCAAGCACGTGGCGGTGATCGCGGCGCTCCTGGCGGTAGCGGCTATCGCGGGCGCCGTTGTTTTGACACCGTCCCATCGCCGCACCAGGGAAAAGCCGGATCCCTGGGAAACACTGCGCCGACAGGTTTCGAGACGCGCGCAGGTGGATCTGTATGACGATTTTAGCGAAGGTTTAGACGCTTGGGAGACGGGCGAGAATCGTCCCACTACCTGGTCTTACGACAAGAACGGATTCGTCAATCTGGGCACGCTATCGCTATATGCGCCCAGCATGCATCTGACGAACTACGACCTGGACGCGCTAGTGCAGATCGAGTCCAAGGGTGTGGGGCTGGCTTTTCGCGCCGCGTCCTCGCAAAGCTATCAGGTGGCAAAGCTGGTTACCGAAGGCTCAGGCCCGATGCAATCGCTTGCAGTGGAGAGATATGCAGTGATCTGGGGTCAGGCCACAAAGGCCGTGCGCACCAGATATCCAGAGCGCTTTCAATCGGATACGCTGTATCGCGTGCATTTGCAAGTGCGTGGAGAAGCCTTCGCCCTTTACATCCAAGGAAACCTGGTGGATTTCTGGTCGGATTCCCGGCTGTCAGCGGGCGGCGTCGGCTTGTTCTGTCCACCGGGTCAGCACGCTCGCGTGGCCTGGGTCCGCGTTTCCCACAACACGGATTCGTTGGGACGAATGTGCTCCCTGCTGAAATCCATATTCTAAGCAAAGGAACCTATAGCGATCTCCGAGATCTACCGATAGGGCGAAGATGGGACCGTCGACCATTCCCGACAACAACTACTATCTGTATCTCTGGCGTTCTCCAAACTCCCCAGGCACTTTGTACTTAGCCCAGGGTTTCGGAACCGCCGAGGCGTTGTGCCGGGGATTAACCGAGGATGGCTACATCGTCAAGGTGATCCACATGGCCACCGATACCGAATTTGAGCTGTCGGAAGGAAAGCTCTCCCCCGTCGTAAAAAGCTCGTCCCAAGGCCCCTCCAGCCCAGGCCCAACTAACGAAGGAATCAGTCCGGCTTTCGCTTAGTTGCGAACCGCGGAAAACTCCCCGCAGCCTTCAAGACGACGACTTGGCCACTAACGCGATCGGTTCCGTCTGCGCACTCCCGTAGGAGGGGAAAACGTTGCCAGGCATCTGAGTGACATTGGAATGCTTGGCGCGGCTCATGGTTCTGAACTGGTAGCTTTCAAACGCAATCGAAACTCCGACCTCTTCGCAGCGGACCACTCTGCCTACCGTGATGAGTTGTAACGGTGTCGTACCATTCAGCAGGCTCGGCCACTCGATGTACACCTTGAGCCGCGTGCCTTCCGGAATGTTGCCGGCGCACGCCAATAGCATGCCGCTGCTGCTTATGTTCACGGTCTGTCCGACGCCGGCATCCGGGCCGTCCGCACCCAACGCCTGGAAGCGGGCCTTCAGCTCGAGCCGATATCTCGATTTCACCCGCCGTTCATTTTGCATATGGAAATATCAACTCCTCCGCTCGTCCTCGACTCACTAACCGCCAGCCCTGCGCCGTTAGGCCCCCAGCAGTGCAAATCAGGGACCAATTCAGCCGCCGGTGGTAAGCGCAGGGATTTTCATCTATAAGTGCAACATACCGGAGCAACGTTTCCCCGTCGCAGAGGTAATAATTTTCTAAGGTTCCGGCGGATCTGAGAACCATTTGCTTAGTACGGTAGTTTTTCGGTTAGAACCAAACGGTGTCTGGAGCTAAGCAGGAATCCCAACGAAAGCGGAACAACTTAACACACTCGGTGAGTCAAAGTGTAGACGTTACAATGAGTTAGACCGCAATGCCCATTCTCCACAGAAGGTAGCCCACAGCCTGGCGAACATCCTGCCAGCGAGCTCTCCACTCGCCGGGAGGAATGGACGGCCGGGGCGATCCGTAGACCTTCAGTCCGCTCGATTCGAGCATTTTTTTCACGCGGAAGATATGGTAGCCGTCGCTGACCACGATGGCGCTCCTCAAATTCATGCGCCGCATAATCTCCGCCACTGCGGCTACGCTTTGCGCGGTGCTTTCGCCCTCACGCTCCACTACAATCGCCTCCGGCGGCACGCCATGTTTGCTGAGATAAGCGCGGCTTACCGACCCTTCGGTAAAAACCGGGTCGCCGCCGGCGCCACCGGTCGTGATCACGCGGGGCGCCAGGCCTTTCAGGTAGAGAATCAACGCATGATTCAGGCGCGCTTCGAGCACCGGCGACGGCCGTCCGCGATACTCAGCCGCGCCCAGCACGATGATCGCATCGGCGGGTTGAGCTTCGTCCAGCAGGGATTCCTGCTGAATCTCACGCGCCACGCGCGTCACCTTGAGCGACACGAATGCCGCGGCTGCCACTAGCGCAATCGCTACGATCCATTTCATAACGAAGGCAACTGGTTCATGATAGAGGAGTGGGCGAGTTACAAGCGTCCTCACACTACAGTATGCCAACGCTGCTAGGCGCGCGAAATCCGTTGCTGAAGGATGTTCGCAAAGCGATCGCGCGCGGCGCCCTCACCGAAGACGGTCTGGCGGTGGCCGAGAGCTTTCACTTACTCGAAGAAGCGCTGCGCAGCGACTGCGAGATTCCCGCCGTGTTCGCGGCCGAATCGGTTCGCGGCGCGGTGGAGAGCCATGTCCGCGGCTTGAAAAAGACCCGCATTCACGTGCTCCCAGACGAAATCTTTCGAGGCCTTTCGGCAACTGAGGCGAGCCAGGGCGTGATGGCATTGGTCCGGCCTCCGCAATGGAGCGTCGATCAGCTATTTCGCGGCCATTCGCTTACTGTGGTGCTGGATGGGTTGCAGGACCCGGGCAATGCCGGCGCAGTGCTGCGCGCGGCAGAGGCGTTCGGCGCCACCGGAGTGGCGTTCCTCAAAGGCACCGTCAGCCCTTACAACCCGAAATGCCTGCGCGCTTCGGCGGGTTCCATTTTCCGCGTTCCGGTGGTGGCTGCGCTCGATCAGCAGCTCTTCCTAGCTGCGGCGGAGCAGCGCAAGATCGCACTCTTCGCCCTGATGCCCAAGGGCACCACCGACGTCGGCGAAGTGGAACTGGGCGGCAAGTGCGCCATTATTGTCGGCAGCGAAGGACGAGGCGTGAGCGAACGGCTGCGCGACAAGGCCACGGCCATCCGGATTCCAACCGTTGGCGTCGAGTCGCTTAACGCGGCATTGGCGGCAGGGATTGCGCTGTTTGTGGCGCGCAAGCAAAGGATGGCCGCCGGATGAACGCATTCAGCGCTATTGCCTTTACGTACGTTGTTGCGTATTCTCAAGGCTATGGAACTGCTTACGCCCGATGAGATTGTCCGCTTGTCGCCGCCCGAGCGCCTTTCGCTAATTGCGCAGCTTTGGGACAGTCTCGAACAGGAGCAACTCCCATTGACTAGTGCGCAGCAGGCCGAACTGGAACGCCGTCTCAACTCCCTCGATCAAGACCGGTGCGACGGCGTGACGTGGGCCGCATTGAAGGCTGAATTGGAGCAGCGCTGCCCGTAGCGTATTCGGTCATTTTCGCCCGGGCCGCTCGATCGGAGTTGATCGACGCGCAGGATTGGTATGAGGCTGAAGCGCCCGGACTAGGCCCCGTTTCCGCGAAGCGATTGACGTCCTCACCGAACGCATGAGCGCCAATCCACGACAGTTCCCTCTCGTGTTCAGGAACGCGCGCCGCGCTCTCTTGCGGCGATTTCCGTATGCATTGTTTTTCGTCGTTCAAGGCGACACCCTGCTTGTCGTCGCGTGTTTCCATGCCAGCCGCGATCCATCACAGTGGCAAAAGCGCACTTGATTTAGTCCGCCGTCGGCTATGGTTTCGGTTGAATTTTCGAGCAAAGACTTAAGATGGGATGGGGGGCGGCGGATGAAACGCTACGGCACATGGGTGATCGGCATACTTACCATGGCCGCACTTAGCTTTCATCCGACACCATGGTGCATCGGCTGCGAAACATTCGCGCCGTTTGGGCACGTTTATGCCCGGATAGATGATTGCCTCCTAATCTGGTTGGTTATTGCACCGTTCCTGACGGGGCTTCTGGGCCTAGAAAAGGGATGGCTAGTTCCTCTATTTATGGTGACAGCCCAGTTGCTGACACAGCTATTAGGCGGTGAGCCGTGGCTAGATTTCGAGGCCGGCGAAGTTCTCTCCATCGTTCTATTGGGGCTGCCGGCTTGCTTCTTATCGCTGTTTGCCGGATACGTGATTCGGCTCTTTTGTGCTGCTTTTCGGCTCGACAGGCCGAATTCGGCGATTTTCAAGAACCACGGACAGACGGGACGCCAAAGCAAACATGAGCCTGTTTGAACCGAGTCCTCTTGCCAGCTTGAAAGACGACAGCCAGCGCCCATTGGCGGAACGGATGCGTCCGGAAACGCTGGAAGAATTCGTCGGGCAGCAGCATATCCTGGGACCCGGGAAACCGCTGCGGATGCAAATTGAGCGGGATCAGCTCGGCTCGATCATTCTTTGGGGTCCGCCGGGCGTTGGTAAAACCACCCTCGCAAGAATCATCGCCCGCCTCACGCATTGCGACTACATTTCATTCAGCGCCGTGCTCAGCGGGATCAAGGAAATCAAAACGGTGATGGCCGACGCGGAGCGAAACCGCCGCGTGGGAAGGCGCACGCTGATCTTCATCGACGAGATTCATCGCTTCAACAAAGCGCAGCAGGATGCGTTTCTCCCCTTCGTGGAGCGCGGCGACATCAGCCTGATCGGCGCCACCACCGAAAACCCGTCGTTTGAAGTGATCTCAGCGCTGCTTTCGCGCACCAAGGTCTACATGCTGAAGCCGCTCACTGAGGAAGAACTCCTCGCTTTGCTGGAGCGAGCTTTGCCTGTGGTGAAGATCGGCGCGCCGGTGGAACTGCTCCAGCAAATCGCCACTTACGCCAATGGCGATGCCCGAACCGCCCTCAACATTCTGGAACTTGCCGCAGCCGCTGCCAAAGACGGCCAGCTCACCAGCCAGACGATCGAGGACACGCTGCAGCGCAAGACATTGCTCTACGACAAGAGCGGCGAGGAACATTTCAATCTGATCTCCGCGCTCCACAAGTCCGTTCGATCCTCCGATGTGGATGCCGCGCTCTATTGGCTGGGCCGCATGCTCGAATCAGGCGAGGATCGCATGTATATCGCACGGCGTCTGGTCCGCATGGCGATTGAAGATATAGGCCTCGCCGATCCTCGTGCGCTCGAGCAATCCATTGCCGCCATGCAGACGGTCCACTTCCTGGGGATGCCGGAGGGGGATTTGGCGCTCGGACAACTGGCGATTTACCTGTCGGTGGCGCCGAAATCGGACGCTTCCTACCAGGCGCTGAACAGGGTGATGGAGACTGTGGAGAAGCGCGTGGCGGAACCGGTGCCGTTTCATCTCCGAAATGCTCCCACTGGAGCCATGAAGCAGTGGGGTTATGGTGCAGGGTACCAGCACGCCCACAAAATGGCAGACGCGCTGCCGGACATGGAGTGCCTGCCGGAATCCCTTGTAGGCACAAGGTTTTACGAACCCACTAATCGCGGGCTGGAACAACGCATCGCAGAACGTTTGGAAGAAATCCGCTCCCGCAAGCGTCGCCAGTCCAATCCACCGGCCAAGTAACAGTCGTCTCCTTGGTTGAAAGGTACTGCCCCCTTTAACGCCGAGTACCACTCGAAATTAGGAGGAATCCGCTATAGGAGCACTCGCACGCCTACTGCAATCTAGGAGTGCAAGAAACGGAAAGGAAACAACTAGCATGTTGGTCCCGGGTGCAAACATGAGCTTGGATAAGGACAAAGACGATCGCCGTGGCGCGGACCGCTTCCCTATCGAGCGCGAAGTCCGTTATAAGATTTTGAGCCGAAAGAGCAGCACGGAGGGTGAAAGCGGCGCCGGGCTGACGGTTAACATGAGCAGCAACGGTGTTCTGTTCACCACCGATCGTTATCTGCTCCCCGGCAGACGCCTTGAAGTTTCCATCAGCTGGCCTGCCCAGTTGAACAGCAAAGTCGCTTTAAAGCTGGTGGCGCGTGGCCGCGTGGTTCGCTCCGAAGAAGGACGAGCGGCTATCGAAATCCATCAGTACGAGTTCCGGACCCAAGCCAGCCAAGGTTCGACGACGGTTCAATAATCATTCATTTTCATACGCCATCGTCACACCCTATTCGGGGAACCATTCGGGAGGTACACTATGAGGGAGACGAACCCAGGTTCGTTAGCGCTCGGAGGAGTTCAACCCTACCCGGATGCGAAACCTTGTTGCAATTCTTTGTCTTGGGTCCGGCTTTTGCCTGGCCGATAACCCCAAACCTCCTACGCTGGCCGAAGCCAGATCTTTCCTCGATCGCGCGCAGTCTAAGCTGCTGGAGCTTTCCGTGCAGGATCAGCGCGCCGGTTGGGTGAAGTCCACCTTCATCACTTACGACACAGAGATTCTAGCGGCCAAGGCCGATGAAGAACAGATCGCGGCCACCATGCAACTGGCCAAGGAGTCCACCCGCTTCAACGGTCTGAAGATGCCTGAGGACATGGCGCGCCAGTTCCGATTGCTGCGCCTCTCCCTGGATTTGGCCGCGCCCTCCGATCCCAAAGAAGCCCAGGAACTGACGCAAGTTGCCGCCCGCATGGAGGGGACCTACGGCAGCGGCTCGTATTGTCCGGCCGGCGCTTCCTCGAACAAAGACGCCTGCCTGGATCTGGATCAGTTGAGCGAAATTCTACGCACCAGCACCGATCCGGCAAAAATGCTGGATGCCTGGCGCGGATGGCACGCCATTTCGCCTCCCATACGGCCGCTGTTCCAGAAGTACGTGGAGTTGGGAAACAAGGGCGCGCGTGAATTGGGTTTCGCCGACATGGGCGCGATGTGGCGGTCTAAGTACGATATGCCGGCCGATGCCTTTCCGGTTGAAGTGGACCGATTGTGGGAGCAAGTAAAGCCGCTGTACCTTTCCCTCCACGCCTACGTGCGCTGGAAACTGCGCGAGAAATACGGCGACCTGGTTCCCGCGAGCGGCCCCATCCCGGCGCATTTGCTGGGCAACATGTGGGCCCAAGAATGGGAGAATATCTATCCACTGATTGCTCCCAAGGATGCCGACCCTGGCTACGATTTGACGGCGATTCTGAAGGGCAGAGGAACCCAGCCGGTAGATATGGTGAAGTACGCCGAACGCTTCTTCATCTCACTCGGGTTCGCGCCTCTGCCGAAGACTTTTTGGGAACGGTCTTTGTTCTCCAAGCCGCGCGACCGCGACGTGGTTTGTCACGCCAGCGCCTGGGACGTAGATTTTGTCGAGGATCTGCGGATCAAGGCGTGCATCGAGATCAACGCCGACGACTTCACCACCGTTCACCACGAGCTGGGTCACAATTTTTACCAGCGCGCCTACGATCAGCAGCCCTACTTGTTCCGCGACAGCGCGAATGACGGATTTCACGAAGCCATCGGCGATACCATCGCGTTGTCGGTGACGCCTGAATACCTGAAGAAGATTGGACTGCTGGCTACAGTCCCGGATAGTTCCAAGGACATCGGGTTGCTCTTGTATAAAGCGCTCGAGAAAATAGCGTTCCTGCCGTTTGGCCTGATGATCGACAAGTGGCGCTGGCAGGTGTTTTCCGGACAGGTCACGCCGGACAAATACAACGAGAGCTGGTGGAAGCTTCGTCTCCAGTATGAGGGTGTCGCGCCGCCCGTGCCTCGCAGTGAAGCGGATTTCGATCCGGGCGCGAAGTATCACGTGCCGTCGAACACGCCCTATGCGCGCTATTTCCTGGCGGACATTTTGCAGTTTCAGTTTCATCGGGCGCTGGCGAAAACGGCCGGATGCACCGCGCCGCTGAATCGCTGCTCCATTTACGAAAGCAAGGCGGCCGGGGATCGTCTCAACGCCATGCTCGCGATGGGGGAGAGCCAGCCCTGGCCCAAAGCGCTTCGCGCGTTGACGGGGCAGGAGCAAATGGATGCGACGGCAATTCTCGATTATTTCGCTCCGCTCAAAAAATGGCTGGATGAACAGAACGCCGGAAAACCCGTGGGTTGGTAAAGTGGGCACCATGAACGCTGTGGAAACCTGTCCCATCTGCGGCGGCTCGGGTTGGAAGATCACCGAGCGCGAAGGGATTTCGGGAGCCGAGAAGTGCCAATGCGCCGATGCCGGCCGCGAGCAGCGCAACGAACAGCGCGCCGGCATCCCGCTGCTTTACGAGCATGCCTCGGTGGACAACTTTATTCTGCCCTCGGGCAACCCGCAGTCGCGCTCGGCGCTGGCCAGCGTTGTCCTCACCGTAAGAGGCTACGTGCGCGAGTATCCAAATGGTCCCAAACCCGGGCTCTTGTTCCTGGGCGCCCCGGGCACAGGCAAGACGCACCTGGCTGTGGCAGCGCTGCGCGCGCTGATCGCACGCGGTTTCGAGGGAATCTTCTACGATTTCCAGTCGTTGCTGACGCGCATTCACAAAGGCTACAACCAGTCCTCGGGATCGAGCGATCGCGCGGCTTTTCAATCCGCTCTGGACGCCGAAATCCTGCTGCTCGATGACGTAGGCGCCAGCCGTATTAACGACTGGGTGGAAGACACGGTTACCTCTATCGTCACGCACCGCTGCAACTCACGCAAAGCGACCATCGTCACCAGCAACCTGCGCGATCCGGAAGCCGGCGACAAACGGGCCTCGGGCTTGCAGGAGGACATCCACAGCAAGTTTTTTCTCGAGGAGCGCATTGGGATGCGTGCGCGCTCCCGACTGTTCGAAATGTGCAAGATGATTCCGATGCCGGATGTGGAAGACTACCGTTTGAAAAAGCGCTGATCTGCGGTGTAGTACAAATCTTGATTTTGTATTACAATGGGGTCATGAAGACGGTGCAGGCTAGGCTGGATGCTCAAACCGAGAAGACCCTGGAACAACTAGTGGATCGATTGGGCGTCAGTCCATCGATCGTGGTCCGAGAGGCTATTCGGCTTTTTGCGGCGTCGCAACCCCAAACGCGCGAAATTGCAGGCTTGGGCAAATTCGCTTCTGGGATTTCCGATCTTGGCTCTAACAAGAAACACCTGAGGGGCTTTGGCCGTTGAAGGCTACTCTGCTTGACACGGGCGTGATAGTAGCGCTCCTCGATCGTAGTGAGCGCACCCACCAAGTTTGCGCGGATGCCGTCAAGGAATCAGCTACTCCGCTGGTGACCTGCGAAGCGGTTATAGCGGAAAGCTGCTATCTTCTGCGAGAACACTCCGGAGCAGCTGAAGCGATCCTGGAAAACGTCAGGACGGGCGTATTCCAGATTCCGTTTCAATTGTCGAGGGCGGCCGCTCCGCTTCAGCGCCTATTCCGCAAATATCGCGACCGCAAAATGGATTTCGCAGACGCGTGCCTGGTTCACTTGGCTGGAGAGCTGCAAACGGGAGACATCCTGACCCTAGACGGGGATTTTGAAATCTACCGTTGGGGTGCGAACCGTCCGTTCCGCCGTTTACTCCAAAACCAAGCGGGTTAGGATGAGCATATGACCACCGCGAACCCCCTCGGATACCTTGCCGAGCAGCTCGATGCCTGGCGCCAGGCCGGATCGTACCAGCGCCTGCGCGTACTCCAATCGCCCTGCGAACCGATCTCGCGCTTCGATGGCCGCGAGGTGATCAATCTCGCCAGTAACAACTATCTCGGCCTGGCGGACCATCCCAAATTGATCGAGGCGCACGTGGATGCCGCGAAGAAGTTCGGCGCTGGGTCCGGCGCCGTTCGCACTATTTCCGGCACCATGAGCATCCACATGCAACTGGAGGAGCGGATCGCCGATTTCAAGCGCACGGAGGCCTGCGTCGTATTTCAGTCGGGTTTTGCGGCCAACGCCGGAACAGTATCCGCGATCCTCGGGCCGGAAGACCACATCATCTCGGACGCGTTGAATCACGCCAGCATCATCGATGGCTGCCGGTTATCGAAAGCCAAGATTCACGTATTCCCGCACAAGGACACGGCGCGAGCCGGGGAAATCCTGAAAGAACTGGACGGCGCGAGCGGCCACAAACTTCTGATCACCGACGGCGTTTTCTCCATGGACGGCGACATTGGCCCATTGCCCGCCCTGGTCGAAATCGCCGAACGCCACGGCGCCATTATGATGATCGACGATGCGCATTCCTCGGGCGTCCTGGGGCGCAATGGGCGCGGCACGGTGGATCATTTTGGACTACATGGCCGGGTGGATGTCCAGGTCGGCACCCTATCGAAGGCCATCGGCGTGCTGGGCGGGTATGTTTGCGGGACTCGCGATCTGATCGATTTTCTCTATCATCGCGCGCGGCCCTTTCTGTTCTCAACATCCCATCCGCCGGCGGTGGCTGCGGCTTGTCTCGCCGCGTTCGACATTCTGGAGAACGAGCCGGAACGCATCGAAAAGCTCTGGGAGAACACCCGTTACTTTAAGTCCGCTCTCCAGAGCGCCGGGTTTGACACGGGCGCCAGCGAAACTCCCATCACTCCGATCATGGTCGGCGAAGCGAAAAGCGCTCACGCTTTTTCAGCCGCGCTGTTTGAGAATGGGTTGCTCGCCACAGGCATCGGCTTTCCGACGGTGCCGGAGGGCAAGGCGCGCATTCGCACGATCGTAACGGCGACCCACACCGGGGATATGTTGGACCGGGCCTTAGAAATCTTGACAAGTGTCGCGAGGAAAATGGGGATTCTTCGGAGCTAGCCGCTCACGCTGTAGAACTGAAGGCAGACTCCGGATGGCACGATCATGTGGAACTCGCGTCGGCCCCAAGCCTTGATTTCGAGTGGTCCTATCCGCGCTGCGATACCCCTATACTCTTCGTAAAGGGCATCCAGATCGGAAACGCCGATACTGAAGCTGGCGTTATCGGCCCAGACGCGATTGCTGTTCTCCACCAAATTGAAGGCCACCGAGCCGCGAACAATCCCTGCCCCGGAACCAGCCTGCCAGGAAACCGAAAATCCCATTTGCTCGGTGTAGAATTTTATCGCCTCTTCCAAAGTGCCTCCCGTAGGAATCATGGGCGTGATCGAAAGTAGCTGGGGGCGACCGTTGGGAGCCATCATGACCTTACGTTAGCCCGCCGCCGGCGCTAATGCTAGCCTCATTTTATGAGCTCTTCCGTCGAAGCCGCCCGCCCCCGCGCAAGATTCCGCAGCCGGCGGACTTCCCAGTTCACCGAATCCGTGATCCGGGAGATGACCCGTCTGGCGCTGGAGCACGACGCGGTGAACCTGGCCCAGGGATTTCCCGATTTTGGCGCGCCGGAGGAGATCAAACGCGCCGCCCAGGATGCCATCGCGGCCGACTTCAATCAATACGCCATCACTTGGGGCGCTAAACCATTCCGTAATGCCGTCACCGAGAAATATCGGAAGTGGCACGGCATAGAATACGATCCCGAGCGGGAAATAACGGTTTGCTGTGGCGCCACCGAGGGGATGATCGCGGCACTGCTGGCGGTCACGAATCCGGGCGACGAGATCATCATTTTCGAGCCGTACTATGAAAATTACGGTCCTGATGCATTGTTGTGCGATGCGGAGCACAAACTGGTCCGGCTACGGCCTCCGGACTGGACTTTCGACCCCGATGAACTGCGATCCGCTTTCTCTTCGAAGACCAAGGCGATCATCCTGAATTCGCCGAACAACCCCACCGGCAAGGTATTTACTCGCCCGGAACTGGAAGTGATCGCAAGTCTTTGTCAGGAATTCGACACCCTTGCAATTACCGACGAAATTTACGAACACATTCTTTACGATGGAGCATCTCATCTCCCGATAGCGACATTACCGGGAATGCGGGAGCGGACGGTATTGGTGAACAGCCTGAGCAAGACCTATTCCGTCACAGGTTGGCGGGTTGGGTTCGTTTTGGCTGCGCCGGATCTGACGGATTCCATCCGAAAGGTTCACGATTTTCTGACGGTTGGCGCGGCGGCTCCCTTGCAGCAGGCGGGCGTGGCGGCTTTGAATCTACCGGATTCATACTACGAAAAACTAAGTGCGGAGTATCAAAAGCGGAGAGACTTTTTATCGCAGCAGTTAGAGCAGGCTGGATTTCGATGTTTTAGCCCGAATGGCGCCTACTACATCATGACCGACATTAGCGCCTTTGGCTTCGCCGACGATCTTTCCTTCGTTCGTCACCTGATCGAAAACGTTGGCGTCGCAGCCGTGCCGGGATCGAGTTTTTTTTCCGATTCTAATGCCGGGTCAGCATTAATTCGCTTTTGTTTTTGCAAGAAGTATGAGACTCTGGAAAAGGCGGGTAGCCGCCTTCGTCGAATCTAGAGTTACCCTGTAGGTACACCTGCCAGGTAGCACATAAGAAGCAGTTCCCGGCATGTCTTCCGGTTGGAGGAAATTATGCTGCGTAACTTTCTGTTGCCTGAGAGCATCGCCCGAGCGGATGGCACTGGACCGGAGATCGATCTCGGTTCCAAGCGCGGTAAATTGTTGGTGCTTACTCTCGGTATCACGCGAATCCTTGAGCAAGAGAGCTTGGAAATAACCGTCTGGGGTTCCCCGGACGGCCATCGGTGGGACGCTAAGCCCCTGGCCAAGTTCCCACCCAAGTTCTATTGCGGTCTCTACTCCATATTGCTCAATTTGGGATCACGATCCGATGTCAGATTCCTGCGCATCCAGTGGAAGATGAGCCGCTGGAGCAAACGCGAAAGCATGCCCATGTTCGGGTTCTACGTTTACGCCGAGGAGTCCGGCGCACGAGTCAGTGTCGCGGTAGCCTAACAAAGTCGTATCCGCTCCTGCCCCTCCGCGCGGGACGAAGCGGAATGGGACGCCGAGATCGAACGCGATTTTTCACCTGGCGGCGCTGGCATTGCGCTACTGGAGGAGATGAAGGCCGACACTCGCGCCGGCAATTTCCGCCCTTTTGAGCAAGGCCGCCCGGCGCCTCTTCATCAGGGTTCCTTCCCACGCGGGGGCTACAAGCGGTTGATCAAGCTGGCCACGTATCCTGCGCCGAACCCGTTGTCGATATTGACGACGGTTACGTTACTGGCGCAACTGTTCAACATTCCGAGCAAAGCAGCCAGCCCGTTGAAGCTCGCCCCATATCCAACGCTGGTGGGCACCGCGATCACTGGAACCGAGACGATTCCGCCCACCACGCTCGGCAACGCTCCTTCCATGCCGGCAGCCACCACGATCACGCGCGCTTCCATCAACCTTTCACTGTGGGCCATCAAACGATGGATCCCAGCGATGCCGACATCGTAAATGGATTCCACCTCGTTACCCATCACCTCGGCCGTCACCTGCGCTTCTTCGGCCACGGGAATGTCGCTGGTACCCGCGCAAACCACCGCCAGCTTCCCTTTACCCCGGATGGTACGGTCGCGCCAAATCCGAACAGCGCCCGACAGCGGGAAATGCTCGGCATCGGGAAAATCGGCCTTGAGCAGCGATGCCGCGTGGCGGTCCGCGCGCGTTACAAGTAAGTTAGGAGATTTATCGAGCAGACGGCTGGCAATCGCGCCGATCTGTTCCGGCGTCTTACCTTTTCCAAAGATCACTTCGGTTAGGCCGTGGCGCAACGCGCGGTGATGATCCAATTTGGCGTAGCCCAGATCTTCGAAGGGCAGATGGCGAAGGCGATCCAGCGCCGCGTCGACGTCCACTGAGCCAGAGTGCACTTGTTCCAACAGCCCGCGCAATTGATCGGAATCCATGTCACCTTGAGGGTAACAGGCGAGCCGGTCCGGAATCCCCTGCGCGACCGATCACCACTGGATCCTTTGACTGACCTGCAAGCCATATTTCCTGGCCATGCCGCTCGCGACCTCCAATACGAAGGACGAAATCTGGTTCCCGCCATATTGCGGGCACTTGCTCGCTTGCGTTTTGCAAGGCTGCGCCTCAGCCACAATCTCCACGATGTCGTGGTTCGAATCCATCCAAATTATGTCGAGAGGAATCAACACCTGATACATCCAATGCTGATGGCGATCGGGCTTGGGATAAATGAAAAGCATGCCGTGATCGGGCGCGAGCGAGGTGCGGAACATCAGGCCGCGGATGAGGTCGATATTATCCGCCATCATCTCCACGCGAAGCTTCTGGCCTCCGGGAAGCGTGAGGGGCCTGGTTGAAAAGTCTTCGATAGTCTCTGGCTTGGGGCCGCAGGAGATGAGCGCCAGCGTCGCTGACAGTAGGAGAAACCGCATGAATTAGAATGGTACTGCGCTAGGCGCAGACGGGGAAGAATTCAGAATACAGAAGCCAGAATACCAGGAAGACAAGGGAATACGAGGAATGGCGTTTTGGAAACGGTTGCGGCTGACGCTGGAAATGATCAAGTTCGAGCACTCCGTGTTCGCGCTGCCCTTCGCTCTCACCGGAGCGTTGCTGGCATTCCGGGAAAGCCATTTCGACGCACGCGGTTTCGGCTACAAGCTATTGTGGATTGCAATTGCCATGGTAGGAGCGCGGTCGGCCGCGATGGCATTCAATCGGATTCTGGACGCCGACATCGACGCTCGCAATCCCAGGACGCGCCTGCGCCACATTCCGGCAGGAATCTTGAGTATCCAATTCGCCTGGGGCTTCGTGATTTTTTCCGTCCTGGTGTTCCTGCTTGCGGCGCGCGCCCTGAATCCGCTGTGCTTCAAGCTGGCGCCGGTAGCCTTGGCCGTGGTCTTTTTCTACTCGTTCACGAAGCGCTTTACCTCGTTCTCGCATTTGATCCTCGGCTTTTCTCTGGGCATTGCACCGGCGGCGGCGTGGATCGCGGTCCGGGGATCGCTCGATCCGCGCATTCTGTGGCTGACGGCTGCCGTGATGTTTTGGACGGCCGGCTTCGACATTATTTATTCCTGCCAGGATTTCGAGTTCGATTCGCGCGAAGGATTATTCAGTCTGCCTAAGCGTTTTGGCATGTCCGGCGCCCTGTGGATCGCGCGGCTGTTCCACATCACGATGATCGTCTGCCTGGTGCTTCTCTCGGTCTCGTTCGGGCTGGGAGCGCTGAGCTGGGCGGGCATCGGTGCCATCGTATTGCTGCTGCTCTACGAGCACCGCCTGGTGAAGGCCGACGATCTGTCACGTGTGGATGCCGCCTTCTTCACCGTGAACGGCTATGTGAGCGTGCTATTCTTTCTTTTTTGGGCGGCCGACATGTATTTCTTCGGCCTGAGGGCCTGAAGCACATGCAAATGTACATCCCCGGAGCTCCATACATAGAAGACAAGCGGTTGCGGCCGATTCTTGAGAAAGTTCAGGCTGGCGTCCGCCTGGATTTTGAAGACGGCGTTGCGCTTTTCAAAAGCTCCGATATTCTCGCCGTCGGCTATATGGCCAACCTGGTTCGAGAGCGCAAGCACGGCAATGTCACCTGGTTTAACGTGAACCGCCACATCAATCCCACCGACGTCTGCGTGGCGAGCTGCAAGCTTTGCGCCTTCGGGAAACGCTCAAAGGATCCCAAGGCTTATACCTGGTCGCTCGACGAAGTGTGGCACCGCGCGGGTGAAGGCTGGAGCGAGGCGGTCACCGAGTTCCACATTGTGGGCGGTCTGCACCCTGAACTGACGCTCGATTGGTACTGCGACATGTTTCGAGGCCTGAAGCAGCGTTTTCCCGAGGTTCATTTGAAGGCGCTCACTATGGTGGAGGTCGCTTACCTGGCGCAGCGCAGCAAGCTGTCGATTCGCGACACGCTCTTGAAGTTAATGGATGCCGGCGTGGATTCGCTGCCAGGCGGCGGCGCGGAGATCTTCAGCGAGCGGGTGCGGCGCATCATCTGCGATCACAAGATCGACGGCAGCCAATGGCTGGAGGTGGCGCGGACCGCGCATCAGCTCGGGCTGAAGTCCAACTGCACGATGCTGTACGGGCACATCGAGACCGAAGAAGATCGCGCGGATCACCTGGTGAAGTTGCGCGAGCTGCAAGACGATACCGAGGGCTTCCAGACCTTTATTCCACTGGCGTTCCATCCGGCGAATACGGCGCTGGAGCACATTCCGACCACCACCGGTTTCCTGGATCTGAAGATGATCGCAGTGTCGCGGTTGATGCTCGACAACATCAGCCACATCAAGGCCTACTGGATCATGATGACGCCGCGGATCGCGCAAATCGCGCAGCGGTTCGGCGCCGACGATCTGGACGGAACAGTGGTAGAAGAGAAGATTTACCACGAAGCCGGTGCAACTACCAGCCAAGGCATGCGTCGCGGGGAATTGCTGCGGCTGATTCGAGAAGCCGGACGCGAGCCGATGGAGCGCGACACGCTGTACCGGCCAGTGACGCGCACCGAAACCGCGTTCACGGTTTTGGTTTAACTGGTAAGAGAAGAACCAGGAATACTAGGGAGACAAGGAATACTGGTTTTTCAGAAATTGAGCCGCGCCGTCCACCGGCGCAGGCGACTTCTGCCCGAAGAACGTGGCTAGAGCGTCCCGCATTCACAAACATAACAGCACTAAAATGTGAATCGGTGATTACTGCTGTGTTACGGTTTGTGCACCCGCCAACGCCTCACGCTCCAAGCTGCGGAGAGCGGCTTCCGGCACCACGCGCCAGTTGTTTACCGGATGCGCGGGTAAAGTTTTGTGCTCGCTGAAGTACTGAATGACCAGGTCGCGAATTTCGTCGGGAGAACGCCACACCACCTTCGCTCCACGAAACATCGAGTAGCCGGCGCTGCCGCCCGCGCGATAGTTATTTACGGCGATGCGCAAAGGCTGATCGTCTTCGAGCGGCTTTCCGTGCCAGCGCAGGTTGCGAATGCGTTGGCCGGGCGGTTGCGTCAAATCGATTTCGTATTCCACGCCTTCCGCCATGTCGTAGTTGTAGCCGATCACCTGGGAATTGATGAGCGGACCATGCGAACAATCGCCCGCGCAGGTGTTGTAGTAACGGGCCGAGTTTTCGAGCGCGTCGCGCACCATTTTGCCGTTACCCTCGAGCACGTAGAGCTGATTTTCATAGATGTACAAAGCGGCGATCTGTCGAATGGTTACGGGCCCTTGCGGCACGCTGACGCGCGCGTTGAAGGACGAAGCGAACGAGACATCCGCTTTCGAGTAATAAAGCTGTACTTGCTGGATCGCGTCGATCAGCGCTGAATCTTCCACGCGAGCCAAGCGGGAATCGAGCGATACGGGAGCCTCGGCCACTGCTGTGCTTAGATAGCGCTCGGCGAGTTCGTGATAGGGCCGGCCGATTTCCACAATCTTCGCGTCGGCCGGGGTGTCGCGCGTCACCGGAATCAGAGAGCTGGACTTTGAAACAATCTTCCATCCGGATGTTTCATTCCGCTCGAGGACGAAATCCATGCGCCCGAGCGAGATGCCCCAATTCTTCGGTTGCATCAAGAGAACATTGCCGATTTGGAGGCTGGCGAGTTGCTGGTGCGTGTGTCCGAAGACGATGGCATCGATGCCGGGAATCTCCTCCGCGATCTGGCGCACCATGTTCTCGCGAGTATCGCCATCCAGCCCCGCGTGGGCCGCCACAATCACGATGTCGGGATGCTCGCGTTCCCTTACTTCGGCGACCGTGCGCCGCACCGCATCCACGCCCGATTCGAAACGATATCCGCGGTAGTGCTCTTCCGCCTCCCACGCTGGAATCATCGGTGTCGTGACGCCGATGACCGCGATCTTGACGCCAGCCACGGTTTTCAAGAAGTACGGCGCGAAAGGCTTCGCCGTCCCGGCCGGCGTGGCAACAATGTTGGCGGAGATCCACGGAAAATTTGCGTCCGCGCGCGCCTGCGCAATATTCTTCAGCCCGAAATTGAACTCGTGATTGCCCACCACCATCGCGTCGTAACCGATGGCGTTCATCGCCAGCATCATTGGGTCATGACCCGATGGATCATGACTCGATGCGCCTTTCTGCACGCTCTCCTGATAGACCGCTTCCAGTGCGGTTCCCTGGATGGTATCGCCGCAATCGATCAGCAAGCTGTTCGGATTCTCGGCACGGGCGGCCTGGATCAGCGTCGCGATTTTCGCCAAACCACGCGAGGCCGGTTGCGCGGTGTAGTAGTCGTAAGGCAGGAGGTTGCCGTGCAGGTCCGTAGTTGCGAGCAGCGTGATCTTCAGTTCCGCGCCCGAGACTGACCACGTCAGAATCGAGACCGCCAGGAACGCTCGTAGTGTGCCCATCAAGGAAACAAGTTTCAGTATAATCGAGCTACATGAGATCAATATTCACGAGCATTGTTCTGTGTAGCACTTTGCTGGCGCAAGCGCCTGCTTCCAAGAGCGCGGCCACGAAATCGGCCACCAAAACCGGGACTCCTGCGGCCAAGCCGTCGCTCCTGAATCCGGCTTCACTGCACGCCATCGCGCCGGCCCTTTTCAAGGCCCAGTTCACCACCACCAAGGGCGATTTCGTGGTGGAATTTCATCGCGATTACGCTCCCCTGGGTGCCGACCGTTTCTATAACCTGGTCAAGAACGGATACTTCACCAACGCCTCTTTCTTTCGAGTGGTGCCGGGCTTCGTGGTGCAGTTCGGCTTGAGCGCGAACCCGGCGGTGAACAAGGTTTGGATGAGCGCGAACATTAAGGACGATCCGGTGAAGGTTGGCAACAAGCGCGGAAACATTGTCTTCGCCACCGCCGGGCCAAACACTCGCACCACGCAATTGTTCATCAACTTCAGCGACAACACGCCGCTGGATTCCATGGGCTTCGCTGCGTTCGGCAGCGTGGTGGACGGGATGGACGTGGTGGATAAGATCTACAGCGGTTATGGCCAGCGTCCCGATCAGCAACGCATTACCGAAGAGGGCGACGCCTATATCACGAAGAATTTCCCGATGATCGACAAGATTACGGCGGCGAAGATTCTTCCGCCCGCGCCTGCCGCAGCTCCCGCCGACAAGAAGTAACGCGTTTGCGGCGTGCGCTACTTGGGATTCTCCAGCGGAATCTCGAAGTAAAAAAGGTCCTGTCCTGTCGCCGCCACCTTGATTCCGGTCAGATAGAATTTCGAACCTGGCCGATGCGTGGTCTGAAAATAAACGAACCCGTGGACCGATTCATGCGGCGGCAGCAGCTTGGCCGTGAGCGACAGGCCATCGATTTCCCACACATCCAGCGGATTCTTGTGCTTGCGATGGATCGGTATGGGGCGGGCCACGGGCACATCCGGCCGGTCCGTTCCGCCCAGCGTCTGCACTTCATCGGCGGGCGTAGCTTCCACGCGCTGGCCGTCAATTCCGGTGTATTCCAGGTCCAGGTGCTCTAGCTTGAGCGCCTGGTCCGTGTCATTCTGGATGATGACCAGAACAGGCAGAACGCCATACTGATTGGGGTTCAATTTCCCGAATGCCGTGTGAGCCAGCTCTTCGGTATCGTAAGCAGCCACGGCCACGGTCACGTGGTCGTTGGTTTGTTTCGCCGGATACGACGCAGCGGGCCCGGGCGAAAACTTGCTCGTGTCCTTACTGTTGTCGGCAGCGAGCCTGGCTTCGCCCACGAGCAAACCGGCCATGAACAGGATCAGGGAAATTAAGAGCGCTCTCATTCAGGTCCTTTACTGGGCGATCCGTATCGCCGCATTTCCGCTGCTTGTATTCTATTTCCTTTACCGCACGGCCCGCGATCCCCGTTATTCCCGCCGCTTTTCCGAACGCCTGGGCGCTGAGCCCGCGTCCTTTCACCCGACGCCCCCGGGCGCCATCTGGTTGCACGCGGTTTCGGTTGGAGAGGTGGTTTCCGCGGCCGAATTATTGCGTGAAATTCGCGAACGCAGCCCCAGCATTCCGTTGTATGTTTCCGTCACTACCGTGGCTGGCCGCGCCATCGCGGAAGAGCGCTTGAGCGCGCTGGTGGATGGAATATTTTACGCTCCCTTGGACTACGCCTTCGCCGTGCGGCGCGTGCTGGCGCGGATTCGTCCGTCGGCGGTGGTGATTCTCGAGACCGAGATTTGGCCGGTGCTTTACCGCGAAGCGAAGCGCGCCGGCTGCAGCCTGTTGATTGTCAACGGGAGGATTTCGGACCGGGCCTTTCCGCGCTATCGCCGCTCGAGATTCTTCTTTGAAGACGCGTTGCGCCGGCCGGACGCCATCCTGGTGCAGAGCGATCAGGATGCCGCTCGCTATTTGGAACTGGGTGCGCCGTCGAATGCCGTCGCGGCCATCGGCAACCTCAAATACGACGCAGAGCCGTCGCGCGCCGAACCGCCGCGGTTGGTTACGGAGGTAATTGCGAAGCTCCATCCGTCGGCCGTCTGGATTGCGGCCAGCACCATGGCTGGCGTGGATCGCGCCGATGTGGACGAAGACGACGTTGTGTTGAGCGCTTTTCAAGAACTGACTGCCAGGCACCCTGAGCTCTTGCTGATCCTGGTTCCTCGCAAGCCGGAACGTTTTGATGAGGCGGAGGCGAAGCTGCACAGTGCGGGCCTGCGCTACATTCGACGCTCGCACGATTCCATCCCCGCCGATCTGGCGCTGCCGTCGGTGCTGCTGCTCGATTCCATCGGCGAACTGGCCAGCCTGTTTCCCATTGCCGATGTGGTTTTCATGGGAGGAACGCTTGCACGGCACGGTGGGCACAATGTCCTGGAACCGGCGGCATGCCGCAGAGCGATCGTTGCCGGTCCGCACCTGGAAAACTTTGCGACCATAGCGGCCGAATTTCGCGAGCGGCGGGCGTTCTATGAAATCCGTAGTGCCGGCGAACTGGCCGGTGCTGTCGCGAACTTGCTTGACGATCGGGCGGCGCGGGAAGAGCTGGGCGCACGTGCGGCGGCGCTGGCTGCCGGCAAGCGCGGCGTCGCAAAAAAAGCCGCGTCCGAGATTCTCCGCTGGCAGGATCTGGCTATACCATGCTCCAACCAACTGAGCCCGGCCCGATTTCTGCTCTGGCCGCTGGCTTTCGTTTGGGGAACGGTGAGCGAAATGCAGCAGCGGCGCAAAATAGCCCACGCCCGGCGTCTGGCCACACCGGTGGTCAGCGTAGGCGGCATTAGCATGGGAGGAGCGGGGAAAACTCCCATGGTGGATTATCTCGCGGAGCGCCTGAGCGACTGCGGTTATCATCCTGCGATTCTGACGCGTGGATATCGCCGCCGTTCCATTGAAACCTCGATTCTGGTGGAAGCCGGAGAATCCGCGCCGGTCAGCTTCACCGGAGACGAGGCGCAAATCTTCGTTCAATCGGGCTACGCGCACTCCGGTATTGGCGCCGACCGTTTTGTCACCGGACGTTTGCTCGAAGAAAGATACCGGCCGGATATATTCCTGCTGGACGATGGTTTTCAGCACACCCGGCTACGGCGCGATCTGGATCTAGTGGTGCTGGATGCCCTGAATCCGTTCGGCGGCGGGGCAGTTTTCCCGATGGGAAATTTGCGCGAGCCTCTCAGCGCCCTTTCGCGAGCGGGCGCTTTTGTGATCATGCGCGCTGCGCCAGAGCGGGAGTACGCCGGCATTCTGCGGCAAATCCGGGCGCTCAATCCGCGTGCGCCCATCTTTCGCGCGCGTCTGGAGTATCGCCATTGGGTGGACTATCGCACGCGCCAGCCGCGTCATTCCTTGGGCGCTCAACTGGATGCGCCGGTGGCGGCATTCTGCGGTTTGGCGAATCCGGCGAGTTTCTGGGGAACATTGCGATCCCTCCATCTTCCGCCGGTGTTTCATTGGGCTTTCGACGATCATCATCATTACAGTTGCGCGCAAGTGGAGCGCCTGGCTGCCCAAGCCAAGATGCACGGATCGAATGTGCTGCTGACAACCGAAAAAGACGCGATGAATTTGCCCGACAGTACCGTCTCGATTCTGGATCACGCAGGCATCGAGGTGTATTGGCTCAAGATTGGCGTTCACCTCGAAAAAGAGGACCAGTTGCTCGAGTTGATCGCTAAGGCGTCGAAATGGAATAAATCATCAGCCCGTTCACATTCGGAACTAAGAGATACCCGTTGACGGCGGCGACATCGCCCATGCCGAATTGCGTCATGAAGGGATACAAGACTGGAGAACTGGGCGTGCTGGCGTCGACAATCATCAGGCTGCTTGGTCCGGCCGGATCCGTGGACGGAGGATTGTTGACGATGGCGAAAATGTCGGAGCCCTGCGCCAGGGGTTGTACCACGTAAGTTCCCGTGGTCGCGATGTTGGTTGTCACGTTCGCGATACCAACCGGGCCGTCCACATTGTTGATGTTCATGGTGGAAAGCGTCAGGTTGCCCGTGATGCTGAAGTCGGGAACGCCCGGATTACGAAAGCTAGTGGTATTGCCTGCCACCAGCAGAAGCGATTCATCGTAACCCAGGCCAAGAAAGATGCTGGCGTCCGCAACGGTGACCTGCTCCACTCCCTGCATGCTGCTCGGAGTGCTGATATTGACCACGTCCAAGGCCGCGCTTCCGCTGGTGCTGGCTCCGCTGGAGGTGGTGCTGGCGATGTACGCGGTGTTCGGGTAGCTGTCGTTCGTGGATGCCACTAACGCCAATGAATTTGGCATCACGCTGGTGCCGCTAGATCCCGGCCCACTCGATAGCACGGAAAGCAGCTCGGGGAACAAGGAACTAAACTCGTAGACGGCAAAGTTCCCATCCTGCGCGCTGATGGAGGTTCCGCTGGTCGTGAACCAGCTGGTGCTGACATAACCCTCTGTTCCCAGGAAGCTGATGTCGTTGAGAAAGGTGTACGGCGTGGTGGGTAGCTGCGACAAAAGCACCGGGCTCTCCGGATTGGAGAGGCTGTACACGGCGAAAGTGGGCGCGCTGCCGGGGCCCACGATGTCCACCAGTAGAGGCTCCGAAGTGGCGGTGTTGATGGCGCACTTACTGCCGTTGCCTGCCAGTTGGGCATCGCCAAATTCACCGACGTAAGTGGGTGCGCTGGCGCTGTCGGTGTCGAGGATATAAATGCGATTCGGGCCGCAGATGTAAGTGTAAGGAGTATTGGGATAGATGACGATGCTGCTGGAAACGCCGCTTGCAAAAACCAGCTGGCCAACCAGAGTGAGGTAGGTGGGAGGCGCGGTTCCCGATCCTGAAACCGAGATCTCCGCCGAAGCGCTCACATATCCGCCTACCGTGATCACTAAAGGATAATCCGCCGTGCCGAGCGTTGAGGGCACTGTGATGTTGGCCTGTGCGAGGCCCGTGAATCCAGGCGTCAACCCCAGGAACTGGACGGTGGCGCTGACGCCGCCGATGGTGGCGGTTGCCGTTCCCGTGGCGCTCGAAAGCGGCGAATCCGGCGCAGCCGTTCCATCGGCCACGGGATTGTTCAGTTCGCCTTGTCCCGTCAGATACACCACCAGGATGGCGCCGGCCACCACCGGGTCGCTCGCGGAATTTGTGGAATTATCCACGGCGTTCTGAGCCACTGCATGATTGCTGGTGTCCTGGAAAATCCCCGGTGAGCTGCTGACTACCGTGACAGTGTAAATGGCGCTTTGACCGCCATCGCGCGAGATGTACAGATTCGCCGTCCCGGCTGCCAGGTCGCTCGGGACTTGAAAGTTGATCTGGGTTGCGCTGACGTACAGCAGCGGCACTGACGTCTGGTTGAGGTAAACCGTCGCACCGGCCATGCTCCGCGGCAGCGGAAAGCTGCTGGCTCCCTGGGTGGAATCGGCCAGGTTGGTCCCGAAAATTGTAGCTAGTTCACCGGGCGCAACTCGCGGTGCGTAGCTGGCGGCATCCGTTACCAGATCGATCACCGATTGTGCTTCCGCTAACGAGTGAGTAAACAAAAGTAAAGGGATTAGGGCTAGGGACCGCATGAGGCTTCAAAAAACCTTTGACGTTCGCCCAGCGGCATTCGTTCAGGATTTCGCACCGGTCACGGAACACCTTCTGGGATGCGCCGCCGGTGCTGCCGTTCGCGATTCGCGAATCGCGAATGTAGAATGTATCGGGCCGCGATGGATGCCTCGGTCACAAGGCGGCTCACGGACGATCTCGAAATCAGGCTGATCACGGCGCCCTTCTTCCTGGCTACTAAGCTCGAAGCGTTCCAGGGACGCGGCCAGAGGGATTTCTTCGCAAGCCAGGATTTGGAGGATGTCATCACTGTCGTCGATGGCCGCGCATCGCTCGTAACAGAGATCCGGGCGGCGTCGGTCGAACTTCGAGCATACATTCGCGATAAAACGGGGAGCTTGTTGGCGGCGCCAGAATTCCTCGACGCGCTGCCTGGCTACCTGCTTCCCGATGCGGCGAGTCAAGCCCGCATCAGCACCGTGCTCGGTCGTTTAGAAGCGCTTGCGCTTTTGTAGCGCGCCTTCGTGGTTCAGTTCTGTCGGGTCTATTACTGTTTGATTAACAAACCCTAACCATAACTGTAACTTGGTACTTGGCTGGTATAATAAGGCCCATGGGCGAGTTTCGCAACGGTAGTCCCATGAAAAAGATCATCCTTCTCCGCCCGCGGGGTTTTTGCGCAGGCGTAGTACGTGCCATCGACGTGGTTAAGATTGTTCTCAACCTTTACGGCGCGCCGGTATATGTTCGTAAGGAGATCGTTCATAATCGCCACGTCGTGGACGAACTACGTCAGGCAGGGGCGATTTTCGTAGAAGAGCTAAGTGAAGTGCCTGAGGGCGCGCGCGTGATTTTCAGTGCGCACGGCGTCTCACCGGCGGTGCGGCAGGAAGCCAAGGAACGCAAGCTTGAGGTGATCGACGCTACTTGTCCGCTGGTAACGAAGGTGCATCTGGAAGCTGTGCGCTTTGCGCGCCAAGACTACACCATTGTGCTCATCGGCCACGCCGGTCACGACGAGGTGATCGGAACCCTGGGTGAGGCGCCGCAATCCACGGTTCTCGTCTCTTCTGTCGAAGACGTCGACAAGCTGGAAGTGAAAGATCCTTCCAGAATCTCTTTTCTCACCCAAACCACACTCAGCCTGGATGAGACGAAAGATATTGTCGAACGCCTGAAGGAGCGCTTTCCGGCCATCAAGGGTCCCAAAACTCAAGACATTTGCTATGCAACCGAAAACCGGCAGTTGGGCGTCAAAGCTGTGGTGCCGCTGACCGACGTGCTACTGGTGGTAGGTTCTCAAAACAGTTCGAATTCGCGCCGCCTGGTGGAGGTTTGCGAAAACGAAGGCGTGCCCGCATATCTGGTGGACGATAGCACCGAAGTAAATCCAGCGTGGCTGGACGGTACGCATACGGTGGCCGTAACGGCAGGTGCATCGGCGCCGGAAAACCTGGTGCAGGAACTAATCCAATCGCTCGAAACGAAGTTCGGGTTTGACTACATGGAAGAGATGGAGCTCAAGGAAGAAGACGTGCGTTTCCATCTGCCCGCGGATTTGGAGCGATCGGCGCTTAAGCTAACTACCATCGCTCGCGTATGAGCCCGAAGCTGCAAGTCGCAGGCACTTTGGTGGAAGGGGCTACGCAAGCCGCGCGGCGCGCCACCGATTTTCTCACCGGCATCCAGTCTGAGCAAGGTTATTGGTGGGCGGAGCTTACCGCCGACACCACGCTCGAATCCGATTACATCCTGCTGCAACTCTGGCTGCATCCGCCAGTGAATGGCGCCTGGGATCCGCCCACCCGAGCCTTCATCGACAAGGCCGCTCAATCCATTCTCTCGCGCCAGTTGTCCGACGGCGGGTTCAACATTTATCCCCAGGGGCCAACCGACCTGAGCGCGACGGTGAAAGCCTATTTCGCGCTTAAGCTCGCCGGGTTGGACTACAACGACCTGCGGCTGACGCGGGCGCGCGAACGCATCCTCGCGTTGGGAGGCATTCAGGCCGCCAACAGCTACGTCAAGATCAATCTCAGCCTGTTCGATCTTTTCCCTCGGGATCACGCGCCGTCCATTCCACCCGAGATGGTGCTGGCGGGGAATTTCATTTACGAGATGTCGTCCTGGACGCGCGCCATCGTGATTCCACTCTCGATCGTGCATGCCATGAATCCGCGCCGCCCGGTGCCCGCTGGATTCAACCTCGAAGAGCTTTTCGTGGTGGATGGACAACAACTGGAGTTCCGCTTCGACCGCACCAGTTTCACCTGGCGCAATGTCTTTCTGCATCTCGACAAAGTGCTGAAGGTTTGGGAAAAATACGGCTCCCGGGCGTTGCGGGAGCGCGCCATTCGCAAGGCTGAACAGTGGATGCTGGAGCACACCCGGCACACCGATGGAGTAGCCGCGATTTATCCGCCCATGATGTACGTCATCATGGCCCTGGATCTGTTGGGGTATGCGCCGGACAGTCCGGAGCGGGTGGAAGCGCAAAGCCAGTTCGACAATCTCATGGTGGACGATGCCAAAGATGGCAATCGGCGCTTCTTCTTCCAGCCCTGCTTCTCGGTGGTGTGGGACACAGGCATCGCGGCGTTCGCTCTTGGTGAAGCCGTGGAACCGCCGCACGACGCTCTGCGCCGATCTGCGGACTGGTTGCTGACCAAAGAAGTCCGCCGCAAGGGTGACTGGTCCGTGAAGCGCCCGAAAACAGAGCCTTCCGGCTGGTATTTCGAATTCGCCAATGAGTTTTATCCCGACATCGACGACACCGCGATGGTTTTGCTGGCGCTGAACCGCTCCAATGCATCGCGTTCGGAAGAGCAGCAGGCTTGCGAGCACCGCGCCATTCAATGGCTGTTCGACATGCAATCGAAGGATGGCGGCTGGGCTGCGTTCGACGTGGATAATGATTGGCGTCCGCTCAGTTTTGTTCCCTTTGCCGATCACAACGCGATGCTCGATCCCACCTGTCCCGACATCACGGGGCGTGTGCTCGAGGCGTTATGCGCCTACGGGTACGATCGCGCCAACGCCGCCATCGAAAGAGGCGTCGAGTACCTGATTCGCACGCAGGAAGAAGATGGAAGCTGGTACGGACGCTGGGGTGTCGACTATGTATACGGCACTTTCCTGGCCCTCCGTGGACTGGCTGCGGCCGGCGTAAGCGATCGTGAAGCGTACGTCCAGCGGGGACTGGAATGGGTCCGCTCGATCCAAAATTTTGACGGCGGTTGGGGCGAGAGTTGCGAAAGCTATCAACAAAGGAGTTTCGTGGCCGCAGCCAGCACTCCATCGCAGACGGCTTGGGCTGTGCTGGCTCTTTTGGCAGGTGGCGACACCACCAGCAGGAGCTTGCACGACGGTATCGAATATTTGCTTCGGACGCAGAAGGACGATGGAACGTGGGACGAAGAACTAGCCACCGGAACGGGATTCCCGCAGGTCTTCTATCTGTGCTATCACCTTTACCGGCATTCGTTCCCGTTGCTCGCGTTAAATACTTTTCTCAAGATCATGTCTGGCCCGAACGGGCGTTGACGGTGTGAAGCCGACGCTGGTAACAGGGGCGACCGGTTTCCTGGGATGGCATGTAGCCAATCGATTGCTTGCACGCGGGGATAGAGTGCGGGCGCTAGTGAGAGATACCAGCAGAGTGCGGGAACTGGACGGGGAAGTGGTGATCGGGGACCTGCGCGATCCACAGTCGCTCGAGCGCGCCGTGGCAGGCTGCGCCGTGGTGTATCACGTTGCGGCGGACTATCGCCTGTGGGCCAAGGATTCGTCCGAACTTTACCGTTCCAATGTGGAAGGAACGCGTAATCTGCTGACGGCCGCCCGGGACGCCGGTGTCGAGCGAGTGGTTTACACGAGCACTGTAGGTTGTATTGGAATGCCCGCGGACGCGCCGGGCGATGAGAACACGGAAGTGGATCTGGAACAGATGGCGGGGGCCTACAAACGATCGAAATTTCAAGCCGAGCAAGTGGCGCTGGAGTTCGCGCGCGACGGGTTTCCGGTGGTGATTGTGAATCCGACGGCTCCCATCGGCGATCACGATTTTAAGCCCACGCCAACTGGAAAGATTGTCGTCGATTACTTGAAGGGGGATATGCCGGCATTTGTCGATACCGGTTTGAACCTGGTGGATGTGGAGGATACCGCCGAGGGCCATCTGCTGGCTTGCGAGCGTGGCGCGAGCGGCGAGCGTTACATCCTAGGATGTGAGAACCTGACGCTCCAGCAGATTCTCACGCGTCTGGCGGCTATCAGTGGTGGAGCGGCTCCGCGCTGGCGCATCCCCTACGCGGTGGCGTATGCTGCCGGGCTGGCGAGCACAGGCTGGGCCAATTTGACGGGCCATGAGCCGCGCGCGCCCATCGACGCGGTGAAAATGGCGCGTAAGAAAATGTTCGTTTCGCTCGACAAGGCGAAGCGCGAGCTGGGATTCAATCCGCAGCCGGTGGATGGCGCATTAAAACGCGCGGTGGATTGGTTCCGCGCGAATGGTTACGTGTAGGTCGCGCGTAATTGTTGGTATTCGTGGCCGCCGAGCGCCGGGAGTTGGAAGGATTGCTCGTCCATGTCGACGAGGTCACGCGGCCCGATTGGCCTCTCGATTTTGCCCGGCTAGGCCGATTGAATGGTGTGCCGGTCGTGATGCTGGCGAACGGTCCTGGGCCGAAGCTTGCCAGGGCCGCGGTAGATGCAGCGAAAGAGAATGAAAGTATGGACGGGTTAATCAGTACGGGATTCTGCGGCGGTCTAAATCCGGCGCTTTGCGCTTGTGACATTTTTGTCGCCACGGAAATAGTTGGCATTGCAGCGGCACTCACGCCGTCCAGTTCGCGGCCTTTCCAAACAGGGAAGCTGCTGTCGATGGATCGCGTAGTATCTTCAGCCGAGGAAAAGGCCGAGCTGAGCAAGAACGCCGATGCGGTTGAGATGGAAGCCGCTGCCGTGGCCGAGCGCGCGCGCGAGTGGGGTGTTCCGTTTTACTCAATTCGCGTGGTGACCGACACCAGCGACGAAGATTTTCCATTGGATTTCAATCGAATGCGCTCCGAGGACGGCCGCTTCAGCCGATCAAGAATTATTGCGGCGGCCCTTCGAAGCCCTGCATCGGTGGTTCCAGAGCTGATTAAATTAAATAAGAGAACGAAACGCGCCGCTCAGGCGCTGGGGGATTTTCTTGCCGACGCTCGATTCTGAGTTGGTCGCCGCGCCAGCGGTCATGCGGGCCGCAGTCTATACCGGCGATAGCACAGTGTCCGTGGAGCAGGTTCCAACACCCGCCATTGGGCCGGGTGAACTGCTCATCCGCGTAGAAAGCTGCGGCATCTGCCACACCGATCTCAAGAAGATCGAATACAACCTGCTTACGCCGCCGCGCATCTTTGGCCATGAAACCGCCGGCGTGGTGGCCGCTGCAGGCTCCCTCGTCCGAGGATTTTCTCCGGGCGATCGCGTCATCGTGTTCCATCACATTCCGTGCGGCGAATGCTTCTATTGCCGGCACAAGCTGTACGCGCAATGTCCGGTCTACAAGAAGGTGGGCGTCACGGCCGGTTATGAGCCGGCGGGCGGAGGCTTTTCGCAATATGTGCGCGTGATGGATTGGATTGTCCAGCGTGGCGTGGAGAAAATTCCCGACGGAGTTTCCTTCGACCGGGCTTGCTTCGTTGAGCCTGCCAATACCTGCGTCAAGGGTGTTGTCCAGCTGGACCCGCAGGCCGAAGACGTGGTTGTGATCCTGGGCCAGGGCCCCATCGGGCTGCTCTTCACTGCACTGGTGAAGCGCTCCGGCGCCACCATAGTGGCCACCGACAGCATGCCCTATCGCCGCGAACTGGCCGTGCGTTTCGGCGCTGCAGCGGCGCTCGATCCGCGCGATCCTGAGTTGCAGGATCGAATCATGGATATGACGGGCGGCCGGGGGGCCGATTCGGTAATCGTGGCCGCTTCCGCGCCCGGCATCGTGGAGCAGGCGGTTCGCTATTCGCGGCCCGGCAGCCGCATCCTTCTCTTTGCCCAAACCTCACACCAGGAACGCGTTGAGCTTTCAGGCGCCGATATTTGCGTGGGAGAGCGGAACATTTTTGGATCTTATAGCGCATCGGTGGATCTACAGAAGCAGTCCGCCGATCTGGTTTTCAGCGGTGTTTTGCCGGTAGAGGATCTGATCTCGCACCGGTTTCCTTTGAACGAGATCCGCGCCGGGATCGACCTGGCGTTGCATCCGGAGCCTAAATCGTTGAAAATTATAGTGCAGCCCCAAAGGTGGTCTTAGTGCAAACAGAAATGATAGCCGCGGTGCTGTATGGCAAAGAGGACTTGCAGATTGAGTCCGTGGCCGTACCGCGCATCGGGGATGGCGACGTACTAGTACGCGTACAGGCCGCCCTCACCTGCGGCACCGACGTCAAGGTCTTTCGGCGCGGTTACCATGCCCGCATGATCGTGCCGCCCGCGTTATTCGGGCACGAATTGGCGGGCGATATCGTCGCCGTCGGCAGGGACGTTCACAATTTTCGCGTGGGTCAGCGTGTGGTGGCGGCCAATTCCGCCCCTTGTCTCGATTGCTTCTATTGCCGGCGCGGCAACGAGAATCTCTGCGAAGATCTGTTGTTCAATAATGGCGCTTACGCCGAATACATTCGCATTCCAGCGCGCATCGTGGAACGCAACATGCATCAAATTCCGTCCCACGTTACTTATCAGGACGCCGCATTAGTGGAACCCCTGGCGTGTGTACTGCGCGGCATCGACGAAACCTGTCTGCGCCCGGGCGATAACGTGGCGGTGATTGGCTTGGGACCCATCGGCTTGATGTTCGTGCGCCTGGCGAAGGCTTACGGCGCGCGCGTTCTGGCGCTGGGACGCCGCAAGACGCAGCTGGATCGCGCCGCAGCCATGGGGGCCGATGAGCTGTTGATTTCGGGTGAGCCTGGCGAGACCGTGGACCATGTTCGCAAACTCACGGGTGGGCGGGGCGCCGACGTCGCCATTGAAGCCGTCGGTATTCCAGAAGTTTGGGAGACTGCAACCCGCTGTCTGCGCCGCGGCGGGATTGTCAACTTTTTCGGCGGCTGTCCCAACGACAGCAAGATCCAACTGGACACGCAACTGCTGCACTATTCCGAGATCACCTGCAAGGCCAGCTTCCATCACACGCCGGAGCACATTCGCCGGGCGCTGGATTTTGTCAGCCGGGGCGTGATCACGGCGCGGGATTTCGTCAATCGCGTGGAGCCGCTCACCAACCTGCTCGAAGTAATGCGCCACTTGATGAGCCACAACGGTCACATGAAGACCGCCATCATACCCTAGTGAACGCGCTCGCGCCCAAGGATTATGTCAGCTCCCAGGAAGCGCTAAACACCACTTACACACAATCCGAAGCCGAGCAGTACACGCGCTGGCTGGCGACCCATCATTACGAAAATTTCCACGTCGTCAGTTTTCTGTTGCCCAAAAGGCTGCATCAGGATTTCTACAACGTGTACTCGTTCTGCCGCTGGGCGGACGACTTGGGCGACGAGATGGGCGACACGGCCGAGAGTTCGCGCCTGCTCGGCTGGTGGCGCGGCGAGTTGGAAGCGATGTACCGTGGCCAGGTGCAGCATCCCGTCTTTGTCGCGCTCCAGGGTACGGCACGCAAATACAAACTCCCCAAGCAGCTTTTTGCCGACCTGATCAGCGCATTCGAGCACGATCAGCGCGTGACGCGTTATGCCAATTGGGATGAGGTGTTCGAGTACTGCCGCTGCTCGGCAAATCCGGTGGGCCGCCTGGTGCTGCGATTGTGTGGATACTCGGACGACGAGCGCGACCGCATGTCCGATGCCACCTGCACCGCGCTGCAACTCGCCAATTTCTGGCAAGATGTGACGGTGGATCTGGAAAAAGATCGCGTGTATCTGCCGCAGGACCTGTTCGCACGACACGGGTACACTCTGGACGAATTGCGCGCGGGTACCTTCAACGCCGCGTTCCAAAATGTCATGCGCGATGCCGTCGATGTGGCACGGAAGCTTTTCATCGAAGGCTTGCCGCTGGTGAAGACCGTGGACAAGCGCCTGGCTTTCGATCTCGAACTGTTCAGCCGCGGCGGTATGCGCGTGCTCGAAAAGATCGAGCAACAAAATTACAACGTGCTCGACGCGCGTCCGGCCATCTCCAAATTTGAGCGCGTCCAGTTGCTGGTTGGGAGCCTTTGGAACACTCTGTAGGGCTCGAGGCATCGTATGCCTTCTGCCAGCGCATCGCACGCACGCGCGCCCGCAATTTCTATTACTCCTTCCTGCTTCTTTCCCGCGAGCAGCGCGAAGCCATGTGCGCCATCTACGCCTTCATGCGTTACTGCGACGATATCAGCGAGGGCGAGGGAGCGTCGCGTGAGGGGATCGAGCGCTGGCGGCAGGATCTGGACTGCGCGCTCGAGGGCCGCTACGGAAGCAATCTGTTGTGGCCAGCCTTTCACGATACCGTACACCGTTACCATATCCCGCGCGAGTACTTCTACGAAATGATCGATGGCGTCAGCTCAGACTTGCAGCCTAAACAGCTCCAGACCTTCGACGAACTGTATCGCTACTGCTACCAGGTGGCGAGCGTGGTGGGTCTCACCATCATTCACATTTTCGGATTTGAATCCTCCGATGCACTGGTGCTCGCCGAAAAATGTGGCATCGCATTCCAGTTGACCAACATCCTGCGAGACGTGCGCGAGGATCGCGAGAATGGACGCATCTATCTTCCTGAAGAAGACATCCGCAAGTTCGGCGCCGATTTGGGCGTACATGACGAACGCTTCGTCAAACTCATGAGCTTTGAAGCCGCGCGTGCGCGGGCTTATTACGACGAATCGCGTCCCTTGATCGCGCTGGTGCATAAGCGCAGCCGCCCGTCGCTATGGGCGCTGATTGAGATCTATCGCCGCCTGCTCACGCGCATTGAGGGTTCTAAGTTCAACGTGCTCGCGCAACGCATCCGGGTTCCAACCTGGGAGAAGCTAAGCATCCTGGCCAGCGCTGCGTTGAGGTAGCTTTTTTGTAGCGCACAACGCACTCCACTCCTGCGTGCCGTGTCGCCACTCTTGGCGAAACGTTCTTGAAAGCGTTCACACGATTGTGAACGCGGCGCGCAAGAGTGCGCGCGCCACCTTCAACGGCCGTACAGCTCAGCCAGTTCCCGCAACCGTTTCGCCGGCCATCCGGATGGCGGTACCATCGCGTTCGAGGGCGGTGAACTTACACAATCTCAACCGAATCGCCCGGTCCTTCGGGGAGCGGTTTCCCTTCATCGATGAACTCTTGGACGATCATGCGGACCACTTCGTTGATATTGCTCAGCGCTTCTTCCCTTGTCTGCCCGGAGGTCGCGCCCCCCACACTCTCCAATGCCGACAGTAGGCATGCCAAGCTGGATTTCCCTGGGCGTCCTCGTCCGGTTCTACCACAACTTTGAAGCTGTAGGTCTTCATAATGACTAGTTAGAGCCTTTCGTACAGCTCCGCCAACTCCCGCAACCGTTGCGCCAACTCCAGATTCAGCACGCCCGGCCGATAGCGCCACCTCCAGTTTCCACCGAGCGTAGCCGGCTGATTCATCCGCGCCTCCGTCCCGAGCCCCAAAACATCCTGCATCGGGATCAAAACCGTATCGGCCACGGATGCCTCCAGCGCCCGAATCAATGTCCAGTGAATCTCCCCTCCTTCGGTGTTCAGGTAACGCATTGCAAAATCGCGCTCGCGCCGGATATCCTCCTCCGATCGCGTACTCTCGCCCCGCCCTTCACTCCTCCACCATCCCTCCGTTGTATCGGTGTCATGCGTTCCCGTGTAGGCCACCACTTCGCGCGGATAGTTGTGCGGACGAAACGTCGGTGCCTGCGCATCGGTCCCGAAGGCGAATTGCAGCACCGCCATTCCAGGAAATCCAAATTCTTCCCGGATCGCCTCCACTTCGGGCGTAATCACTCCCAAGTTCTCCGCCACAAAAGGCAGATCGCCCAACGCCGCTTTAGCCGCGCGGAACAACGCCGCACCCGGACCCTTCACCCACTGGCCATTCACCGCCGTCGGTTCCGACGTAGGAACCTCCCAATAGGCTTCGAATCCTCGAAAATGATCCAGCCGGATCAGGTCGGCCATTTCAAACGCCGCGCGGAACCGATCCAGCCACCAGCGATAACCATCCCGCGCCAGCGCGTCCCAGCGATAAATCGGATTGCCCCAAAGCTGGCCCGTCTGGCTGAAATAATCCGGCGGCACGCCCGCCACCACCGTCGGATTGCCCTGTGCGTCCAGCTGAAAATATTGCCGATGGGTCCACACGTCGGCACTGTCGTGCGCGACATAGATGGGCAAGTCGCCCATAATTCGGACGCCGCGCTCGCGGGCATATTCGCGCAGCTCGCGCCACTGCTCGAAGAACACGAACTGGAGGAATTTCTGCGTGGCGATCGGGCGGGCCAGCTCCTCGCGGTATTTATCCAGCGCCTGCGGATTGCGATCCCGAGCGCCCGGCTCCCAACGCGTCCATGCGATGCCGTGGTTCCGCTCCTTGAGCGCCATGAACAATGCAAAATCGTCCAGCCAGTGCCGGTTCGCTTCGCCAAACGCCCCCAAACCCAGAACGTCTGCTGTGGCTGATTCCAGTACGCTCATCTTCCACGGGATCAGCCGCTCAAACTCGACGGCGTGTTCCGGAAATCTCGGTGCGTTCTCGAGCGCGGAAGCATCCAGCCAGCCTTGTTCCACCAGCCGCTCCAGGCTGATCAGCAGCGGATTACCGGCCCAGCCCGAAAAGCACTGATAAGGTGAATCGCCGAAGCCCGTCGGACCCAGCGGCAGCACCTGCCAGAGGCTCTGGCCGGCCGTGGCCAGAAAATCGACAAATCGCCGCGCCTCGGCCCCCAGGTCCCCGATCCCATAGGGGGAAGCCAGCGAAGTGGGGTGCAGCAGGATGCCACTGGATCGGGGAAATCGCATCTTCTGGATTAACTGCTCCGAATCTATAGATTAGCCGCCCAAGTGCCGATTGTTCGCCTGACAGTGATCATCACGCGCACACCCCTGAGGATCTCGATCGGCGGAGGCGGCACGGATCTGCCGTCCTACTATAGACGCTTCGGAGGCTTCGTCATTTCCGCCGCAATCAACAAGCATATCTACGTCGGCATGAACGAGACTTTCGGCGGCGGATACTTCCTGAAATATTCCGCATTGGAGAACGCCAATACGCTGGAGGACATCCGCCATCCACTGATCCGGGAAGCGCTGCGGATGCACGACGTTCGTCCACCGCTCGAATTGATCAGCATGGCCGATGTCCCGGCCGGAACCGGTCTTGGATCGTCGGGGGCCTTCACCGTCGGGCTGCTGCGCGCGGTGCATGCCTTCCAGCGCAATTACGTCGATCCAGCCGTCGTGGCGGAAGAAGCCTGCAAGATCGAGATCGATATTCTGCAGGAACCAGTAGGGAAACAGGATCAGTACATCGCGGCATTCGGCGGTCTGGCCTGTTTCGAATTCTGTCCGGACGGACAAGTCAGCGTTACGCCGCTCAACATCAGCAACGGCACGCTCTATAATCTCGAAGATCGCCTCATGATGTTCTTCACCGGCTACTCGCGCAATGCGTCGGCCGTGCTGGACGATCAAAAAGTCCGTTCCGAACTCGGCGACAACGCGATGCTCGAAAACCTGCATTACACCAAACAGCTTGGTCAATGCATCAAGCTGGCGCTCGAGCAAGGCAATACACGGCGCTTCGGCGAGTTGATGCACGAGCACTGGATGCACAAGAAGGAACGGTCGCCGGGAACCAGTAGCGAAGGAATCAATCGCTGGTACGAAATCGGACGGGCAAACGGAGCAGTTGGCGGCAAGCTGGTGGGCGCGGGCGGCGGGGGCTTTCTGTTGTTCTACGCCGAGGATCGCGATGCGCTGCGCCGCGCCATGGTAAACGAAGGTCTGCATGAGTTCCGCTTCAAATTCGATCACGAAGGCTCAAAGCTACTTTCCAGAGACTAAGGAGGCTCATGGCATGCAGTGCGTGATTCTCGCCGGCGGCTTGGGAACGCGGATGCGCCCGCTCACCGAAACTTGTCCCAAGACGCTGCTGCCGGTGCGTGGACGCCCTTTCGCCTGGCATCAGCTGCACTGGCTGGCATCGCAAGGCATCACCGAAGTGGTCTATTCCATCGGCCATCAGGGCGACATGATCTGGCGCTATTGGGCCGAAGAGCCGCCGCCGATTGCCTCCATTCGCTACGTGGACGAGGGAGAAAAATTGCGCGGTACGGCCGGAGCATTGCTCCTGGCGCGCGATGAAGGCGTGCTGGACGAGAACTTCTTCGTCATCTATGGCGATTCGTTCCTTCCGGTTGAATACCGCCCGGTCTGGCGCGCATTTGAAACCAGCGGCCAGCCCGCACTGATGACCGTCCTTCGCAATGAAGGACGATGGGACCACAGCAACGTGATTTACCAGCCGGGCCGCGTCATGCTGTACGACAAAACCGCCGCGCCGGGTATGCAGTACATCGATTACGGCCTGTCCTGCCTCCACCGCGAAGTCTTGCGTGAGGTGACGTCCCCCGATCTGGCCGTTCTCTTCCACGATTTGAGCGTCAGCGGCCGATTGGCGGCCTTCGAAGTGCGCGAGCGCTTCTACGAGATCGGTTCGCCCGCCGGCCTTTACGACTTTGAGCGCTATCTCCAGACTCGCGAAGCCGTCCCTTTCTAGCGATAATCGTTCCAGATGCCTCCCACATTCGGAAACGGCAAGATTTGCTACGTCGAAATTCCCGCTACGGACATCGCCACATCGGCTGACTTCTATGAATGCGTCTTCGGCTGGAAGATCCGCAAGAATAAAGAGGGTGACGCGTCTTTTGACGATGGAGTGGGCGAAGTGAGTGGCGTCTGGGTGCTTGGCCGCCCGCCGCATACCACGCCCGGGCTGATGGTACACGTCATGGTGGACGACGCGGCAGCCACTGTAGACCTGATCATCGAAAACGGAGGCCAGATCGTGCAGCCCATCGGCGCGGATGCGCCCGAGATCACCGCGAAATTTCGCGATCCGGCGGGAAATGTGCTGGGCATCTACCAGCACGGTGGTTCTCGCTAAAATGACACGGGACAAATGAGCGACACAATTCACGCTGCCGATCCGCTCGAACGCATCCAATGCCAGTGGTGCCAGGGCATGAACGAGAAGACCGCGCTCACCTGCCGGGCGTGCGGCGCGCCCCTCGATATTCGCAACCTGGTGAGCGAGTCCGGCTGGCGCGAAGCCCCGCGCCTGCGCGATATGACCGAGTTTAGTTTCAGCTCCAGTACCTGCCAGGTGGAAGGCGAAATCGTTCCCGTAGCCGAGATCCATCTGGGTGCGAATGACTCAGTCTTCTTCGAGCACCACATCATGCTGTGGAAGGATGACAACGTGCCCATCAGCGTGTTGCAATTGCCGGGCGGTTTGAAGCGTGCCTTCGCCGGGATGCCGTTCATCATCAGCGTGGCAACTGGCCCCGGCCGCATCGCCTTCTCGCGCGACGCAACGGGCGAACTGGTGGTGCTGCCTTTGCATCCTGGAATGGAACTGGACGTTCGCGAGCACGCTTTTGTGCTGGGCTCGCACCAGATCGATTATTCGTTCGTCCGGGTGAAAGGTTTGAGCAACATTTTGTTCGGCGGCCAAGGCATGTTCATGGATCGCTTCGTCACTACCAATAGCCCCGGGCTGGTTTTGCTGCACGGTTACGGCAACGTGTTCGAGCGCAAGCTCAAGGCGGGTGAGAGCATCATGGTGGAACCGGGTGCGTTTTTGTACAAGGATTCGTCCGTCAGCATGGAGGTCGAGTTCCAGCGCCTCGGGACTGGATTTTTCGGCGGCACGAACATGAGCCTGGCCCGTATGACGGGACCCGGACGCATCGGCATCCAGTCCATGTACGTGCATCACCACACCGAATAGTTATCCGGGAAGACTAGACCAATGTTCTGCACTAATTGTGGTAGTTCAGTTCCGGACGCCGCCAACTTCTGCACCGTCTGCGGTAGCGCCGTTCAGCGTGCGCCAGCGCCAGGTCGGGCGGAGCCAGAGCCTGCGGCGTACTCACAACCCGTGCAACCGCCGCCTCGCCCCGCGCCGCCGCGGCCTGTGGCATCCGGCGTTCCGGCCATCTGCCCGTGGTGCTCGGCCGAAATTTCCGCCGATCAATTGGCCTGTCCGCGCTGTGGCGCCAGCGTGAAAGCTCCCTCCATTCGCAGCGAATCCGGCTGGGGCGAACTGCCGGGCCGCAAGGACATGGCCAAGCTCCAGTTTGGCGATTCGTTTTGCCAGATTGAAGGCTTGTACGTGCCGGTAGCCGATGTGAGCCTGGCGGGCGCCGACAGCATCTACTTCACACACCACGTCCTGCTGTGGAAAGATCCGCAAGTGAACATTTCCACCATGTCGCTGGCATCCGGATGGAAGCGGATGTTTGCCGGCCTGCCGCTCATCATGATGCAGGCGCACGGCCCGGGTCATATCGCGTTTTCTCGCGACGCGCCGGGAGAAATGATCGCGCTGCCGCTACAGCCCGGCGAACAGGTGGACGTGCGCGAGCATCTTTTCATGCTGGCCACCAACAATGTCGAGTACGACTGGTTTTCAACGAACATCTGGTACACCACGCAATCCGGCGACGACAAGGAGACGCACTATCCGGTAGGCATGTTCATGGATCGCTTCTCGGCGCCGCAAGCGCCCGGACTGTTGCTGCTGCACGCTTCGGGCAACGTGTTCGTTCGCGATCTCGCGCCTGGCGAGACGCTGCTCGTGAAACCAACCGCGCTGATCTTCAAAGATCCGACGGTTGAGATGCAATTGCATTTCGAGCATCCCCGCGCGGGCTTCAGCTTGGGCTTCGGCTGGGGTGCGTCCAGTTGGAGCAATCGATATTATTGGCTGCGTCTATTTGGACCGGGGCGCATCGCGGTGCAATCGGTTTTCGACCGTATGGAAGGCGAGAGCCGATATCTGTCAAACTGTTCTCCGGCAACCGAACAGCGCTGGTAGGAGGAAGCATGGTCGATCCAGTGAAGCTTCGCGCCTGGTACGCGCATCGTCAAGGCTTGGACGGTTCGCTCGAAGGAAAATCCTCCGCTGAAGTATTCGAGCGCGCCGGATGGGCTCGTTCGGTGGGTGGAGTATCGCCTTATTTGACCTTGTTTTCTCGGGCCGGAATCAGCCGCGAACAAGCCGACGCGGATGCATCGAAACTGCGGATCTACGAACTTCCCAGCGCTCGCGGTTGCACTTATGTGCTCCCCGCCTCCGACTTTGCCCTCGGTCTGGCAGCCGGACAAGGCTTCGACGGGGACATGAAGGCGGCCGTCAAACTCGGCGTAACTCCGAAGGAAATCGCCAAGCTCTGTGACGCGGTGGTGGCCGCGCTTGAAAAGGGACCGCTCGGCACCGAAGAACTGCGCGAGGCCACCGGTAAGGCCGTCCGCAACCTGGGCGAGGAGGGCAAGAAGAAGGGCGTTACCACCACGCTCCCGCTCGCGCTCGGCGACTTGCAGGCATCGGGCGATATCCGCCGCGTTCCCACCAACGGCCGATTCGATCAGCAGCGCTATCAGTACGCGCTGTGGCGCCCGAATCCCCTGCGCGGCTTCAAACTGTCGCCCCAGGAGGTTCACACGGAACTGGCGCGCAGGTACTTCGCTTGGATCTCGCCGGGGTCGTTGACCGGGTTTCAGGCCTTCTCGGGGCTCGGAGTAAAAGTGGCGAAGGCTGCACTCGATCCACTGAAGCTGGAGCCGATCGAAATGGCCGCTGGCGACGAGCGTTTCTTCCTTCCCGGCGACCGGGACAAATTCGACGCCTTCAAACCACCTAAGGAACCACGTTACTCACTGCTCGGCAGTATCGATTCGCTGTTCCTGCTGGACCCCGATTTGGCATCGGATCTCCCTAGCCACGCCATCGTTGATCGGGGTCGCCAGGTAGGCTTCTGGGAATATGACCCAACAACAGAATCAATCGCTTGGGCCTGCTCCGTCAAGAAGGACAAGGCGCTCCAGGAGGCAGTCACGCGCACCGAGAATTTTGTGCGAGAGCAACTTGGGGACGCCAGATCCTTCAGCCTGGACAGCCCCAAAAGCCGTGCGCCCCGTATCGCCGCGCTGCGCAAGTCCGCAGCAAGTGCTTGACCACAAGGCTCAAGCCTTTTACAATCAAATCAGTAGAGGCTGGGCGGTAGCTTTTGAATTCAATGAACCATCGCGAACAGGACGTGCTGCATTCCATTGTCGAGTCGTACATCCAGACTGGCGAACCTGTGGCCTCGCGTACCATCGCCAAGCAACGCGGCGACAACCTGAGTCCGGCTACCATTCGCAACGTGATGGCCGACCTGTACGAAAGCGGTTATCTTTCGCAGCCCCACACCTCGGCCGGGCGCGTTCCCACCGAAAAGGCTTTTCGCAGCTACGTACAGTCGCTCACGTTAGGCCGGGTGCTTGTCACTGAGTTACAGCGCGTGCGCGCCCAGTTGAGCCAGCTCACCACCATGGAAGCGCGCGTGGAACGCTCGTCTCACATGCTTACGGAGATGACGCACAGCGTGGGCATCACGGCCGCGATCCCCGCATCCAGCCAGACCCTGCACCAGATCGAGTTGATCGCGCTCGCCGAGCAGCGAGTGCTCATGATTGTGGTGACTCGGGACCGCATGGTCCGCAATCGCGTGGTCGCGGTGGACGAAAATGTTTCGCAAGACGAACTGGCGTCCATTCGCAATTACATCAACCGCAATTTCAGCGGCTGGATCTTATCGGAAATCCATGCGGAGTTGGAGCGGCGCCTGGAGCAACAAAGCGCGGCTTACGACGCGATTCTGAAGCGGCTGAACGAGCTCTACGCCAAGGGCTTGCTCGACATCGAATTGGCGCCCGAAATCCACTTGGAAGGCGCGAGCAATCTGGTGGGGTTGGATCTGCATCTGACGCGCGAAAAGCTGCGCGAGCTGTTCCATACCCTCGAGGAGAAGAAGCGAATCCTGCAGTTGCTGGATCGGTTCCTGGAACAACCCGCGGGAGAAGTGGCCGTTCACGTCGGGCTGGCCGACGTGCATCCCAGCATGCGGGAGTTGTCGCTGATTGGTGTTTCCATTTCGCTCGCCGGGGGCCTGTCGGCCAAGATTGCCGTGCTGGGTCCCATGCGAATGAACTACGGTAAGGCTATGTCCGCCGTGTATCATGTGGGGCAGGCGTTCGGAAGCTTGCCGGTTTAACATTCCACCGCCGTCCGCGCGCAAAACTATAAAATAGAAGTATGGATATCAAGGAACCCACTGTCGACGCTAGTGAGAGCGTGGCGGCTACCGATCCGCCTGGTGGAGGTGCCGCCGCCTCGTCGATGGATGCGGTGACAGCCGAGCGCGACCGGTTGCTCGAGGAAAAGAACGAATTAGTGGAGCTGCTGAGGCGGCGCCAGGCTGAGTTTGATAATTTTCGCAAACGGGCCGAACGGGAGAAGTCGGACGTTTTGGAGTTCGCCCATTCCGACAGCGTGCGTGCTATTCTGCCGATTCTGGACGATTTCGAGCGGGCCCTGAAAACCCACACCACCGATAAAGTCTATGCGCGCGGTATGGAAATGATCCATCAGCACTTAGGCGACGCGCTAAAGAAGTTGGGATTAGAGACGATTACCACGAAGGGGCAGAAGTTCGATCCCCATGTCCACCACGCCGTCGATATGGTGGAAACCGGTGACGTGGAAGAACAAACTATTCTGGACGAATATCAGCCGGGGTACAATTTCCGGGGGCGCCTGCTGCGGCCGGCCATGGTAAAGGTTGCGGTAACCAAGAAATGAACGCGGTGATGATCAGATGAACGCCACCAAACGCGACTACTACGAAATATTGAGCGTGGCTCGTGACTGTGACGACGGTGTGCTGAAAAGCGCTTACCGCAAAATGGCGCTCAAGTATCACCCGGACCGTAACCCCAACGATCAAGATGCCGAAGAGAAGTTCAAGGAAGCGGCCGAGGCCTACAGCGTCCTGAGCGATCCTCAAAAGCGCGCGGCTTATGACCGTTATGGTCACCAAGGACTGCAGGGCGTGGGGGCGCAGGGTTTCGATCCGTCGACGTTCACCGATTTCGGCGATATTTTGGGCGACCTGTTCGGCTTCGGCGACTTGTTCGGCGGCGCCGGGCGGCGCGGCGGCGGACGCACTCGCGCGCAACGCGGCGAAGATCTTCGTTATGACCTGGAAATGTCGCTCGAAGATTCCATTCGCGGGCTGAGCGTTGAGATTCAGGTGCCGCGCATGGATCTTTGTTCGCGTTGCCAGGGAAGCGGCGCCGAAAAAGTGGACGGCATGACCACCTGCCCGATGTGCCACGGACGGGGCGAAGTGGTTTATCAGCAGAGCTTCCTCCAGATTCGACGCACCTGTTCGCAGTGCGCCGGGCGCGGCCAAATTGTACGGCGTCCCTGCACCCAATGCAAGGGCGAACGCCAGATGCGGACCGAGCGAAAACTGAAAGTCACCATTCCGGCCGGCGTGGATTCAGGCACGCATCTGAAACTGGCTCACGAAGGGCAGTCGGGTTTTAACGGTGGTCCGGCCGGCGATTTGTATGTCGTGATCAAGGTGAAGGAACATCCCATTTTCGAGCGGTCGGGAGACGATCTGCTGTGCACCGTTCCGATCAACGTGGCGCAAGCCGTGCTCGGAACGGAGATCAATCTGCTGACCTTTGACGGTCTGGAGCAAGTGAAAATCCCGGAGGGCGTTCAGACCGGAGCGCGCATCCGTCTGAAGAATCTCGGAGTGCCGCGCCTGCAAGGCAGCGGGCGGGGCGATTTGTTCGTGCAAGTGGATGTGAGGGTCCCAGGCAAGCTGACGCGCGAGCAGCGCAAGCTCTTCGAGCAGCTTCGTGAAACGCTGCCCGAAGAGAACGAGCCGCACGAGAAGGGCCTGCTCGATAAAGTGAAAGATTATTTCGCCTAGGCTGCTCCCGCTTGGGGTACGTTGAGACGCCCGGTCCGCTCCAGCCACAAGTGAAGCATTTTTGCGAAATCCTGGATCTCCCTGGAGGTCCATAGTTCCTCTACCGTGCACTTCATTTTTCGTCGCCAGTTAGGATATTCCGTGGTGCTCCCCGGCAGGTTTTGTTGCTCGGCCTGCTTCAAAAGGTCTTCCTGATTCAGCACCATCAGCTTGGAAGGCGCCGACGCCAGAAAGCCTACGATGGCGTTGTGCAGCTCGCCCGTTAACTCGGGAACCTGCGCCTGATCGCGCGGGAACCAGTCTGGCAGCAGCTTGAGATCGATGAGCAGATCCAGCAGCTTTTGCTTTTCCCGCGCCCGGTCGGCGCGCATGCTCTGGTAGGCGCCGTCATCGGGCAGCAGACCGGCTTCGCGCCGCGCATCGATGTCGCGGGCCAGCCAAAAGCCCGCGAGCGTCGGCAGATCGTGCGTGGTGGCCGATACCAGCGCATCGCGCGGATAGTCCTGGGGCGCCCGGAACCGGCCGTTGTCTTGTTCGAAATACAACAGGCGATAGCTCAAAATTCCGAATCGATGCAGCACTTCGCGCGCCTCGTCCGGCACCGTGCCAAGGTCCTCGCCGATCACGATCACCCGGTTGCGCACGCTCTCCAGGGCGAGAATCGAAAGCAGGTTCTCGAAGCGGTCGCGCACGTAGGTCCCAACGGTAGCCTCCATACCGTCTGGAATCCAGTACAGCCGAAAAAAGCGCATGACGTGATCGATGCGCAACGCTCCCCCATGCCGGCAGTTCTTCCGGATGGACTCGGCAAACAGGCAGTAACCGTCCTCGACGTGGCGGTCCGAGTTCGGCGGCGGAAAGCCCCAGTCCTGGCCTTTGGGCGAGAAGCCGTCGGGCGGCGCGCCCACCCGGCACCCGGAAACGAAGAACTCGCGATGTGCCCAAAGATCGGAACCGAAGCGATCCGTGGCCAGCGCCAGGTCGTGGTAAAGCCCAATGCTCAGGCCGCGCTCGACGGCATGTTGCTGCGCGGCCGCCAGCTGCAGATCGAGCTGCCACTGAACATATTTGTAGAACAGAACGCTGCGCCAGTGTTTTCGAGCGAAGGCTTGCGTGGCCGCCGATGCGGGGTCCTGGTATTGCTCCGGCCAGCCCCTCCAGTTCCAGACATCCGGGCACTGTTTGTGGATATTCTGATCGAGCGCGGAGTGCACGGCGAAACGATGCAGCAGGTCGCCTTCACGCTCGATATAGTGCTTCAGCTCAGCCGCGCGCGGAGTCCCGTCGCGCCATTCATCCAGAAACGCCTGGAACAACAGCTTCAGGAAGCGCAGCTTCAGGGTGTACACGCGCTCGTATTCCACGAGCTCCGTATTGCGCAGCGCGGCAATTTCTTTCTGCACGCCGGGCGACTGGAATAGGGCCGCGGATCGAGAGGATCGAGCGAAGTCGGGGATGGCTTCGATATCCAGGTAGATCGGATTGCGATAGTAGATGGAGTTGGGAAGGTACGGGCTGGTGTTATAGGGTTGGCGATTGGCAATCGCGTGCAGCGGGTTGAGAGCGATGAAGCTGGTTCCGGTGCGCTCCACCACCCAGTCCGTCAGAGCTTTCAGATCGGTGGTGTCGCCACAGCCCCAGTTCCGTTGGGATCGCAGTCCAAAAAGGCTGATGGCAATTCCGGCGGCTCGGCTGGCCTCAAGCCACGGCGGCTCAAAGGCCCGGCTCGGACAGACTATCAGGCGCGAGGGATGCGAGACATCTCCAGCCATCTCCAGCGTTATCTGGTGATAGCCCAAAGGAAGATCGTCGGGAAGTCTAATGTGCCGGGCCGCCGTCGTCTCGCCAGGCGCAGTGGCCAGTGTTATCGCCAATTCAATCGCGCTTCCGCCTTCGAGCTTGATTCGCAGAGTGGCGCTGTCGTCAATGTGGCTCTCAGGCATCGAAACGGGGACTTCGTGCGGCGTCCTTCCAGCGGTGAGAAAAATGACCGGAGCCAGCGGGTAGCGCTTTTGGCGCTGACTGCGGCGCTCCATGGCCTCACGGAGTGAATCGCTAGACCGCGTGTCGGCGCCCAGAGATGTCAGGATCGCGGTTTCTAACTCCGCCGAAGCATGATGCTGATGGCCCCAGATATCCCAGTAGTCGGTTTCGATGCCCCAGGCGCGCGCAGCCTGTTCGATCTCGCTCGCATCGGGTGGATTGGGTCGATCCTGCATGTGATAATAGGATCGTGGATCGCGAGCCCAAGTTTCAACCTAGTCTTCCGAGCGAACTCTTCGCGCGCATCGATAACGAGGATGCCGCCAGCGTTCCAGAGGGTATCGTCACTACTACGATTGGCAAAGCGATCAATTGGGGCCGCAAGAATTCCATTTGGCCCATGTCATTTGGTCTGGCTTGCTGCGCCATCGAGATGATGTCGATGATCGGATCGCGTTTCGACATTTCGCGCTTTGGTGCCGAGGTGATGCGTGGGTCGCCGCGCCAGTCCGATCTGATGATCATCGCGGGGCGAGTCTCGAACAAGATGGCCCCCGTGATCCGCCGCCTGTATGAACAGATGCCCGAGCCCAAGTGGGTTATCTCCATGGGCGCTTGCGCGACGTCGACAGGGGTTTTCAGCAATTACGCTTTGATTCCGGTGAACCAGGTAATCCCGGTAGATGTATATGTTCCTGGATGCCCTCCGCGCCCCGAGCAGCTCATTTATGCGATCATGTTGCTGCAAAAGAAGATCGAGGCCGATAAAGGGACTACTCTCAAGGTCCTGAACCTGGCGTAACTGCCTTCCCACACGTCCCGTTAGGATCTCTTCTCAAATTTCTCAGCCCCTTGCCGATGAGGATTAAAAGGCAAGTTCATGGCAATTGGGATCAGCTCTATCCAACCGGCCGCTATCACGCCTGCGGTTTCGTCGCAGGTATCGGTCGAGGAGGCTGCCCAGCGCAGACAATTGCTGCAGGCGGCCCAGTCCGTCAACGATAGTGGAGTTCTCGGGCAAAACCAGTTGGTTTTCGTGCTTGATCGCCAGACCCACCGGGCGGTAATCCGCGTGGAAGACCGGACCACTCACCAAGTTGTCTCGCAGATACCGCCCGAATACGTCTTGCGGCTGGCCCAGGACCTGGGCAGTTCGGCGCAAGTAACTGCCTTGGACGACGATACGTAAAGAGAATGCGCAACCATGGATACCAAAATTACTTCGACGACGAAGTCTTAGCCGCCAGTCCTTTGAAACTGATCGAGATGCTTTATGGCGCTACGCTCGATTCCATCGCGGCCGCGCGCCGTCATATTCGGAACCGGGATATTCGTGCGCGGGCTCGAGCAATTAACAGGGCGATTAGGCTTATTGCTGAGCTATCACAATCGTTGAATCACGAAGCTGACGGCGTTCTTAGCCGGAACTTAGCGGGCCTGTATGGATATGTCGGGCGGCTGCTGATTGAAGCAAACGCCAAGCAGATCGAAGCTCCTCTGGCCGAAGCGGAAGCCCTGTTGTCTACCCTCGCCGAGGCGTGGAGGGCTTGTGTCCCTGCGATGTCCGAACCTGGTTCTCTCAATGGAGACCTTCTTCGACCCGAGGCCTCTCACGTGCCTACCCCTTTAGTGGGCATCTCCTCTAAGTGAGCGTCTCCTTTAAATGAGCATCGATGAGAGCATTGGCTACCGATTGGGCTGGAACGTCGTAGTTCCCGGACTGCACTTGCAGACGGAGCTGTTCGATTCTTCCGGGATCGGGCGCGGCCAGTGCTTGCGCCGTTTGAGAGACTTGCGCTTGGTCGGAGCCGACCAAGGATTCTTTCTCTGAGGAGCGTGCTGGAGCCGTTGGGCCGGCTTTCTCTGTGCTCTGCGTTGAAGCAGTCCGATTCAGATCATCGATTCGCATGATTGGTAAGTCCCGCAACGACCATCTTAGCGAGCCCCAGCCCGCCGCTCGCGGACAAAGCCTGTGCGAGTTGCTGCTCTCCTAGTTCTACCATGGTAGAGTTTGTCTCATCTTGTTCGTCGCTGTCGCCTGTCATCCCACCACCCGACTCGCGCGCCGATTTCAGCATCTGAGCGATCAACAGCGCTTCAAAGTCCATCGCAGCCTTCCGAATCTTCTCCGGTGTGTCCTTGGACGAAGAGGGAGAGGAGGATGCAGATGGAGAGGCGGACCGCAAGGCATAGCCGGATGTTTGGGCTTGCGAAGCGCGAGCAGCGAACAGAGCTTGCGCGGAGGGGATCGGCATGAATTAGAGTACCTCCAGTTCGGCTTGCAGAGCTCCCGCAGCCTTCAAACTCTGCAGTATTGCGATGATGTCCCGAGGGGTCGATCCGATCGCCATCAGCGCCCGTACCAGTTCCTCCACGCTGGCGCCTTGCTCCAGCACGATGTTCTTGGCCTTCTCTTCCTTGGCGGAGACGGCCACGTCCGCCGTCACGGTGGTTTGTCCAGCGGACAGCGGAGGCGGCTGCGAGACCCTTTCGGTGGTTTGAATCTCCACCGTCAAGGCTCCATGCAGAATCGCGACTGGAGCGATCCTGACGTCCTTGCCCATGACAATGGTGCCGGTGCGTTCATCCAGCACAATCCGCGCCGGCCGGTCTGCTTCTACCAGAACGTTTTCGAGTTCACTGAGGAACTCGACGGTCCTCGAAACGTAAGCCGCCGGTGTATCCACCGAAACCAAACCGGAATTCTCCGCCTTGGCCGGCCGCACGGTGTCAGTTCCGAATTTCTCGTTAATGGCTGCCATGATCCTAAGTGCAGTTGTAAAGTCCTCCTGGCGTAGTTGCAGCTTGATGTGCCCGCCCGGAGAAACCGAGGGCGCGAGTTTCTCTACAATCGCGCCATTCGGGATCCGGCCCGCAGTGGGATGATTGAGCCCCTTAGTATTTCCACCCCGCGCCACCAGAAAGCCACCCGTGATCACCGATCCCTGGCCCACGGCGTAGACCTGTCCATCCGAGCTCTTTAAAGGAGTTAGAACCAGGATGCCCCCTTGTAGGTTCGTGCTATCGCCCACGGCCGCTACCGTAATATCGATCCGGGTTCCGGGCTGTGCAAACGGCGGGAGTTCGGCAGTCACAATAGCTGCCGCAGTATTGCGTACCTGGATGAGCGTAGGCGAGACTTCCACGCCCATGCGCGCCAGGAGATTCGTGAGACTCTGGATGGAGAAGACGGTTTGCTGCGAGTCACCGGTGCGGTTCAGACCGACCACGATACCGAACCCGACGAGTTGATTGTCCCGGACCCCCTCAATCGATACCAGATCTTTGAGCCGCGTACGCTGGTTGGCTGCCTCAACCGGCAAGATGATAAGAAAGCACAGGATCATAATGGAATGCATGGTTTTAGAAGGGAAGCAGTCCTAACAGCAGCCTATACAGCACAAACGGCCGCTTGACGGCGTCATTCACCACGCCTTTACCGTTCACCGAGATCTCCATGCGCGCGACGCGATCTGACGGTACCGAATTCTGGGTGAGGTCCTCAGGCCGAACGATTCCCTGAATAGCGATGACCTGTTTGTCGGCGTTCACCGAGATCTGCTTTTGCCCCTTCACCACTAAATTGCCGTTGGGCAGAACAGCCGTCACCTCAGCCGTGATGGTAGTCGAGAGAGTAGTTCCGCGGCTGGTAGTTCCTTGACCCTGCAGTTGTGTGTTGTTGGAGGCGTTGGCGAGATTAGAGAGTGCGCCGGTGGCGCTCTTTGGCCCTGCCAGAGCGGTGACCGCCGCGCTCACGCTCGATTTTCGGGCCGTATTGGTCACGCCGGTGGACACAGCCGACGAATTGTCCAGGACCACAATTGTGATCAGGTCATAGAGCTGGCTGGCGCGCACGTCTCGGACGGCGTCAGACAGGCGGCCATTCGGAAAATACAGCGAACCGGGCGTGGCGCCAGCCAACTGGCGTGACTTATCGTTCACCTCTTGAACGTGTTGATCCAAAGAGGGTGGTGGTGTTGTGGTCGGAGCTTTCCTAGCGGATAGTGGAGCACCGAGCAGGACCAGCCACATTCCAGTGAATATTGCCGGTCTCATAACGCGGACTCCGTCGAAGGAACCACTTTGACGCGCCCCCGTTCTTCGATAAGAGCACGAAAGGTTCTCCCGCTCGAAGGATTGTGGACTAGGATGCTTTCCCCCTTCGTTCCCGAAGACTGCGCTATAGCGTCGAGAGTGATGGTTGCAGCGCCATTGACCACTGTGACGTGCACCGTTTCCCCTCGGAGTACGTCCCGAGGATCGTCCAATGCCTCAGGCACAATCCTCTGTCCGGCCGCCATCGCCCGGCGCGCGACTTTATCGACGATCACCGAGAGGGATAAAAGTGGCGATTCGGGAAACGGGAATTGTGCCATACGAACGGTGGCGATCTGCGCGGCGCCAATCACTGCTCCTCTTGGAATCGCCTCTTTGGCCAGGAAGATCTCCCGGTCCACCGAAATTCGGACTTTGGCCCACACGTCGAGGCTATTCCGATCGTCGAAAAGGAGCTTACCCCGCCAAATCACAGGGGCTTGCGGGCTGCTGGCGGCCGGCTTGTTCAACTCCGCAAGTTGGAAGACCACCCGGCCCGGAGGGACAAGTTTGTTGCTGAATTCCAGGACTTCAAGGCGCGCTGCGGGAGCATTGAGAGCCGAGATCATCGCCGCTCTCACGTCCTGCAGGGAAAGCGGATGCGTTATTCGCTCGACACACACGCTGGGGGCCGCATCCCCGAGGGGGAAGCTGAGCGCATTGCGGCGAGCCACCAAAAGGATGTCGCGCGAGGTCAGAGTCCGGAGGGTACCAGGCCAGGGCGCAAACCCAATGACCTCGTCCGGATCGAGCGCTTGAAACAACGGTACAGCTGTAGAAAGGTCTCTCGCAACGATTTTGCCGGCAGGCACGTCGACACAGGCGGCGCGCGCCAAGCCGGCAACAATAACAAGGATGGCAGCAATTTTCATTGGGTGACGTTGTTGATTTGCTGATACATTTCATCGGCCGCCTTCACTACTTTGGAGTTCGCCTCATAGGCCCGCTGGCTCACGATCATGTTCACGAATTCCTCGACCACGCTCACGTTGGAACCTTCCACGTACCCCTGCATCAGGGTGCCCAAACCCTCCTGTCCGCCCGGGTTGGCTACCGTGGCATTCCCGGACGCATCGGTGGGTTCGAAAAGGTTTTGGCCGATGCTGTTCAAGCCGGCGGGGTTCGGGAATAAGGCCAGCTGAATCTGTCCAGCCACGGTGGAGGTAGTTTGCCCAGGCTGCGTGTAAGTAACGGTCCCGTCTCCCGCAATCGTAATGGTTTGGGCTTGGGAGGGTATCGTGATCTGCGGCTGAATCAGATTGCCGCTGGAGGTGACCAGGTTGCCATTGGCATCGAGTTGGAAACCACCGTCGCGCGTGTAGGCGATCTGGCCAGTGGGCTGCAGCACTTGAAAAAAGCCGTTGCCTTGGATCACCAGATCCAGCGGATTATCAGTCTCCTGAAAGTTGCCTTGGGAGAAAATGATCTCATTGGAAGCTGTCCGAGTCCCTAGCCCGATTTGCAAGCCGCTTGGGACGATAGTCTGTGCTCCCGCGGCGGCGCCAGGTTGTACCAGGCTTTGGTACATCAAATCCTGGAATTGCGCCCTCCGCATCTTAAATCCGTTGGTACTGGAATTCGCTAAATTGTTTGCAATATTATCGATGTTGGTTTGCTGCGCATTCATTCCACTAGCCGCGCTGTAAAGAGCTCGAATCACTTGTGCATTCCTCCAGTTGTTTCAATCCTGAATTAAGGAGCTTGCTGATCCTCCGGCTGCATCAGGAGCCGACCTTAGCGACCTCTTCCACCGCGCGCCGGTTCATGTCGGCGCCAATCGTGAGTGCTTTCTGGAGCGCCTCGAACTGACGCAAGATGGTCACCAGCCTCGACGCGGAATGGGCCGAGTCTGAGTTGGCTTTCTCCAGTTGGCCCTGCCGGACCTCCGTTTGGGGGGCCGGGGCTGGAGTCGTGCTAGAGACACTTCGGAAGTAGTTGCCGCCGCGCTTTGTGAGAACCTTAGGATCGTCGAAATCGACCACGGCGATTCGCGAGATTTGCTGACCGTCCTGCAGGACGTTTCCGTCCGGCAAGACCTCGATAGTTTTCGAGCTGTCCAGCAGAATAGGCTTCCCATCGCTTCCTTGAACGGCGTAGCCATCCAGAGTCTCAAGCTGGCCCGTCAGCGAAAAACGAAGACTCCCACCTCTTGTATAGACCGGCCCCGTCGGCGTGCTCGCTACAAAAAATCCTTTACCGCTTAACGCCAGGTCCATCGAATTACCGGTAGGAAGTAGGGCGCCCTGCGCGAAGTCAGTCCAACGATTTTGCACCACCGGGAGGATAGCTGGATTAGTGCCGTCCGGCGAGTCTGCTGCTTCCGGTGAGACATAAAGATCGTACGCCTCTTGATCGGCTTTGAAGCCAGCGGCCGATTCATTGGCGAGATTGTTGGCAAGCATATCCAGGCTTTCGATCCTGGCTCGAATCCCGCTGGCTGCGGCTGCCGTTAGTGCGTCCATATTTAGTTCTTCGTCGCTGGAAAAGCAAAGGCAATTCTCTGGCCGATCTTAAACCGCCTCATTATCCATGAAAGATTGGCGATAAGTACGTTGTAGTAGCGCCGCAATGAGACAAAAATGTGTCAAAACGGGATTCGCGCCAAATTGGCGTCGGTGTCTGCTGCTCCAACTCCTTGAAGCGATGAGTGGGCAGGTTGGCCAGCCTCGTGCATTCCGTTGACACGTGAACGTTGCCGGCATCGAGATCACATCTCCCGCAAGACCGACAGGATTAGCGCGCACCGCTGAAGCTTCTGTCTCCTCAGTTTCTGCGGGACACCTCCCTGGCTTCTCATCTTTGTTGAGCGGTCTTCTCGATCAATCTGGAATAGCGGCCTTTGATGAGGCCGCAGCCTGGTCGGTCAAGCGAAATGGCACAGCGTTGTTTCCACAGGCGCCTTCGACGCCAGAGGGGGTTATGAATTCACAGGGGGCCTCAACAAAAAACAAGGGGACGAAACTCGGGAACGCGGCAGTCCCCGTTCCCCAGGCCGGCGCGCTTTCCCCTACGGCGCAACGTTCGACTCTTGTGCTGATTCAGAGCGCAGCTATGGTCGCAGGCCGCGTAGGCGATGACGGAACTCCCACGCTGTCTCGCGGCCACGCCGGCTCCGTTGGCGCAGAGCAACCGCAAGCGGGAGCACTCCCAAGTTTGCTGCCAACCGACATCGCGCCCCCAGGTTCGGGCCCGAACAAGACACCCCTCGGGTCGGGTGGCAATGTCGCCTTCGCGCTTCAGCTAACCTGGCAACCTTCGCGAGGCGCTACCCAAGCGATGGGGATGCAATCGGGGGCAGCTGCAACAACGCCTCGACCTCCGGATCCGATTCATTTAGACAATGTCATTAGCTTGCCGTTTCAGCCATCGGGTCGTAGCTTGGGTGCGGCCACTGGCGATGCGGTCCCCGCAGAAAGTCCAGAGGTCCGGACTGCAGCGCGGGTTGGTCCAGAATCCTTGCGTGGTGACGGCATCCCCGCCGGCCAGAGTATTCCCACAGGCGCGAGTTCCATGATTCCAGATGGAACGCGCCCTCTCGAAGCATCAGACGGGACTAAACCGTCGCATATCAGTCTGAGTTCTCCATCGCCGAAACGTGGGGCGCCTACTGGACTGAGTTTTTCGACCGAGGCCTCTTCAAAATCAACAGCTTCAGTTGAAGCTTCTGAGATCCCATTCGAGGGCAATCCGCAAGATCCCATGGCCGCTCCGGTCCCGGTCATTCAGAAAACGGACCCTGAAAGTGGCCGCTTGAGCGCAAGCCATAGTTCCACCGTGCCCGAAGCTCGGGCGGATACGGAAGGGTCGTCCGTGCTTCCGTCCGACCAAGTGGAGGGCCCATTGACCGAAGCAAACCCCTCCCTGCAGTTGTCTCGCGCGACGACCGGACTCCCCGCCGTCCACCCCGGAACATCGATGGCAGGAACAGCAATGAATGATTCGCAGAGCGCGATGACTCCGGCAGCTGAAAACTCAGAATCCGACGGGAAAACGCCAAGGGTTCCGCCCCAACCAAAATCGGCCCAAATCCCAAGTGATCATGAACATGCGGGGCTGCTCACCGATTCCACGTTGCTTAGCTCGGCTAAGGAGCCGGGTGGTGCGCTGCAGGCGCGAGCGAAAGCATCGGCGCCCCTGCCTGCGCCAACCTCGACCGTTTCACCGGAATCGGAACCAGACAGTCCCAAAGCATCACAACCCGTCCATGAGATCTCGCTTCGGCTGGCGTTGGCGGCATCGCCGCAGGTTGATGTGCAGGTAGCCGAGCGCGCCGGGAGGATCCAGGTGTCCGTGCGCACTGCGGACCCGGATCTCGCGAGATCTTTGCAGGGTAACTTGGGCGAACTGGTGGGCCGTTTGGAGCAGAAGGGTTTCACGGCCGACGTGTGGGCTCCGGTTGCAGCACAACACGGTGGCTTAGTAGTCCGGGAGCCTTCAACTTCGGCCGACCGTCAGGGCCAGCCTGACAATTCGGGCCCTCACGGCGGACAGCCAGGTTCACAAAACGGGCAGCAGGAATCGAACCAGCGGCAGCCGGAACCTTGGGAAGCGCAGTTCGAAGAGATGCTCTTGGCGCCCAACTCGACAACCCCAGCCAGCACCTAAGAGCGGAGGCTCAATGACACCCACATCAAGCAGCGGAACCAGCCCGGCGGCCCCGTCGTCCGGCTCCCAATCCTCATCACAGTCCAGCAACGCTGCACTCGGCTCGCTAACCAACGAACAGACCTTTCTGCAGTTGCTGGTCGCGCAATTGCAGAATCAAGATCCTACGGCGCCACAGGATGGCACTCAATTCGTATCCCAGCTGGCGCAATTTAGCTCGCTCGAACAAGAGATTCAGATGCGCACGGACCTGGATAGCATCAATAATACCTTGACCGCCGATTCCGCGGCCGCGCAGCCGCCGACATCAGCAACCACGCAATCCTAAGGAGCAATGCATGTCATCATTCTCGACCGCACTTTCGGCGCTTTCCGCTTTTTCAACCGCCATCGATGTGACAGGCAATAATCTCGCGAATCTAGATACCATCGGGTTCAAAGCCAGTGAGGTTTCCTTTCACGACCTGGTGACCCAGTCCATCAGTGCTGGTCTCGGAAACACCCAGGTTGGATTCGGAGTCGGTACGCCGACTACTGAAGCGCTCTTTACACAAGGCGCTCTGCAGACTACCGGCGGCACGCTGGATGCCGCCATTCAGGGCGACGGCTTCTTTGTGATTCAGGGATCAGATGGGTCCACCGAATACACCCGCGCTGGAAACTTCCAGACCGATGAGAACGGGAATCTCGAGACGGCGACAGGTCAGTCAGTGCAGGGGTGGACGGAAGTCGGCGGCGTTCTGAACACCAACGCGCCTCCTGGCAACATTACGATCCCAACCGGGACAGTACAGCCGCCGGTGGTAACACAGAACTTCTCGTTCGACATGAATCTGAACGCTGCGGCCACGCCCGGATCAGCCAACGCCACCTTTGCAACGTCCGTCACTGTTTACGACTCGCTCGGCAATTCCCACGTGGTGACGGCGACCTTCACGCAGGACCCAACTGTCGCTGGCCAGTGGGATTACTCCATCGGCATCCCGGATGCTGACGTTGCAAATCCGCCGGCGACACCCCTGACGGGTAGCATCAACTTCAACTCCAGCGGTGTTTTGACGACGCCCGCCCCAACCGATCCGTCACCGCAATTGGCGATTACCGGCCTTGCGGACGGAGCCGCCGATATGACTCTCAACTGGAACTTATATAACGGCGCAACGCCGCGCATCACTCAGTTTGCCCAGCCTTCCTCGGTGTCAGCCGTAGCACAGGACGGAGCAGCAGCGGCTCAGTTGACAACCGTTGCGATCGCCACGGGCGGTCAAATTCTTGCGCAATTCTCCAATGGCCAGCAAACCGTGGTCGGCCAACTGGCCATGGCCACAGTGCGTAATCCGGACTCGCTGCTCGCGGTTGGCAACAACAACTACCAGCTCAGCGCGCTCTCGGCGCTCCCAGCCGTGGGACTTCCCGGAACGGGAGGGCGTGGAACGGTGCAGGGCGGATCGGTGGAGTCTTCGACCGTCGATGTCGCCACCGAGTTCACCAACTTGATCATCTACCAGCGTGGCTACGAAGCCAACTCCAAGGTGATCGATGCGGTCGACGAATTGAGCCAGGACACCATCAACTTGATCAAGTGAGATTTAAATCGTGTCTCCTCTCGAACAAATCGCGGATCTTGCCGATGTCCCGGTGGACGTGGAGGTGGAATTAGGCCATCGGGTCATGACCATAGCGCAAATCTTGGAGTTGGGCCCGGAAAGCGTGATCCGCATTGCCCGCTCGGCGGGCGACAACATCGACATCCTGGTGGGCGCGACGCTGATCGGCTATGGCGAAATTGTAATCATCGAGGACGCGGTAGGGGTTCGAATCACCGACTTTCGGCAGGAGGAATAGCTGGTCGGCAACTATGGACATTGTTCGACAGTCGTTTGCCATTGTGGTCGTATTCGCTCTGTTGTGGACGGCCCTATCGTTTCTACGCAAGAAAGGTTGGGCAAAGATGCCAAGCTGGGCCGGGATCCGGCGAACCAAAACAGCGTCGGGTCTGCTGGAATCGCGCGGCAAACTGATGCTGACCGCGCGGCACTCCATTCATCTGATCCGGATCGGCGAGCGGAACATGATAATAGCGCTCCATCCGGATGGCGTCACTTTCCTCGGTGACGCTCTGCCCGCAGCCGACGGTAAGCGGAAGGAAATGGCAACCTCTTGAAGCACTTGATTCGCTTATTCTTGGGCACGTCCCTGCTGATGAATCCTTTGCTGGCCCAGGACCCCGGTTCTTTCCTGGGAGTCTCTTTTGCGCCATCCAAAGGATCGGTTTCTGTGAGCGTGCCGATGCAGATCATCATACTGCTCACTGTGCTGGCCGTCTTGCCGGCGGTGGTTATGTCGCTCACTCCTTTCCTTCGCATCACCGTGGTGCTGCACTTCCTCCGGCAGGCCTTAAGCACCCAGGGAACGCCCTCCAATCAGGTTCTGATTGGTCTGGCCCTTTTCTTGACGTTGGTGATCATGCAGCCAGTGGTAACGGACATGTATCACAAGGGATGGGAGCCGCTCGAGGCCGGACAGGCCACCTGGCAACAGGCCTGGGACGATGGTTCGCAGCCGTTGAAATCCTTCTTGCTGCGCTATGTCCGCGAAAAAGACATTCGCCTATTTCTGGATATCTCCCATACTCCGGCGCCGCATGATCGGTCTGGGCTCGGGTTGGGAGTGCTGATGCCGGCCTACGTGCTTTCCGAACTGAAAACCGGCTTTCAGATTGGCGCCATCCTCTTCCTGCCGTTCTTGATCATCGATTTGGTGGTTGCGTCGGTGACGTTATCCATTGGCATGGTGCAATTGCCGCCGGTTATGCTGTCCGCTCCATTCAAGATTCTCTTGTTTGTGTTGGTGGACGGATGGAATCTGGTAATCGGGTCCCTAATGCGGAGTTTTTATTCGGCATGACTCCGGAATTGGCCGTCCACATATTCCGGCAGACGCTCATGGAGACATTTTGGATGAGCCTCCCGCTGCTGGCGATTGGCTTGGCGGTAGGCATTGCGGTCAGCCTGCTCCAGGTGCTCACTTCGATTCAGGACACCAGCTTCGGCGCCGTGCCTCGGCTGATGGCGTTTCTGGTGGGTGTGCTGTTGATGCTGCCTTGGATGACCTCCCGTCTCATCGCTTTTACGAGCTTGCTCTTGAGCGATTTTGGCCGCTATGCACGCTGAGCTTACCTTCCAACTCGCCACGCTCTATGGTTTCCTGCTGGCACTGGCCCGGGTGTCCGGCGTCGTCGTCTTCGTGCCGATCCCGGGTTTTTCCGCTGGTCCAGACGCTAGCCGGGTGGTCTTGGCTTTGGCTCTGACCATCGCACTGTTTCCAGCGTGGCCAACGCTTGCCACGCAAAATGGACCCGCGTTGCCCGCTGGACGGCTGCTCGGAATGCTCTGCGAGGAAAGCTTATTCGGAGTGACGGTGGGTTTGGCCGTCTCGTTCCTGCTGGAAGGGCTACAGCTGGCGGCCCAAGTGCTGGGGTTGCAGGCTGGATATTCCTACGCCTCCACCGTCGATCCCAGCACGCAGGCCGACACCACCACACTTCAGCTCATGGCGCAGCTGCTAGCCGGTATGCTTTTTTTCACGATGGGGTTTGACCGCCAAGTTCTCCAAGCCCTGGCGAAGAACCTGGAAACTTCGGCAGGGTCCGCCTTCTCGCTCGCGGGGAGCGTCGCAACTGCGCAAGCCGTGGAGGCGATTGTGCGCTTAGGCACGGCGATCTTTAGCACGGGGCTACAACTCGCGATGCCCGTGCTCGCGCTGCTGGTGCTACTGGACATCGCGTTCGCGGTGCTTGGCCGGCTGCACGCGCAGCTGCAACTTCTATCGCTCTCTTTTGCCATCAAGATGCTGACGGCCTTGACCCTGCTCGCCGGCGTGCTATCGGTGTATCCGGCCATCTTCGAACGCTCGGGCAGGATTACGTTCGCGGTGTTGGATCGAGTTCTGAATCCGTAAGTAACGAACCCAGATGGCGGACCAGGGGCAGCGCACCGAAAAACCGACCAAGCGAAGGCTCGACAAGAGCCGACGGGAGGGCCAGTTTGCCGCCAGCCGAGAGCTGTTGGCTGGTCTGCAGTTTTTCACGTTTGTGATTTTGCTGATTACCGGCGGCGGTGCCTTCTTTGAGCGCACCCGCGACATGCTGCGCTACCTTCTGGTTGCCTCCTTTCATATTGTGGTGACGCCCCGGGCGGTGGTGCGGATGTATCGCGACTTGCTCGGCCAGGTATTCACTCCCTTGCTCTGGATGGGCGCCTCGCTCACGGCAGTGGCGCTCACGGTGCAACTAGGCAGCACGCGGTTGGGGCTTTCGCTTCACAATCTGGCGCCAGATCCGAACCGCCTCAATCCGCTCGCAAAACTTCGCAATGTTCCGCGGCAGAACGCTGCTGCCTTTCTCCAAGCCTTGCTCTTTCTCCCGCTGCTGGCGTTGGCTGTATACAAAATTGCCGGCGTAAATCTGGCCGCCTACGCCGGCTTGGCGCGCGAGGACCTTCAGCCCGCCCTGCGCACCGTCGGCAACTCGTTTCGCGATTTTCTTTGGAAGGCGGCCGTCTTATTCTGCGCCATCGGCATCCTGGACTTCGTGCGCGTGTACCGGCATCACTACAAATCGCTGCGCATGACCAAGCTGGAGATTCGCGACGAAGTAAAGGAAACCGAAGGCAATCCCCAAATCAAGCAGCGGGTGCGGCGAATTCAGCGCGATCTGGCGCGCCGCAACATGCTGAAGGAGATCCCCAACGCCACGGCCGTTATCGTCAACCCCACCCATTTCGCCGTGGCCATTCGATACGACATGGAAGCCATGTCCGCTCCGCGCGTGCTAGCCAAGGGCAAGAACTACATGGCCCTCCGTATTCGCCAACTGGCCCTCGATCATCAGGTGCCGATAGTCGAGAATCAGCCCCTGGCGCAGGCTCTGTACAAATCCGCCGATGTCGGTCAGGAGATTCCGCCTCATCTTTACCGCGCCGTCGCCGAAGTACTGGCTTACATTTACAAGCTGATGCATCCCGGGAAGAGTGGATGACGGGAGCTCTCAATAGATGACGCCCAAGCTCCGCGTCCCGGCGAAATCGGCTCCCAAAGCCTTTCCAAAAGCCGCTGCCGGCGCCTCGACAGCGTCCACGCGTTTGGGAGCGAACTGGCGCGAGTTCGCGGTGCCGATCGCGGTTTTGGGGATCGTGCTCGCCATGATCGCGCCGCTGCCGCCCTTCCTGCTCGACATTCTCATCAGCGCCAATATCACGCTCTCGGTCATCGTCCTGCTCGTTTCGCTTTACATTACCAAGCCGGTCGAGTTCAGCGTGTTTCCAACCACGCTTCTGTTGATGACACTGTTCCGTCTGGCCCTGAACATCTCGTCGGCGCGCCTGATTCTGCTCAACGGTAATACCGGAACCGCGGCGGCCGGGGAAGTCATACAAGCCTTCGGAGCATTTGTGGTGGGCGGAAACTATGTCATTGGAGTGGTCATCTTCTTGGTGCTGATCGCGATCCAGTACGTGGTGATCAATCACGGCGCCGTGCGCATTTCCGAGGTTACGGCGCGCTTCACTCTGGACGCCATGCCAGGCAAGCAGATGTCCATCGATTCGGACCTGAATTCCGGCCTCATCGATGAGCAGGAAGCACGTACCCGCCGGCGGATGCTCGCGAGTGAAGCCGAGTTCTATGGGGCGATGGATGGCGCCTCCCGCTTCACCCAGCGCGACGCCGTGGCGTCCATCATCATCACGGTCATCAACATCCTGGCGGGATTCCTGATCGGAGTGCTGCAACACGGGCTGGATCTACAACGGGCGCTCGAAACCTACACCGTGCTGACCATTGGAGATGGTCTGGTGACCGTCATTCCGGCGCTGATGATTTCCATTTCGGGAGGTTTGATCGTCACGCGCGCCAGCTCGGAAACCAATTTGGGATTGGATCTCCAGAAACAGGTTTTCGGAAATTCGCAGCCCTTGTTTCTCGCCGCTGGAGTTCTGGTCGCCATGGCCGCATTTCCTGGGCTTCCCAAGGTCCCATTTCTGGTTCTGGGGAGCGGCGTCGGAGCGATGGCGTGGCGCCTGCGGCAAAAAGCTGCCACTGCCGAAAAGGTGAAGCCTCCGCTCGCCGCGCCGGCGCGCGAGAATCTGGAATCCCTGCTCCGCATCGAGCCGCTCGCGGTGGAAGTGGGATTAGGCCTGGTGCACCTGGTGGAGGGCGGCCAGAACTCACCACTCCTCAAGCGCATCGCCAGCATCCGGCGGCAGCTGGCCACCGAGCTCGGGTACATTCTGCCCCCCGTGCGCGTCACCGACAACCTGACGCTCAAGGCGCGCGAGTACGTCTTCTCGCTGAAGGGCGTAGAGATCTCGCGTTACGAATTGGCCCATGGTTGCGAGTTGGCACTACAGTCGGCTTCCGAATCGGAGGAAAAGGGCGAAAAGATCGATGGCATCCGGACGCGCGAGCCGGCGTTCGGAATCCCAGCCGTGTGGATTTCACCGGATCGGGTGGAGCAGGCACGGCGGGCGGGCTACACCGTGGTAGACACCATCAGCATCATCGGGACGCACTTGGGCGAGATAGTCCGCCGTCATGCACATGAATTGTTCTCTCGTCAGGAGACCAAGAAGTTACTCGACCGGGCGAACGAAGATAATTCCAAAGCCGTGGAAGATTTGGTGCCAAAATTGCTTTCTCTAGCCGCTGTGCAGAAAGTTCTTCAGAACCTGTTGCGAGAACGTGTTTCTATCCGCGACGCGGTGAGTATTCTTGAGGCGCTGGGTGAAGCTGCGCCAATTACGAAGAACCCCGTACTACTCACAGAGTACGTGCGGCAGGCCATTCGCCGACAAGTAGTAAAGCCTTTGCTCGAACCCTCGGGCGATATCTCGGCATATTTCCTCGATCCGGTTCTCGAGCAATCCATCGAGTCCGCGGTCGAGCACACCGAATCTTCCAGTCACGTGAATCTTTCGCCGCAACGCGTACGCGACATCCAGGAACGGCTGAAGAAGTGCTGCAGTCCACAAGATGCCCCGGGTCTGCTGATCACTGGCTCCGCGGCACGCTTTTTTGTCCGCCAGATCATGGAAAGTATCACCCCAAATTTATCGGTACTATCCCACAACGAAATACCTCCAGGGAACAGGATCGTTTCTCTTGGGACGGTAGCTTAGGAAAAGCAGAGTGACTTAGTCACGGGCCATGAAACTGAAATCTTATTTCGCCGACACCATTGAGGAAGCCATTCGCCTGGCGCGCCGCGAGCTCGGGCCGGACGCGATGCTCGTAAACTCCCAGCGAGCAGGAGTGGAAGCCCGGCACCTGGGCTTCTATGAAGTCGTGGTCTGCGGCGAAACCCGGGACGCCGGGTCGACCGCCGCCTCGTCCTCTCTGTCCCCTGTGGGCTCCTTATCACCCGTTGCCTCTTTACAAGTGGACAAACTATCGCAGGACCTTTCCGAGCTCAAGCAGCGCATGGAAAAGCTCGCACTGGCTCTGGCGCGCTCCGGACGTGGCGCGGCGGGCGTTGCTTTTGATCCCGAGCTTTCTCGTGTCTTCACCAGGCTGACTGACGCCGAACTCGACACTGAACTGGCTTACGACTTGGTGGGCAAGCTGAGTTCCCCGATTTCCCAAACCAACCTGCGGTCCGAACTTGCCAAACTGGTGAGTGTCGACGCCGAACTCGGTTTCCGCGGCGCCCCTTCGCGCGTGGTGGCGTTGGTTGGGCCACCCGGTGCGGGCAAGACCTCGGCATTAGTAAAGCTCGCCGTGCAATACGGTCTGGCCGCCGACAAGACCGTACAAATTTTCACCACCGACACCTACCGTATTGCGGCTGCCGAGGAACTGCGTTCTTACGCAGCCATTCTGGGTATCGGTTGTAAGGTGCTTGAAACCCCCGCAGCGCTGGCGCACGCCCTCAATGATGTTCTACGAAGAGATGATGTTCTACGAAGAGATGATGTTCTACGAAGGGATGAATTTCGCCAAGACGGTGACCTTCGTCAGCCTGGTGAAGGCCGCCCCAAAGATCTTATTCTCATCGACACGCCCGGTTTGTGCCGCTCCGAGATGGAAGCCTGCGAGGATCTGGCCAAACTTCTGGCCACGCGGCACGTCGATGTCGATACCCATCTGGTGCTGCCAGCGTCCATGCGTGCGGCCGACCTGCGCCGCGTTTCGGAGCAATACGCTATCTTTCGGCCTCGCAAGTTGTTCTTCACTCATATGGACGAAACAGAAACCTTCGGCCCCATTCTGAGCCTGAGTGTCCGGATGGCCAAACCAGTTTCCTTCTTTTCGCGCGGCCAGCGCATTCCCGAAGACCTCGAGCCGGCCACCACGGATCGATTGCTCGATCTTGTGCTGGGTCCGCCGTCCGCTGCGCTCAAGTATGAGGTGGTCGCGGCATGAGAACCCAGGGTACGGTGAAGACTCCCCTCCGCGCGATCAAGAAGTATCAGGCGCCCGGCGCCGCCGAAGAGCAGGCCACCGAAGAACGGGACCGCCTGATTCTCGAACATCTGCCACAAGTCCGCCTCATCGCCCGGCGCATTCATGAGCGGTTGCCCGAGAGCGTCAACCTGGAAGACCTGATCTCCACCGGAACTATCGGCTTGATTGCCGCCATCGACCGATTCGATCCGCGCCACAACGTCAAGCTGAAGACCTACGCCGAGTACAAAATTCGGGGCGCGATCCTCGACAGCTTGCGGGGTCTGGACTGGGCGCCTCGCCAGCAGCGCCGGCGCTCTAAACAGATCGAAGCCGCAATCGTCGCCGCGGAGCAACGCTTGCATCGCTCGCCAAACGAAGACGAAATCGCGCAGGAGCTGAAGCTTTCACTCGCGGAATATCACGAGTGGCTGGTGGATATCCGGGGCGTGAACCTGGGGAGTCTCGAAACCTCGGCTCCCGAAGACGACAGCCGCAATCTACTGAAATACATTTCCGACGACGAGGAGAACTGGCCTTCGCGCCTGCTCGAGCGCTCCGAGCTGCAACGCCTGCTGGCCGAAGCGATCGAGAAAATGCCGCGCACCGAGCGCATTGTCATCAGCCTTTACTACCACGAAGAGCTTACGCTGCGCGAGATCGCCAAGGTGGTGAATCTGCACGAGTCGCGCATCTCGCAATTGAAGTCGCAGGCCATTCTGCGCTTGCGCTCCTACCTGGAAAAGCGCTGGCCGGTGGAACGGGGCGCATAGTCCATGTCGCAGGAGCCTCTGCCGCCAGACACCGCGCCTCCCGACGCGTCTGGGGAAAGTCAGGGCGCCCTCTGGCTGGCCGAGGAGTGGGGACGGCAAATCTCTCGCGCCGTGGAATCCATGACGGGTGAGTCGGTTCTGATCACCTTTGCGCCGCACCAACTCGCGCCCGCCGAGATCGATCCGGCGCAGCAGGATTTGCTGTGGTGGGAACAGCCTCTCAGCCTCGGGTCTGACTCCATAATATGGGTGGGCGCTGCCAGCCGCAGTTGGGAGGAAGTCGGCAATCGAGCACTGCGCAGCGCCGGAGTGGACGAAGCCACCCCAGAGGACGTACGGAGTACTTATCTCGAGATCGTCAATCAGAGCCTCTCCGGTGTCGCGAGCGCCGTCTCCTCCCGGGCCCACAAAGAGGTCTCCTGCGTGGAAGGCCGCGCCGCCCCTCCTTCCACGGCGCCCGGCGCCGGCGCTTACGCCTTTGAGATCACTCTCGGCGAGCGACCACTCCCGTTGCTGGCAGTCTTTGCCGCTTCCATCGCCAATATTTCCGATGCTCGCGCTCAGCCCGATGCCAAACCCGCTTCCCCTGAGCGCGCACCGGCTCCTGGTAAGGCCACTCCAAGGGGTTCTTCCGGCTCCATGGACCTCTTGCTGGACGTCGAACTTCCGGTCAGCGTCTCTTTCGGCCGCGCCCAGCTGATGCTGAAGGACGTGATCAAGCTGACAACCGGCTCGATCGTTGAACTGAACCGGGCATTGAGCGAACCGGTGGAAGTGATCGTAAACAATTGCGTCATCGCGCGCGGAGAAGTGGTTGTAGTGGAGGGCAACTACGGCATCCGCATCAAGCAGGTGATCAGCCGGCAGGAGCGCCTGCGCACGTTGTATTGAGAGCGGTTATGCTGGAACGCTATCTCATTCCGCTCGCTCCCTTTCTGTTGATCGGGATGAACAGTGTGCTGTGCTTGTTCTTCTTTCTTTGTCTGGACCATGAGATGCGCGTCATGAATCTCCGCTGGAGGCGCCGCCAGACCGCGCAGGAATCCGCTACCGGAGAGCTGAAGGCCCAGATGGCGCAACTGAGCGCTCGCGTGCTGGATGCTGAGGAGCGCACCGGGGTTCTGGTGCCGCCCACTGCCCCCAAGTCCGGCTTCAACCTCAACAAGCGCAGCCAGGTGATCCGCATGTCGAGGCGCGGAGAGCAGGCGGAAAAGATCGCGGCCTCATTGAATTTGCCGCAGCGAGAGGTGGAGTTACTGCTGAAGGTTTATAGCCGCTCGATCTACAGTTCGAAGGAAGTGAATTCGAGAGTCGTCAATTCGTAACGCTGTTATCTACCACCCGCCCGCGCGGAACCCGCCGTTCCGAGCGGTCCTCCACGTTCACGCTCACCGTCACCGGCTTGTGATCCCGCACCAGTTCAACCGGGTAAGTCTTCTTGGCGCTCGCTTCCCTCACCGTCCCCGATAATTCGCTGGGGGTGGTGACCGCCATTCCATCCACTTTCGTGATCACGTCGCCAGCTTTGATGCCCGCCTTCTGCGCCGCGGTGTTATCCAGCACGGAACGAATCAACACCCCTTCCTTCACCCCGAAATACACCGCCAGTTGCGATCCTAGCGTTTCGGCTTCCACGCCCAACCGCGCGCTGCGCGTGGCAGTGTAGATTTGCGGAATGTCGGGCATGACGGGAAACTCGGGCAGCTCGATACTGGGAAAATTCCCCGCGTAGCGGAACTTGCGGCTGCCGAGAACCGCCATGAGCGTCTGCGTGGAGCCATTGCGGCTGATCGCGAGCTTCACTTCGCGGCCGGGCGGCGTCTCCCGCACCATCCTGCCGAATTGCTCCATGCCTTCCACGCGTTGCCCGTTGTATTCCTGCACCACGTCGCCCGCCTTCACTCCAGCTTTTTCCGCCGGGCTGTTCTCTTCCACGCGCGTGATCTCCACGCCGTATTCATCCTTGAGCTTCAACTCCTTGGCACGATTGGAATCGATCTCTGCCAGATTCACTCCCAGATACGTGCCCCCCGCCATGGCGAACTCGTGCACCGGCATCTGCGGCGGTGCAGGGGGATTGGGGGGTTGCTGAAAGAAATCGGGGCCCTGGGCGAGCGCCGCAACCGAAAAAACTAGCAAGAGACCAAAAAGCTTCTTCATGACATCATCCTTCAAAATTATTTCGTGCGCCGCAAATAGATCGTGCCGCCCACCACATTCACCCGCAGTACCGGACCGCCGCCATTCAGCGCGCCGTCAGCCTCCAGCGGCCCGACGTTCGGAAACCGGCCCGCCCGCGAACGAAACTCCGGGAAATCGGAATTGATTCGTCCCTCGCCACCGGACTCGTTGGTGGCCCGCACGGTCAACGCAAGGTTGGACGGAATCAGAACCGTTATGTCACCCGCGTTGGTGCTCAATACGGAATCCTGCATGCCGCGCCCGGAAACTAACTCCGCCATAATGCTCCCCGAATTCGCAAACGCATGCACGGCGCCCGCGACGTTCCGCAAGCGGATAGCGCCGCCCGCCGATTCGCACCGCACGCCCTTGGCGGAACTCACTTGAATGGCTCCGCCGGAGCTTTCCGCTGTCACCGGCCCATCTGCCTGTTGCACCTGGATCAGGCCGCCGGCAGTGCGTGCCACCACAGTGCTCGCGGCCTGCTCGACGCGAATGTTTCCGCCTCCGGTAGCGGCTTGCACCGGCCCACCCGCCTGGTGCACGAAAATCTCGCCGCCGGCGGTCTCAAGCCACGCTGCATCCCCGGCGTTGTCCACTCGAATCGCGCCTCCGCCCGAAGAGCATCGCACCGGCCCACCTACGCTGCCCACTTGGATATCGCCCCCGGCCGTCCGCAGTTCGCTGCGGCCCCGAATGCGATCTACTGCGATCTGGCCGCCGGCCGATCGAGCATCCAAATCGCCGTCCCAGTCCGACGCGTGTACATTTCCGCCCTGCGTTTCCGCCCACACTTGCCGCAACGCTCGCGGACCCGTGACGGTTAATTCCAAACCCGAGGAGCCAGTCCGGGGCGGTGTGACCTTTAGATAGGCCCAGCCGCCCTCGGTTCCGGTCTTCACGTTAACTTGTCCCAGCAGGGCTTCGGCTTCGCGCGCATCGCCGGCTCTCACCCGAATTGTTAGAGTGTAGGCGCCCTGGTCGCCCGCAGCGCCGCGCAACGTTACGTTGCCCGTGGTCTCCACCCGCAGCCGGGCGCTTGCGGACGCATCAATCGAGCCCTGGATGGTACGCGCCCAATACGATCCATCGCGCGTGATGGCAGATTGGGTCTGGGCGGTTGCCAATCCCCAACCAGCCAATCCCAAAACGGTTGTAAACAGAAAATGCTTCATATCCGCAATGTCGACTTCTCAGTACATCTCCGCCATCAATACATCTCGGACGACGCGTTCATCTCTTGCAAAACCTTCTGGCACCGCATCCGGATATAATTGTTGTCTTCCTTTTCCATCAGCTCCTGGAGAACGCTCACCATGGCGTCGCTATGCCGCTGATCGCTACTCTTTTGGACCAACAGATCGATCACCTGCGTGCGCACTCCCGGGTTGTTATCCTTCAACAGCACCTGCGTCAATGCCTGCCGCGTATCGGGATCGTCGGCAAACTGCTTCAGCCCGTCCAACGCCTTCAACCGTACGCCGGCGTTGGTATCGTGCTCCAGCGCATACACCAGCGCCCTGCGGATTTCCGCCGATTGCGAGTTCCCCTTCAGCAAATCGACCGATTCCACGCGCAGCCCGGCATCGGACGGATCCTTCGCGGCCGTCATCAGCAGCCTTTGAATCGCTTCGTCGTCCACGCTGCCCGACAGCACGCGTTGCCGCGTTTCATCCAGAACAATTTGCACGCGCCCGGGCGACACCGGTTCCACATAGCGGACTCGCGAAGTCATTTGTGGATCCAGCATTCCGGCCGACCCGAACTTTCCGAATGAGCTGGGCGCCATGCGCGCCGTCAGGAAGCCCAGCGCCAGCATAGCGGTCGCGCCGGCAAGTTGCGCGAGCCCGGGCGCGAAGTGAAAGTGAATCGTAAATCCCTCGCGTATCTTGTCCCAGAAGCTGGAAGGGTCAGGGGACGCCTTCATCGGCTGGCCGGCCAAAGCCAATCGGCGCCGCAATTCGGTACGGGATGCCTCTAGCGCCGCCGGAGTTGGAACCAGCTCAACGCCATCCAGCGCGGCAAACATCGCTTTCTCGCGAGCCAATTCCTCGCGGCACGCGGCGCATTCGTCGACGTGAACCTCCACCAGTTCCTCTTCATCGAACGACAATTCGCCGTACAGGAAAAGCGGCAGATTCTTTCTCGCTTCCTCACAAGTCATACAAGTCTTCCTTCAAATAAAATCTCCCAAAGCCGCGCGCATTTTCTGCGTCGCTCGAAACAGGCAGTTCTTGGCGGCTTCTTCCGACGTACCCATCACCTCTCCGATGGTCCTCAGCCGCATGCCCTGGTAATGACGCATTTCAAAAACGGCCCGCTCTCGCGGCGTCAAGCCTCCCAACACTTCGTGAATCTTCTCGCGTACCTGCTTGCTCTCGAGCCGGCGCTCAGGATCGCTATCGGCCCGCGGTTCCTCCACCGTATCCATCCGGTCCAGGTACCCTTCGCTGGTCTCCACCAGCGAACTTTCCTCGCGCCGCACTTTCCGTTTGCGCAGCGCATCCAAACATAGATTGCTTACAATCCTGTACAGCCAGGTGTGGAAGCTGCAGTCGAAACGAAACGTGTGCAGGTTTTTGTAAACTCGCAGGAACGCTTCCTGATAGATATCGTTGGCATCTTCGGGCGACCGCAGCAGATTCGTCGCCAGCCGCAGCACGCTCTGGTCGTACAGGCGCACCAACTGCTCAAAGGCGCGTTGATCGCCCTGTTGAGCCGCCCGAATCAGCTCGGGTTCGTCCATTTTTACGGCCGCCTGCACCAAGGTAGCCTCTTGCAACACTCTGATAGACGAGGGGAAGTGGAAAACGTCACGAAGCGTGCCGCCGCACTACCCAGATGGAAGCCGTGACCGTGAGCGAGCGGGTTTACCCCGCCAGTTCTACTTCGATTTTCTTGTTCTCGCGGTCTAACTTCAAGATCCGAAACGTCCGGACTTGTCCCGCACGCGGAGCTTCCGCCTGGGCTGCGGCCGCCGTGGGTCCCTGCTTCCATTTGGCTGATAACATTGCAGTTAGAGAACCGAGGTCAGCTTTCGCAGCCGCCGGTTCCGGCGCTCTCGGACCCGCCTTGGATCCGTTGCCCGCGTCTTCAGGCATCCGGCACTCAGCGAAAACGCCCTCGCCCAGTTCCACTTTGGCGCGTCCTTTGGCAGCCTCCACGATCCTGCCGGTAACGGACTCACCCACCTGGTGCTCGGCGATATATTCGTCCGCCGAAGTCGGCTCCAATTGCTTGATGCCGAGCTTGATCCGACGCCGTTCGTGGTCCACTTCGAGCACCACCGCGCGGACCGTTTGTCCCGCCGACAGCGCCTCCCGAGGGTGATTCAAACGCTTCTCGCGAGTGATGTCGGAGATGTGGATCATCCCGTCCACGCCGCCGCCCAGGTCCATGAAGCAGCCGAAGTTGGTCAGGCTGGTTACTGCACCTTCAGCGATCGCACCCACTGCGTATTTCTTGACCGCGTCTTCCCAGGGATCGCCCAGCGCCTGCTTCAGCCCCAATGCAATGCGCCGCTCGCCCGCGTTCACTCCCAAGACCACAACCTCCACCATCTCGCCGGTCTTCAACAGATCGCTCGGCTTCTTCACCTTCTTAGCCCATGACATCTCGGAAACGTGGATCAGCCCGTCCACGCCCGGCAGCAACTCAACGAACGCCCCAAAATCGGCCAGGCGCGAGACTTTGCCTTGCACTCGATCGCCACTGTGAAATCGTTCGGCCGCCGTGGTCCACGGATCGGGCGTCAGTTGCTTCAACCCGAGCGAAATGCGCTTTCCCTCCGGGTTGATTTTGAGAACCTTCACTTCGATGGATTCGCCGGCTGTCACCACATCGGACGGTTTGCTGACGCGATGCCAGGCCATATCGCCCACATGCAGCAGCCCGTCTACGCCGCCCAAATCCACAAACGCGCCGAAGTCCGTGATGCTGCGAACCGTGCCACGCAGCACCGCACCCTCCTGGAGTTGTTGAAATTTTTCCTCGCGCGCGCGGGCTTCTTCCTCTTCCAGCACCACGCGCCGATCCACAACCACGTCTTCGCTCGCCGTATCCAGTTTGATGATCCGGCACTGGATCTCCTGGCCCACCAGCTTCTCCAGCTCCGCTTGATCCTTCGTCCCGCTGCGCGAAGCGGGCAGAAACGCCGGCATTCCGACATCCACGCGCAGTCCGCCCTTGACGAACTCCGTGACTACGCCGCCGATGGTGCGCTTCTCGGCGAACGCTTTTTCGAGCGCACTCCAATCCTTGGGACGCTCCACCTTGATGGTGGAAAGCGTGTAGCAGCCTTCTTCATCGCGCCCCGTGATGCTCACGCGCATCTTGTCCCCTACCCGGACCGTGAGGGTTCCCGCGGAGTCGCGAAACTGTTCCACCGAGACCACGCCATCCACTTTGCGCCCAATATCGACAAATACGGATTCGGGCGAGATGGAAACCACCGTACCTTCCAGGCCCTCATTGTTCCGTCCACCGCGGTGAGATTGTTCGAATTCCGAAAGAATATCGCCGAATGAATTGTCCACAGGTTGTGCGTCTAGAGACGCAGCTAGCGACTCGGGAATTGCGGGGGATGTTGTATTTTCCATGAAACCAGGTGCAACAGCGTTGCTCGAAAACTATTGTGTCACAGTCCCGGCATAAACATGACAGCGATAAGATGGCAGCGTGGAGCAGCGCGCGCGTTTCTGGCAAATTGTTCGGCCGCAGGACATCGTCTGGATCGCACTGTTTGTGGTGCTCGCGATCTATGCGCCCGATCGCACGCCGGAATCCACCTCGTTTCTGCTGGGTCTCGGCCTCATGCAAGTGGCTGAGCCCAAGATCCCGTTCTTCGGTTCCCGGCAAGGCAGCATCATTTCCTTTCTGATCAAACTGGTGCTTTGGTATCTGCTGATGGGATGGACCGATGGTATCGCCAGCCCCTATTTTTGGCTGATGCTGCTTCCGGTGATGTCGGCGGCTACTTCGTTGGGACTGGCCGGGCTGGTGGTGTCGGTGGTGCTCGCGTGCGGTTCGTACCTCACCATGATCTGGTTCCTGAAGCCGAACCAGTCTCCCGACTGGCCCTATCTGATTCTCGCCGAGGCGACGTTTCCCATTGCCGGATTCCTCACCTACGAGCTACTGGAAGCCAATCGGGCGGCCACGCGCCGGGCGCAGCGCGCGGCCGAAGAATTGGCCAATGCCAATAAGCAGTTGCGTGAGGCGGAAGCCCAAGTGAGACGCACCGAGCGCCTGGCCGCTCTGGGACAGCTCTCAGCCGGACTCGCCCACGAAATTCGGAACCCTCTGAGCACCATTAAAGGCTCCGCCGAGATGTTGCTCAAGAATGTGGACGCCCATGGCGAGGTAGCGCACGAACTAGCCGGATTCATTTCCACCGAAGTGGACCGCACCAATGCGCTGGTAACCCGCTTCCTGGATTTTGCGCGCCCGCTGGCCTTGCGCCTCGAGAAAGCGGAGATCACGGAGGTGATTGACGAAGCCGTGGCCCAAGTCGAAAAGCATACTCCGCCGCTCGAGGTGAGCATTTACAAGAACTACTCGCCAGACATTCCGCCGTTTCCTATCGATCGCCAGCTCATGGAGCGCGTTCTGTACAATTTGCTCCTGAACGCCGCGCAAGCCAGTCCTCCGCAAGCGAGCGTTACCGTGAAGACGCGGCAATCGGGCGATACTGTGGAAATCGACGTGATCGATCGCGGCACCGGCATCGCTCCCAAGGATCGGGAAAGCATCTTCAATCCGTTCTTCACCACCAAGTCCAGTGGTGTCGGGCTGGGACTGGCGATCGTCTCGAAGATCGTCGACGAGCATGGGGGAGAAATCACAGTGGAAAGCGAACCGGGCGCGGGCAGCGTGTTTCGCGTGTTCCTGCCGATTCGGGAGAATAACAATAACTCATGAAAGCCACGGTCCTGGTTGTCGAAGACGAAGAGAAGCTGCGCAGGGTGATCGAGCTGCAGTTGAAGACCGCGGGCTACGAAGTGGAGCAGTCCGGTACGGCTGAAGGCGCGTTGAAGCTGGCCGATCGCGCCGACGTGATCATCACCGATCTGCGTTTGCCCGGCATCAGCGGGTTGGAGCTGTTGCAGCAACTCCGCGGCCAGGACTTGCGCACCCCGGTGATCGTGATGACTGCTTTCGGCAGCATCGAAACCGCCGTGGAAGCCATGAAATCCGGCGCGGTAGATTTTCTGCCCAAGCCGTTCTCCATGGATCACTTGATGACCGTAGTGGATAAGGCGCTCGAAGTGCGCACCCTGCGCGATGAAAATCGCGAGCTGCGCGCCGAGTTGAGCCAGCGCTATCAGTTCGACAACATTATCGGACGTAGCGCGCCCATGCGCGAGATCTTCGCCACCATCGAGCGAGTCGCACCCACGCGCGCTACGGTGTTGCTCTGCGGCGAGAACGGCGTCGGCAAAGACATGATCGCGCGCGCCATCCATCACCATTCGCCCCGATCCAATAAACCTTTCGTCAAAATCAATTGCTCGGCCCTGCCGGAAAATCTGATTGAGAGCGAATTGTTTGGCTATGAGAAGGGGGCATTTACCGGCGCCAATATCAGTAAGCCCGGCAAGTTCGAAGAGGCTGACACGGGCACGGTTTTCATGGACGAGATTGGCGAAGTGCCTTCCGACATTCAGGTCAAGCTGCTGCGCATCCTGCAGGATCGCGAGTTTGAGCGGCTGGGCAGCAACAAAGTCCGGCACGTGGATGTGCGCGTGATCGCCGCCACCAATGTCGACTTGCGCGCGGCGCTGGAGCAAGGCGCGTTTCGCGAGGATCTGTACTACCGGCTCAATGTTCTGCCGATGAATATCCCTCCGCTGCGCGATCGCAAGGAAGACATCCCCTATCTGGCGCGGTTTTTTGTCCGCAAACTGGCCAACGATCTGGGCAGCCGCGTGGAATCCATTTCCGACGGGGCCGTTGAAAGGCTGATGGAATATCACTGGCCGGGCAACGTGCGCGAACTGGAGAACACCATCGAGCGCAGCCTGGTGCTGGCGAATGGCGATGTTCTCGATGCGGCCGATATCCGGATCGACTCGGCGCCCAAGCCCCGGCTCGGCACCTCCGACGGTTTCCTTCCCGAAGGCATGACCCTCGACGCCTACGAGCAGTCTATTATCCGCGAGGCGTTGCATCGTGCGAACAACAACAAGAGCCAGGCCGCTCGCATGCTCGGGCTTACGCGCAACGCCCTGCGCTATCGCTTATCGCAGATGGGCATCGAATCTTAGCTCGGCCTTTCATAGCTCATCCGCGCTTGGCCCGTAAATACTGTACGGGCCACGGTCCATTTTGCTGCAACTCATCCGCCGCCCGCAGCGGCCAATAAGGATCGCGCAAAAGCTCTCTCGCGAGAAACACCATGTCAGCCTGGCCAGATCGTACAATTTGATCCGCCTGCTCCGGCTGGGTGATCATCCCCACGGCCGCCGTTCGGATGCCGGCCTCCGCTCGGACTTTTTGGGCGAACGGCGCCTGATACCCGGGTCCGAGTGGAATGGAAACGTTTGGCACCGCTCCGCCGGATGAACAATCGATCAGGTCCACTCCGACCGGCCCCAGTTGTTTCGCCAGGCCAACCGAATCCTCAATCTTCCATCCGCCTTCCACCCAATCGCTGGCCGAGATTCGAACGAACAACGGGAGCCCCGCCGGCCAGGTCTGCCGGATGGCGTCGACCACTTCGCAAAGAAAACGCGTTCGGTTTTCAAACGACCCTCCGTAGCGATCCTCGCGCCGATTCGTCAAGGGCGATAAGAACTCATGCAGCAAATACCCGTGCGCCGCGTGGATCTCAATCAGCTTCGCGCCTGCCTCGCGCGCCCGCTTAGCGGCTGCACCAAAGGCCCGCACCACGCGGGCGATTTCCGATTCATCCAGCGCCTGGGGTGTTATCGACGCAGGCGAAAAAGGCAGCGCACTCGGCGCCCAGATCGGCCGCCACCCTCCATCCGATTCCTCCACCGCTCCGCCGCCCTTCCAGGGTTGCGCGGTGCTGGCTTTGCGTCCCGCATGCGCCAGTTGCATCGCGGGCACGGCCCCTTGCTCTTCGATGAAGCGAAAAATGCGCGAGAGCATCGGGATATGATCGTCCAGGTAGATGCCGAGATCCTGAGGGCTGATGCGGCCTTCGGCGAGCACGGCGGAGGCCTCGGTCATCACCATCGCCGCCCCTCCCACCGCGCGGCTGCCCAGGTGAACGAAGTGCCAGTCATTCGCAAAGCCATCGACGCTCGAATACTCGCACATCGGCGAAACGCCAACGCGATTGCGAAAGCTCACTTCACGAATGGGAAGCGGAGAGAAAAGATGAACTGGATCGGGTATGGCAATGCTCTGAGTCACTCACCTTTTGTAGCATTTGCCGCGGCCGGATCGAGCTTGCCGATGCGCCCGCCGGGTCCTGCCACGAACGGTAGCGAAAGCGCATTCCAGTCCCGATTGGCGTCTGGCGCCTGACCCGCGGCCGGCTTCAGCGCGCGCCAATTGCGGCCGTCATCCATGGAAACGTCGGTACCATTCGGGCCTACTGCGATCCACGTTTTTCCTGGCGCATAATAAGCCACCGCGCTACGGTAACCAGAGGGCGGCGTCGCAGGAGGTTGCCAGCGCCCTTTGTGTCCCTGATCGTCAATCCAATAAGCCGCGGTTCCATCCGTCCGTTCCGGCGCCTTGTAGTCTCCGCCGACGGCCACCACCACCAGATTTTGTCCATTGAGCCGTGAGGCCAAAGAGAATCCTCCAGCCGTTTCACCAACCGCCAATTCAGGATGCGCGAAGGAAACATGCGGGCATTCCTTGCAGATTGCCCCGGCGGTCAACTGCAGCGTTACTGCAATGAACGAAGTGTTTCCTCCGCCGGTAAGCATGTAGAAATTCTTGCTCCTGGGGTCCAACAGCAGCGACGTATTGCTCGCGGCGAAGAAGGATTGATTCTTGCCCTCCGCCGGGATTGCCATCGGATCCAACTTGCCCCACGTCTCCCCGCCATCGGTACTGAAGAAGACGGGCAAGTGGCCGCTGACCTGATCCCCAATCAAAACGCCGAAGCGGCCGTTGAACTGGAGGGCATCCCAAAAGCCGCTCTCATCCGGGTTCGTAAGAATAAGTCTCCACGTCCGGCAAGCATCCACGGTTTTATAGAGACGCGACAGAGCGCCGGTGCCCGACGACATGACAATGGCTGTGTTGGCGTCGAAGGCCTGAATGCCCCGAAAATCCAGCTTTTCAGCACCCTGAGGGACTGCGCAGGTTTGCCAGGTTTGGCCGTCGTCGACCGTACGAAGGACCGTGCCTTCGGCGCCGCTGGCCCAAACCACGCGGCCGCCCGCGTTATGAATGCCGCGCAGACTCGCAGTGGTATGGGACTGCTGGATCACCCATTGGGCGTGCGCACACGTCACAGCCGCGATGGTCAGGAGCACGCCCCGCATTCGTCGAGATTATCGCACGGGGTTATCTCGTGGAGTTATCTCATGGCGCAGCGCTTCGAGCATCGAACCGGGTACCATGATCTGTGCGAATCGCTCCAGGTCTCCTGGTCGCTATCTGTGTCCTGACGCCGCTCGCTCGCGCGCAAACTCTCACCATCACTCACGCCACGCTCATCGACGTCACTAACGGCAGGACGCAGCCCGACACCACAGTGACCATCGACGGAAATCGCATAACCAACATCGCTCCTTCCACCCAAGCCAAGCCAATAGCGGGACAGATGGTCGATGCCAGCGGCCAGTTTCTCATTCCGGGCCTTTGGGACATGCACACCCATGTATATTTCGACAACACGGCCGCCGATGGCACCGACCTCATCCTTCCGCTTTTAATTGCCAATGGCATCACGGGCGTCCGGGATATGGGCAGCGTACTCGATCCAGTGCTGCACGCCCGCGGCGAGATCGCAGCGCACCGGCTCCTCGGCCCGCGCATGATTGTCTCTGGCCCCATGCTGAATGGCCCCAACTCCGAGTACAAGGCCAGTATCCCTATCGCAACTCCCGAGGACGGGCGCAAGGCCGTCGACATGCTCAAGAGCCGTGGAGTGGACTTTATCAAGACCCAGTCCGGCATTCCGCGCGAGGCTTACTTCGCGATTGCCGATGAGTCGAAAAAGAAAGGCATCGAGTTCGAAGGCCATGTTCCGGACTCCATTCGCGCAGCCGAAGCCGTGGCCGCTGGCCAGCGTACCTTCGAGCACTTGATCGGAATCTTCGAAGCCAGCTCTCCGGATGAAGACAAATACCTCACAGGTCAAAAGAGTCCGGGCGCCTTCCTCGCCACATTTGATTCCAAGCGCGAATCCGCGATCATTCAGCTCTTATCCAAGAATCACATTTGGCAATGTCCCACGCTGTTCTGGGAGCGCGGCCAGTGGCTAGTGGATGCGATCGACTATTCCAAGGATCCGGACCTGGCTTTCGCGGCCCATACCTGGGTAACCAAGCTATGGCCGGCATCGCAGAAGTCGATTCTCAAATCGCTCGATACAGACCCGCTTCCCGTTCGCGAAAAATTTGTCAATCATGAGCTCGACATGATCCGCAAGCTGAACGCTGCGCACGTCCCTTTCCTGGCCGGCACCGACACTCCGGCGGGAGTGGACGTCATTCCCGGGATTAGCCTTCATCTGGAACTTCAGCGTTTTGTGGCAGCCGGCTTCACCCCGCTCGAAGCTTTGCAGACCGCCACGCTAAATCCAGCGAAGTTCTACAACAAACTCGCGGATTACGGCCCGATTCAGAAGGGCAGGATCGCCGATCTCGTGCTCCTCAAAGCCAACCCGATCGAGGACATCGGCAATTCCCGCAAGATCAGCGGCGTTATCGCCGATGGGCGTTACATCTCGCAACCAGGCCTGGATCAACTCCGCGCCAAGCTCAAACGATTGGCCGCAGCAAAATAGACCTCCCGGAACCGGCGGACCCATTCCGCCAATCTGATACACTGCCCCCTTGAGACCGAAACCCGCCACGGTTGTGGCACTCTACCCCGGCTCCTTCGATCCCATCACCAACGGCCACCTGGATTTGATCCAGCGCGGGTCGGCCTTGTTCGATCGCCTCATCGTCGCCATTCTTCGCAACGATGAAAAGCGCCCGCTGTTTGGTCTGGAGGAACGAATCGAAATGTTGCGCGAGGTGGCCGGCGGTCTGCCGAACGTGGAAGTCGGCTCCTTCGGAGGCTTGTTGGTGGATTATGCGGCTGAATGCGGCGCCAGCGTCATTCTGCGCGGAATTCGCGCCGTATCGGACTACGAATACGAATTGCAGATGGCCTTGATGAATCGCAGGCTGCGCCCCGAAATCGAAACTGTGTTCTTGATGGCCGGCGAAGCTCACTCATTTATCAGCTCACGGCTGGTGAAGGAAGTGATCCGGTTGGGAGGGAACATCGGGGGCCTCGTGCCGCCCTCAATCGAGGTTAGACTAAAGAGAAGACTCCTCGAAGAAACCGGAGAAGAATAAGTAATTTCATGACAGCAACCTTGACCCTTGCCCATCGCATCTCGCTCATCAGCGAGTCCTCGACCATGAAAGTTGCCGCGGATGCCGACAAGCTTCGCCGCGAAGGCGTCGATATCGTGGACTTTGGCGCCGGAGAGCCCGATTTCCCGACGCCCGACAATATCAAGAAGGCGGCCATCGCAGCCATTGAAGCCAATTTCACCAAGTACACGCCCACTGGTGGAACCGTCGAGATCAAGCAGGCCATCTGCGCGCGTCATCATGACGACTACGGCACTAATTACACGCCCGCGGAGTGCCTGGTAACGGTCGGCGGCAAGCACGCGATTTTCAACTTGATGCAGGCGCTAATTGAGGACGGTGACGAGGTCATCATTCCCGTGCCGTACTGGGTGACGTACAAAGATGTGGTGAACTATGCCGGCGGCAAGTGCGTTTTTGTCGAAAGCGACGAAGCCAACGGGTTCACTTACACCGCCGACGACATCGCGCGTAAGATCACCGACAAGACCAAGCTGCTGATCATCAACTCGCCCGGAAATCCGAGCGGCGGCGTATTGACCCGCGAAGAATTCGAGAAGATTTATCATCTCGCGGTCAAGCGCGGCATCCAGTTGATGACCGACGAATGCTACTGCCGCTTTCTGTACGACGACGAACCGTTCTCCATCGCAGCCATGCCAGGCGCGAAAGAAAATGTCGTGATTGCCGGGTCGCTTTCGAAGACTTATTCGATGACCGGTTGGCGCGTTGGCTTCGCGCTGGCGCCCAAGCCGTTGATCGACGCCATGCTGAAGTTGCAGAGCCATACCACCTCCAACCCAACGTCCATCGCGCAAAAGGCAGCCATCGAAGCCTTGCGCGGACCGCAGGATTCCATCCCAATCATGCTCGCCGAGTATCGCAGGCGGCGCGACTTTGTGGTGCAGCGTCTGCGCGCCATTCCTGGAGTGAAGATCGCCGAACCGCGCGGAGCGTTCTACGCCTACCCGAATATCTCGGTCGGTTTCCGCAACGGCATTACTTCGGCGCTCCAATTCTCAGAGAAGCTGCTGTCGGAGGCGCACGTGGCCGTGGTGCCTGGTGAGGCCTTCGGAACCACGGAACACGTCCGCATATCATACGCCACTTCAATGAAAGAACTGGAACGCGGGCTCGATCGGATCGACAGTTTTATCAGTGGCCGATAACGCACCCCTCCGGCTGCCCACGCTGTTCCTCGAGAAAGTGTGGGGCTCGACGAACCTCTTGCCGTGGTATCCGAACCCCGGCCAGACCAAAGTCGGTGAAGTGTGGTTCCAAGCGGATCTTCCGCTTCTGGTGAAGTTCGTCTTCACCTCCGATCGCCTGTCGGTGCAGGTGCATCCCAACGATGATTTCGCCCGGGAGCATGAAAACTCTCGCGGCAAAACCGAAATGTGGTACATCATGCGCGCGGACCCCGGTGCGCGCATCGCCATTGGCTTTCGCGAATCCATCAGCCGCGAGCGATTGCGTGAATCCGCGTTAAGCGGCGAGATTGAGCGATTGCTGAATTGGGTGGAAGTTCAAGCGGGCGATGCGTTCTTCATTCCCGCCGGCACGGTCCACGCCATCGGCGGCGGTCTCGCCCTGTGCGAGGTGCAACAGCATTCCGACGTCACCTATCGGCTCTACGATTACGGCCGCCCGCGCGAACTCCATTTGGATAAAGCCATCCAGGTTGCGTTCACGGACGCCGCGTCACCCAGGTCCGTGATGCTTCCCATCGATTGCCGGTATTTCCACACCGAGCTGGCGCGTACCTCATCGAAACTGCTGTACAAGCCGGAGCCCGAACGCTTTCACATCGTCATTTTCGTAAGCGGCATGGGCCATATCGACGGCCGCCCGTTTCAGGAAGGAGAAGCCTGGCTTGTTCCGCCCGGCGGCCAGCCATTCGAGATCGAACCTGCCACTCCCGTGAAGTTCTTGCGTACCTGGGTTCCCTAACCACAGGCCTAGCCGATTCCCAATTCGTCTATCCGCTCCAGCGGCGTGCCGCAGTTCCGGCAAATCACGGCCGAACAGTCGCCGCATAGCAACGGATCGGTTACGGCCGTGTGACATCGCGGGCAATAATACTCGGCTTGTGCTTGAGTTATTTCGTCGGCCATTACTGATACACTAGCAACAGAAGCTAGAAGCGCACGTGACATTCACTCGCGGTGTTGTTTGTTTCTGCCTCGCATCCTTCCTCGTCTCCTGTTCAGATAAACCGCGCCCGGCTGCCTCGCTCGGCGAGGCTTACGTCGGTCCCAGCACGCTGAACCTGCGGTCGGAACTCGCGCTGAAGTCGCCCGTTTCCGCCACCGTGAAGCACGGCGAAAAACTCTCGATCGTCGAGTCGCGGCACCGGCTGGTGAAGGTTCGTACCGCGCAAGGCGCCGAGGGCTGGACGGATTTGCGGCAGCTTCTCAGCCCGGAACAAATGGCCGCGCTGCGCGACATGGCGCAGAACGCTTCCCGCGCGCAGTCGCAAGGGCAGGCTACGGTATTCGAGTCGCTGAACCTGCACACCGAGCCTAGCCGAACTTCTCCCAGCTTCGGACAGGTTCCAGAGAACGGCAAGGTTGACGTGATCGGGCACAGGCTGACGCCGCGAGTGCAGCACGACGAAGTCTCGATGACCATGCCGGTAAAGCCGGCCCCTACGCGCAAGAAGCCCAAGCCGAGCTCTACTGCAACCAGGATCAAGCCTCCTCCTCGGCCGCCCGCGCCGAAACCACCAGAAAATTGGCTCGCGCTTTCCACTCCGAAACCCGAATCGCCAGGAGGGCCGGAAGATGCCCCGCCGCCTGTTGCAGCCCCTGCGCCGCCCCCGGTTGAAGTCCCTATGGACGACTGGAACTTGGTCCGCACTCTCGACGGAAAAGTGGGATGGGTGCTGACACGTCCTCTGAGCATGGCGATACCGGACGAAGTAGCGCAATATGCCGAAGGCCATCGCATTACTTCGTATTTCCCTTTGGGGCAAGTGCGCGACGGCGACTCAGTGAAGAACAACTGGCTTTGGACCACCATCAACAAAGGTGGCCAGCCGTACGAGTTCGACAGCTTCCGCGTGTTTGTATGGAGCCTGCGGCATCATCGCTACGAGACGGCTTACATCGAGCGAAACGTGATCGGACATTACCCGGTTCGAGTGACGAATGCCGGCTCGGAGCCGAGCTTTTCCGTGCTGATCGAAGGCGTGGACGGACATCTGTACCGTAAGACCTATTCGTTCGACAGTTATCGGATTCGCATGGTCAATCGGGAGCTGGACGACCAGGGAACCAAGGCCGATGCGCCGAAGTTAGCGTCCAACGCGCGGCCGGGGGAGCAGGCCGATCAGTCCGATGCCAAGCGCTCCTGGTATGCGCGCCTGAAGGATGGGGTTCACCGGTTCTTTCGATGAGCGGGCACCACTTTGATCTCGAACAGCTTGGGCCATTGCTTTCCCGTCACGAAGAGCCGGTCGCCCAGAACATCATAGGCGATCCCGTTTAAAACATCCTCTTGACCGCTGCGATCGGCGGCAGGCAGGATGCCCGCCATATCGATCCATCCCAGCACCCGCCCATCCGCCGGAGAAATGCGCGCGATGACGTCCTTTTGCCAGATATTGGCGTAAATCTCGCCGCGTACCCATTCCAGTTCGTTCACATTCGCGATGGTTTGGGCGCCGTCGTGAACCGTAATGCGCCGCTTCTCTTGCAGCGTGAGCGGATCCCAAATCCGGATCTGCGGGCTGCCGTCGCTCATGTAAATCAACTGTCCATCGTTGGCGAGGCCCCAACCTTCGCCAGGGTAGTTGAATGTCCGCAGCCGCTTGAAGGTGGATTGGTCGTAGACAAACCCGGTCTCCGACTGCCAGGTGAGTTCCGTGATCTTCTGATTGAGGACCGTGATGCCTTCGCCGAAATACTGGGCGTCGATATCGATTTGCTGCAAAACCTTTCCACTGTCGAGCTGCACCTTGCGCACAGACGAGCGCCCCTTCAGTCCGGTGCTTTCGTACAAAAATCCAGCGCGGTATTCCAGGCCCTGGGTAAAGGCATTGGGATCGTGCGGGTATGTGTGGACCACCTGATAGGTGTACTCCGGCGTCTGGCCACAGGCCGCAAGCAGCCAGGTCAAGAAGACCATTACGAATCGAAATCTAATCATGCAGCAACACCTTCAGAACTCCCGGCTTCGCGGCAATCCGAAATGCCTCTGGCGCACGCTTCAATGGCAGCACTTCCGATATCATCGCATCCACGCGTACCTTGCGGCTTTTGAGCAGCTGGAGCGCGGGTTCGAAGCGGCCGCAGCGCGAGCCCACTAGCGTGATTTCATTCACGATCACCGGCGCGGAATCGATTCCCACCAACCCATGAACCGTCGATTTCATAATCACTGTTCCGCGCGGTTCTGTCATCTGCACGGCTTGCCGCAGTCCTTCGCTCGATCCCGTTGCTTCCACCACGAATGCGTAGTTGGCAACCGGCAGCTTCTTCGCGATCTCAGTACTCACGCCCGCTTGCCCGGCGATCCGTAGCTTCTCCTTGTGACGGCCGTACAAATGAACTTGTGCACCGTGCGCCTCGAGAACCTGACTGGCGAGCAGCCCCAGCTTTCCGTCTCCCAGCACCGCCACTGGCGCGCCGCGTGGAATCTTCACTTGGTCCAATATTTCGCAGGCCGCCGCCAGCGGTTCGACAAAAACGGCTTCTTCAGATGGAATCTCGCGCGGCACTCGCCGCAGATTTCGCTCCGGAAGCGTCAGGAATTCGCGAAACGCGCCTGGTTGTTTCACGATGCCGAGCACCTTGCGGGTCGGGCAATGCCGGCCGAGCCCGCGCGCGCACCAGGCGCATTTTCCGCAAGCCAGATTGATTTCGCCAACTACGCGCTCGCCGATCCAGCGCCTATCGTCTGCTTCCACCACTTCGCCCACAAACTCATGTCCCGGCGTCCCGCGAAAGCCGTAATAACCACGCTGCAGCTCAATGTCGGTGTTGCAAATTCCGCCGTAGAGCAGGCGGATCAAAGCGAAACCTTCTGGACGCCGCGGCCGTGCTTGCTTGCGCACCAAAACCTTGCCGTTCTCAAGACAAACCGAGACCATATTGGGGATACTTTAATCATGCTAGCTGAGTTGGCGTGTTTCGAGCAGCATTGCCGCGCGCGCTTTCCGATTGACGAAGCCATCTACAACTGCACGGTTTGTGGCGGCTTGCTCGAAGTGGTTTTCGAAGTTGTCTCAAAAGACGCCCGCGTGGAAACGGAGCTATGGAAAAAGGTTTGGCGCACCCGGCGCACCTCTAACGATTCGCTGGAGCAGAGCGGCGTGTGGCGCTATCGCGAGTTGCTGCCGTTCGATGGCCATCATCATCAAGTGGTTTCCTTGCGCGAGGGCAACACGCCCATGCTGGATGCACCGCGCGCCGCCCGCTACGGCGGATTGGATCGCCTGACGTTCAAGCATCAAGGTTTCAATCCGACCGGATCATTCAAAGACAACGGCATGACGTGCGGCGTTACGCAGGCCATCCGGCTAGATCGCCAGCGCGTGGCGTGCGTCTCCACTGGCAACACTTCCGCGTCCATGGCCGCCTACGCCAGCGCCGCGGGCCTGGATCCAATTGTCTTCATCCCGCACGGCAACATCTCCTACGGCAAACTGGCGCAAGCTTTGGAATATGGCGCGCGCACGTTTCAGGTAGAAGCTAACTTCGATCAAATTCTCGCGCTGGTGCGCGTGCTTGCCGACCGGCTCGGCATTTATCTTCTCAATTCCATTAATCCATTTCGCATCGAAGGCCAGAAGACCATCGTCTTTGAAATGCTGGACCAGCGCGATTGGAACCCTCCCGACTGGATTGTGCTGCCCGGCGGAAATCTCGGCAACACGTCGGCATTCGGAAAAGCGCTGCGCGAATTGTGCCAGTTCGGCTTCATTCATAAGATCCCGAGGCTGGCCGTGATCCAGGCCGAAGGCGCGGCCCCGTTTTACGAATTCATGCAGACCAAGACCGAGTTTCACCCCGTCGCCGACCCGCACACTTTGGCGACGGCCATCAAAATCGGCGATCCGGTTTCCTGGCCCAAAGCGCTGCATGAAGTGACCGTCACCAACGGAACAGTGGAGAAAGTGAGCGAGCGGGAAATCGCCGACGCCAAGGCTGTAATTGGGCAATGTGGCATCGGCTGCGAGCCGGCTTCGGCTGCAACTTTAGCGGGAATTCGAAAGCTTACCGGGGCGGGAACCATTCGCGCGGACGAAGATGTGGTGGCAGTTCTTACGGGGAATGTTCTGAAGGATCCGGACTACATTTATCGCTATCACACCGGTGAACTCGAAGATCCCGATGGCCGGAAGATCGACGCAACACGAGGCAATCGCCCGATCGTGGTTCCCAACGATGCAAACGCTATTGCGAAAATGCTGGAAGCGCTATAGCCAGAATGCTAGAAGGCTAAGCTTGGTTTTAGCGGCCAGGCCGGCCACCGCGGCGCTCACGCCCACCGCCGCCTCCAGGACCGCGCCCTCCGCCGCCTTCGCGCGGAACCATGGGACGGGCTTCGTTGACAACCAGCGCGCGGCCCATCAAGTCCCGCCCATTGCAGGCTTCGATGGCACGGTTGGCGGCTGTGTCGTCGTTGATTTCAACGAACCCGAATCCTCGCGCCTCGCCGGTGAAACGATCACGCATCACGTTCACGCTATCCACGGCGACACCCGCTTGCGAAAAGAAATCCGTTAAGTCGGCTTCAGTAGCCGCATAGGGGAGGTTCCCCACAAATAGTTTCATTGACAAGGCTCCTTGACGTCATTTCTTGAGAAGCATGTGAAGAGGCAGGTTCGCGACTGCGGACTCGAAAAGACCAGCAGGACCGAAGCCGGGAGGAAGGGCTGACTCCCAAAACACCCTTATAGTGTCCCAAAAGTCAAGCGCCAGTGTCAAAACGCAAAATGCCCGTTATTTCCGTGCCTATCGGGGAGTAATCAAGCCCCCGAGTTTGTCTTGTTCGGAGCGCGAAGTTCGTGGAAATCGCGTTGAAAATGCTTCCAGGTATTTCAATCCTGTTCCGGTGTTGTAAAGCACAATACGTTCGTCCGGCTTAAGAAAACCGTTGGAAAGCAGCGCCTTCAACGCGGCTACGCAGGCGCCTCCTTCGGGCGCGGGGAAAATGCCGGTAGCGCTGGCGAGTTCGATGCTCGCGTCCAGAAGTTCTTCATCGCTCACCGCGACAGCAGTCCCTTCGCTGGCCCGAATGGCGGCTAGCGAGAGTGCATCGCCGAGTGGTTTCGGAACGCGCAAGCCGGCGGCGACGGTGTGAGCGTTTTCCCAGAATGTACTCATGGATGCGCCGCCCTGGAAAGCTCGCACCACGGGCTGGCAGCCGGCCGCTTGCACGGCGATCATTTTTGGGCGCTGACTTGAGATCCATCCTAACGCTTCCATTTCATCGAAAGCTTTCCACATTCCGATCAACCCGACGCCGCCGCCGGTGGGATAGAAGATCGCGCCGGGCAATGTCCAGCCAAACTGCTCGGCAACTTCGTAACCCATGGTCTTCTTACCTTCGATGCGATAGGGCTCCTTGAGCGTGCTGATATCGAACCAGCCTTCGGCATCCTTGCGCTCGGTGATCAACCGCGCGCAATCGCTAATCAACCCGTCGATCAATGTGACGTGGGCCCCATAGGCGCGACATTCGGTGTAATTCGATTGCGGAACATCGCGCGGCATGAAGACGTGGGCTTCCATTCCCGCCGCGGCTGCGTAGGCTGCCAGCGCGCTTCCGGCATTGCCTGCGGACGCGATTGCCACTTTGCGAATCCCCAGCTCCACGCACATCGAGATAGCGCACGACAGGCCGCGTGCCTTAAACGATCCGGTAGGGTTGATGCCTTCGTCCTTCACCCAGAGATCGTTCGATCCGATTCTTTCCCCCAACCGTCCGGCCTTCAATACCGGCGTCATTCCTTCGCCCAGCGACACGATGTGTTTGGAATCCCTGACGGGAAGCAGGGGAGCGTAGCGCCACATGGACGCTGGACCATACGCCAGCGAATCACGCTTCCAGGTTGCGCGGGCTTGGTCGAGATCGTAGCGGACCAGAAGCGGACCACCGCATTCGCAAAGTGTGTGGACTAGTGAAGCGTCACGCCGCTTGCCGCAAACACTGCACTCTAAATGGGACGTTGTCATGACGAAAGTTCGATGATAGCAACAGAGAAGTGAAAAAGAGAGACAAATGAAAAGGAAGTCAAAGCTGCTGCGGACCATCGTCGTCGGTGTTGTGTCGCTGATCGTAGGGCTGTACGTCTTGTGCGGTGTCGGCATCATACTGCTGCGCTGGGTCAATCCTTGGACCACCACAGTTCAGATGGAGCGCCGCGTACAGGCCCTGCGCGCGCATCATGCTTACCAGAAGCGCTATGAGTTCGTTCGGCTCCCGGACATTTCGCTCAACTTGCAACACGCGGTGGTTGCGGCGGAGGATGGCCGTTTCCGGCAGCATCATGGCTTCGATTGGATCGAGATGCAAAAAGTCCTGGAAGACGACATGAAGCGTCAGCGCGTGGGGCGCGGCGGTTCCACCATCACTCAACAATTGGTGAAGAATCTGTTTTTAACAACCGAGCGTTCTTTTGTTCGTAAAGGCGTAGAGTCTTCCCTGGTGCCGCTGGTGGAGGTGTTTCTGACCAAGGACAGAATCCTTGAGCTGTATCTGAATGTCATAGAGTGGGGCCCGGGCATCTACGGAGCCGAAGCTGCGTCCGAGCACTATTACCACCTGCACGCTTCACAGGTATCACGCGAACCGGCCGCACGATTAGCGGCCATCATTCCAGCGCCGCTCAAACGCAAACCCGAGCGAATGAACGAATATAGCGCCGTGATATTGGACCGCATGGCGCAGACCGGATGGTAGCTATTGGGGATAGGGCTGCAGCCGCGGCGGGCGCGCATCCGGTTCCAGAAGCCAGGCAGTACGATTCGGATAATTGCGCAGCAACTTTTGGTTTTCCTCCGGGCCGAGATCGCGCGCCCAGACAATGCGGGCGCCATTGATGTCGGCCGCGTTGTGGACCCATTCCTGGAACTGGTGCTGCGCCCAATAGCGCACGAAAACCACCTGCGGGCCGGGCGCGGCTTCGAGGTGCCTGTGGATCGCGATGCGTCCTTCCGGATCGCCATGGTTGATCGCGTCCACGCTTTCAAAGGGTGTCATCGCGGCGTATAGCTGATTGTCACGGGAGAAATGGAGCCCGTACCAGAAGAGGAAGTGCGCCGCGCACAGGAACAGCAGAATCCGCGCGGCCTCCTGATTCCAACGGCTGAGGCGCTCTAAGCCAACCACGCTGATCAGCACGAACAAACAAGTCAGGGCCGCAATGTAGTGGGTGTAAAAGTACGGATAGAAGTTGGTTCCCAGGCTTAAAAGGAGGATCGTCCCGGCGACCCATGCGAATCGGTATTCTCTCACGCGCGTTAGGAACGGCGGCACTGCTAAGAATAATGGCGCGAGAAAGAAGAAGCGATAGAAGCGGATACGGCTCACCCATCGCGACCAGTAATTTCCGGCGATCTCATGAACTTGCGACTGCTGCTCGTAATCCAGTTGTTGCTCGCGGGTCAGCGGACGGTGTGGCATCGGGATCGGCTGGAAGGTAAACGTGGTGGGAACGCCGTATTGATATTGGCTGAGCTGATAGGGCAGCGTTGTCCAACTGCCGGTGACCTGCTTGTTTTGCAGCAGGGACAGCGCGATCGCGGGAATCACAGCGATCGCCCCGTACAACGCTGGTCTCGCCAACCATCGCCAGCTTGGCAGCAAGAATAGGAAGACACTCAGGATCAGAAAAATGGTCTCATACGGTCGACAAAGCCATCCGATGCCAATCCCTAATCCCAGGAGCGCGCCATTGCGCGCGCGACCGCCCCTCCCCATCCGCGGCAGCGCCCCGAATACCAGGCAACCACCACACGCGGCCATGGCGCCACCCCAATAGCTGTTCATCCATTGGCTCAGCGGACCGAACTCGATGACAGCGAGCAATCCGCCCGCCAGCGCCCACTCGGGCGTCGTCCACGCACGCAGCATCCAGTAGCACAGCGCGCAGAGCGCACCAATACTCAGCGCGACGCCGGCCCAACCAATGGTCAAAATCAGACCTTGTCCGAGTGGAAAGATCGACGCGTACGCGGGCTCCTGTAATACGAAAAACGTTTCGAAAAACTGATGCAGCGGATGAACCGGATTCGCCAATCGAAAATGCCGCAGCGTATCGGCGATCAGGAGGTAGCTAAAATCGTCCGAAACATTTGGCGTTGGAATTGGATATTGGGGAAGTAGCGCCAGCCGAAACGCTATCGGGAGCAGCGCAAGAAGCGCCATGCTCCATGCGGGTCTTCGAGCCAGGCGTCTGGAATAACGCTCGATCCATGGACGCCACGCCAGCGCGAACACCACGATCACGATGGTAAGGATCAGCTCGATGAAATCGCTGGCACGAAAGCCGAGAAGCATCGCTCAACGCACCTCTTCGAACCGCAGCGGCGGCTTGTTGGCGGTCGGCGATTTGGCTTTTGGCGCAGGTGGTTCTACTTTCAGTGGCTCGACTTTCGGATGCTGTACCTCAGCCTGGTAGCGCGTCAGCTTGGGAGGCATGGCGTCAGGCTCCAGCAACCAGGCGGTGCGAGCCGGATAGTAGTGCAGCAGTTTTTGGTCTTCGGAATCGCCCAGGTCGCGCGCCCACACTACAGGCGCGTGATCCATGTCTGCGTCGTTGTAAACCCATTCGTTTTGGAAAATATGTTGCGGCCAGTAACGCACGAACACCAGTTGGCCGCCGGGCGATTGCGCAAGCTGCTGTTGGATAGCGGCACGCCGGCCGGGCCCCGGGCGATCCAGGAAACTCCGGCTATACCAGAACACAAAATGCGCCAAACACAGATAAATGACCAGGCGCGCGGCGTCCTGGTTCATGCTGTCGAGAGCAGTGACACTCACCAGCACAAACAAGCACGTGAGAGCACCCAGATAATGGACCTCGAAGAATGGATAGAAATTCACGCCGAGCGCGAAGAGCGCGAGTGTCAGCGCCACCCACAAGAAGCGTGGCTCGCGAAGCTTCAGCAGGAAGAACGGCAGCGCTACATACAGCGCCGGGAGAAAAAAGAACCGGTAGTAGCGCACGCGATATCCGAGCCGCAACAAATAGCTCTTGATGGTTTCCGGCCCGCTGGCGCGAAACGACGTTTGCATCTTGTATTGGAGCTGCTGTTCGCGTGTGAGATCCAGATGCGGCTGAGGGTTCGTCTGCCAGGTAAACGCCGCAGGAACGCCGTATTGATAGCGGCTAAGCACGTAAGGCAGCGTGGTCCAACTACCGGTCACTTGTTTGTTTTGCAGAAGCGATAATCCCGCGAAGGGAAGTAGCGTGATTGCCGCAGCGGCTGCTGGCCTTGCCAACGATTGCCAATCCTTAACTAAGAACGCCAGCACGGTCAGGATGAGAAAAATGGTCTCGTACGGTCGACAAAGCCACGAAATGCCAATCCCCAACCCCAGGAGCGCGCCATCGCGCCCGCGACCCCGGCTACGCACGCGCGGCAGCGCTCCGAATACAAGACAGCCTCCGCACGCGGCGAGCCCGCCACCCCAATAGCTATCCACCCATGCATTGAGCGGCCCGAATTCCATCACCGCCAGCAGGCCGCCTAAGAGCGCCCACCCTGGTGTGGTCCATCCGCGCAACATCCAATAACAAAGGGAGCACATCGTGGCGCTGGACATCAGCACGCCCGCCCACGGCAGGCCGAAGATCGCGCGGCCCATGGCTAAGACGAGGCCTTGGCCGATCGGATAGATGGACGCGTACGCGGGGGCCTGCAAAACAAAGAACGTCTCGAAGAATTGATGCAGCGGATGCGGCGGATTCGCCAGACGAAAGTGCAGCAATGTGTCGGCCACCAATAAGTGTCCGAATTCGTCGTAAACATCCGGCGACGGTACCGGATGATGAGGCAGCAGTGCGAGCCGCAGCGCCACGGGAAGCAACGCCAACAGCAGCATGCACCAGCCGGTTTTCGGGGCCACCTTTAGTGCAATGGGTTCCATCCAAGGCCGCGAAACGAACGCCATCACCACCAGCAACACTGCTAACGCGAGTTCGAGAAGGTCGCTCGGACCGAAGATGGGCACCGATTGATACGATAGCTAATTCATGACCATTGTCCCGGGCAGCCCCGAAGAGCTGGCACAATGTCTGGCCGATGCAAGCTCGCGCGGCCAGCGCATCGCGCTCCTTGGAAATTCGACCAAAGCGCGGATGGGCGGTCCCATCGCACCCTATGATGTCGCGATCTCGACTTCGGGATTGAACAAGATTCTCGAATATGAGCCGCGCGACCTTACCATCAGCGTCGGCGCCGGTATTACTTATTCCGAACTGAGCCGCGTTTTGGCGGAGCATGGGCAAATGATCCCGCTCGATCCCCCATTTTCGGACCGCGCGGCTGAGAGAGCTACTTTCTCTGAGAGAGCCACTATGGGTGGCGTGGTGGCAGCCAATACCAGCGGGCCGCGCCGGCGGCTGTATGGCAGCGCGCGCGACATGGTGATCGGCATGACCTTCGCGACGCTAGAGGGCAAGCTTGTTCGGACCGGCGGGATGGTGGTCAAGAACGTCGCGGGGCTCGACATGGGCAAGCTCATGATCGGATCGTTCGGAACGCTAGCCGCCATTGCGGCGCTGAATTTTCGGGTCTATCCGAGCTTCAAGGGAACGCGGACCTTCACGCAGGACTTCGAGCGAATCGCGGACGTGATGGCGGCGCGCGACGAAGTGCTCAAGAGCAGGTTGCAGCCGGCCGCGATCGACATTGTGAAATCGGAGGGAGTCTATCGGCTCGCCATCCAGGCCGGTGGCAGTCCCGCGGTTCTCGCTCGCTATTCGCGCGAGCTGTCCCGCATGCGGACCATGGAAGGCACCGAGGAAGAAGCGCTGTGGCGCGGCATTCGCGAATCGACGCCGCAGTTTCTTCGCGCGCGGGAAAATGGTGCGGTCCTGCGTGTTTCCTCCGTGCTCTCAGACGTTGGGCGCGTGATGGAGTCATTACCCTCGCTAGCTGTCGCTCGCGCAGGTTCGGGCGTTTGTTACGGGTATTTCGAGCAGGCTTCGGATTTGACACATTCATCCACGGGCAGCAGCGTGATCGAGTTCGCGCCGCAAGGGTTTCGCGAAAAAAACGGTGTTCCCAATGAAGAGCTGTGGCCACAGCCGGGAAACGATTTTGCGATGATGAAAAAGATCAAAGCAATGTTCGATCCACAAGGTCTCCTGAATCGCGGCAGATTGTATGGCCGCATCTGATGTCTTCCTCCTTTACAGGCGCGCCCTCCATCAGCGCATTCGATAAACCGCAACAATCCGATCTCGACCGTTGCGTGCATTGCGGGCTCTGCCTCAACGCATGCCCTACCTATCGGGAGTTGCACGTCGAGATGGACTCGCCGCGCGGCCGCATCTATCAAATGGTGCAGGTTTCCGAGGGTGCTGCGATCACGCCGTCCTACATCGAGCACATCGAACTTTGCCTGGCGTGCCGGGGATGTGAAACAGCCTGCCCTTCCGGAGTGCAATACGGCAGACTAGTGGAAGCAGCGCGAGCCGAAATCGAAACCACCGTCCGGCGTCCATGGCGCGAGCGATTAGTGCGCTGGTTTGTTTTTCGCAAGCTGCTTCCTTCGCGATTCGGTATCGAAATCGCCGGAGCGATGTTACATCTCTACGCAGTCAGCGGTCTGAAACGGCTGGTCGCGATGCCCGGTTTTCTTCCGTCCCGGCTGCGAGAGTTGGAAGCCTTGGCGCCTGAGATCGAGACGCCGTTCTTCTTCGCCTACTACGGCAAGACGCTGCCGGCCGAAGGTGAGCGGCGATACCGCGTTGCGTTTCTCGGCGGGTGCATCGCGAACATCAGTTTCGCGAGGCTGAACGAAGCGACGGTGCGTGTGTTGCAAAAGAACGGATGCGAAGTGTCCATCCCTGCGAGCCAGGGCTGTTGCGGCGCTCTACACGTGCATGCCGGCATACGCGACGAAGCTCGCCGGCTGGCGCGGAAGAACATCGATGCGCTGCTCGATGGCGGCTTCGACGCCATCATCACCAATGCGGGCGGCTGCGGATCGACACTCAAGGAATATTGGGAATTGTTCGAGCACGACGCGGAGTACGCCGAAAAGGCGCGTCGTTTTTCCGCGTTAGTGAAGGACGTGAATGAGTTTCTCGCTTCCATCCAGTTGAACCCGCCCATGCGCGTGCTTCCCCTCACCGTCACTTATCAGGACTCCTGCCATCTGGCGCACGGCCAGAAGATTCGCTCCGCGCCCCGGAAACTGCTGGCGTCCATTCCAGGGCTGGAGGTTCGGGAGATGCAACTTTCGGATCTGTGCTGCGGCAGCGCTGGAATCTACAACGTGGTTCACACCGGCATGGCCATGTCGCTGCTCAAGAAGAAAATGGATTGCGTGAATGCCACCGGCGCGCCAGTGATTGCGGCATCCAATCCTGGATGCATGCTGCAACTGAGAGCCGGAGTGAAAAAGTTCGGACAGGGCCAGCGCGTCGCGCACGTGGTGGAGATCCTGGACGAAGCGTACAGGCTGGCCGAGACCAAATCGTAAACGTCGCTGGTTAGATGCTCAGCGTGAAGATGGCCCCGCCGCATGGGCCGTTTTCGGCTGTCACGGAACCGCCGTTTTGCTCCACGATCGATTGCACCACGTAAAGCCCCAATCCCGAAATAATCGATTTCGTCGATACGCGCGGCTGAAAGATTCTTGGCAGCAGTTCGAGCGAAATGCCGGGGCCGTCGTCACTCACCACTATTTCCGAGCCGTGCGCGCGGATGCGGATGTTTTTCGCGCCAGCCTGCGCCGAATTCAGAAAGAGATTTACGAATACCCGCTCCCATCCGGCTGCATCGCCCTTCAAGCGAAACTCAGCGTCGATCTCGGAGCAAAAGCCGATCTTCCCTCGGTTAGCGCATTCCAGATAGTCCTGGCAAAATTGCGAAGAGTTCTCGATAATTGGGGCGAGTTCGATGGCCGAGCGATTGGTTTCGAGGATACTGTGCGCGATGCGATGTCCGCGGCCCGCGCTGCGCTGCAACGTGTGAGCCAGCTTCTCCCATTTGGGATCGTCTTCCAAAAGCTCTGCGCTCTCCGCGATGGTCTGAAACACGTTGTTCAGATCGTGAACCAGCCCTTCCAGCGTGAGATCTACGACTGCCATTCGGGTTACTCGGCGACTCGCTGTAGTGTATCGAAAAATTCGGGGAAAGACACGGAGGCTGCATCCGCGCCCAGAATGCTGCACGGGCCGTCGGCGGCCAAAGCAGCAACCGAGAATGCCATGGCGATCCGGTGATCGCCAAACGAGTCTACTTCGGCGGCATGAAATTGCTGCCGTCCCGGAACTTCGAAGCCGTCTTGGTGGAGTTCGATCTTGAGCCCCATGCGCCGGAAATTTTCGGCGATGGTCGCGATACGGTCTGTTTCCTTCACGCGCAATTCGGATGCGTCGCGCACGATCAAACCCTCCTCACTGGCTGCACCCAGTATTGCCAGCACCGGGATTTCGTCAATCAGCGCAGCGGTACGCGCCTTTTCGAGCACTCCGCCCCGCACGCCGCTGCCGCGCGATTTTCGTATGAGCACGTCGCCCACCAATTCACCGCCCGTCGAGCTCACATCCAGAATCTTGATCTGTGCGCCCATTTCGGCCAGGAAATCGAGCAGCGCGGAACGGGTGGGATTCAATCCCACGCCGTGAATGGTCAGGCTCGCCTCGGGAACAATGAGCGCGGCTACCAGAAAGAACGCCGCCGACGAAAGATCACCCGGCACGCGCAGTTCGCGGCCCTCCAGCTTCGGATGCCCTGTCACGGTGATGGAGAGCCGATCCACTTCTACGTCGGCGCCGAATTCGCGTAACGCGAGCTCGGTGTGATCGCGCGTGCGCACCGGCTCATGGACTGTGGTGCGTCCGTCGGCGAACAATCCCGCAATGAGCACGCAGCTCTTTACTTGCGCGCTGGCCACCGGCAGCGTGTACTCCACGGGATGTAGCGGGCCGCCGTGGATGGTCAAGGGTGGAAAACGGTTCTCTCGCGCCTCGATGCGCGCTCCCATTTGCGCCAGCGGCGTCATGATGCGCTGCATGGGACGGCGCGACAAAGATTCATCACCGCCGATCGTCGATACGAACCGTTGCGCGGCGAGAATGCCGGAGAGCATTCGAATTGTCGATCCCGAGTTGCCCGCGTCGAGCGCGGCGGCCGGCTGGCGCAGTCCGTTTAAGCCTTGGCCGTGGATGCACACGACGCCGTCTTTGGTCTCGGTCGCTGCGCCCAGCGCTCGCACGCACGCCAGAGTCGATTGGCAATCGGCGCCGGTGGAATAGTTGGATATTTTCGTGGGACCCTCGGCAATGCCCGCTAGCATCGCATAGCGATGTGAGATGGACTTATCGCCGGGAAGCTGAATCGCGCCACTGACGCTAGTGGCAGGGGAAATTTGTTGCTGCATTGGAAAGTTAGAGTGTAGCGTAACCCAACCAGCTTGACAGACCAGCTTGACGGACAACGCTGCGTACCCAGCTCCAATCGGGAGGGCGACGTTTCCCCGCATGGGCTACAATGTAGCTCAAGGAGGCTAACGCCATGGCCGGCAATTCCGTCGTTCGCGCCCGCATCGATGAGCGCACCAAAAGGGAGGCCGCTGCAGCGCTGAAGAAAATCGGTCTCACCGTGTCCGACGCCTTTCGCCTGCTGCTGGTGCGGGTGGCGACGGAAAAGGCACTCCCGTTTGAGCCGCTCAATCCCAACTCCGAAACCGTCGCAGCGATGAAAGCCGCGCGCCGGGGCGAACTAGTGAAGGCCGGCAAGCCGTACAAACTGCTGCGAAGTCTGAATGCGGGAGATTAAATACACCACCCGCTTTCAGCGTGACTACAGGAGAGAGAAATCCGGCCGTCACAGCAAGAAGCTGGACGCCCTGCTGATGGAGGTCGTCAATTTACTCGCCGCCGATACTCCGCTGCCTCCCCACAACTTCGATCACCCGTTGTCAGGCGAGTGGAAGGATCACCGCGACTGCCACCTAAGGCCGGACCTCATGCTCCTCCACCGCAAGCCGGATGACAGCAGTCTTGAACTTGTAAGGCTTGGCTCACACAGTGAGCTTGGAATGTAAAACCGTCGTGTTTCGTCCGGGTTCAGCTCATTTAAACGGCTGCGTTGTGGCCCGCGCTCACTGCCGCGCCAATCACGCCGTTGATGTCGCTCGATGGAACCACGTCAAAGACGTAGCTTTGCAGCGGGCTCATCTTCACCATTTCGTGCAGGTATTGATGGAGCAGATTGACGTCCAGGTGCTTGGCGTTGAAGCCTAAGATATGGAAAGGTCGAGTGTAGCGTAACTGGGTAACAGAGCCGACGGGTCAAACCCAGAGTGTCGGACCCAGAGCCACGCGGGTCAGATACGAGACGGTGGATGCGTTCCCTTCCGTCTGCGCATTTCGCGCGACGTGACTGCGCCGCAGAGGAGCAACGCAGCGCTAGTTTCGATCACGAAAATCACGCTGACTATTGGGGCGCGCCACTGCTGGACCTGACGGAGGGCTAGTACGAAGATCGTGAGGTGAACTCCCATGAAGACGACCAGGCACAACCAGAAGGTCTGAAGCCGCCACATCCGCCTGTTCATTCCGATTGTGCAGCCAAATACGAGGCAGGTTTCGAACGCAAGGCTGAACCACTTAACGTCGAGATCATGAACGGCGAACCATATGCACGCGCCGGCGAAGAAAAGGCTAATGACGATGTAGGCTGCGAAGTCGCGAACGCGATTGGCGGTCATTTGAACAGGATCTAACTGAATGGTATGTCCACCTCGGTATAACTGCCCGGTGTCACATCATTCACGGCCAATGCAATGCGGTCGAGATACAGACGCACCACCCGCCACGTTGAGTTCCCGAGGACAACAATGGCTATTTTTCGGCCCTGCAAATTCTGCTGATAGCGAATTCCCTTGTCGGTCGTTAATAGAAGGTCGAACTCAGCGGCCTCGGCTACTTCCAGCAATTCGCCGTTTGAAATCCTGTCCCACCCCAGGTCTATCGCCTCTGTGACCGCGTGGTCCGCAAGCGCCTTAGCAATGCCGCTTGGGGTGCCGTGGTCAAAGAGAATGCGCATCAGTGGAGCTAGCTGCGCCAACAGGAACGGGCGGCGCATCAAGGCTGCGCGCCGCGAATTCAAGTACGGCTTGAATCTGTTCCCGCGTCACATGAAACTGCTCGATGATTTCCTCTATGCTCGAACCTGCCTCGAGGTTTTCAAAAACCGTAGCGACAGGCATACGGGTGTCACGAAACACCCACGCGCCCCTGCGTCTGTCCGGTACGCTTTCCACGGCTGCGCATTGTGACCAGTCCAGGGTAGCCATGCAGTTACCTGCTTTCATCGTAGCCTTTTAAGCAGCCGCGTTTTGGCCCGCACTCACTGCCGCGCCGATCACGCCATTGACATCGCTCGACGGAACCACGTCAAAGACGTAGCTTTGCAGCGGGCTCATCTTCACCATTTCGTGCAGGTATTGATGCAGCAGATTGACATCCAGGTGCTTGGCGTTGAATCCGGAGATGAAGAATTTGCCGGGACCCGCCAGATGAATGGAGTTGGCCGTGGCCGCAGCTAATGCACGATGCCACAGCTTGACGAACTCCACGCAGCGCTGGTCCCGTTTCTGCGCATTCTCGAACACTTCATCCGGCTCCAGGTCCAGGAAACGCAGCCGCATGGCGCGCTGGCCCATGATGCCTTCCAGATGGCCCACGCCGCCGCATCCGCAATAGCGCTCGCGCGGATCGAGCGACACCACCACGTGTCCGCCTTCCCACACGCCTTCGCGCCGCGGATAAACTCCAAAGCCGATACCATTGCCAAGCGTCCAGACACGGATGAAGCGGTCCAGATTTCCGTGCGTGGCGGCCAGGCCAGCCGCCAGGACATCTGCGTCGTTGTAGACGTACACCGGCGCAGTGATGCCGCAATCTCTGAGCGCTACCGCCAGCAGATCCTGCATGTGCGCACCCTTGAGCTGGCGAAGATTGGGCGACTCTTCCACAAAACCGCAGTTGATGATGCCGGGCAGCCCGACGCCGATCGCGTCCACGGGTTGTCCCGCTGCCGCCGCTTGAATCTCCTGCGCAAAACGCTGCGCGATTCCATCCGGAGGCAGGCTGAGCAGCGGCTCGTCCTCCGGGCCTTGCTCGTAGATACGCAGCTTGCCGACCAGCTCATGCCCGTCTACCAGCCCAGTGGCGATGTCATCGGCGGTGGTGATCCCAATTGTCCGAGCCATGTCTCCCGTCCTACCACTTCGCCAGTTTGTTGAGACCGTTGAACGCCGCGGCCTTGTAGCACTCGGCCAGCGTCGGGTAATTGAAAACAGTATCGACGAAATATTCCACGGTGCCGCCCAGAATCATAACTGCCTGGCCGATGTGAAGCAACTCCGAAGCCCCCTCGCCGATCACGTGTACCCCCAGCACCTGCTTGGTCTCACGATGAAAGCATATCTTCAAACGTCCCGTGGTGTCGCCGCGAATCTGGCCGCGCGCGATCTCGCGGTAGTACGCCACCCCCACTTCGTAGGGAACGTCCTCATCGGTGAGCTGCTCTTCGGTTTTCCCGATGAAAGAAATTTCGGGGATGGTATAAATACCGTACGGATAACTGGCCGGGTTCGAGATCAGCTTCTTGCCGAAAGCTCCGGCCGCCGCGATGCGCCCTTGCTCCATCGAAACAGATGCCAGGCTGGGAAATCCGATCACGTCGCCCACCGCGTAGATGTGGTGCTGCGCGGTCCGATATTCGCAATCCACTTTGATGCGCCCGCGCGCGTCGGACTCTACGCCCGCGGCCCCAAGATTGAGCTCGTCGATATTACCGGAACGGCCCACGGCGTAGAGCAATGCGTCTCCCGACAGCTTTTTCTGGCTCTCCAACCTGGCTACCACCGTGCCTTCGGGCGTCTCCTCCACGCTCTCCACTTCTTCATTCAAGCGCAGGGTGACGCGATGATCGCGCAGGTTGTAGGACAGCGCTTCCACCATCTCGTTGTCGGCGAACTCCAGCAGACGCGGCCGTTTTTCCACCAGGATCACGCGCACGCCCAGGGCCGCGAACATGCATGTGTATTCCACGCCGATGACGCCGCCGCCCACCACGATCATCGACTTGGGAAGCTCCGGCATCGCCAGCACCTGATCGCTATCGATAATGTTGCGCCCGTTGATAGGCACTTTCGGTGAAAACGCCGGTTTTGTACCGGTTGCGATCACTATGTGTTCGGCGCAAAATGTCTGGTCCTGGCGGGTGTTGGTTACGCGCACCGTATGTGGATCGGTAAAGCCCGCGATCCCGGTAATCAGTTCCACGTTGTTGCGCGACAGCTGAGCCTGGATCACGTCCACTTCGGTCTTTATAACGTGCTGGACGCGAAACGCCAGGTCCGCCATCGTGATCTTGTCCTTCACCCGATAATTCACGCCGTAGATGTTCTGGTAGTAATAGCCGGAAAGATGAAGCACCGCCTCGCGAAAGGTCTTGCTCGGAATTGTGCCTGTGTTGACACACACTCCGCCCACAACTTCACGGCGCTCCACCAGCGCCACCTTCTTGCCCATCTTGGAGCCTTGGATGGCCGCGCGCTGGCCCGCCGGTCCGGATCCGATAACAATAAGATCGTAGGTTTGCACCGTGAAACCAATTTAACGCAGGAAGCCGGTTAGCCGCACGAAAAGGCCGTTACGACCGGGTATCAATCGTGTCAAACGTGTCAAAACGGCTGGCTACCTGTCAAAACTGGAGGCCGGTTTGGAAAGTTTTACCGCATACAGTTGTCGATCGGATAACCGCATCTCTTATCGTGTTGATCCTGTAGGAAGAGTAGTTCTTCAGTACTAGTAGTTTTATCGCGGCCGTTTACGTGCTATATTGTTATCCCAGAAGGAGAACGAGTGATGTCACTTCGTAACACACAGGCTTTTGTGGGAGTTTTGGCGATTCTATCGCTGGCAAGCGTAGGCTGCGCGACAAAGAAGCATGTTCGGGAAGCTATCGCGCCCGTGCAGAATCAGGTCAACCAGACTCAGGCTCAGGTTGGCACTTTGCAAAAGTCCACTGACGAATATAAGGCGAAGACCGACCAGTCTATTGGCGACTTGGACAGGCAGGTAGCGACCGCCGATGAGAAGGCCACCGATGCCGGCAAGAAAGCCGCCGAGGCCGCTGCAGCGGCCGCGCAGGCGAATACCGCCGCCGCAGCCGCATCTCAGCAGGCTCAAACCGCAACCACTCTGGCTCAGCAGACGGGAACCAAGCTGGATACCACCATCCAAAATTTGGACAACTACAAGCTGATTAGCACCGCGCCCATCTATTTCGGGTTCGGCAAGAGTGTTTTAGCGAAGGACGAGCAGGCCAAGCTGGATGACGCTATTCAAAAGCTGTCCAGCATGAAGGGCTATGTCGTTGAAGTGGAGGGATTTGCGGATCGCACTGGCAACGTGGCCTACAATCGCGACCTAAGCCGCAAACGGGCGGACGCGGTGGTGCATTACCTGGCCGTCGAACACAACATCCCCCTGCGCTCCATCCGCGAGCTCGGAGTCGGCGCCGATTTTCCGGACGCGAACAACAAGACTCGCGAAGACCGTAAGGAAAACCGCCGGGTGGATGTGAAGATTTATATGCTGGACGTGACGGGTCAGGGAGCGCAGGCTTCCAACCTGGCGCCGGCAGTTACTTCAGCTCAGTAATCGTTCTCTCCGATCGCACGTAAATCAGCGCGGCTGGGCAGCCTATTGAGGGCTGTTCAGCCGCGCTTTTTTGCGTTTAGCACAAGCGCACGGGGTTGGGTGTAAAATGGCTCGGTACGAAAAGTTCGGCGCTGCGGGCAAGTGCACAACTGGGAGGAAGCATCATGTCCTTTCGATCAGGGATTGTTTCGATAGTTTTCGCCATTTGCGGGGCGTTGACGGCCGCTGCACAGGGCCCTCGCGGACCCGTTCCCGAACCCTACACGCCCGCGGCGGACGCCAAAGATCTGAAGTCTGTGCTCTTCAGATGGATGTGGGGTATGGGCATGCTGAAGGGTCATGACGAACGTGATATGGTGGCAACCATCGAATATCAGGGCCACGGCACCATTCAAGTGGACGGACAACCTTGCACGCTCACGAAATATCGTGCGAGCACGAACTACCAGTCCTTCAGTCAGCGGATTCAGTACACCTGCACGCGGTCGAACGGAGCAACATACTCCAATGTCGAAGTGGTCAGCGGGTTGTACGCCTGGAACGAAGATACGCCCGGCGCGCAAATTGACGGGACGAAGGGAACCACCACTCCCGAGTCCGGGACCGTCGATGAGCGGCTGGTCCGAATTTGGGCCAGTCCCCAGGGCGCGCCCAAGGCTGCGGTGGCAGGGACAACCGATACGTTCTGGTTGGGCGCCAACCCAGGCACTCTTTTCGCGGACGGTGTCGCGAAGGTGGGCCAGACGTCCGTGTCCTGGGAGAACGGTAAGCCTGTGGTGACGTTCCCGATTCCCGCCGTTCCTGGGGCGATGGCGACAGCCACAGTGGATCCGGTGAAATACACGACCGAGCGCGTGGTCGTGAAACAGGGCTCCACCACCACTGAGTTCACCTACGGCGACTATCAAGACTGGAACAACCCGCTGAACAAGATTGGCGTGCTTTACGCCGGAAAGATCGCCGAGCGTAAGAACGGCGCCGTAATCCGCGATCTGACAACGAACGTGACGGAGACGGGCAACGTGTATGTGGTTGCGCCGGTTCCGGCCAGCGTGCAGGCGGCTGAGAAGGTCACCGGGCAAATCCCCCGCGGCGTGATGGCTAAGATGGAACCTCCCGTCGACAAGTCGGCGCCCACGCCACGGTTGGGCGCGCATCCGGATCTTTCGGGCAATTGGGCCTGGAACGACTGGATTGGGAACTACATGACGGGAGGAGGACGCCGCCGTAGTCCCTGGCAGGCAGCGGACAGCAACCGGCAAAGCAATCAGACCGAAGATTTTGAACTCTATTCGCCGTCGCGGTTCGGCAATCTGGGCCGTCCAGTCTACAAGCCGGCGCTTTGGGACAAAGTGCAAGAGCTCGACATGTGGACCAACAAGTATGACCCGGTGATGACTTGCCAGCCCTTGGGAGTCCCGCGGGAGGGCCCGCCCCGCCGCATATTCCAAACGGACCACGATGTTACCTTTCTCTATTCCGGAGGCGATGCAGGAGGCGGATACGGAGAGTTTCACGTGATCCCGACCGATGGCCGCAAGCACGATGAGAAGAAGGCGCTTGAGTCGACATATATGGGCTATACCGTGGGGCACTGGGACGGCGACACGCTGGTGCTGGATTCCATTTCGTTCGTCGATACTACCTGGCTCGGGCGCGGGGGTTTTTTCCACTCCGATCAAATGCATGTCGTGGAGCGATTCAAGCGTGAAGGCGATGCGCTGCTCTACGACGTCACGGTGGAGGATCCTGAGGTGCTAGCCGAGCCGTATGTGTATCCCACGCGAGTGGTGCGGCTCAACCCGAATCCGAACGCGGGCCTGATCCCAGAGCGAGGCTACTGCGAGGTGCAGGAGTTCGGTCACGCTGCCACCCAGATTCGGCATTAGCAGCATCGATCAATCTCGCGATCAACTAGCGGCCAATCGCCTCAGCTTTAGGAAACGCTACTATGTCCCACAATGGGTTAGTTTGTGGAATTGCGAGACGTGGCGTGTTACGGTGCGGGACGATAAAGAGCATCCGCCACAAGGGACTGAAACGCCTTTTTGAGGACAACGACCCGCGTACTGTAACCTCGGAGCCCGTCGAGAAGCTGCGGGACAAGCCATGACCATGAAGAACCCGCCGCACTCCGGGGTGTCGTGTTGCGGCAATGCGTCGAGCCTTCAGGTTTGACCATCACGGAAGCCGCCGACCGCTTGGGCGTGACCCGAAACACGCTTTCAGAACTGGTCAACGAAAAACGCGGCATTTCTCCCGAAATGGCCGTGAGGCTGTCCAAGGTTTTCGGCGGCACGGAGGAAGGCTGGCTGGCGCAACAGGCGCAATACGACCTCGCGCATGTTCGCCGCGACCGCATCAAACTCAGGCGGCTCGAACTGGCCTAACCCAACGCGCCGTGCTGCGCTCCACGCAGGATTGATGCGCCGCGGCGGATTTCCGGCTCACCTCCCTGGCGGCCGTCGCCGCGTTTGGTAGCCCTGCCGCCTTCTTGGGAGCGCTCCTCCCAGAGCCAAAAATTCGGCGTCAAGGCGTTCGGCTCCCCGGTTCGCAAGGTACCTCTTCTCGATCTCCGCGAAAAAGGCGTCAGCCAGCCGAACGAACTCGGCGTGGGTCAGCGCGATGGTGTCACCGGCCTTGAGCTTCAGAACGGATTTGTCTGGCGGCAGCTTGAGCGATGAGCCTGCTGAGTTTGGCCAATCGGGAAGTTTCTCAACCTGTAGCTTGCCTCGGTTGAACAAGAGCGAGTTGCACAGCACCCGGACCTCGTTCAACGGATTGCCGTCCTTTCCCTCGATGGCCATCAGCCGGTGCACGAACATGTGATCCAGCAGAAGAACCTGGTTATTGAAGAAGCGGCTTTCGAATTCCTTGGATGGATCCTTTCCGGCCTGTTTCGCATAAGCCTTGAGATCAGCCTTCACCCGCGCACGGCATTGGTCGATGTAGTCCTGGCTGTAGTTCGTCATTCCCAGCATGGTTTGCTCCCTGGGACCCGCCCCCTACTTTTTCTTAGCTATCCGTTGAGCACGCGCTGCGACGTTGGCCTCCACTGCCGCGCGAATGAGTTGCTTAAAGGCAGCTTCGTCGATCTTCTCCCCTTCGCGGAGATCGATGGCGCGCCGCACGTTCCCCTCCAGGCTGGAAGTGAAGAGCTTCTTCGGGTCCTTGAGGGCGGCTCCGCGATAAAAGGTAAGCTTCACCACCTGCTTGTGCGTCTCCCCGGTGCAGATGCCGCCGTCATGGGACCAGACGGGGGTTCCCGGGTTGGTCGGCTTCACCCATTTCCACTCCTCGAGCACGTCGGGGTCGGCAGCGTGGATGAGCCGGCGGACATGTGCGAGAGTCTCGCCTCTCCAATCCCCCAGCTCTTGAATCTTCTTGGTGATGTTCGCCGCAGCGGCCTTGTCATTCGGAGTGCTTGCCGGCTTCATGCTCTCTCGGATCCTTCGTTTCGCCAGGCCGGTCTCTTCGAAAAAAGCCGTCGCAGCAGATGGCCCTTCCACATCCACAGTCCCGACAGCAACATTATAGGAAAGAACACAAACCGGGTAGGGCGGGCGTACTTTGGCAGTTCTTCAAACGGACTATAAATGTAGCCGAATATCGGAATGCTGACGATGATGTGAATCCAGCGAAGAATCGAACGTTGGATGCTTGCGTTCATGACCGCCTCCGTTTCGATGCCCCGTGTTATTCGAGGCCGGCAACCACTCGTTCCAGGTTGGCAATGAACTTCTGCCAGCCGTACTGAGCGCCCTTATAGTTGGCCTCTCGATCGGGACCGAAGCCGGACTGCTCCACGCGCAGATGGGTACCCGTATCGGTCGGCGTCAGCGTAAATGTGACCACGGTCCCGAGCCCCAACGTGCCCCAGGCGTAAGAAAGTGTCTTGCAGGGTTCCAGAGCCAGCACCTGGCACTCGATGATACCGTTCCAGCCCTGCACGGGTTCCATGCGAAGGGTGAACGCGTGCCCCACTGCAGGCTGGAAGTCGTTTTCCATGAGCCACTCCTTGATGAGAGGGCCTTCGGTGAGCGCGCGCCAGATCTTCTGCGGCGGATGAGGCAGTTCTTTTTCGATCACAACGGAGCGAGTAGCGGCAGTAGTCATTGGTCCATCCTTTTGAGTAAGTCTTCCAGGCGGTCAAACCGGTCGTACCAGAAGCTGCTGTAGTAAGTCATCCAATCCACCAGCGGCGCCAGGGCCTTCGGCTGGGCAGTGTAATGGGTTTGGCGTCCCCTATGCCGGGCCCGCACCAAGCCCGCGTGCCTGAGGACGCCCAGATGTTTCGATACCGCGGGCTGCGAGACGCCCGATCTGTCCGTCAGCATCCGCACGGTTTGTTCCCCGTCACGGCTCAGACGCTCGAAGAGCGCGCGCCGCGTGGGGTCGGCCAGGGATTTGAACAAGACGCCAGGAGCGCTCCGCATAGAAGAACCCATAGCTCATGGGTTATGGCTTAATCATAACTACGCGATTATGGATTGTCAAGAGATTTCGGTGAATGGAACGGGCCCCCGCGCGCTACTCGCATTTGACGACAGCGCGATCACGGCGGCTCGATCTATGATGAATGGGACGTCCTATTGGAGGCCTTGATGAAGAGAACGTACATCGCCGGGATAATGCTGTCCGCCACGCTGCTGCTTGCGAGCGCCGCACAGGCTCAAGTGAAGCTGGATTCAGTGCGAGTGGCCGCGAAAGACACGGTTGCGTTGGCGAAGTTCTATCAGTCCGCCTTCGGCATGCAAGAGGTGAATCGAATCGTTACCCCGGCGGGACCGGAGATCTTTGTGAACTTCGGCGCCACGGTCGACGCCGCAAAGGCCAACAAAAGCGAAGTGATTGTGCTCTTCCATCGCGACTCCGACGATCTAAAGGACCCCATCCCGCACATCATCCTCAACGTGAAGGACATGACGGCCACCGTCGCAGCCCTCAAGGCCGCTGGTGGCACGATGACGGGCGATCCGCGTCCGTTCCGAGACTCCGGAATCATCATCGGCATAGCCATCGATCCAGCCGGTAACCGCGTTGAGCTGATTCAGCGGCCATAAATCAGAAGGCTAATGGAAGGTCGCCGCCAGGTCCCTGGCCAGCACCTCTGCCCGTTCGGCCAAACTCTTGGCGCCGGCTGGATCCGAACTGCGCGTATCCTGCGCCTGTTGTATGAAGTTCCGGATCTGTTCCGCTTCCGCCTGCTGATCCTTGGTCAACTGCCGCGAACCGATGGAACTCAGGCTGGCCTGGGCATGGGCAAGGCTCTGATCGATCGATGCACTGTATTGCCTCTGTTCGTCAGGCGTTAGGATGTCACCCAGTTTGGGAGCCGGAGCGGCGGGTGCGGGAGCCACGGGCGTCGCCGGCGCGGGAGCCGGAGCTGGCGCCACCGCCGCCGGACGGGTTGGCTTCTTCACAGCGGGAGCCGGCTGCGGCGGTTTATTCACCTGGTACTCGGTGGGCTCCTGCGCTTTCGTCGTGGTGGGCGCAGGTGTGGGAGCCTCGGACTTCGCAGCCGCGGGCGTCGCCGTTGCGGGCGTAGCCGGCTGCGTCGTGCTGGGTGCTGGCAGCGGTACAGCCACTTGCCTCTTATGGCAGGACGATTCCCAGACCAGGAACAATACGAAGCTCACCTGCAATCGCGGAAACCGTAGCATGGGTCACTGAGTAAGGCCGGCAAGTGGCCCGCGCCGCACTCCGTTTTGCGCGAGTTCCTCAAACGCCGGGCTAGAAACCAGTCGTTGCCGAAGTAAACACTTCACCCTGGTAATCGACCATTCTTGGAAAGCGCAATCGGAATGTCGTGCCCTTTCCAGGCTCGCTGGTAAAGTCGATTGTACCATTGTGTAGTTGGACCACCCGGAACGTCGTCGCCAGGCCGATTCCAGAGCCGCTCTCTTTGGTAGTGAAGTAAAGTTGGAACACGCGGGATTGGATCTCCTGCGCGATGCCGGGTCCGGCGTCGGACACGGTGAGCTGGCACTGGCCGCCGTCGCTACCGGTTCTGGTGGTCAGCGTTCCCCCGTCCGTCATGGCTTCCATCCCGTTGTTGATCACGTTCAGAATGGCTTGCTGCAGCAGATCCGGATCGCCGTTGATCCAGAGCTTATCGGGCTGCAGGATGGTTTTCAGAGCGACATTCTTGGCGCTCGCGTCCACCGAAACCAACGCGAGCACTTGTTTGACCAGATCGTTAAAATCGATCGGCCTGTAGTTCAAATCCACGGGCCGGTTGAAATTCAGGAACGTTTTCACCACCGAGTCCAGCCGCTTGATCTCCCGGCCGATGACCTCGATCTCCGGTTGGTCCCCGTTCAGCCTGCCCCTTAATACCTCCAGATGCAAAGCCATCGCGTTCAGCGGATTCTTGATCTCATGCGCCACGCCGCCCGTGAGCCTGCTGATGGCTGCCACGCGCGTGGAAAAATCGAGCTGTCGTTCCAATTGCCGGCGGCTCTCGAGGTCGCGTAGCGTAACCAGCGTGCCCATATCTTCCTGGCCAGACCGGCTTCTCAGAGGCTGGACGCTGACCACCAGCCGCAGCGGGTCCGCACCGGCGCGCGGAATTGCCACCGGCTGTTCCTCAATGGAACGGCCCTTTTCGACCGCACTCCCGATGATCTCGCCCAAGACTGTGGATCGCGGAAACAGATCTTCCGTGCTCAGTCCGTCCATTTCCTCGTGACTCTTGCCGAGCATTCTCTCCGCAGGCTCGCCGGCCATAAGCAACCTGCCGCTTTCGTCGAACAGCAATACGCCTTCTTCCAGACGCTGCAGCAGGTGCTCGATATTGGTCCGCAACTCGCTCGCGTCTTGTTTCGCTCCGCGGTATTGTTCATCGAGCAGGCTCAGCTTGGAATGGACGTCGGCAAACTCACGGGCTTCGCGCCGGTCGGTCTGAGTTCCTTCGCCGAACTGCCCCGTGCGGATCAGATCGATGCGTTCGATCACGCGCTGCAAAGGATCCAGTATCACAGTGGGCAGCACCGCTCCCAGAAAAATTGCAACGCATAATGATAACGCGAACGCCAGCAGCAGGCTCTTCAGAGCAGGTTCCACGGAATGCTTCAATAAAACGGACCGGATGACCACGCTGACGTTAAACAGCACGTGCTTGCCGCCCGCGAGACCGACCGGCCGCGTCGACACATAGTTTTCGCGCCGGGCCATCAAATCCCATAGATTCTTCGCCCACCAGCGCTGTTGGATTTCATGGATGTCTTCCGCCCCCGCAAAAGCATTGTTGTCCCGCGTCACAGGCCAGGCAGCCAGAATGTCACCATGTTCATCGGTGATGAGAATCGCCAGCGCCAGATCCGCCTTGGCCAGCGTGGCCTGCAAGATTTCGGTGATGTCGGGATCGCGGCGCACGATCTCGGTCCAGGTATCCTCCCACTGCTGGGTGGAAGCAGGATGAATTCCGTGGGCGGCCGTCTCGGCCGTGAGATGATTCTCAAGATAAATGCGGAATTGGTCGGCCACCAGGTCGGCACGGTCCGACGCGGCGCTGAAGGATGCTTTCGTGAAATCGGAGAGATACAGCAACGACATGACGATCACAATGGCCGTGACCAACGCCACGATCGCGCCCCGTAACCGTGCCTTCAAAGACATCTAACAACCTGTGTGATCGAGCCATGACCTTGCGAGCCATGACCGTGAGGGAGTGGTTTCCGCGGACATCTACGCGTCGGTGGCCGCCTCCATCTCAGCGGCGCCGTACTCCTTGAGTTTGTTGAACAGGGTCTTGAGACTGATGCCGAGGATTTCGGCGGCTCGTGTCTTGTTGTTGCGGGTATGCTTCAGCGTTAGCTGAATCAGCGATTTCTCGGCTTCGCCGACGGTAGTGCCCACCGGCAGCCGCACGGCGTCCGGCTCCATTTCCTGCTGCACGGGCCGCGCCCCGGCCGGCACTCCAAAGTCGCGCGGAAGATGATGTTTGGTGATGGTGCCTTCGCCCGCCAGAATAACGGCACGCTCCAGCACGTTCCTCAACTCGCGAACATTGCCGGGCCAGGAATATCGCCGGAGTAATTCCCGGACTTCGGCATTGACATCCACCACGCGCGTCTCATGCTTGCGATTCAGCATTTCGATCAGCGTTTCTGTGAGCAAAGGAAGATCGCCATCCCGCTGGCGCAGCGGAGGCAGCGGCACTTGGAAGACGTTCAGGCGGTAATAAAGATCTTCACGCAGTTCACCCTTGCGCAACGCGTCTTCGAGCACCTTGTTGGTGGACGCGATCACCCGCACATCCACGGCGATCTCGCTTTTTCCGCCCAGCCGCCGCACGCAGGAATCTTCCAGAACACGCAGCAGCTTGGCTTGTGTGCCCACCGGCATCTCGGCCAACTCATCCAGAAGTAGCGTGCCGTGCTGCGCCAATTCAAAACATCCGGCCCTGCGCTCCACCGCGCCCGTGAAAGCACCCTTCTCGTGGCCGAACAATTCACTCTCCATCAAGGTTTCGGGCAGCGCCGCGCAGTTGATAGCCACGAACGGCCCGTCCCGCCGGGGGCTCAAATGATGAACGGCCCGCGCCACCAATTCTTTGCCCGTGCCGCTCTCGCCTGTCACCAGCACGGCCGCTCTGGACGGCGCCACTTGCCGGATGAGCGAAAATACCTGCTGCATGGCCGGACAAGTACCCACCAGGTCCACCAGCACGCCCTGATACGACAGTTGCCGCTGCAACCGTTCCGCTTCCTCGGCCAGCCGGCTCTGTGTGGCGGCACGCTCCAGCAGAACCTTCAGCGCGCTTGGCTGGATGGGCTTCTCCAAAAACCAGAACGCGCCCAAGTCGTGCATGGTTTGCACTGCGGTCTCAATGTTGCCAAAGGCCGTTAGAACGATGGTCGGCGGCAATGTGTTCTGAGATCCCAGGCGCTTCAAGAGTTCGAAGCCGTCCATGCGCGGCATCATGAGATCCGTTACCAATACATGGGTCGGGGTCTGCGCCAGCTTCTCAAAAGCATCCTGGCCGTCAAAAGCGGTCTCCACCGTGAATCCCCAAGATTGGATCATCTTGGCCAGGCCGGCGCGCTGATTTTCCTCATCGTCCGCTACGAGCACGCGAACATGGGGCGTCGAGGCGTTATTTCCCATTCACTTTAATTGTATCTGGCTGGCGTTACGTCTGTATACAAATGCCGAAATCGCCAATAGAATTGCGGTTCCGAGCGAGATTCCGAACGAGACGGGAAACACCAGCGGCCGGAATTCCATCCGCACGCGATGTGCGCCCCCTGGAACAATTACACCCCGCAATGCGATGTCGGTCTGGTAAATGGTTGCGGGTTGATCGTCCACCCAAGCCCTCCAACCCGGATAGTAAGTTTCCGAAAGCACCAGAAAGCCACCCCGCCCGCTCGTTGCCAAGAGTTCGATGGCGTTCGGCTCGTACCGCAGAGTCTTCACTTCGTCCGCGCCGCCGCCCGGACCAATTTCTATGGCCTGCTCGACGATAGCGGTCTTTCGCAAATCGAATGGACGGTGCGACATCACGTCCCTGGCCTCTTGTAACGAACCCACGGTTCGAATCTGATGCACCAGGAAAAATCTCGGAAAGACGTTCTTATTTTCGAAAAGTTCGTTGCCGGGCAAACTAGCGATGTGGCGGTACCACGGATAGGCGGCCATCCGGGATAAGTCTTGGCTGCGCGTGATGACGAACCGGATGTTCAGCAAATCCACGACAGGCGAAGCCAGGTTTTCGAGCGGATAATTCCATCCCCAGCGATATCCATCATGCAAGAACAGCCGAAGCTGAATCGCGTTTTCGAGCGCCATGGGACTAATGCCGGCCGCCGACGGGATCTGCATAATGGGAGCGCCGTTGGTCCATTCCATGCTCGCGTCCACGGTGTCGTAGCGCCACGGAGGGTCATTTTCATTGACATAACGCCGCACCTGGTTCAGTAACACCGTGCTGCCGTCGAACGCATCGCGCGTCACGCCGGGCTCGGACTTGAGCGACGCAACGTTCATCGGCCGCCCCGATCCAACCAGGAATAAATCCGCGGCAATCACCACGCCAATGGCCCATCGAGCGACGTCGCGCACCGGCAGCGCATCCAGCCCAATCGCCGCCAGCCCCGCGATTGCAAGGCTGAAGATGCAATAGGTGTATTCGGGATGGATTCCGATGCGCACCTGCTCCGGCAACAGTGGAAACAGCCATCGCCACACCATGGTCTTATCGCCCAGCATCCAGAACATTCCGAACCCTAGCATCAGCGCAAACACTGCCGTAGTTCGGCTGCGGCAGGCTAATAATGCAAACATCGCCAGCAACAACCCTCCGATGCTGCTGTACAGATAGAGGAAGGTTGGGTCCCAAGGGCCGTTAAAACGGGCCAGGTCGAATATGTTGTAGTGATTCGGCGCCACCAGCGACACCAGGCTCTGCCAATAGAGCCCGCCTCCGGCGCCCAGATAATCCGCGCGATACTTCGCCACGCTCAATTCGGTGAGCTCGGTGGTTGGAATGAACGGAACGGCCGCGAGCAGGATTCCGAGCGCGCATCCGCAACCGGCCCACGCGATCGCGCTGCCCCGCGCCATTTTGAGCGCGGCAAGTAACACAGCGAAGACCAGCGTGGAACCAAAAACCGCCACCGTCGCTTGGGGAAATCCTCCCCAAATCGACATTCCGAGCGCCGCCGCCAGCACCGCCAGCCAATCCGCGCGCAATTTGTGCCCCAGGTTCCAGACCGCCAGCCACGCCAGGGGCATCCAGGCCGCAGCCATCATGGAATCGATGTGTTCGGCTCGCGATGCGAAATAACTGCCGGTTTCAAATATCACCGCTCCGGTCCAGGCGGGCGCGGCGTCCAGATCAAACTTCCGGAACAGGTGATACGCCGCTACTCCTCCGATCCAGACCTGCAGCGCAACCGCCCATTCGAGCAACATCGGCAAGCTGTACCAGGAGAGCCGGCTGCTGATGAATGCGCTCGCGAACACCAGCGGATGGAAGAAACAAGACTGGATGTTCGCAAAAATCGGATATCCGCCGTAGTTGTAGGGGTTCCAAAGCGCGAAGCGGCCGGCGCTCAGCTCATCGCGCAAAAACGTGATCAGTGGAAGCTGGACCGCGCGAAAATCCCAGGGAAAAGAGTACTCGGCGCTGAACAGCGGCTTGTGGAAGAACAGAACCACCGCCGCCAGCAGCGAAAGATACACTAGCGCGGTGTCGCGCCGCCAACCCCCAACCCCCAATCCCGCTTCCCCTCCCTTATCATATATGTTTGGACTTGGCGCGCACCCCCATCCTAGCCCTTCTCTGTACTGCGTGCATTACGCCTGCCTTCGCGCAACGCGAGCTGTCCGGATCGGCGGAGGCGCGTCTTTCACTCGATCGCCTCAACATCGTCGGCAGCGTGCTCATGATTGCCGCCCATCCCGATGACGAAAACACCGCGTTGCTGGCCTATCTGGCGCGTGGACGAAAAGTGCGCACCGGCTACCTCTCGCTCACGCGAGGCGAGGGCGGTCAAAACCTCATCGGCGCCGAACAAGGCGACGAGCTCGGCATCATTCGCACCCAGGAGTTGCTCGCGGCCCGGCGTATCGACGGCGCGGAACAATTCTTCACCCGCGCCATCGATTTCGGATTCACCAAAACGCCCGAGGAATGTTTCCAGAAATGGGGCCGCGAAAAAATTCTGAGCGATGTGGTCTGGGTGATCCGGCGCTTCCGTCCCGACGTCATCATCCTGCGCTTCAGCGGGACTCCGCGCGATGGCCACGGCCAGCACCAGGCGTCCGCGATTTTGGGCCGGGAGGCGTTCGCTGTGGCTGCCGATCCCAAGCGATTTCCAGAACAGTTGCAATGGGTGCAGCCCTGGCAAGCCAAGCGCCTGATGTGGAATCCGGGGGCTTTCACTAAGGAACAGCGCGAAGAAGTTGAGAAGATGCCCAATCGCATCAGCGTCGATCCGGGCGACTACGATGCGGTGCTGGGCCATTCTTATGCCGAAATCGCCGGCATGTCGCGCAGCATGCATCGCAGCCAGGGCATGGGCGCGGCCGAGCGCAAGGGATCGGCGAAGGACTTTCTGGTCACGCAGGCTGGCCCGGTAGCGACCAAAGATATTTTCGACGGCATCGATATTTCCTGGAATCGCATTCCGGGCGGCGCGCCGCTGGGACAGATCGCCGCTGAAGCTGCCCGGTCTTTCGATCCAGGCAATCCAGCTCGAACCGTTCCGCAACTTCTTAAGGCGGAAAAGGTGGCCGAAACATTGATGTCCACCCTGCATGATCCGCTCATCTCTCTCAAGCTTCACGAATTGAACGAAGCCATCGCGCTCTGTTCCGGCCTATGGCTGGATGCGGCCTCCGACAAGTACGCCGTCACGCCCGGGGGATCTCTCAAGTTCGACGCCACTGCGCTCAATCGCGATCACATGGCCGTGCAGGTAAAATCCGTGGACATCGTGGGCATCTCGCCCGCCGCAACCAAGGACAAATTCGGTGGCGTTCTTCCGTTCAACGAGCCACAGGTTTTCGCGCTCACCACCACCATTCCCGAGCATCAACCGTTGACGCAGCCCTATTGGCTGGTCGCGCCCAAGCAAGGCGATACGTACACCGTCCCCAATCAACTCGACATCGGCCTTCCCGAAAACCCGCCTCTCTTCGAGGCGCATTTCCATTTGCGGATCGAATCGGACGACGTGGAAATCGTTCGTCCCGTGGCTTATCGCTATATCGAGCGCGCGCAAGGGGAGCTTACGCGCCCCGTGGTTGTCGAGCCTCCCGTGGCGTTGCAATGGTCCCAAGCCGCTATCTTGTTCCCGAACGGCTCGGCCAGAACGGTGGACTTGCGTGTGCAAGCCAACATCGCGAAGGCGGCAGGCAAAGTTCAGATCCAAACGCCGCCGGGCTGGAAGATTTCGGCCCAATCCGGAGATTTCGAACTTACTTCACCCGGTGAGCAGAAGGGAGTCTCCTTCGAACTCACTCCTCCTTCTGGCGATGCCCAAGGATCCCTGGCAGCCACCGCGCAGACCGGCGATCAGAGGGTCGCCACGGCGATGGAGACCATCAATTACCCGCACATACCCACGCAGGTTTTGTTCCCTCCAGCAACCGCCAGGCTGGTGCGCGCCGATGTCCGCCTGCTCGCCAAGAGCATCGGTTATGTGATGGGCGCAGGCGACGAAATGCCCCAAGCCCTGCAGCAGTTGGGCGCGGATGTGATGCTGTTGAGCGCCGACGATCTTGCGAGTGCCAATCTCAGCCGCTTCGACGCCATCGTCACTGGGGTGCGCGCCTACAACGTGCGCGCGGATCTGCGTGCCAATCAGGGCCGCCTGTTGGACTATGTGAAGAACGGTGGAACGCTGGTCGTGCAATATAACGTCGCCGATGGCCGCAATCCATTTGGCGGCGAGACCAGCTTGCTGGCAAATATCGGTCCCTACCCCATCACCACTGGCTCCGAACGCGTGACGGTGGAGGAAGCGCCGGTCGAGTTCCTGCATCCCGACAGTCCCCTGTTGCACCAACCCAACGAAATCACCGCGCACGATTTTGACGGATGGATTCAGGAGCGCGGCCTCTATTTCGCATCCAAATGGGACGATCACTATCAGCCGTTGTTTGAAACGCACGATCCAACGGAAAAGCCCCAGAGCGGCGTGACGCTCTACACGCGCTACGGCAAAGGCGCGTACGTGTTCACCGCGTTCTCCTGGTTTCGCGAGCTGCCCGCCGGAGTTCCGGGCGCATTCCGCATCTTCGCGAATTTGTTGAGCGCCGGAAAGTCGCAGTGAACGAGCCGGATCCACCACCGCCGATCCTCGGCAGCTGGCGGCGCTTTTACATCATCGTCCTGTGCTACCTCGCGTTCCTGATCGCCGGGTTCTACGTCTTCACTAGAGTTTTTGCTTCATGAACGGTTCTATAGGAGCTTCATGAGGCCGCTCGATTGGGTGGTGATGTTCACCTGGCTCGTGTTCATCGTCAGCTACGGCCTGTACCGCGGCCGTGGCAGCAGTACCATGAACAAGTATCTTCTCGCTGGGAAGTCCATGCCATGGTACGCCATGGGACTTTCCATCATGGCCACGCAGGCCAGCGCCATCACCTTCATCTCCACCACCGGACAAAGCTATACCGACGGTATGCGCTTCGTGCAGTTTTATTTCGGATTGCCGATCGCCATGGTGATCCTGTGCGCGACGGCCGTCCCGATTTTCCATCGCGCCAACGTTTACACCGCATATGAATATCTGGAGCAGCGCTTCGACTCGAAGACCCGTTCCCTGGTGAGCATGATTTTTCTGATCCAGCGTGGTCTTGCCGCCGGCATCTCTATTTATGCGCCCGCCGTTGTGCTTTCCGTGATTCTGAATTGGCCCGATCGCACCACCACCATCTTGATGGGTGTGCTCATCATGACCTACATTTCTTTCGGAGGCATCAAGGCGGTCACTTGGGCTGACGTGCAGCAAATGTCGCTGATCCTGTGCGGTCTGGTGCTGGCGCTGGTGCTTGCCATCCATCTTTTGCCGCACAATGTCTCCTTCGGCGACGCGGTTTCGTTGGCCGGCGCGGCCGGGCGATTGAACGCAGTCACGCTGAATTTCGATTGGAACGACCGCTACAACATCTGGAGCGGTTTGATTGGCGGAATGTTCCTGGCGCTCGCGTACTTCGGCTGTGACCAGTCCCAGGTTCAGCGCTATCTCACAGGAAAATCGGTGGCGCAGAGCCGGCTGAGCCTGTTGCTCAACGCGGTGGCCAAAATCCCGATGCAGTTCTTTATCCTGTTCATCGGCGCCATGGTGTTCGTGTTCTTCAACTATGAGCGGCCGCCGCTCTTGTTCCAGCCCGTGGAGCTGAAGAACATCCAGCACGATGCGCGCTACTCGGCGGTTGAACGCCGCTATCAGGAAGCCTACGCTCACAGGCGCGATGCCGCGGATCGTTTCATCGCAGCGAACCATTCCGGAGACGCTGCCGCGCGCACCGCCAGTATCCAGAATTACCGTAACGCACAGCAGCAGCTGAATGACGCGCACGCGGCCGGCGAGCATCTGGTGGGCAAGGAATTCGACGACACCAATTTCATCTTCCTGTCGTTTGTGACGCGCTATCTTCCGGTGGGCGTGGTCGGCCTGATTGTCGCCGTCATTTTTTCCGCAGCCATGTCTTCCACTTCCGGTGAGATCAATTCGCTCTCCGCCGTTACCGTGATCGATATCTACCGGCGTCACATCAAACGCGACGCGTCCGACCGTCATTACCTGATCGCCTCACGCATAGCCACCATTTTTTGGGGCTGTTTCGCGATGGGCTTCGCGCAATACGGAAAGAACTTTGGAGCGTTGATCCAGGCCGTGAATGTGATCGGGTCGTTATTTTACGGCGGATTGCTGGGCGTCTTCGTGCTGGCGTTCTTCTTTCGCAGCGTGGGATCGAACGGCGCGTTCTTCGGCGTGCTGGCCGGTGAAGCGGCCATTTTCGCCGCCAACCTGTTCACCAGCATTTCGTTCCTCTGGTACAACGTGATCGGATGCGTGGTGGTGATTCTGGCCGCGCTGGCGATATCCAGCGTGTTCGACCGCGGCGCGCAGGCGAATATCAAAAACGCTGCTGATAGCCCGCGCTAATCCTTGCCAGCGCAGCCGCGTAGTCCAGACGGGTCTCGCCGTAGTTAACCCACTCGAACGGATAAGGCGCTGCGTTGGTGGCCTTAAATCGTAAAATGAGAAACTCATCGAAGTCGGGTGCGGCCAGGGTACGCAGGCGGTGTTCTGCTTCGGCCGCTTCCTGAATCGGGTGTAAGAAGCCGTTTTTTCCGGTGGTTGGGAAAGGTCGGTCGCCTTCGTAGCCGACTGTGCTCTCGGCTTGGTTAACGCCAACCACCGCGACGCAGATGGGATACCCTCCGCCCCGGCGGAACTGGACGACCTGGTTTCTCAGATCGTTGATCACGCGATCGATTTGCTTGATCATGGCTTTCGCGAGTATCTTCACTTCGACCCCGATTTCAACCGTGGCGATTGGTCCTCTTCCTACCTGATAGCCCGGATCGACAAGTGCAGTCTCACCAGGAATAATCTCGCCAAATGTCCCGTCGCCGCGACGGGCTTCTATACCCCGGCGCCGATTTTGAGCATTCACGACACGATCTTTTCGAAAGAGAGCAGCCGCAATTAGTTTTGAAGACCGTTGAACCGCGACAAGGTCCTCGTAGAGATGCATTGCAACGAGGTCGCCTTGATTGGAAGCCCGATGCTTATAGATCTTGCCTTCAAAGAGGCGCCGGAACTCGGTGAGCAGCCGATACTCGCTTGGTTGGGGCGTCTTCATCGATTGTGAGCTTGGCCTCGATTGCTCCCGCCAGGCGAGGCTCACGAACGGCACCCATAATCCGGCGCCGCGCTAACTCGAAGTAGGCAGGCTCAATCTCGTTGCCGATCGAATTCCTTCCCGCGATGATAGCAGCTTGCGATGTCGATCCTGTGCCAGCGAACGGATCAAGCACCGTGTCACCCGCAAACGAAAACAACTTGATGAGGCGTTCAGCGAGTTCAATGGGATAAGGGGCGGGGTGTCCACCCCGCGTAGAAGCGCCCCGTAGGTCCGTCCAAATAGAACGCTGCCAGCTTTGCATCTCTTCTCGTGTGAGCATGGAAAGCGCCTTCTGGATCATCGGAACGGAGCGATATTCGCCGCCTTTGCGCAGGAAGAGAATGTACTCGATATCGTTCTTGATGATGCCGCCGGGCTGATAAGGCTTGCCATAGAATCCAGCGCCGTTGCCCTGGGCTTCGGTGACGCCATTTGCGATCTTGTGCCAAAGGATGGGGGTAAGGCAATCCAAGCCAAGCCTGCGCGCCCGTACTTGAATGTCCGAGTGAAGCGGCACTAGATAGTGCCGTCCGCCTTGTTTGCGTGGGATGCAAACGTCGCCAACGACACAACAGATTCGGCCGCCGCCAACCAGGACACGGCCGCATTCTGCCCAAACACGATCCAGCTCCTCGAGGAAATGCTCATAGTCCCCGAAGTGACCCATCTGATTCTCGTTGCCAGCCACGTATTCCTTAAGCGTCCAATAGGGCGGCGACGTAACTACCAAGTGGACGGAACGGTCAAGTATCCAGGATAAGTTACGTGCATCGCCTAGGTGAAGCCGATGGCTGGTCTGATTATAAGGCTCGGGCCAAGCCACTTCGCGGTAATAACGATTGGCTTCGAGCAGCGCCTGTAGCCCGTCCGATGTGTTGTCCTCCACTGCAAGCGATGGCTTGCGAGGCTTCACCTGCTTCGATTTGCCATTCGTGAAAAGCACCGACTGGAGAGGGTGGGTGTTCTTCTTTGCTTTGATTGGTCTGCTATTCACGGGTGCTTGGCCGAACTTTAGCTTTGAGCTTACGAAGATTGTATCGTTGTCCGTCGCGCTCTCGCTCATCTAAATGAGCTTATCGGCCAATAGAACGCGAGGTTACAGCAGCTCCGCCATCGTAAAAAAGAAGGGAATCTCCACCGCCGCCGTCTCCGGCGCGTCCGACCCATGCACCGCGTTGCGCTCGATGTTTTTCGCGTAGTGCTTGCGCACCGTGCCCTCCGCCGCTTTCTCCGGATTCGTCGCGCCCATCACCTCGCGCCAGTGTTTGATCGCATTCTCGCGTTCCAACACCAGCACCACCACCGGACCCTCCGTCATAAACGCCACCAGGCCGGTAAAAAACGGCCGCTCGCGGTGCACGTCGTAAAAGCCTTCCGCCTGCTGTTTGGAAAGCCGCGTCATTCTCATGCCTCGAATACGGAATCCGGCCTTCTCGATCATCGCGAGAATCTGCCCCGCGTGGCCCGCTGCTACCGCATCCGGCTTGATGATTGCAAATGTCTGTTCGATTGCCATGTCCTATGTCGCCGCGCTTAGATGCGGCTCTTTACCTTTTCTCCGATTTCAGCGGGAGTGGCGCACACCGTGATGCCCGCCTCCTTCATCGCCTTCATTTTGTCTTCCGCTTTGCCCGATCCGCCTGAGATGATCGCTCCCGCGTGGCCCATGCGTCTACCCGGCGGCGCCGTCTGTCCGGCAATGAATCCAACCACTGGCTTTTTTACGTGCGTCTTGATGTACTCCGCGGCCGTCTCTTCCGCGCTTCCGCCGATCTCGCCGATCATCACGATCGCGTGCGTGTCCGCATCCTCGTTGAACAACCGGATGGCGTCCAGAAACGTGGTGCCGATAATCGGATCGCCGCCGATTCCGATACACGTGGACTGGCCGATCCCGAGCTTTGTCAGTTGCCCCACCGCTTCGTACGTCAGAGTTCCAGAGCGTGAAACCACTCCCACATGCCCCTGCTTGTGAATCGGCGCAGGCATGATCCCAATCTTGCACTTTCCGGGCGAAATGATACCCGGACAATTCGGCCCGATCAGCCGCGACGACTTGCCCTTCATGAACTCCCGCGCCTGCACCATGTCGGCCGTCGGAATTCCTTCGGTGATACACACCACCAGCGGCACACCCGCGTCAACGGCCTCCATGATGGCGTCCGCGGCATAGGGCGGCGGAACGAAAATCACCGAAGCGGTTGCGCCGGTATGCTTCACCGCGTCGAGCACGGTGTTGAACACCGGCAGGCCCAAATGCATCAACCCGCCCTTGCCCGGCGTCACGCCGCCTACCACTTTGGTCCCGTAATCGATGGACGCCTGGGCATGAAAGCTGGCCTCCCGTCCCGTGAAGCCCTGAAACAAAACGCGCGTGTTTTGGTCTACCAGGACGCTCATGCCTTCACTCCCTTAGCTGCGCGGACCACCTTGTCGGCCGCATCGCGCATCCCATCCGCGACGGTGAAGTTGAAGCCCGATGTTTTCAAGATCTCCTGTCCCTTTTCAACGTTAGTGCCTTCCATGCGAACCACAATCGGCGCAGTCACTTTCAATTCGCGCGCCGCGTTCACCACCCCGGTCGCCAGCACGTCGCAGCGCAGAATGCCGCCGAATATATTGATCAGCACGGCCTTCACGCCCGCGTCCGACAGCAGAATGCGAAACGCGTTCTTGATTTGCTCGGCGTTGGCGCCGCCGCCCACATCCAAAAAGTTCGCGGGACTGCCCCCGGCGTACTTCACGATATCCATGGTCGCCATCGCAAGCCCCGCGCCATTCACCATGCACGCGATGTCGCCATCCAACTTGATGTAGTTCAGGCTGAAGCGCGACGCCTCCACTTCCAGCGGATCTTCTTCGTTCATATCGCGCAAGTCCAGTAAATCTTTGTGCCGGTAGAGCGCGTTGTCGTCCAGGTTGAACTTGGCGTCCAGTGCGTACACCCTGCCGTCCTCGGTGACGATGAACGGATTGATCTCGGCGAGCGACGCGTCCATCGCATCGTAGGCCTTCGCCAGCCCGATCATGGCCGCCACCGCGCCGCTGGCGCTTTCCGATTCCACGCCCATCCCGAAGGCCATGCTGCGCGCCTGAAATGGGGCGAGTCCGTAGCCCGGCTCCAGCGGTTCTTTCAAGATGAGCTCGGGCGATTTAGCCGCTACCTCTTCAATCTCCATCCCACCGGCCGCCGACGCCATGAACACCGGTTTCCCTTGCGCACGATCCATGACGATGCCGAGATACAACTCTCTCGCGATCGGCAGCGTTTCCTCCACCAGCAGCCGCTGCACCACGATGCCCTCGGGACCAGTCTGGTGCGTTACCAGCCGCATGCCCAGCATCTTCTTCGCGATCTCCACCGCTTCCGCGGCATCCTTCGCTACCTTGACGCCGCCGCCTTTTCCGCGCCCGCCGGCATGGATCTGCGCTTTTACCACGACGCTGCCGCCGATCTTTTTCGCCGCCGCTTCCGCCTCATCCACCGTAAACGCTACTTCGCCCCGAGGCACAGGGACTCCGTATTTGGCCAAGATTGCCTTGGCCTGATACTCGTGAATTTTCATGGGATCAAAGAGTTAGTTTACCTTAGAACTATGCGGTGGGCTGCATTGCAGTGGGACGCCGCCCGGCACCTTGCCGAGGCGTTTGCATTCGCGCTGGTCTCCATCGCATACATCTGGCTTCGCCCGCTGTGGTGGTCATGGAGTCTGCTCATCCCCCTGGCGCTGGTTGCCGTCTCGTTCGTCTGGCATTCCGAATCCGCGGAATCGCTCGGGCTCAGTCTGCGCACGTTCGCCGACGCCGTGGCGGCCTGGCGCTGGTGGCTCGTGAGCGGCGCTGCTTCCCTGATCACGCTGACTTGGCTTGAGACCGCAACGTCCATCCACGTCATCTATCGCTGGTGCGGTTACGCCTGTTGGTGCGTGCTGCAGCAGCTTCTATTTCAAAACATGACTTACCGGCGCCTGCGCGAGGGCCTGGGAGTATCCTGGAAAACCTCCAGCCTCGCGGGCGCTCTCTTCGCCGCCACTCACATCCCCAATCCGATTCTGGTGCCTGCCACATTTCTGTGGGGAACTGTTTCCACGCGATTGTTTGAGGAGCGCCCCAGCATTCCCGTACTGGGTGTGACGCAGGCCGCGCTCTCGGCCATGCTCTACGTGGTTACGCCGGTCGCCTTGAATGGCCAGTTCCGCGTCGGCCCGGGATACTGGGCGGCTATTCACCACTGGCTGCGTCTATCCTGACCGCTCCCCCTTTAATTCTCACTGCAGCAATTCGATCAGTTCCGTCACTTCGGCGCGCATGGCGCCCTTGATGGTCGGCTCGCGATCGGGAGCCCATTCGGGCGAATGCGGCGCCGGACCGGGGATGCCGGTTTTCTGGATTTCCTCGAACTTACGAGCGTTAACCGCGCCGATGTGTAGCAATGCGGACGGAACTTTGCCGGTATTCCAATACTCGCCGAAATCTTCCGACGTCATCTTCGCGGGCATCTCGATGACGGATCTGTCGCCGAGCCCTGCTTTAAGAGCCACGGCCAGCCGTGCGGTGAGCGCGGGATCGTTGTAGACCACTCCTAAACGAACCGAACTCTCACCCCGCGCGACGAGGACCTCAGGTTCAGGGGCACCCGCCGAAACCGCTTCGCCATGCGCGATGCGCTGAATTGCGGCGAGAGTCTTCTGGCGGACTTCCGGGGTATACGTCCGCACCGATAATTGGAGCCGCACCTCGTCCGGAATGATGTTGCCTTGCGTCCCGCCGTGGAGGGAGCCAACAGTGACGACTACCGGATCGGTGGGATTGTTCTCTCGCGACACGATGGTCTGCAGCGCGAGCACCAAGCGCGCGGCGAGCACTATTGGATCCACCGTGTTCATTGGCATGGCGGCGTGTCCACCGCGCCCATGAACGACGATAGTGACGCTATCCACCATGGCGCGGAATGGACCCGCGTGATAGCCGATGGTCCCCGCCGGCATGCTGTCATCGTCGTGCAGCGATAGCGCAAAATCCGGACGAGGAAAGCGCGTAAAGAGACCGTCTTTCAGCATGGCGGATGCCCCGGCGCCGGTTTCTTCGGCGGGCTGCCCGACTAACATGAGCGTGCCATGCCAGCGATTCTTGTGCTCCGCCATCAAACGCGCGGTGCCGGCCCACGCCGACATGTGAATGTCATGGCCGCAAGCGTGCATCACAGGAGTCGACTGGCCGTTCGCGTTTTTCACCACAACCTTACTGGCGAACGGTAAACCGGTTTTCTCCTGCACCGGCAGTGCATCCAGTTCAGTCCGCAACATCACCGTCGGCCCAGGCCCGTTTTTCATTACGGCCACAATGCCTGTTGGCCCCACTCCAGTGGTGACCTCATATCCGAGGGCCCGTGCACGAGCGGCAAGTTTCGACGCAGTCTGCACCTCCTGGAACGCCAGTTCGGGATTCTGATGCAGGTCGATGTACAAAGCTTCAACGTCCGGATAAATGGCGTCAACTTCGGCGGCGGTTGGCGTGGTCCACGCAGTTTGGCTTTCCGCGCCTGTAGCCAGCGCGAGCAGTCCGAAGAGCAGGACTGTCAGGGATCTCATGGCGCTAGCACCGCTTCAATCAGCCTCGGCCCCGGTTGTTTGACCGCGTCTCGAAAGAGTGCGATGAATTCGTCCGATGTCCTTGCGCGGCACGCCGGCACTCCCTGACCTTCGGCCAATTTCACCCAATCCAGATCCGGACGCGAGAGGTCCATCATGTCGTTGGCTCGTGGTCCGATCTCGCCTGCTCCCGCGTTCTGCGCGCCCGTCCTGAGTGCCTCGATCTCCAGGATCTTGTAACGGCGATTCGCAAAAATCACCACCACCACGTTCAGGTCTTCGCGAGCCATGGTCCACAGCGCTTGCAGCGTGTACATCCCACTCCCGTCGGCTTGGAGTGCAATCACCTTGCGATCGGGACACGCCACTGCCGCGCCCACTGCCACCGGCAACCCCTGTCCGATGGAGCCTCCCGTCACCGGCAGGTGAGTATAAGGGTGTCCGTTGGCCAGGCACCGCAATACTGGCTCGGCGCCCGAGATCATTTCATCGGAGATGATGGAACCCGCGGGCATCTCCGCTGCCAACACCAGTCCAATACTTTCCAGGGTCAAAGCCGCGTTGGGAGGCAGGTCCGGCAATGCTGGTTCCCGCGCCGGAATCGAAACGGACGCGACGCCGCAATCATCCACCAACGCCCGCAGCGCCGCGGTGCCGTTTTCATCGCGCGCCGCTAGCTCGTGCATCGCGCAATCCTCGGGCGCCAGCGTGCTTCTGCGGCCGGGATATCCGAAAAAAGACACGGGCGGCAGGCTCTCCACCAGAATCAAATGTTTTAAACCGGCCAGTGCGGCTTCGGCTGGCTCGGGAAAATAGGGAACCCTTTCAGGAGCGAACGTTCCTGCCCCGCGTTCCATGCGAGCGGTGTTGCGATCCGCAAATACGCGGACGCCTGTTCCGGCCGCTAGCTGGCTGGCTGCTCGTAAGCCTGCCGCGAGCATGGTCTCGCCGCCCAAAAGCAAGCCGGCAGGCTCTCCCGACTTCAGGATCGACGCCGCGCTCCGCACGCATTCGGGCTGGGGATTCCGCCTCGCCAATGGCTCAAAGGCGTGGGCAGGCTCACCGCTATCGCTCCAGGAGAAGTCGGCGGGCACGATGAGTGTAGCGATTTGTCCCGGAGGCGCGCATGCGGCCCGAACCGCCGAAGCAGCGTCGGCGCCCATATCGCAGGCCTGCTCGACCGTTCGAATCCAGCCCGAAACCGGGCGCGCAAAAGCTTCGACATCCGCGGTCAGCGGTGCGTCATAACGCAAGTGTCCCGTGGTGTGCTGTCCAACGATGTTGACCACCGGCGTCCGCGCCTTCCTGGCGTTGTGAAAATTGGCCAGCGCGTTGCCCAGGCCGGGACCCAGATGTAGCAGCGTAGCGGCCGGGCGCCGGCGCATGCGCGCGTATCCATCAGCCGCGCCCGAGCACACCCCTTCGAAAAGACACAGCACGCTGCGCATTCCCTCCACGCGATCGAGCGCCGCTACAAACTGCATCTCCGACGTGCCCGGATTCATGAAACACGTGTCCACTCCACAGCGCAGCAAGGTTTTCAGCAGACATTCGGCCCCATTCATGCTTGTCTCCATATCAGAGCACAGCTGGGTAGCCGGATGGGTGACAAGCTTCACAACTCTTGTTTCGATGTTTTATCACCAGCTTGAACAATTCGCACTCCCGAATGTCCACGGCCGTGTTTTAGGATCGGTGCATCAAGACGTTCTAAATGCAACGACTGGTCCTCGCCTATAAGAATTTCGCCGCCCACCTGCACATCAGCCATATCGGGCTCGGCGTTTCAGCCCTCAATACCTGCAAGGTGCTCCGCCGCGGCGGTATCATCGCCGACGTCTGGCCGGTTGTCAACGCCAAGGACCTGAGCGGCCGGTTGCAGCGCGATCCCGCCACTCACGTCGTCATCTCCGCGCCCTGGATCCCTTCCGCGGAAATTCACGCGCTGGTGACCTCCAACTCTTCAACACGCTTCGCCGTCAACTGCCATTCCAATGTCGGTTTCCTGCAAGCCGATTCCAATGGCGTCCGTCTGGTTCGCGAGGCCATGGAAGTGGAGGCGGCTTCTCATAACTTCCATCTCGCGGGCAACAGCATCAAGTTTTGCAAGTGGATTCGATCCGCCTATACGCGCCCTTGTACCTACCTGCCCAACCTCTACTACCTCGATAACGACTTCCTTCCCTGGCGTCCTCTGTATACTGGCGGCACGCTGCGCATCGGCGCTTTCGGCGCCACGCGGCCGTTGAAAAACTTCATGAGCGCCGCGGGAGCCGCACTCGAAATCACGCATCGCTATAAAGCGAATTTGGAGCTGTGGCTGTCCGCGGGACGCACCGAAGGCGGCGGTGACACCATCCTTCGCTCCGCGCGCGCCATGCTGGACGGGCTTCCCAACGTCAAGCTGGTTGAAAACGGATGGCAGAGCTGGCCCAAGTTTCGCCAGAGCGTCGCGCATATGCATCTGCTTCTGCAACCCAGCTACACGGAATCCTTCAACATGGTGACCGCCGATGGCGTCGCTGAAGGCGTTCCTTCCGTGGTCTCGCACGCCATCGATTGGGCGCCCGAGCATTGGAAGGCCATGATGGACGACGTGCTTGATATCGCGCGCGTCGGCCGTTATCTGCTCACCGATCCCTACGCCCCGCAGGAAGGTCTCGAGGCGCTGAAAGTTCACAACGCCGATGGCTTGAAATCCTGGCAGAGCTTCTTGAACCTCTAATCACAAAATCAACATGCAATCGCCATAGGAATAAAATCGATATCCCGCCTCTACCGCGTGCTCGTACGCCCGCAACACAAACTCGCGCCCCGCGAACGCGCACACCAGCATCAACAGGCTGGACTCAGGCAAATGAAAGTTCGTCAGCATCGCGTTGGTCCGTTGAAATTGAAATCCCGGGCGAATAAACAAATCGGTTTCGCAGGTCCTATTCAGGAGAAGGCTCTCTACGCTCCGGACACTGGTTGTCCCGGCGCAAATCACGCGCTGTGCCGCTCGAATCTTCGCCGCATTCTCGTCCGTCACATGAAATCGCTCGGCATGCAGTTTCTCGCCTCGCACTGGCTGAAATGTGCCCAGCCCCACGTGCAGTGTTACGGTTGCAATCTCCGCGCCCGCTTTTCGGCAAGCGTCCAAAATGTCAGCGGTGAAATGCAACCCCGCCGTCGGAGCAGCCACCGACCCGGTCTCGCGCGCAAACACGGTCTGGTAGCGCTCCCGATCCCCGGCGTTATCGTCCCGCTTGATGTACGGTGGCAACGGCACATGACCGATCCTTCCCAGGTGCTCGTAGAAATCGCCATCACAGTGAAAACGCAATGTCCGTTCGCCGAACTCGCCGCGCCCGATTACTTCCGCCTCCACGCCGTCAAACGCCACCCGCTCGCGCGTGCGCATTTTGCGCCCGGGATGCACCAGCGCGGTCCATGTCTTCGCGTCTTCACTTAGCGGCTGCACCAGCAGCACTTCCACTACTCCCGAAAATCCGACCCGCGTTCCGTACAATCGCGACGGAAAAACTTTCGAATCGTTCAGCACCAGGCAGTCGCCCGCACGCATGTATTGGGGAAATTCCCGGAACGTTCGATCCTCCCAACGCCGCTCGTCGCGATCGAGCACCAGCATTCGCGACGCCGCTCGATCCTGAAGCGGTTCTTGCGCGATCGACGACTCCGGCAAGTGATAATGAAATTGCGAAAGGTCCAAGTCCCACCATACCAGTGCGAATTCTCGGTATAGAAACCTCATGCGATGAAACCGCGGCAGCCGTGGTGGAAGATGGAGCCGCCATTCTCTCTTCCGTCGTCGCCTCTCAGATCGCGCACGCCAAATACGGCGGCGTGGTTCCCGAGCTTGCTTCGCGCGAGCATCTGCGTGCCATTGTGCCCGTCGTGCGCCTGGCTCTGGAGCAAGCCGGCACGACCCTGGACCATCTCGCTGCCATCGCGGTCACCGAGGGCCCAGGCCTGGTGGGTTCGCTGCTGGTCGGGATCACCTATGCGAAATCGCTGTGCTTCGCTTGCAACCTGCCGCTCATTGCGGTGAACCACATCGAAGGGCACATCCACGCCGTGGTTTTGGAAGCCGGCGCGGCCATCGAATATCCCGCGCTCGCGCTGGTGGTCAGCGGCGGCCACACGCACTTGTTTGAAGTCCGCGAGGGCTTCATTTATCGTCTTCTCGGCAAAACGCGCGATGATGCGGCCGGCGAAGCATACGACAAGGTTGCGAAACTGCTCGGCTTTGGCTATCCCGGCGGCCCCATCATCGATCAGCTCGCGTCCCACGGCGATCCGCGCGCCGTCAAATTCACGCTCGCGCGCATGAAGGGCAACACGCTCGACTTCAGCTTCAGTGGTCTGAAAACCGCCGTGCTTCGCTGGGTGGAAGCCCGGGACATGACTGCCGAAATCGAAGCGCGCCGTCGCTCGCAGCGCACTTCGGCTCCGGATTTTCTTCCACTCACTCCGCAGCCCACGCTCGACCTGCTGGCCTCTTTTCAATACACTGTGGTCGAGGAATTACTCCGCCGCGCCTCCGTGTGTATCGAAGAAATCGGCGCGCGATCGTTCATCGTCTCCGGCGGCGTGGCTTCAAACGCCGGTCTTCGTACCACCGCGCGCGCTGCCAGACTCGGCTGTCCTGTCTTCTTCCCCACTCCCGCGCTCTCTACCGACAACGCCGCCATGATCGCCGCCGCGGCCTTCCCCAAATTCCGTGCCGGGCATTTCGCCGATTTCTCCCTGCGCGCCCAAGCCAACCTCGCGCTTGCCTAGCCTGCCAATCCCCAACCCCGGAGGCGAGCCGCGTGGCGGCGTAGCCGATCCCCCTTCTCCCTGCGCGCCCAAGCCAACCTCGCGCTTGCCTAGCTCTGCCAATCCCCAACCCCGCGCGAGCATTTGCGAGCGCCCTGTTACCATCTCACTGATGGGTCCCAACACAGCGCAAGCCGAACAGCCGAAAGTCCCGATTGCCGGCGTCCAAAATCTAATCGCCGTCGGATCGGGCAAAGGCGGCGTCGGAAAAACCACAGTATCGGTGAATCTCGCGGTTGCGCTTTCGCGCCTCGGCCATAAGGTCGGCCTCCTGGACGCCGATGTCTACGGTCCCAATGTGCCGCTGATGATGGGCGTTCGCGCCCAACCGCACGCTATCGGCGAGCGCATCCAGCCGCTCGAAAAGAACGGACTGCGCATCATGTCCATGGGTTTTCTGAATCCCGGCGACAAACCGTTGGTCTGGCGCGGACCCATGCTGCACAGCGTGATTCAACAATTTCTGCGAGGCGTCGATTGGGGCCAGCTCGATTATTTGATCGTGGATCTCCCGCCGGGCACCGGTGACGTGCAGCTTTCCCTCATTCAAACCGCGCCGCTCACAGGCGCCGTAGTCGTCACTACGCCATCGGAAGTGTCGCTCGAGGACGCTCGCAAAGCCATTCACATGTTCGAGCAAGTCCGCGTGCCCATTCTCGGCCTAGTGGAGAATATGAGCTACTTGCAGTGCCCGCATTGCAGCGAGCGCATCGACGTCTTCAGCCACGGTGGTGGAAGGAAAACAGCCGAAACCATGGGCGTTCCGTTCCTGGGCGAATTGCCGCTCGATCCCGCGGTACGCATCGGCGGCGACACGGGCCAGCCCATCACGCTGAGCGATGCGGGCGCGCCGTTCGTGGCCATCGCGCGCGAAGTGCAGCGCCGCGCTGCTGAAGAAAGCGGCAAAAAAGGACCGTCCATCAAGATCGAAGAATAAGCTGGCTGCCCGCTTAGCGCTTTTCGAAGCTCGCGCCGATAAAATCGCGATTCATCCGGGCAATCACTTCCAGCGAAATCTCTTTCGGACACGCCGCCTCGCATTCGCCGATGTTGCTGCAGCTTCCGAAGCCCTCGGCGTTAAACTGCCGAACCATCTTCAGCGCTCGTTGATTCCGTTCCGGCTGGCCCTGCGGCAGCAGCCCCAGATGCGCGATTTTCGCGCCGGTGAACAGCGCCGCCGACGCATTGGGACACGCTGCCACGCAGGCTCCGCATCCAATGCACGCCGCCGCATCCATCGCGCGATCGGCATTTTCCTTGGGAACCAGAATCGTGTTGCCATCGGGTGGGCTTCCGGTTGGCACACTCACGTATCCGCCCGCCGCGATGATTCTGTCGAACGCGCCGCGATCCACCACCAAGTCCTTGATCACCGGAAACGCTCGCGCGCGCCACGGTTCGATGTACAGCTCCTGACCGTCCTTAAAATGCCGCATGCTGAGCTGGCACACCGTGGTGGCCGGCAGCGGTCCGTGTGCCACGCCGTTGATCATGAAGCCGCACGATCCGCATATACCCTCCCGGCAGTCGTGCTCGAACGCGATGGGCTCTTCGCCTTTCAGGATCAGGCCTTCGTTCACTACGTCTAGCAGCTCGAGCATCGACATGTCCGGATTCACATCGGCGGCTTCGTAGCGCGTCATTTTTCCAGGCGCTTTCGCGCCCTTTTGCCGCCACACCTGCAAAATCAGCCGCATTACTTGTAGCTCCGCTGGCTGGGATGCACGTATTCGAAACTCAGCGGCTCTCGATGCAGCTCTGGCCGTTCTGCGCCATACTCCCACGCCGACACGTAGGCGCAGGTTTCGTCGCTGCGCTGCGCCTCGCCATCCGGCGTTTGATATTCTTCGCGAAAATGGCCGCCGCAGCTCTCTTCGCGATTCAGCGCGTCGATGCACATCAGCTCGGCCAGCTCGAAGAAATCCGCCACGCGCCCGGCCTTTTCGAGCGATTGATTCAAGTCGTCCGCGCTCCCGGGAACATTCACATCGCGCCAATACTCGCTGCGTAACTCGCGAATTTTC
>Ga0302325_10000235_pt1 | contig 159030 bp, 122 predicted proteins | sample Palsa_T0_2_FD_201948 | JGI IMG/M metagenome (GOLD analysis project Ga0302325, IMG submission 201948) | Peat permafrost microbial communities from Stordalen Mire near Abisko, Sweden - Palsa_T0_2 | ecosystem: Environmental > Terrestrial > Soil > Palsa > Peat permafrost | place: Sweden: Abisko...
GGAGGGACTTGCTTTTTCTGCCCATCCCGCTAACAACTTCAACCCCAGCCACCCCTCTCCCCTTGTCATCCCGACCGAAGCGCAGCGTAGTGGAGGGACCTGCGGTTTCTTCTTCCCATCCCGCTAACAACCTCAACCACAGCCACTCCTCTCCCCTTGTCATCCCGACCGAAGCGCAGCGAAGTGGAGGGATCTGCAGTTTCTTCTTCCCATCCCGCAAACAACCTCAACCACAGCTACCCCTCTCCCCTTGTCATCCCGACCGAAGCGCAGCGAAGTGGAGGGATCTGCAGTGCGCCCTGCGGCTCTCTCAAATCCTTCGGAACCCGTCAGGATGAACCATCCCGTCCGAATCAAGCGCTGCCCCAACCCGTTTCGCAATGTCTAGTCGCAGCAATTGCCCAATAAATCAACCCAGGTGGCTATGGTTCGGAGCAGAGGGTGAAGAGAAGAGAAACCGGACGAGTGAGAGTTAGGAAAATGCAGCGGTTTCACGCGGCGGGAACAGTTCCTTCGGGTCGTTCCCTAGGAAGGATTTGAGAGAGCCGCAGGGCGCACTGCAGATCCCTCCACTTCGCTGCGCTTCGGTCGGGATGACAAGGGGAGTGACGGTGCGCGATGGAGCCGGGTTTGTGGCGGGATGGGACGAAACCGCAGGTCCCTCCACTACGCTGCGCTTCGGTCGGGATGACAAGGGGAGTGATGGTGCGCGATGGAGCCAGGTTTGTGGCGGGATGGGAAGAAACTGCAGATCCCTCCACTACGCTGCGCTTCGGTCGGGATGACAAGGGGAGTGATGGTGCGCGATGGAGCTAGGTTTTTGGCGGGATGGGAAGAAAACCGCAGGTCCCTCCACTTCGCTACGCTTCGGTCGGGATGACGATGACAAGTGGAGAGGGGTGGTAGCAAGCAGAAAGCCAAGCGAAAGCAACTCGGTGGATCAAAGCCGAACTAGCTCCAGCACCGGCAAACGCAACCCACCGGTCCTGGAGCTAGCCCTCGCCCGACTCTCAGAAAAGAATCTTGAGCGCCAGTTGCACGTTGAAGGGTTCGCCAGGCCCAATGCCTGGGGAATAGTTGCCTGCTCCAATGGTTGAGCCGATCTGCCCAAAGCTGCTCGTATCCGTATAGGCATTGTCGAGCTGTGTGGGCCCGGGATTTGCCAGGTTCAGGCGATTGAACAAGTTGAACATCTCCACCCGGAATTGGGTGTTGATGCGCTCGGTGATGTGAGTGTTCTTGAACAGCGATAGATCTACATCCTCAAGGCCTGGGCCAAAGATGCTGTTGCGGGTGTAGTTTCCGTAGGTGCCGGCCGGGGGATCAACAAACGCGGACTGGTTGAACCACTGAACAACACCATTCTGAATCTTATGCGACACTCCCGCGAAAGGACTGCCCACGACGTTCGGGCGCTGCTGATATTGGTTCTCCCCGGTTGTGTCAGTACCCGTGAATAGGTTGATGGGCTGGCCGCCTTTCAGGGTGATCACGGTGTTCATCTCCCACCCATTGGTGAGCAGCTTAGGTCCGCGAAATCCTGGAACCTCGTAGTTAGCGTAACCAACGAAGCCATTACGGGTGTCGAAATCACTGTTTCCGTAGTCGCCTTTGAAGTTGGTGCTGTCCTGAGGTAACTGGCCGCGGTATGCAGTCACCTCATCCAGGTTGTGACCCCAGGTATAACTGAACTGCGAAGTAAACCCGTGGTAGCTGCGGATCTTGAAGGTAGTTTGCAGGGAGTTATAGTTCGAGGTGCCGATGCTCTCAATCTGGTTGATATCCCCGTATTGCGGATAAGTGCCGACGAAGGGTCTTTCCGTGACGCCGGGGTAGACGGTGTTCTGGTAGGTCACACTGGTTGTCGGGCCGCCGAGGTAAGGCTGATTGATATTCAGGATGCTGAGCAGACGGCGTCCTTCGCTTCCGACATAGCCGACCTGGATCAGAGCATGGCTACCCAGCGATTGCTCGACCTGCAAGTTGAAATTGAAATTGTAGGGAGTTCTAAAGCGGCGATCGACGGAGAAGACTCCGCAGGGATTTGCGGGACTGCACAAGCTGGTAGTGGTGGGCGTAAGCACGGGAAAGATGCCTTGACCAGGAACGACCGTAGTGCCGTAAGTCGCAACCGTGTACACCGGTTCCGGCCCGCCGGGGTTGCCTTCCAATCCGTTGGGAGCAGCGTTCCCTGGACGGTTGTCAAGAAATGGATTGATGTTCGGGGTGTCGAAGAACATGCCAAACCCGCCGCGCACCACGACTCCATTGACTACGGCAGGGGAATAGGCAAAGCCGACGCGCGGGCTTACGTTTCCATAGTCTGCCGGGTAGATAGAGCTAATCTGATTGCCCTGAAAGGCTAGGCCGTCATCGCTGGTCAGTTCTGGCCGGAAGACCGAAAGATTTTTGTATAGGCTGTGGATCGGTTGCATGAAGTCGTAACGAAGGCCGTAGTCAACATTCAGCTTGGGAGTGAGTTGCCAGCTATCTTGTGCGTACAAGTCGAAGGTGGTGGTAAAGACCTGACGCTCTGCGTTGCCCCGAGCAATCGCGCCGGAGGCAATATCGCCGGCGAAGAAATCAGCTAGGGCAAGAACGTTGCCCAGCGAGCCACTCTCGCAGGCGGCCTGGACACTGGCATTGGAAGCAAAATAGCCGGTGCACAACGGCTGACCATTGGAGTTCTGATAATCATTCGCCCACGGTCCGGTAGCGCCGGTGAACTGGAATTTACCCACCGATTTGCGCTGGTAAAACTCGTCCAGCTGTGCTTGCCGCAACTCTCCACCGAAGCGGAATTGATGCTTGCCCTTGATCCAGGAGAGCGATTCATCCAAATGGGCGGTGATGTCGTTGCGCCCAGCCGGAGCGGTAAGACCGATTTCTTCGAAACCTGTGATTTGGATATTAGGTGACTGGGTGTAAGGAGAATTGGTAACGAAGCCCAGTGAGTCCACGTCAAAACCGGTCTTTTGATCGCTGAAGGTCTGATTGAAGTAGTTCACCCCGATGGTGATCTGGTTCGAGATGTGCGGGGTGACGGTCATGTTGTGCACTACAGAGTAGTTGTAAACGTGAATGGGGCCGACTTCGAAGTAATACGGAATGGTGCAATTGCAAACCGGCGCGATCTGGTTGCCTTGACCAAGAAAGGCGCGCGCTGAGAGCGATTGACGCTCGTTGAAATTGTGGTCCAGCTTGAGCACACCGTTGTAGCTGTAGCCGGTTTCAGGAGCAGAGGGTAGGAAGTTGGGACTGGTTGCGGGTCCGGTAAGCGAATCGGCAGGCCACAAAACCGATAACAGGTTGGTAGTGGCGGAATTCTGAGCGACATTATAGTAAGAGAGCAGCGGCAGCGCTTGCGCCTGCCAGGCAGCTGAGGGTTCAGTACCCTGATTGCCGGTGGCAATTTTGAATTTCTGCTTTTCGAAGTTCTCAAACCAGAAAGTGTGATCCTTCCAGATAGGGCCACCCGCTGACTCGCCCCACTGCTGATTACGCAGCGGCGGGTTGCCTTGTTGGAACGGGGAAACTTCCGCCAAGGCTTCGTTACGGTTGTAGTAGTACGCGCTTCCGTGGATCTGATTGGTGCCCGACTTAGTGACCAGGTTCACCGATCCGCCGGGATTGCGTCCGCTTTCCGGCGAGGGTTGGGTCTGCAGGGAAAACTCCTCCACCGAGTCAATGGGTAAGGTAATGCCGGCGATGTTTTCCACGCCGCCCTGGTTGACGGCCGGGATGTTATGCCACAGATCATTATTGTCTGATCCGTCAATCTGCCAGTTGATCTGGTTGGCGCGCGTTCCATTGACGGAACCATACCCGCCCAGGGAGTAGCCGGCGAAGCCCGGAGCCATCCCGATCATCTGCGTAAAGTCGCGCCCGTTCAGCGGGATGTCCTGAATGGTCTTGCCGCTCAGCACCGTTGTTTGCGTAGGGGTGGTGGTGTCCAGCGCCACGCCGGCAGCATTCACCTCGACGGTAGTCGCCTGGGCAGCCACCGCAAGCTTAATCGGTAGGGTATAGATCGTTCCAGCGGAGACCGATACCTTTTCTACCTTCAAAGTCTCGAATCCAGAGGCGGTCGCCGCAACGGTATAGGTGCCCAGGGGTAGATCGGGGAAGTCGAACTCGCCCGCGCTGGACGATACCGTTGCCTTACTGACGCTGGTAGCGTCGTCGGTAATCTGCACTTGAGCGCCTGGAATAGCGGCGCCGCCCTGGTCCGACACGATACCGTTAATGCCGCCACGGAAGTTCTGTGCTCCGGCGAATGTCGCGCCCAGAAGCATGATCATGAGCAAAGCGGCGAGTGGGAAACGTCGAGTGCGTATGTAGCTGGATGACATGTAACAACCTCCCAAGAGTGTGCGAAAAAAAGCGTCGTCCAGACCCTCTGAAACCTCGGGGCGGATGAGTAAACTCGGACCTATCTTCGACTTGGAAGGGTGCTACAGGGCCTGTTCTAATCAGAAAGGCACAGCGGTGTGATATCGCGCTTCGACAGTGAAGGCTTCACCGCGATTTCTTAGTCCCGTAACAAAAACCAGTGTCCGTTTAAGGTAGCGGCATTGCCCGTCAAACGCAACTAGAAAATGAAGGTCTTCCCGACTTGGTCCTGACGTCAGGTTTTCCCGGGCAACTCCCTGGGGGGTTATTCCGTCGCTGCGCGGCGCCGGGTCAGGTGGTAATACACCACCGGGGTAACCACCAGGCTAAGCACAATCGAAATCGAGAGTCCTCCAATGACCGCAATGGCCAGCGGCTGCAACATCTGCGAGCCCGCTCCCAAGGCCAGAGCTAAAGGAAACATCCCACAAATCGTGGCCATGGCTGTCATCAGGATGGGCCGCCTGCGGCGCTCGGCAGCCTGGAGCATTGCTTGCCGCGGGTCCATTCCGCCGGCCCGAAGTTGTTCATCGGCATCGAGCAACAAGATACCGTTCTTGGCCACAATCCCAATGACCATGATCAGACCCATGAAGCTCGACACATTGAAATTTGTTCCCGTGATGAGCAAAGCAAGCACCACACCCGCCAGGGACAAAACCGAACTGGTCAGGATGGAAATGGGAGCAGCAAAGTTGCGGAACTCCGCCAGCAGCACCCCGAACACCAGGGCCAGCGCCAGCACCAGTACGCGAGCCAGGTCGGCAAACGATCGTTCCTGCTCCTGATAGGTTCCGCCGTACTCCACGCGCACCGAGGACGGAATCTGTAGCCGGCTCACCGCTGCTCGCACCTGCTGCATGGTTCCTCCGAGGTCGGAGCCTTCCAGCCGGCCGGTCATCTGTATCACCTGTTGCAGGTTCTCGCGCCGGATCTCATTCTGTGGTGGCAACTGGGTTACTGTGGCCATGGAGCTTAAAGTAGCGGTGTGGCCGCTGCTGCTGTTAAAGACGGTGTTCTCGAGAGCGTCGAGAGAAGCACGGTTGGCTTCTGGCAAGCGCACCCGGATGGTGTAAGGCCGGCCACCGGAAATGAGCGGATTGTTCGCCGGCAATCCGTCCAGGATAGACGTGGCATCCTCCGCGACTTCAGTAGGCGTAAAGCCAAGCCGCCCGGCAACCACGGGGTCAATTTGGAAGTCCGTAGCCGGACCGCTGATGGTGTTGTCCACGCCGTTTTCCGTATCCACCACGCCCGGGATTTTGGCGATTGCCTGCTGCACCCGGGGACCGAGCGTGAGCAGCAGGTTCTGGTCATTGGAAAAAAGCTTGATCTGGATGGGTTCGGGCGAATTGGACAGGTCGCCAATCATGTCCTGCAAAACCTGGGTGAACTCCATATCGACCGAGGGCTCAGCCGCATGAATCTGGGCCCGTGCGTCTGCGATCACCTCATCGATGGCACGCGCACGGTCTGCTTTGAGGCGCACGGTAAAGTCACCCGTGTTAGCTTCCGTTACAGCAGCCAGGCCCATCTGCAGGCCGGTGCGGCGCGAAGTAATGGACACTTCGGGGATGCCCCGTAAAATCTGGTCCACGTGGTCCAGAATGCGGTTGGTCTCGGTCAGGGAGGTTCCGGCAGGAGTGAAGTAATCCAACACAAACGCCCCCTCATCCATCTCTGGTAGTAAGTCAGAGCCCAAACCCTTATAGCTGAAGTAGCCGGCGATGATGAGCACAGCGCAAACTGCTGTCAAGGCGAGAGGCCGTTGGAACGACCATGCAAGCGCACGCTCGTGATAACGCAGCAGGCGGCCGAAGACGTCCCCCCCTCGGTGCCACATCGCAATAAAGAATCCCCTCCGCGGTTCGCCGATTGCCCGGCCATCCGGTGCCGCGGAAGCCGCATGCCCTTTCCTCTCCAGCCGCATCGACAATGCGGGGGTGAAGGTCAGGGCGAGCAGCAGGGAAGTAAGTAAAGCAACCGTCATGGTTACGGCAAGCGCGCGGAAGAAGCTGCCAGTCACCTGGGTCACTGAGACCAGGGGAAGAAAGACGATGACCGGGGTGATGGTGGAAAAGAAAAGCGGCCGGCTGATCTCGCGGATGGCCTTGCGCACCGATCCAATCCTCGACTCTCCTGCTTCGCGGTGGACGGCTATATTTTCGACTACCACAATCGCGTCGTCGATAACCAACCCTATGGCCGCAGCCAACCCGCCCATGGTCATCAGGTTAAAGCTCTGACCCGTGATGCGGAGAAACAGAATCGTCACCGCCACGGTGACCGGAATCACCAGCCCAGCCACCAGCGAAGAAGTCCAGTCGTGCAAGAACAGGAACAGGATGATACAGGCCAGCACCAGGCCGATGAGTATCGCGTCGCGAACGCTGAGAATACTGTCCCGCACCAACTCCGACTGGTCATAAAACGGTTCCAGGCGAACCCCCGCCGGTAACTTAGACTTCAGTTGATCGATTTCTGCCGCCACGCCATTCGCCACCGCGACCGTATTGCCCGAGGGCTGCCGGCTGATATTGAGCAAAACAGCGGGTTTGCCATTCGCCCTGACCGCCGTATACACCGGCATGGTCGACGGCTCAACCGTGGCTACGTCGCCGACGCGGATAGCTACCCCGCCCGCCGAGGTCTTCACTACCAGATTCGCCAGTTCGGCCGCGCTGTGCGCCTGCGCTCCAATGAGCCCCAGGATAAGTTGATGGTTTGCCTCGTACAGACCAGGAGAATCAACGATGTTAGATTCCTGAATCGCGTTGAGCATCTCCAGCAGGGTCACACCCGAGGCCTGCAGACGGGCGAGGTTGGGCACGACGGCAAATTCGGGCACCTGTCCACCCTGTATCAGAACGGTGCTGACGCCGTTGACGCGGTTGAGCGGCGGCTTCAGGTCGTAGGTGGCGATCTCCCACAGGCGCGTCTGCGGAATGGTGTCCTTGCCGCGATCATCCGCGGTGAGTGCGTAGCAGAGAATAGGAAAGGTGGCGAAGGTGAGACGGTGGGTGGTGATGTGGGCCGTTGCTGGAAGGGATTGAGATGCTCTTGCCAGGGCCGCGTCCGTTAACTCGAGCGTGCGGAACATATCCACGCTCCAGTCGAAGAACAGGCTGATCTCGGCCGACCCGCGGCTGGTCGTACTGCGCACAATCAGCAGGCCGGGGACGCTGTTGATAGCGTCCTCGATCGGCTTGGTGATGGTGACTTGCATTTGTTCGACTGGCATTACCCCGTTGTCCACTCCAATGACAATGCGGGGAAAGTCGGTTTCGGGGAAAACGGAAATAGGTACCTGGAAGGCCATGTAGACGCCGGCCAGCGTCAACAGCGCGAGGAAGAAGAAGATCGGCTTGAACGCAGCAGCCAGCCAGAAGGAACTCTCGCGTTCGACCTCCTCTGTCGTCCCAAGCATCAGTCCTTGTCGCCTCCGGCTTTCTTCCCGGCATCGTCCGCTTGCGCTGCGCCCACCTTAACCTTGGTCCCTTCGTCCAGCCCGTAGGCGCCGGTAGTGATGACCATATCGGCCGTGGCCAGGCCGCTCAGAACCTGGGCTGATTCGCTGTTGTGGATGCCGAGCGTCACCGGGCGCTTGGCAGCGGTGCCGTCCCGCTTGATGACCATCACAAATTTGCTGACCCCATCCGGGTCAGTCTGGATCGCTTCCACCGGGACGATCAGTGCAATGCTGGCCGAGCGGCCAGTAACCGTGGTGTGGACAGGCGTGCCCGCCTTCAACGTTCCTTTTGCGTTTGCGAGCCGGAGCCAAACCTCTACCGTAGTGCTGCCCGGATCAAGCGCGGGGCTGATGAGCGAGACCTTGGCCGGCACCGGGTCGGTGACGCCGGGGACAGTGATCGTGGCCGGCGCCCCCAGCGAGAGTTGCTGCGACTGTATTTGTGACAGATGGAGCTTGGCCAGCAGCGCGGAAGTATCCATCACCGTAATCACGGGAGTGCCCGCCGAGGCTGTCTCGCCGGCAAATAAGGGCCGATCGGTCACCACCCCGGCAATAGGACTGCGGATTTCCGTGTAGCTCAACTGCGCCTGGGCCCCGAGGTACTTCCCCTGGGCGGAAGTGAGCTGTCCTTGTGCGCTCTCGAGCGCGGCTTTATGGCTGACTTTCTGGACTGCGTCCAGATGCTGCTTAGCGATATCTTGTGCGGCTTGGGCTTGCACCAGTGCAGCTTTGGCAGTATCCAGATCGCGCCCCGGGATCGCGCCTTCTGAGAACAGTTGTGCCCGGCTGTTCACAATGCTCTGCGCCAGGTTCAGGTTGGCGGTTGCCTGGGCCAGGTCCGTCTGCGCCTTTACCGTGTCTTCGGGAACAGTAGCCCCGGTAGCAATGTCGTAAGTACCCTGGGCCGCGGTGTAAGCACCCTTGTTGTCCAGTGCGGCGGCCTCCAGATCACTGTTCTCCAGAGTCGCTAAAAGCTGGCCCGCGCTGACCCGAGAACCCCTTTGCACGTAGAACTTCTTCACCGGCGCGGTGACCTTGGGCGAGATGGCGGCCTGGGCCAGCGGCGCCAGCGTAGCATCGACCGTGATCTGCTCGGCGATGCCGCCCCGTTCCGGATGCTCCGCCTGTACGTTGACCTCGGTCGGAGCAGTCTCTGCAGTCTTGCTGCAGCCGGTGACCAGCAGGGAACTGGCGCAGAGGAGCAGAGCAGCAAATCCTCTTGTGGTGAGAGCAGGCAATGGCGATAGCGTGCTCATGGCTCAGCTTGCTCCGGTCAGGAGTTGCAGAATTTTGCCGGCCAGTTGATAGCGGACACTCCCGTCCTCACGCGCCATCTCCGCTGCGGTCAATGAGTTTTCTGCGTCCACCACTTCGAGTACCGTCGCTTCTCCCGCGCTGTAGCGCAGCCGGGTAAGGCGCAGACTCTCATTCGCCGTTTGCACACTTTGCTCCAGGGACTGCAATTCGTCGTGCGCTGTGGCGGCCTCCGAGTACGACTCGTCCAGCTGGGCCACCAGCCGCCGTTGGGTCGCGGTGAGCGCGGTGTGGGCCACATCCCGCAGAATCTCACTCTGTCGAACCTTGTGCTGGGTGGAGAGCCAGTCCCACACCGGGATATCAACCGTAGCGAAGGCAGAGTAGCCGAGATTGCGGGGCCGTACGCCGTCAACATAATTAAACTGCCCGTTGGCGGCGAACTGCGGTGCGTCGATGCCGTAGGTAAAGTTAAGCGCCAGATCGGGGAGATAAGCAGCCCGCGCCGCGGACACCTGCAAGGTATTGACCCGCAGGGAGGCCATAGCCTCACGCAACTCTGGATTGAGCCGCATGGCGTTCGCATCGACATCCGCCCGTGCCGGCAGCGGCACAACCGGACCCGGCGAGAGGGTATAAGCAGTCCGTGGATTAGCAAACAAGAGGACAGCCAGATCCAACCGGGATTTCTGTTCCTCCAGCAGAGCTTCCGCCAGGTCGCGATCGCGCTGCTGTTGCTGCAGCTGCGCCTTCACCACATCAGCATGCGCTCCTTCCCGGGCGCTCTCCCGCTGTTGGGTGAGATGAGTGAAATTGGCGGCTTCCTCCGCTGCCCGTTGCGCGGCCGCAACTTTGTGGCCGGCCGCTAGCGCCTGGTAAAAGAGGCCGGTGACGGTAAGCACCAGTCCGCGGCGAGCAATTTCCAGCTGCGCCGCAGCCACGGAAGCAGCCGCGGCCGTGCGCGAGACAGCAATGGTTTGTGGCAGTCCCAGCGTCTCGTTCACCACCGCCTGGCTGGTATATTCGTGAACCGAATTGTTGGCAATAAAGACCGGAAGAGACTGCGCTCCAATCGCGTTGGTGGGAACGTGGATCCCGTTCGGCTGGGTATAGAGGTACTGGTTGTGATAAAGGGCATTGGGCAACAGAGCGGCGCGCGCTACGGAGTGATCCAGTGCGGCTACCCGGGCGTTCGCGGCCGCAGCGGCGAACGTTGGCTCGTTGCCACGAGCCAACGAGATAGCCTGCTCCAATGTGATCGGCGCGGTCGGCGCAGGATTGACTTCCTGCGCAAAGGCTGAGCTCAGGCACAAGGCGAAGCCTATGAAAGCAATTCTCATCATGGCGTAAACGACGGCGCGGACGGTAATGTTTGGGGTACCCGAGAATCGAGGGACCTGCGGTTCTGTCCCTCTCACGCAGCGTCGGCAGCAGCTCACTTCGGCCCCACCACCAGGATGGTGAAGCTGCCGGGAACAATCGCCGGCCGTGGATGCGGATTCGCTGCCGTTGCCGCCGGACGTTCGCCAAACAAGGCCGTTGCCAGGTAAATGCGTCCCGTCGCTTCATCCAATGTCATAGTTCTCGCGCCGCGCTGTGTGGCCAGGTTCTGCACCACCGGATAGCTCGGTTTGCCGGCGTCGATGATGGTCAGCGTGCCGCCTCCGTTGGAAGAAAAAGCCAGCTTGCGCTTGGCATCATAGCGAGCCGCATCCGGACCATCGCCGATCGCAGGATTGGCCAGCGTCTTCCCGGAGTTCGCATCCACCACCGCCATCTTTCCCCCGTCACAAACCGCAAACAGCCGCCGGCCTGCTGTATCCATGGCCAACCCGGAGGGCGATTCGCAGTTGGCTACCGGCCAGGTTGCGGTGATGGTCTTTGCTGCCGCGTCGAATCGGTCAATCTCATTCTTGCTTTCGATATTGTCGAACACTGTGCCCGAACCGTCCGCAACCGGGAACTCAGGCTTGCCAGAGAGCGCGATGGTTGCCACCACCTTACGCTGATTGATGTCAATGACGGTTACGTTACTACTGCGGCCATTGAAGGCCCAGACTGTCCTGGTCTTCGGCTCGAACACAATTCCATCTGGATTCGTGCCCGCCGGAATCGATGCCACCGTAGCCAACGAACCGCGGTCAAACACCACCACGGCATTTGCCCCCCCATCGCTGATATACCCGTACTTACCCGCGTCATCCAGCGCCACACCGTGGGTGCCCTTGAGGCCGGTGATGCTGCCCACTACTTTCCCCGAGTCGCTGTCCAGCACCTCAACCCGCGGTCCGTGGGTGACATAAAGACGGTGCGCGTGAGCATCGGAGGTAAGGTAATCCCAACCTCCCTCGCCGCCGATTTTCCATTGCGTCAGAACACTGTACGGGCTTTGCGCGCATGCGGTAAACGACGCGCTCAAAGCGAGCATGAATAAGGTGGTGTGTATACGATTCGGTGTCATCATCTTCAATTTCGCACAGCTACCTTAACCGTAGCTGAAGGCAACACCGCCGCCGGGAAGCGGACTATCACTTTGGTCCCGGCCCCCAGGTTGCTGGCTATCTCGATGGTGCCCTGCCAGCGGGAGGCAATCGCCTTACAGATGGCAAGCCCGAGGCCGGTTCCTCCCGTATTGCGGCTGCGTGACGGGTCGCCGCGGTAGAAACGCTCGAAGACGTGAGGCAGGTCTTCGGGCGCGATGCCTTCCCCGGCATCCTCGATAGCCAGCTCAGCGCGGGTCCCATCCTGCTGGACCACTCCCCGAATTGGCGAGCCCGCAGGACTGTGCTGCAGCGCATTCAAAAGCAGGTTGGAGCATAGGAGTTGCAATTGCTCCCGATCGACGTCTACCCACACCGGCTCCTCAGCCAGCAGGACGATCTTCAGGTGCTTCAGCTCCGCCATCGATTCAAACTGCTGGGAAACCTGTCGTAGTACATCGGCCAGATCTGCCGCCATTTTCGGGGAGACGGTGCTTGTTTCCGTCCGCGCCAGGGTGAGCATCTTGGCTACGGTTTCTTCCAGGCGTTCACAATCCAGCTGGCAGCGTTCGATCCCATGTTCATATTCGAGCGCTGTTCTTTGCTTCAGGGTGAGCAGTTGCAGCGAAGACTTTAAGACCGCAACCGCCGTCTTGAGCTCATGCGCGGCATCGCCGACAAACCGGCGTTGCTGCATAAAGGCATGCTCCAGCCCAGTGAGCACAGTCTCGATCGCGTTGGTGAGCGGCGCGAGCTCCTGAATCATGCGCGCCCGTTGGGGAGGAACAAAGTTCCAGGAATTCACCGAGACGCCCGCCGCTTCCGCCGCCAGTTGGCGCAAGGGAGCCAGTCCGCGATTGAGCAGCCAAAAAATCAATATCCCTGAAACTGCCAGCAGGCACAGGCTGCTCGCCGCGTAAAAACCTACCGCTTCCCAAATTTCACCCCAAACGCGACCGACCGGGGATCCATAAAAAATGATGACGTGGCGAGCGATGCCGCCGGCTTTTTGCCCCGGATCGACAACTCGGATGCCCTCGATCCGCAGTGCTCGATAATGCTTACCGCCGACGGAGAGTCGGAGTAGTTTGCCGGCTCTGGTGTTCAGCAAAGCCTGGTTTGGTCCGTCCCAGTTCGGCGAATGGCCCAGGACGTGTCCGCGGGCGTCCTGCACCTGGTAGATATCCTCCGCCGGAAGATTCGCTTCCGTGCCGTCGAGCATCACGTTATCTCCCTCGTCGTCTGCATCCTGCACCGCGCCCAGCAGGGAATCTGCCCGTCCGCGAAGCATCACGTCAAAGGAACGAAAGCGCACATGCCGCTCGTAGAACATCGCCGCTCCGGATATCGACAAAGCGGCCAGCAGTTCCACCAACAGAATGGTGGCGATGAGCCGACGAGTGATGGAATAGGACTTCACAGCAGGCGGTACCCTCGTCCACGAAGAGTCTCGATGCTTGGCTCTGGCTTGGCTGCTTCGAGCTTGCGGCGCAAATTCGAGATGTGGGCCTCAATCACATTGGAGTGATGTTCCCAGTTGTAGTCGTATAGATGCTCCAGCAACTCTCGCTTCGACACGATGACGCGTGGCCGATGGATCAGGTATTCGAGGATGTGGTACTCCGTCGGGGAAAGATCCACCACCATTCCGGAACGATCAACGCTCTGCTCGACGGTATTGACTTCCAGATCCGACCAACGGAGGATGGGGTCGGCCACTCCCTTGCCGCGGCGGATGAGGGCTTTCGTGCGCGCGATCAATTCTCCCAGATCGAACGGCTTGGTGAGATAGTCGTCTGCGCCCGCATTGAGCAGCGCGATGATAGAACTTGCTTCCCCTTTGGCGGTCAGAATGAGCACCGGCGTTCGATCTCCGCGAGCGCGCACCTTCTTCAGGATCCCCATGCCATCCAATCCGGGCAGCATCAAATCCAGTACGATGAGGTCATAACACGCATTTTCCGTCAGGTGGAGACCGGTGAGTCCGTCCTCGGCGCAGTCGACGGCGAAGTTGGGCCCTTCGCGCAGGGCGGAAGCTACGTTCTCCGCCAGCCGCACCTCGTCTTCCACCAGCAGTACCCGCATAACCGCAGTATCCCTCAACAAAGGTTAAGCGAACCTGAACTTAAGCATGAACCTGGCGCGGACGAATGTTGAGTGGGTGGCCCAGGTCTCGCTTTTGAGACCTGGGTTTCTCCTCGCCCACCCACTCAAAGTCTGGAGGTTGTGGCTTATTTTCGATCGAGCGAAGAAAGCTGGTCAGTCATTTGGCGTCGTCTTTTGTGTGCTCCGAAGAGACCCTTCATGGCCATGGCGTATAAATATGACCGTACTTCAGGAGACATCTTTGAACCGACCGTATTTCCTGGTGACTGCCTTGCTCCTCTCCTCCGCCGCCATCGCACAACCGGCCCCGACCTTGACCATCGACCTGGCGCAACCCAAAGCCAAAGTCAGTCCTCAGCTCTACGGCTTGATGACCGAAGAAATCAACTACTCCTACGACGGCGGTCTCTACGCCGAGCTGGTAAGAAACCGCACCTTTCAGGACGACCGGGGCAAAATTCCCCCCAGCTGGTTTCTCTCTGAAGAGGGCAGTGCAACTGCATCGATGGCCATTGACCGCACTACCGGTCCCAGTGCAGCCCTGCCGCTGAGCCTGCAACTAACAGTCAAGAGCGCAACCGCCCACGATCAAGCGGGCATCAGCGACCTGGGATACTGGGGCTTTCCGGTCAGGCCACAAACCACCTACCACGGCTCGTTCTATGCCAAGGCGAGCGACCCGTCCATCGGCCCGGTCACCGTAAGCCTCATCGAGGATGAATCCGGCAGCGCCATCAGCACCACCGTGCCCACGCTCACCGCAAACTGGCAACAGCATGAGTTCACCCTGCACTCCGGTTCCGCCACCCAGTCTGCGCACTATCACTTGCTCCTCTCCGTCGCCCACCCGGGAACAGTCTGGTTCACCCTGGTGTCGCTTTTTCCCCCCACCTATCACCATCGCGACAACGGGAACCGCATTGACCTGATGGAGAAGCTGGCAGCCATGAAGCCGGCATTCCTGCGCTTTCCTGGCGGAAATTACCTCGAAGGCGATCACCTCAACGAGCGCTACGAGTGGAAGAAAACCATCGGCCCGCTGGTCGATCGCCCCACCCATCCCAGCCCCTGGCACTATCGCTCCAGCGACGGCATGGGCCTGCTCGAATTCCTGGAGTGGTGCGAGGACTTGAAGATGCAACCGTTGCTGGCCGTGTATGCCGGCTATTCCATGCAGCAGGAATTCGTAAAACCCGGGCCCGATCTTGATCCCTATGTCCAGGATGCTTTGGATGAGATCGAATACGTTACCGGCGATGCCAGCACGAAGTGGGGGGCAGAGCGGGTCAAGAACGGCCATCCGGCGCCATTCAGGCTGAGCTACGTTGAGATTGGCAACGAGGATGGGTTCGACAAGTCCGGAAGCTACGGCGGCCGTTACGCCCAGTTCTACCAAGCCATCAAAGCCAAATATCCCGACCTACAGCTGATTGCTACGGCGCCGATTACCACCATGAAGCCCGACGTGATCGACGACCATTATTATCGTCGCGCTCAGGAATTTTACGACGACGTGCACCACTACGATCAGACCGATCGCAACGGCCCCAGGATCTTCGTCGGCGAATGGGCCACCCGCGAAGGCACCCCCACGCCCAACTTCGGCGCGGCGCTGGGAGATGCCGCTTGGATGACCGGAATGGAAAGAAACAGCGACATCGTCATCATGGCAAGTTACGCACCCTTGCTGGTCAACGTGAACCCGGGAGGCATGCAGTGGGAATCAGACTTGATCGGGTATGACGCCATGAACAGCTACGGCTCCCCCAGCTACTATGCCCAGGTGATGTTCAGCGATCATCTGGGTGATCAAATCCTGAATGCAGAACTTGAAGATGCTGCGCCCAAGTTGTTCTATTCCGTCACCCGCGGATCTGCCAACGGTACGGTCTATCTCAAACTGGTAAACGCAAGCTCGACACCTCAGCCGATGAAAATTCAGTTCACCGGCGGCAAAGCCGCAAGCAGCGGAATGCTCATCTCCCTGTCCGCAAGGACGACCGCAGCTACCAATAGCATCACCCAGCCTGCTCTGATCGTGCCTGTTGAAAGTGGCCTGCACGATCTTGCTTCCCACACCGTTCCCGGCTACACCATCCAAGTTTTGGAGTTCAAAGCACAATGATCCTGCGCTGGTGCGTAACCCTGTTTCTGTTTATCAACTATTGGCCTGCCGCACTTGCCGCTATCCAATATTCCCCCGAGAAAAAAGTCTGGGTGCTCCAGGCCGGTGAAACGACCTACGCCATGGGAGTGAATGAGCGTGGCGAGCTGCAGTCGATCTATTGGGGTCCGCGCGTGGCACGCGAGGCTGACTTCTCCACCCCCCGCGGCCGTCCCGAAGTGGCCTCCTTTGACTCCTCCACTAGCACCACCCCGCAGGAATATCCGGGCTGGGGCGCAGAACTCTACAACGAGCCGGCACTCAAGGCTACCTACGCAGACGGAAACCGCGATGTGGTCCTGCACTTTGTGGACTCCCACACCGAGGGCGACACGCTCGAGGTTCAATTAAAAGATATCGCCTCAGATCTCCAGGTTCATCTGTATTACCGCGTCTTTGAAGATACGGGCATCATCCAGCGGTGGTCGCGCATTGAAAATCGAACCAATCAGGCCATTATCTTGGAGAGCGCGCAATCCGCCGCCTGGAGCTTGCCCCCAGGCGAAGGCTACGGCTGGCATTACCTCACCGGCCAATGGGGCGCGGAGTGGCAGCTGCACTCCGAGCCGCTCCAAACCGGAGCCCACGTCATCGAGAGCCGCCGCGGCAGCACCTCGCACCAATCCAATCCATGGTTTGCCATCGACCGGCCGGCCCAAACCACGGAGGAGAGCGGACCGGTGTGGTTTGGGGCATTGGGCTGGAGCGGCAGCTGGCGCATCACCGTCGAACAAACCGCCATGCGGCAAGTGCGGGTAACCGGCGGATTCAACCCTTTCGATTTCGGCTACCGCCTGAAGCCTGGCGAACAACTGGAGACGCCGCCCTTCTATGGCGGGTTCACCGGCAAAGGCAGGGGTGAGGCATCGCGCATTCTGCACCGCTTCGAGCGCATACACATTCTGCCGGGTGGAGAGAACGCTCGCTTGCGTCCCGTCCTCTACAACTCGTGGGAAGCGACGGAATTCCGTGTCAGCGAAGAAGGCCAATTGGCCCTGGCGGAAAAGGCCAGCAAGCTGGGAGTAGAACGCTTCGTCATCGACGACGGCTGGTTCGGCCAGCGTAAGGATGACCACGCAGGCCTCGGCGACTGGTACGTGAACCAGGAGAAGTTTCCCCACGGCCTCAAGCCGGTGATCGACCGCGCGCACGCGCTGGGCATGGACTTCGGCATCTGGGTCGAACCTGAAATGGTCAACCCGGACAGCGACCTCTACCGCAAACACCCAGACTGGGCGATGAATTTTCCTGGGCGGCCGCGCACTGAAGCCCGCAACCAGCTACTACTCAACCTGGCTCGTGCGGACGTGAAAGAATACGTTTTCAACTGGCTCGACCAGCTGGTGAGCAACAACGACATTGCTTTTCTCAAGTGGGATTACAACCGCAACTGGTCAGAACCCGGCTGGGACGCGGTTCCGGTGGAAGAACAAAAGAAAATCTACGTAACTTATGTGCGCAACCTCTATGACATTCTTGATCGCTTGCGAGCCAAACATCCCAAGCTGGAGATTGAATCCTGCTCCGGTGGGGGAGGCCGGGTCGATCTCGGCATTCTGAAGCGCACCGATGAAGTTTGGGCCTCGGATAACACCGACGCGCTGGACCGGCTCACGCTGCAGGACGGCTTCACCCAGGCGTACACCCCGGGCATCATGATGGCCTGGGTGACCGATGTTCCCAGCGGTATCGATCACCGCGTCGTCCCACTCAAGTTTCGCTTCCTGGTGGCCATGAGTGGCTCGTTGGGCCTGGGAGGAAATCTGAACAAGTATTCCCCTGACGATCTGCAGGCGGCCGCCCGTTATGTTGCCTTCTACAAGCGTATTCGCCCTGCGGTGCAGAGGGGAGCGCTTTACCGTCTCATTGCGCCCGAAGACAGCGAATCCTCTGCTACTGAGTATGTCTCCAGCGATGGGCGCCAGGCCGTGCTCTTTGCCTATCTTCATTCGCAGCAGTTCGGCACCCCGTTTCCCACAGTCTTCTTGCGTGGTCTGGACGAAGACGCCCTTTATAAAGTGGAAGCAATTGACCCCGGCCAAGTGCAGGAGGTGGGGACCGTAAGCGGCGGCTACCTGATGCATCACGGCATCGATCTCGATCTGCACAGCGACTACGACAGCACTTCGGTCCTATTCGAAAAGCAGCCATAGGCTGCACCCCGTTGACTCTTCTTGGTTCGCCTGCACGCCGGAATGTGAGATGGCGAGAACTTCAGTGCACAGGACGGGTTAGCATCGGAAGGGATTGGAGTGGCTCAATGAGGAAAAAAGGATTTTTGCCAGTAGTCGCGTTGGCGATTCTGACCGCACTGGCCGGTTGCCACAAAAATGACCAGCAGGTCGATGCCGCTGAAAATGGAAACCTCGCGCCGGTCAGTGACAACGGCCAGGCAGCTCCGGTCGAACAAGCTGCGCAAAGTGCCGCTCCCTATTCCGCCCCGGCCAGCCAGCCGGCGCCGGCCTCCAACTACGCTCAGCAAACCCCGCAGCAGCCCCAGCAGACGCAGTATGCAGCGCCAGAGCAGCAGCCTGAACCCCAGCAGCCCCAGTATCAGCAGCCACAGGAACCCCAGTATCAGCAGCAGGATCAGAGCCAGGACTACGGCGGTGACAACTACCAGGATTACGACCAGGTCGCCGAGTACGCTCCCGAGCCTCCTCCCCCGTTGCCGGAATACCAACAGCCGCCCTGCCCTGAGCCAAACTACCTCTGGACCCCTGGCTACTGGGCCTATGCTCCGGCCGGTTACTACTGGGTTCCGGGAGTCTGGGCTGCCGCTCCTTACACCGGGGCTCTATGGACTCCTGGCTACTGGGGCTTTATTTCAAATCGCTTTGGATGGCATCGTGGATTTTGGGGCCGCTACATCGGCTACTACGGTGGTGTGAATTATGGCAACGGGTACGTCGGCCGTGGCTACTATGGCGGATATTGGAACCATGATCAGTTCAATTACAACCGCCAGGTCACGAACATAAACAACACCGTCATCCACAACACTTACATCACCAACGTGACCAACATCACCACCTACAACCGGGTGAGCTATAGCGGCGGCCGCGGGGGCGTAAATCTTCCCCCGAGCGCGGCTGAATTGGAGGCTCTGCGTCAGCCACGGTTGCAGGAGTTGCGAGTGCAGCAGCAAGTCAAGGTCGCAGCCAGCACCAATCGTGCTCAGTTTGCTTCGGTGAACCACGGCCGGCCGCAAACAGTGGCCATGACCCGGCCGCTTCCCGTGGAGCACCTGCAACCGCAGGCGGTTCCGGCCATACGGCAAGTCGCCAGGCCCACCAACCAGCCGATCGCCCCTCAGCAGCTAAGGCCAAACCAGCCCCAGCGCCCGGTCCAGTCGGTGCAGGCACATCCAGTTCCTGTCCAGCAAGTACGGCCGGTCCCCGAGGCGCACCCAGCACCAGTCCGTCAAGAGCCGCGCCCCACTCCTCAGGAGCGACCCGCCCCGCAGGCGCAGCATCCGGCTCCGCAGGTGCAACATCCGGCCCCGCAGGTGGAGCATCCGGCTCCGCAGGTGCAACATCCGGCCCCGCAGGTGGAGCATCCTGCTCCGCAGGTGCAACATCCTGCTCCGCAGCACCCGGCCCCTCAGGAACGCGAGGCACATCCGGCGTCACAGCAGCACCCGGCGCCGCAAACCAGACCCGAGGAACCGAAGCAGCAAAACCCGCGTCCCGAGGAGCCGCGCTGAGAGCGAAGTAACCGCGCAGAAATCCGGGGGAGCGTAGTGGAGGGATCTGCAGTGCGCCCTGCGGCTCTCTCAAATCCTTCCTGGGAAGCAACCCGGACGAACCATCCCTCTCCGAAGAATCGAAAACCCATTTGGACAGCCCTGAGGGTCAGCCGCCCCCTGCGGCACTTTGAGTAGAGTTTTCCGCAGCCATCAACTTACTTCCAGCAACGTATACGGCGTAGACTCTTTTGGTATACAGTGTATACGTGATGGCAACGACGACACAGAAAATTGCCCGCGCCGCGCGCCGGCTCCTCGATAGAGAGGGGGCGGAGGGCGTGAGCATGCGCAGGGTAGCAAGCGCTGTTGGCATTACGCCCATGGCCCTGTACCGGCACTATCCCAATCGCGAAGGACTGCTGAATGCGCTCTCTGATGAAGGGTTCGTGAAACTGGCGGCGAAGCTTGCGCAACTGCGATTGACGGGTGGGATCGATCGGCAATTACTGCAGATTCTCGATGTGTTCCTCGATCACGCCTTCGATCATCCACGGCTGTTCGAGTTAATGTTTCTTACCCGGCGCGAGGGTGCGCGCCAATATCCGGACGATTTCAGGACCAGGCGTTCGCCGACGGCGAATGTGTCGGCCGATGTAGTCGCAAGTGCGATGGAGTCGGGCCACCTCCGAAAAGACGATGTGTGGGAAATCGTCTTCGAGACGGGTGCGTTGATGCATGGTCTTGTGATGCTGTACCTCGGAGGACGCATGGCCATCTCGCACTCCGAATTCCGCAGTTACTGCCATCGATCATTTGGGAGGTATTTGAATGGCATTCGCAGTTAGCTACCAGCGAATAATGGAAGCGATCCTCGCCATCATTGCGAGTGCAACCATGTTTTACTTCGGTAACGGCCTGGAGCCCTGGTGGCCGCTGATGTGGTTTGCCCCTTTGCCGCTGCTGCTGTTTGCGCTGAGGAGTAAATGGTGGGCGGCGGCGTTAACTACAGTGGCTGCGATGATGCTTGGCAATTTGAACCTGTGGAGCTACTTAGTCAACACGCTGGGGTCGCCGGTCTCTGCTTGGGTGAGGATCTTCTTGGCGGCGAGTGTCGGTTTCGCTCTGGCAGTGCTGCTATTTCGCACGCTGGTGTTGCGAGGCGCAGTGTGGAGCGGGCTTCTTGCTTTGCCGGCCTTCTGGGTTACCAGCGAGTACGTGCGCAATCTGACCTCGCCTCATGGTACGGCAGGAAGTCTCGCCTACTCGCAGCTTAAGTTTCTTGCCTTTTTACAACTTGCGTCCATCACCGGGCCGTGGGGCATGAGTTTTGTGCTGCTGCTGTTTCCTGCTGCGATCGCGATTGGACTCCATTTGAGGCAGAGCTCACCGAAACGCGCGCTCCAGGTTGCGGGTGTGGGGATCGGAGTGGTCGCCTTGGTGCTGGTGTTTGGCTTGGTGCGGTTGGCAATGCCAACTCAGAAGCAGATGGTGAAGGTGGGACTGATCGCCTCAGACGAGAAAGCCAATGTCACGGTGACTGATCCGGGTGCCGATACTGAGCGGCTGTTTCGCGACTATGCACGGGAAGCCAGCAGGCTGGCGGGCGAGGGGGCGCAGGCGATCGTGATGCCGGAGAAGCTCGGGGTTACCCTCCAGGGCAAAGCTGCGGGAACGGATGCGCTCCTGCAGTCGGTCGCTTCCCACACCGGAGCGACGATCGTCGCGGGTGTGGTGGACGTGGACCCACCGGTGAAATACAACCAGGCCCGTATCTATACTCCGGGCTCAGGCGTGCAGCGCTACGACAAGGAGCATATGCTCCCGCCCTTCGAGTCGAACCTGACCATCGGCACGACGCGCGTGTTGCTGCCCCGGTCGCAGCAAACGTGGGGCGTGGCGATCTGCAAAGACATGGACTTCGAATCGCCTTCCCGTCTCTATGGAGAGGCTGGGGCAGGACTCATGCTGGTGCCGGCGTGGGATTTCGTCGTAGACGCAAGCTGGCACGGACACATCGCGGTGATGCGCGGTGTGGAGGAGGGCTTCAGCATTGCGCGTGCCGCGAAGCAGGGCTTTCTGACAGTGAGCGACGACCGCGGCCGCATCATCGGAGAAGTGAGCAGCAGCTCAGCTCCCTTTGCCACGCTGCTCGTGTCCGTGCCTGCGGCACACGATTGGACGGTGTATCAGTGGCTGGGCGACTGGTTTGCCTGGGTTGCCATTGCGCTACTGGTCGTTGTGGCCGTGCAGATGGCGCGTTTACATCGGAAATTGAGTAAACCTCAAATCCCCGCGTACCAGGCGTAACCGTCTTCCGGCGACGCGGAGCCCAGCCCCTTGCCGAAGCCTTTCAGGCTATCCGTTGCCGTAATCCGCGTTATGTACTTCACGCTCTTATAGCCCAATTGACGGGGCACACGCAGTCGGAGCGGACCCCCGAACGACACCGGAAGATCACCCTCGTTCATGCCCAAAGTCAGCAGAGTCTGAGGATGCAGCGCATCGGCCAGGTCGATGCTTTCCCACCAGCCAGGGTCGATCGAGAAGTACACCAGATAACGCGCCTGGGGTAGCAGCCCGGTAGCATGCAATACCTCGACCAGAGGCGTTCCGATCCACTCCGCGATATAAGACCAGCCCTCCTCGCACGCCACTTCGGTGATTTGGCTACGGAACGGTAAACTCCTGAGATCAGAGAGCGAGAGCGATGCGGGCCGGGCGACCATTCCGTCGACGGCTAACCGCCAGTCCGAGAACCCGCTAGCCTGGTGGTGTTTGAACGCATCGTTGGCAGGTGGAGTCTCGTTGGCGAAAGGCATTTTGGAAATCATGCTGCGCGGGAACTCGCGCGCCGGCGAGTGCGTGGTGAGAAGACGTTGGGCAGCATACGTCAGCGTTTCCCCGGGACCCCAGACTCCGCCGTGATCGGGTGGGATCAGTCCATAACGCTGCGCCGCCAGGGCGGCCGCGGCCAGGCCGGATACCCCTGCAGTGGCGGCCAGTCCACCGGTGATGAGCTTGCGGCGTGAGAAGTTGGTCATGTGCGCTCCTTGGCTACCACAACCCGCCCGGTGATCATCGCCCGCATGCGGCCCGCAACTACTACCATCGCCACGTGGACCACCAGGAAAACCACAAGAAGGCCGGAAACCAAGAAGTGAAGCGTGCGCGCCGACTGTCGCCCTCCCAGCGCGCTGGCGGCCAACGGAACTGCGGAAGTAAATGCCGGAGACATCGCCAGGCCGGTCCAGATCACCAGCGGAAATAGCACAAAGATCACCATCAGGTACGTGGTCTGTTGAACTACGTTGTACGAACGGGCCGCCGCTTGCTCCGTTGGTGCGCGGCGAAGAGACCTGGTGAACACTTCCTGGAACGCCCGCCACTTTCGATCGGCCGGCACAGGGAACAGGTCTTGGCGGATGTGCCCGTTCGCCAGGCTCCAGATCACATATACCAGGCCGGTCAGCACCGCGGCCCATGCTGCTTGAAAATGGAGATACCGGCTCCAGCCATTTTGGTCCGGCAACACGTAGCCGTAGCCGGTTGGAACCGTATGCCGTGATGACGGAATCGGCAGCGTGAACAGGGGCTTGGTCATCACATTGCCAACCTCACCCCAGTAGAACCGCGGGTGAGAGACCACTATCTCGCCGCCGCTGACCAGCAAAGCAAGGAACGCGATCACTGTAATCCAGTGCGTCACGCGGACGACCGCGGAATGGCGGAGAGTCTCGGGCTTGCGCAGCGTGGAGGTAGCAGACACGTCGCGAGGATAGCATAGACGACTGTTGAGTGGGTGGCCCAGGTCTCGCCTTTGAGACCTGGGTTTCTCCGCAAAATGAGTCCTCGACCGGAACACCCAGGTCTCAAAAGCGAGACCTGGGCCACCCACTCAAAGTCGGCTATTCGCATACCAGTTGACGACTGAAAAAGAAGGGACCGTTCATCGCCAATGACCGCTGCAACTCAGTCCACAGCAGCAATACTCTGAACACCGTCCAGATCAAAGTAAAACGTTGCTCCTTGACCGCGAGCTCCAACGGCTAAAAGTATGTTCGATAGATATCGAGCAGGTTATAGGAGTCATCCACAACGGGTAGGATTCTCCACTTATCAAGGGCGGTACAGGGATGAGATATCCCGCAGCAAACCTGATCGCCAATCCTCAAATGCTCGCTGCCGGGACCTCTCAGATAGGCATGCTGATCGTTGGTATGGAACACAGTCGCGGTGCTCAAGTCGATCCTTCGTCCTGAATTCAGACTTTGTGCAAACAGCGGAAGCGGCAACTCTATATCGTAAGAGCAATCCCGCTTACCAAAATTCAGGATAGCCAACCCTTCTTCCGGCTTCGACTGAACGAGCGACCACAGCTCCAACGCCGGGCGAAACGCCGGCAGACGTGCTCCGCCGTCACTCCTTTGCTGGGCGGCAGCGAGTTTTTGGGCATAGTGCCCATGGTCGTGCGTAACATAGCAGCCGCTTCGTATCACGATCTGAAAATCCCCCCGCATCTGCCGCCCAACTTCCCCTACCGCATCCAGAAAGCTGCTGCCGCCGACGCTGAGAAGAAGTGGCTCCTTGCCCGCCCAGTGAAGGCTTTGGACATTCTTTCCCAGCGTCGCGACGTCGGCCAAAAACTGCCTTACCTGTCTTACTTCCTCTTCCGGCTCCGGCGCGTGCGCCAGCCCTTCAAAGCCCTCAATACCTCGCCAACGCAAAGTCTGCGGATGGCGCAAGATCTCCGCACATAATTCAAGGGCGGACTCGACCGACCTGGCACCCGTCCGCCACCCCTGGCGGCCCATTTCTACCAGAACCCCCAAACAACGATTTGTGCCCGCGGCCCGCCACTCCGAGGTCAGGAACTCGATTCCCTCTGAACTATCAACCAGGCAGAGAACATCAAGCATCGGATCCGCTTTCATCATCGCCGCCAGCGATCGCAAATTCGCCCGGCCCACAACCTGGTTTGCGATCAGGACACGCTTGATGCCCATCTCCGCGCAGATAGCGGCTTGAGACACGGTGGCCACCGTAATCGCCCAAGCCCCCGCTTCCATTTGCCGCTCAAAGATGCGCGGAGTCATCGTCGTCTTGCCATGCGGGGCGATCAGGAAGTTGTTTGCCGTGCACCACTCCGCCATCGCCGCCAGGTTATAGGCAAGCGCAGCTTCTTTTAGAACCAGCAAAGGAAAATGCAGCCCGTCGGCGAGAATATTGACTCTCGATTCCATTGCAGACTCGAAATCAAATCCGAAAGGGATGCCTTTATCGAGCTGCGAAGCGCCGGTCCTCTTGAGCCCCTCACTCCCACTGGAACCCGCCAGGAATTCCCTCATCCATTCGCTCCGCACCCAACTTAATTCGCATAGTTCGCACTTTTTTGCGGAAGCCGGCCGCTCAGGCTTTAGCTTGCTTCCTGGCCTCGATCAGGGTCTGGTAAAGGTCAATCGTCTGATTGGCAATACTGGTCCAACTGAACTTCTCTTCCGCGCGTTTCCTGCCCGCTTCCCCAAAACGCCGGCACTTCGCTGGATCAACCAGCAAATTGTTCAATGCAGCGGCGAGATCCCTGGCAAAACGATCAGGGTCCAGAGGAAAGCTGGTGATTGGATCCTGATCGAAGGGCACCAAAAACCCCGTTTCGCCATCCACCACTACCTCCTTGATGCCGCCTACCGCGCTGGCGACGACCGCTGCCTGGCAAGCCATGGCTTCCAGATTGATGATGCCAAACGGCTCGTAGACCGAAGGGCAGCAGAAGACCGTTGCGTGGCTATAAAGCTGGATCGCCTCCTGCTTGCTCAACATCTTGTCAATCCAGATCACTCGGGGATTGAAGCCACGTGCCTCGGTTACTTTGCGTTGCAGTTCCGCGGAGATTTCCGGAGTATCCGGAGCGCCTGCACACAGAACCACCTGGGTAGTGGGGGGAAGGTAGCGAATCGCGTCGACCAGATGGGTCACGCCCTTCTGCCGGGTAATCCGGCCCACAAAAAGCACGTAGGGAACCGCCGGATCGACTCCATATTCGATCAGCGCCGAGGTCTCCGCCGTGCGCTGGTACTGCTCGAGGTCAATGCCGTTGTAAATGACGTGGATCCTCTCCGGGTCCACGGCGTAAGCACGCAGAATGTCTTCTTTCGTCCCGCTGGAGACAGCGATCACCGCATCCGCGTCCAGAATCGCAGTTCTCTCCATCCACGAGCTCATGGCATAGCCGGTTCCCAGTTGCTCGGCTTTCCAGGCGCGCAGCGGTTCCAGGCTATGGGTCGTCAGCACAAAAGGGATGTCGTACAACTTTTTCGCCATAAACCCGGCCATGGACACGTACCAGGTATGCGTATGCGCCACGTCGATCCCAGACAGGGCCTTCACCTGGGTCAGGTTCAGAGAGAGAGCTTCCAGCGCGCCCTTGAACTTCTCTTCCGTGCCTTGGGAAATTTCGCTCCAGGGCTCCTGGCCGCGCACCTGCAGCTTGCCCTCGTCGGCATACTGGCGGCCCCAACAATGGACTTCGACGGAAACCTTGCGTGCCAACTCCCGGCTCAGGTACTCCACGTGCACTCCGGCTCCACCATAGACCTGCGGCGGGTATTCCCGCGTGAAGAGTCCTACTCGCAATGTACAGCCTCCTCGAGTGAACCCGCGCAACGCCCAATCTCGTGCGAACGGGTCGACTTACAGTAGTATGGCGAGGATGAAATATTCAAGCCGCCGGTCTTTTCTGGCGAAACTCTCGGCGCTCGCCCTCGCTTCGCGAGTCCGGTCATGGGCCAGCGAACCAGCCAGGTTCCTCTATGCCGGCACCTACACCAATGACAAAGGCAGCACCAGCCAGGGGATTTATGGCTTTCGCTGGGATCCGGATGAGGGCACACTCGAACTCGAGGGACTGGCGGCTGCTACCGTCAACCCCAGCTTTCTCACCTTGTCGCCCGATCGCCGCCACCTCTACGCCGTCAATGAGGTGGATGAGTATCGCGGAAGCAAGACTGGTTCTGTGACTTCCTTCGCCATTGAGCGCAATTCCGCCAAGCTCAAGGCCATCAACACGGTTCCCTCCGGCGGCGCAGGCCCATGCAAAATCGCCGTTGACTTTACCGGTAAGGCCGCTTTCGTGGCCAACTATGACGGCGGCAGCGCCGCATCCTTTCGCATATTAAAAAACGGAGCCCTCAGCAAACCCGTTTCCACCTTCCAATACACCGGCCACGGCGCCAATCCGGAGCGACAGGCTGCTCCTCACGCCCATTGCACCACCCTATCTCCTGACAATCGCTACCTGCTGGTCAACGACCTTGGTCTGGATCGGATCTCGGTCTATCATCTGAACCCGCAGACGGCGCAGCTCACCCCCAACGATCCTCCCTTCTACGAAGCGCTTCCCGGTTCCGGCCCCAGAAGTTTCACCTTTCATCCCAGCGGCAAGTGGGCCTACTCACTCAATGAAATAGCCAACACCGTCGATGCTCTGGCATGGGATGGGGAGCATGGCACGCTGAAGCGGCTGCAGAACATCTCCACGCTGCCCGATGGATTTAACGGATCGAATACCGCCGCCCAACTGGCGGTCGACTCTTCCGGCCGCTTCTTGTACGCTTCCAACCGTGGTGATAACAGCGTGGCGGTTTACTCCATCAGCGACAGTGACGGAACCCTCAAAGCAGTGCAGCACGTGGACTGCGGAGGGAAAACGCCTCGCCATTTGGTCCTCGATCCCGGTAACCAGTGGCTGCTTGTTGCCAACCAGGACTCGTCCAATATCGTCGTCTTTGCACGCAACACGCGGTCCGGAATGCTGAACCCCAGCGGAAAGCAATACCCGCTCAGTTTTCCGGTCTGTCTTGTCTTCGGCTGATCAAGCTCGGCTAACCGGGCCATTAAGGAAAATCATGCAACGCAATCCTTTGCAAGCAATCCTACCGGCGCTGCTTTTGCTGGTATCGCTCGGCGCGGTCCCCTCCACGCTGGCGCAGGAGCCGCGCCTGACCCAACCGGTGAATGAGCACGCCCTGGTCACCTTGCGCGCTACGGTTCATCCGTTGGCGAATGCCGCCAACGACCGCGGCGCGGCTTCTCCGGATATGCAACTCGAGCGGTTGCAGTTAGTTCTGAAGCGCAGCCCGCAACAGGAAGCCGCCCTGCAGCAACTGCTGCGCGACATGCACACTCCGGGCACTGCAAACTTCCACCAATGGCTGACGCCGGAACAATTTGGACAGCAGTTTGGACCCAGCGACCAGGACGTGCAGACCATCGAGAGCTGGCTCCAGACCAACGGCTTCCAGGTATTGAAGGTGAATCCGGGCAAGCAGACGCTGGAAGTCGCCGGCACCGTCGGCGCTTTGCAACAGGCATTTCATACCACCATCCACAAATACGCGGTCAACGGCCAGCAGCATTTTTCAAATACGCGAGATCCGCAAATACCGGTCGCGCTGGCCCCCGTTTTGGGTGGCTTTGTTTCGCTGAATAACTTTCCTATCCGCCATTACAGCCGCTTCCTGGGCCGCGCCCAATACAATCCAAAGACGCATCAGGCGATCCCGGAGTGGACGTTGCCGGGAGGAACGTTGGGCAACACGTATGCTGTGGCCCCCGAAGATTTCGCCACCCAATACGACGTGACCCCCCTCTACACCGCTGCCAAGCCGCTCAATGGCAGTGGCCAGACGATTGCCATCATCAATGAATCGAATATCAACATTAATTTTGTTAACAATTTCCGCAGCCTGTTCAGCTTGCCGGCTTCAACTCCCCAGGTGATCATCGATGGCAACGATCCGGGTATCGACGGCGCCAACAATCCGGATGGCCTCAATGACGCCTCTGCCGAAGCCTACCTGGACGTGGAGTGGTCGGGCGCGGTGGCTCCCGGAGCCACCATTGACCTGGTCATTGCCGCGGATACCAGCGTGGAGCAAGGCTTGGTTTTAGCCGCCGAGCGGGCCGTGTACTCCAACCTTGCACCGGTTATCAGCATCAGCTTTGGGGAATGCGAAACTACCCTCGGCGCTTCGAATTCATTTTTCTCTGGATTGTGGGAAGAGGCAGCGGCGCAGGGCATCACCGTCATGGTTTCCACTGGCGACAGCGGTTCGGCCGGCTGCGACGATCCAGACACCGAGACCACGGCGCAGGATGGCCTTGCTGTCAACGGGTTTGCCTCCACCGCGTTCAACGTGGCGGTCGGCGGCACCGATTTTTATTACCCCAACGCGGCCGCCCTTGCGACCTATTGGAACAGCACCAATGACAGCAAGAACGGTTCGTTGATCAGCTACATCCCAGAGCAGGTTTGGAATGACAGCCAATTTGGTCTGAACCTGTTGATCAACCCCGCCGGTTCCATCTCCGGCGGCAGCGGAGGGCCCAGCACCTGCGGCAATCCAACCCTGGATTCCAGTGGTACGGTCACAGCTTGTGCGCCGACACCCAAGCCGTCCTGGCAAGTGGGTACGGGAGTGCCTGCTGACAGTGCCCGCGATCTACCGGACCTCTCCCTTTTTGCTGCCAACGGTATTAACGGGAGCTATTACGCGGTTTGTGCTGCCGATGGCGACTGCCAGGGCGGTTCCAACCCGCAGATCAGCGGATTCGGTGGCACTTCCGTTTCCTCTCCCGCCTTTGCCGGCATTATGGCGATCGTCAACCAGGCTTATGGACCGCAGGGACAAGCGGACTACGAGCTCTATCCCCTGGCTGCCAAAATGCCGACCGCGTTCCATGACATCCAGGCGGGTACCAACCAGATGCCCTGCGTGGCCGGCTCGCCCAACTGCACCAACGGGGAACTCACCGGCTATGCTGCCGGCCCGGGTTACGATCTGGCTACCGGCTTAGGCTCGATCGACGCCAATGTGCTGGTGACCAACTGGAACAGCCGCAGTAATGGAACTGCGACCACGACTTCCTTCACCCCGGCGTCCACTTCCTTTGCCCATGGAACTGCGGTCACCCTCAAGGCGTCCGTTACCGGCAGCGGCGGTACCCCTAGCGGCGATGTAGCGGTCATGACCGACAGTCCTTTGATCACCAATCAGGGGCAAGTCATCCTGACCCTCGCCAGCGGTGCGGCCTCCGGCAGTCTGAATAGTTTGCCGGGAGGCAGCTATAACGTCTGGGGAAGCTACTCCGGGGACGGCACCTTTGCTCCGAGCATGTCCAGCAAGACCCCGATCACGGTGACTCCGGAGGCCAGCACGCTTGAGCTTCAGGTTTCCGAGAACTCCAATGGACAACCGGTGAGTATCGCAGGACAACAGGTTTCTTATGGCACTCCCGCCATTCTCAATGCCTATCCAATCCCGACGAGTGAGGCCAACTGTACCTCGAATTGTCCCAACTTCAGCTCTCCAACCGGCACAGTGACGTTTACCGATAACGGGAACGCGTTGAACACGGTTCTGCTCAATTCGGAAGGTGATTCGGAGTACACCACCGGAACCCTGGCTGTGGGTGCGCACTCGATCGCCGCCTCCTATCCGGGCGATGGCAGCTATAACAAATCGACCAGCACCCCGGCGACCGTAGCCTTCACCGTAACCAAGGGAGCGACGCAGGTGACGGTGAGCACCGCGCTCGCCACCATTGCTCAGGGGCAAACAACCACCCTCACCGCTTTGGTCGCGACCAACGGTGGGGGCGCAGCGCCGACTGGTTCGGTCACCTTCCTGGCGGGCACAACCACCCTGGGCACCGGCACTCTCAGCGCCATCGAGTACAGCTATGCGGTTGCCACTTATACCATCACCAGCGCCCAGAGTACGGCCTTGCCGGCAGGAGCCGTATCCTTAACCGGAACCTACCCCGGCGACAGCAACTACAACAGCGGCACCAGCCCGACGCCGGGGAGCCTGACTGTAACCGCACCCACCACGCTGTTGCCCACCACCACCACCGCCACCGCAAGCAGCTCCACCGCCGCGCCGACTGCGCGCATCAACCTGACGATCACCGTTACGGGGAAGACTGGCTTAGCGTCGCCCACCGGCACGGTCGACATCCAGTCAGGAGGAGTGCACCTTACCCCCGGAGGCATTGCCCTCACCGCTGTAGCATCGAGTGATACCTCAACGGCAACCTACTACTTCGACAACTCCTCTGCTTCGCTTCCGCAGGGTAATAACTCCGTCGTGATTACGTATTCTGGGGACACAGCGTATGCTCCGTCTCAGTTCGGCCTGTCGCTCACCAATCCTCTGACTGACTTTTCCATGGTGGCGCAAAACCCAACCGTGAGCGTTACGGCGGGTGCAACCGGGACAGCGACTCTGGCCCTGGGCTCGATCAACGGCTTCAATGCCGCGGTCGGCTTGGCGTGCACCGCGCCCACCGGAATGAGCTGCACCTTGAATCCCACCTCGGTCACGGTGAATGGAAACGCTACCGCCACGCTCACCATCGATGCATCCACTCCCGCGAGTTCGGTAAGGTCTCCCGGTCCCTCGGCGCGCCGGATGGAATGGCTCGCGGCCAGCGGCGGAGCCGCGCTGGCGGGCGTGTTCCTGTTGGGTCTGCCTACCCGGCGGCGCAAATGGCGGTCTATGCTGAGTCTGCTTTCGCTCGCCATTCTCGCTGCCGGCATTGGCTGCGGCGGTGGCGGCGGTTCCCCGACGCCGACGCCGACACCAACACCCACTCCGCCCTCATCCGGTGCCACACCAACGCCCGCCGGCACCTACACGATCGTAGTCACGGGGACCCAGGGTACGGTGCTTTCCCACGCAATCGCGGTCACAGTCATCGTGAGCGCCTCCTCATAGGAAAAGCTGCAACCTTCAGCCGTGCCGTAATCGCTTGAGACCTCAGCGGCTGAAGCCGGGCTTGGCTGTGCCATGGACGGCACAGTCGAAAACCGTATTTCTTGCCCAGCCACAAAGGATGGGGGTGGGCCATCCTTCGCGCTGTTGGCGAAGGGTGGGATGCCACTGCTCTTCCCCGAGGCCCTTCCCCGCAACTTCTGCTTATCCCACCCTTCGCAGAAACCGCGAAGGATGGGGCACCCGATCCTTTGCGGCAGGGCAAGAAATATTCGCCCCCTACGATGAGAGCCGCAGGCTCATGGGGACACGGCTGAAGCCGTGCCCTTCCATGACCGAGTTCTCACGCAGACTCTTTAGCCCTGCCTCAGCCCTTTGAGTCCGCTTTATCAGGATCGTATTGCATCAGGAATTTGCCCACGGAAAAACCACGAGTGAGCGCGATGTGATGCGAGCGGTTCACCTCCAACTGCTCGAAACCGCTGCTCGGCCAATCTTCGATCAAACGCCCCATGCGCTCCAAATCAAGCAAGCTGCTTGCTAAAGGCGAACACCGCAAACGCTCCACCTCGGCTGCCATCCGGCCGCGCACCGCCCCCAGGCTGACATACCAATCCGCCGATTGACTCCCACGTTGTTTCCTGCTCAGTGTGCTTGCAGGCAACCGCCCCACCATGGCCCTCCTGGCCAGAGAACGCTGTTGCCCGTCCCGGACAAACTCCTCCAACGGCACGGTGAGGCAAAACTCGACCACCTCGCGGTCATACGTAGGATCGAGAAAATCAAGCTGCCATCCCCCCTGCGCGGCTACCTGCGTATCAGCAATATCCCCGTACTCGAGCAGCGTACGCAGCATGGTCCGTCCGTCCGGCGACTGCCGATTCATATCCCGGAAAGCGGTACGCTCCAGGTCAAGCCGTCGCGCAATTTCGGGATGGAGAATACTGTAGTCGAGCGAGAATCCCCGCAGGTGCGGATCCGTCATGCTGCGCAGCCAAAACGGCAGCGACGGCCACACCGCGTTGCGAACGATGGAGCGGGCCGATGCGTTCCCCGCCCGGGTGAGCTGCCTTGCCACCCGCGCCAGCGTGCCCCAATGGCCAGAGCGAAACCATCCCGAGAAGGCTTGCATCCCGTCATAACTGAGGGTAGAGTTGCCGCAATTTCCATTCAGCAGCAGGGTAATTCCGTTTTCCCGGGCACGCGCCATGATGCCGTTGGACCAAACCTCATTGCTCGGTCCAAAGCAAGGATGATCGTAAAGATTGTTGTTGAGATCCAATACATCCAGAAACGATGTTGCGCTTGAGTCCACCAGAACGTGGCGCACGTTGGGATACAGTGCAGCGACTTCAGCCGCTGCTGGACCCTCATTGTCAAAGTGAGTGTTGCTGCTGGCGCCGCGAAAGCCAGGGCGAGGCACCGCAGTAAAGCAGGTGAGTTCGCGGCCCTCGTGGGCGAGCAATCGAGCAGCCGTGGCTGCGACCGCACCACTATCCAGCCCCCCGCTCAGCTGGGCGCCGATGCCGCCGCGCGTGCGCAGCCGCGCCCGTACGGCCCGGTCAAACTTCTCCCTGAAGCACTCCAGGTACTCCTCCGCCGAGCCCAGACGAAGATCTGCCAGCTGGTCCGTACGCCAGTGACGCCACAGCTTGGTCTGCTCACGTCTGACGCTGAGAGAGCAACCTGCGGGCAGGCGCCGCATGTGACGAAAGATCGTCTGCTCGATGGGAATGTTGGCCAGCGTCAGGTAACGGGCAATGTAGTCCTCATTCACCTCCGCGCCCACGAATGGCAAGCAATGCAGACCCTTCGGCATGGACGAGAAGGCGAAGTGGTTGGCATTGGAAGCATAGAAGAGAGGGCGTTCCCCGGTATGATCGCGCGCCAGAAAAAGATGTTGTTCCTTCTGGTTCCAAACCGCGAAGCTGAAGGCGCCGGAGAGATGATCCACACACTGCTCCCGCCAACGCAGCCATGCTGCAAGCAGCACATCACTGTCAGCCATGACGGCAGTCTCTTGCCGGGATAGACCTAATCCAGCCGCAATTTCTTCACGATTATCGAGACGCACATCCGCCACCAGGGCGGTGACGCCGTCCGCGGAAAGTGGCTGTCGATCGAAGCTGTCCTCGGGGAGCAAACGAAGAAGGCAGCGGCCCATGGAGAGGGAAAGACCGTCGTAGCGGGCGCAGTCATCTCCCCCGTACACGCTGAGCGCCTGGAGCATCTCACGGCACGAAGCAACAGCGGGGATTCCGCCGTCAAACGACCAGATACCCGCGATTGCACTCATACCCTAGAATTTTAAATTTGCGGTAAACTTCGGAAACGAGAACGCGGATGCAAATCTCCGCAAAGGAAGGTTGGAAGGGATTAGGAACGCGGACGTTGGAAGTGGCCGCCGCCACCGTCTACTCGCGAGGGATGCGTCCCGCCTTCGGCACTCTTAAGGGCAATGATTTCGAGCGACGGAGTGACCCACGGCTTCTTCGCCTGCCCCGCGACCTGGTCAGATGCGCCGTGATCTTTAGCGTCGTAGCTCTTCATGAAAGCTCCCTGGATCCCGTGAATTTGAAACATCGCTCTATCGCCCGGTACAGCTAGAGCGTAACGCAGGAGGTAGTGAGCGTCAATGCGTTCCTCCACGTGATAGTTACTAGAGTAGATACTAAACCTTGCAGGCCGGGTTTTCTACGCCTAAAGGTTTACTCGCAATAGTCGCGCCTGACACTTTTTGGGGATAGTCGATGAAACAGGTAGCAGGTGTGTATGCGTTTGGGGGGATTACTCTCATTTCTGAAATCGCGCTTCCTGAACTGCCTCTGGTACAACACCAAAGCGCCAAACTGCATCCCGTGCATATTCGTTTAGGCGATGTCCCCAGCCATTTACCCCAGGCCGTAGAAATCGACCCCGATTGCTTCGCCACCCCCACCTATTATTGGTTGCGCATCCACGGAATTGGATGCTACCTGGTTACCAACGGGGAAGAGATCATCGTGCGCCCGGAGCCAGGAGCTCGCCCACTCGACGTGCGGGCTTACCTGCTCGGCACGGGTTTTGTAGCGCTGTGTCAACAGCGCCAGTTGTTGCCACTGCACGCCAGCGCGGTCAGCAGCAGAAAAGGAGTGGTGGCCTTTCTGGCCCGGTCCGGTCAAGGGAAATCGTCGCTCGCGGCCTACCTCGCACAGCGTGGTTTTCCCGTGCTGGCCGATGACGTCTGTCTCATCGACTCCGCCTCCAGCGGCCCAGCCATGGTGATCCCCACTGCCCCCTGGTTGAAGCTGTGGCGAAATTCGCTCGAGCATCTCGGAAGGCAGGTACAGGGGCTGGAAAGAGTATTCAGCGAGGACGACAAATACCGTCTTCCGCTCCCCAATACGTTGCCTCCCGAACCCATCGCGCGGTTGGTTTTCCTGGAGACCAATCCCGATCAAGGGTCGGCAACTGAGGTGCAAGAGCTATCTGCAGTGGAGGCAATTCCGCTGTTGATGGATTTGACTCATCAGGCTTACGTGTTGCAGGCCACGGGTCAGTTGCAGCAAAGCTTTCTGCGTTGCAGCCGTGTGTCCGCGCAGGCCAGGGCATATCGGCTCTTACGTCCCTGGGGATTAGAGCACCTGGAGTCAAGCGTAGATGCGGTGGAGAAGTTCCTGCTCGAACCGTAGGTCCTCAAAGGTTTCTTAAGGGAAGGTGGTGAGGACCGTGAAGCGCGACTCAACATCGCCGCCCACCACGGTCCGATCTCCCACTTTGACCCAGGTGTGCGCTTTTAGATGATCTGCGTCCCGAGCGACGCCATAGAAGAGCTTGCTTGCGATGTGCCGGCGGCGCAGCATAAAGTACGCGGCCAGGCATTGCGGAAAACACACAAAGGTAAGTGGAGCATGGCGCACCACAGCGTCGATCGACCACTCAATCCTACGCAGAATTTCCGCCGCCATGGCCGGGGAAACGACCACTTGCGCCGCATCCGGTCTACTCATCCAGGTAGTGAGTTTCTGCACTGGTAGAAAGCTGAGTGCAAGGCGAAAGAAGATAAGCATGCAGCCGGCCTCGATCGCCAGGGCCAGGTCAGCAGGGGAGCGCGATGACCTCTTCAGCTTTTGTAATCGATAGTGGAACCACTCCACAGGACTGAGCACGGCATATAGAGGGAAGAGGGCGTCAGGCAAATCGAACTTGCGCCAGACACGCGGGCGAAAGAGAGAGCGCTGGACCAGGTCCAGGCGATAGCTCCAAGAAGAGTGAAGGCGGAACTCATTGGCAAACCATCGGGTGGAGGATATTTGCTCTCGCACGGGACGGTACTGGTTCGAAGTCATGAGCCGTTTGCCGAAACCCACGATGTGCGCGACCCTTCTGTCGCTGCGGTCGAGACAGCCTGCCGGCATGGGGAAAGAGCCGCCGTCACCAAGCATATCCTGGCAAAGAATGATGGCGGCACTCAACGCCGGCAGCGCCTGCTGCTGTGCTGCTGCCTCCGCAGTTCGAGCCAGTTGCTCGGCGGTCATGGTGCGCAGCAGTGCCGCTATATCGGCTAGCCATTTCAAACGCAGCCACCCGTCCAGCGCTCCATGGACGCAGAGATAAAGCAGCAACTGGGAAACAGGTAAGGTCGGCAGGCGTTCCGAGCCAAGCACCACCCAATCCACGCCAACCTCCGCCAACCCGGCGTTCGCGGGAAGGAACTGGTTGCGGAACAGACGCCAATGCAAATCGATGACCATGCCGGCTGCGGGATGTTCGTAGGAAAAATCCTTCTGGTGCGCGATGTAGGAGTGCAGTCTGCGCGGTGTGAGGTGGGCTCGCGGTTCGAAGCGCCGGTAGCCATGCGCGTGCAGAATGTCTCCGGCGCGGAAGATGTCTTTCTCCGCCACCAGCAGATCGATGTCGCCCAGGTCGCGCAGAGTGGGATCCTGAAACGCGGTCATCGATAGAGGGATGCCCTTGAAGATGCGTACATCGATCGCTTGCTCGCGAAACAGTCCATTCAGCAATTGCAGATGCGAGATGCGTCGCAGGCAGCTGCGCCTGTTGGCTTCCGTGCCGGCGCGCAGAGCAGCGGCTGTTTCTTCCGGTACGTGTTCGCCGGCGAAGGTTTCAAGGTTGCGCAACAACAGCGGAACCACTTTCTGGTGTTGGACGATTTCGAGCAGATAAGGCCAACGGATGGGCAGCTGGGCGAGGGACAGGATACGGGCGCCGTCCACCGTTTCTTGCGGCCAGCGAAGACAGGCCAGCACCAGATCAAATTCAGGTGCGTAGACTGGCTGTACCGGCTTCATTGGCTTTCCCCTAAGAATTATGTTGTATGCACACAGAACCGCCAAGTCTCCGACCAAGTTCCCTTTTACCGGGTAATCCTGCCCGACGGGTGAAAGTAACACTTGCTGGTATGCTGCCCATATGTATGATCCTGTGGCTGGTAGCAACTCGGCGCTCCTCATTACCGAGCAGCTGCTGGTGTTCGCCGTATTCGTCGGATCGGTCGCGGCCTTGCCGGCGTTTATCGAGTTTGTTACCGAGGTGCGCAAGCGTAAGGAACGCATTGATCTAAGTCTGGAAGACGAGGTAGCGAGCTCGCTGCGGCCCAGGGTCGCCGGCATGGACGATTTGCTCAACAACATCGCCGACTTGATCGATCGCGCCCGCAATCCTTCTGCATATCAGGACTTGAAGATTGGCAACGAGGTGTTGATTATTGGCCCCAACCAGACGGGGAAGAAGAGCCTGGCGCAGAAGATTGCGCAACTGGCCGGCATGGACCGCGTGGTCACCGTCTTCAATCCCCGCGACAGTGACGCACTCGCCAAGGCGAAGAGCCTGGTACGCGGATACAAAGGGCGCAAGGTCATGCTCCTGCTTCCCCGCATCGACCTGGCTTATCAGCAGGGAGATCCGGAAGTGCTGACCGAGCTCGACGCGTTGATTGAAACCACCTCCGAGCGGCAGAATGTTTTGGTGGCGGCCACCACGGTATCCTTCGAGGCCAACAGCGATCTGGACAATATTTTCGGCATCAAGCTGGTGCTCCCCGGTGCCAAGGTTGGCAAAGCTCATCGCGTCGAGATACCAGAAGATGCTCAGCGAATGCTTGCCGACGTGACCACGTTTTATCTCAACGAAGCCAGGCGGCACGGTTTCGTTTTAGAGGGTATGGACGAGCGGTCCTTCTGCGAGCACATCCTGGAAAACGTGATCAATCCCGCAGAAGTGGAAGACATCGTGGCGCTCTGTGAAACCACGGCGCTCTATCGCAAGCGCACCAAGCAAGCGACAGACCTGGTCTTCACCGCAGAAATTCTGGAACGAGCTATGGCGCGCGTCGTGGTCGGCTGAAAAACCCCGGTCGATGGTTAACTGGTGGGCCGCTGTGATAACTTGTGGCGGGGCTAATTCTTCATGGTTCAGGCGGCCGTAACCAAGACCACAGTCAGCAGCGATTCCACCCCCAGCAACTACCGCGCCATGGCGATGGTGACCACATTGTTCTTTATGTGGGGCTTCCTCACCTCGCTGAATGACATTCTCGTTCCCCACCTCAAAGCGATCTTCGAGCTGAACTACACCCGGGTGATGTTCATCAATTCCGCCTTCTTCGGGTCTTATTTCCTCTTCGCCATTCCCTCGGGCAAGCTCATTGAGAAAATCGGCTACAAGCGAACCATGGTGGTCGGCCTATTGGTGATGGCGGCGGGAGCGTTATTGTTTGTGCCCGCGGCCAACGCGCCTTCGTTTGGACTGTTTCTGGCCGCGCTTATCGTGTTGGCGGCGGGTGTGACTGCGCTACAGGTCGCCGCCAATCCCTACGTCACCGTGCTTGGTCCTGCGCGCACCGCTTCCAGCCGTCTGAATCTTACCCAAGCCTTCAATTCTCTGGGTACCACGATCGCGCCCTACGTGGGCGGGCTCCTGATCCTTGCCGCAGCGCCGCTTTCGTCCCTCCAGCTGGAGAAATTATCCGCTCCCGCCCTGCTTGCCTACCGGCAGCAGGAAGCCTCCTCGGTCAAAATGCCCTACGTCTTCATCGCCTTGGCGCTGACCGCTCTGGCGCTGGCGATTGCCATGTTCAACTTGCCGAAGATCGAGGCCACCCGGGAATTCCGCCCCATGGGCGAAACCGACGCTGCCGCAAGGGACCTGTGGAAGCAGCGCCAACTTATCTTGGGCGCGCTGGGAATTTTTCTTTACGTGGGCGCCGAAGTTGCTATTGGCAGCTTCCTGATCAACTATTTCACCCAGCCTGAGATCGGCAACCTGACGGTGAAGATGGCTGCCAGTTTGGTCTCACTTTATTGGTTTGGAGCCATGATTGGCCGCTTCATCGGGTCCGCTGTGCTGCAGAAGGTGCCCACGCGGGCGGTGCTCGGTACGGTTGCGGTAGTGGCCTGTTTGCTGGTAGTGACCTCGATGGCGAGCAGGGGCTGGCTGGCTATGGTCACCATCATCTGTGTCGGCCTTTTCAACTCTGTGATGTTCCCCAGCATCTTCTCCCTGGGAATAGAGGGGCTGGGGCCGCTCACAGGAAAAGGGTCCGGCCTGCTGGTGATGGCCATCGTCGGAGGGGCCATTATCCCGGTAGCAGAAGGCGCACTCGCCGACCGCATCGGCATCCACCATGCTTTCATCCTGCCCGCCCTCTGCTACATCTACATCGCCTACTACGGCTACAGAGGCTCCATCCACAGGACCTAGCCCAGGCTTGAGAGCGTGTGTGAGAACTCGGTTGTGGAAGGGCACGGCTTCAGGCGTGCCGTAAATAACATGGCCCTACCCGGCTTTAGCCGCTGAGGTACGTTTTTTCTAGCCTCTAAATTCTCTTGTGCGCTGACAAAAAGATGCCCTCAGGGGCTAAGATTTTGTCTCGGAAAACAGCTTTAAGGGTGCGGGAAATACTCTGTTTTGTATCAGGGCACGACTTTAGAGGTTGCGGAAAAACCCAGGTTTTTGAAGGGTACGGCCTTTAGGCCGTACGTAACAACTGTAGAATCAATACGGCTTTAGCCGCTGAGGGCTGCGATTTCGCTAGGTATCGACTTTTTCCGCAGCCTCTTTAGTCGGACCGCACACGAACTGTAAGAGATTGGGCTAAAGAGGGTGTGTGAGAACTCGATTTTGTCTCGGGAAACAGCTTTACGGATGCGGAAATGCTCTGTTTTGTATCAGGGCACGACTTTAGTCGGGCCGTAAACGATTGAGAATATGTCGGGCTTTAGCCCCTGCCTCTCTTGCCCGCTCTCGAATTTCTCCGCCCTGATGTTTGCTCCTCGAGTTCTCACACACCCTCTTTACATGGTGAGAATCCCCCAAAGCTGCCCAAGCAGCGGAAATAGCGCTGGAAAAGGCACTGCAATTCATCAAAGGCGGTTCATTTAGCCCCTGAGGGCTTGCCAATGACGCCATCACAGCAACCCAGCTTCGAGGTAGGGAAGCATCGCCGCACCCAACAACCCGGCGTCGGGGCCCGTAGCGGCCGGAACCACATACGTCTTACCCCCAGTAAACGCCAAGTCCTTTCCCGGCTCCGTCAGGCAATAAATGTAGCTTAGGCGACGCAACTCCTCGAACATCCGTGGAGCAAACAAATCCCAGCCACTCACCACGCCGCCGCCGATCACATAAAGCGGCAAATTGAAAACATTCACCAGCATAGCCAGCGCCATCCCCAAATATTTCCCCGCCTCGCCGAAAATCCGCCCGGCAACGTCATCCCCATCCCGCGCCAACCCGGCCAGGTCGCGCGCTGTAAACTCACCCTGCTCCTGAATCCGGCGGGCCATAAGCCGGGCGATGCCCGGGGCGCCCCCGCGCGCCGCGGCCAGGGTGGCAGCCCGGCCGATCGCTGTCGCCGAAGCATATTGCTCCAGGCACCCGCGGCCACCACAGCCGCAAGCAAATCCGTCCTCCACCACCGGAATATGTCCGCCCTCGCCTCCCATGCCATTCATCCCATGCCAGATTTTGCGGTCCAGAATGATGCCCGCGCCGACCCCCGTGCCCAGCGTCAGCATGCACATGGAATCCCCAGGCATCTTCTTGCCCACCCCGCTCTTCCACTCCGCCAGCGCAGCCGCATTGGCGTCGCACTCCACAATCACCGGGATGTGCAGATTCGCCTCCACCGCTTCCTTGAGCACGAAGGCGTCGAAGCCGGGTAGATTCGGAGGCCGGTGAAATCGCCCGGAGGGCAGCTCAAGCGGCCCCGGAGCCCCTATTCCCACTCCGAATAGCTCATAATTCGCCCCCCATTGCTGCAGCAAACGCTCGATCGAGTCGCACATGTCGCGGACCACCTCTGCCGGCCCGTCTGCCACCCGCGTAGGCACGGTAATCGAATCCAGCCGCTTCCACGCCGAATCAAAGGCCGCAATGCGCAGATTCGTGCCTCCCAGGTCGATGCCGATCGTGAGCCGCCCTTTGTTTGCATGGGGCGCTGAATCCTGCTTCATGAACCTAACCGCCTCTCGGCCAAAAAGAGTCTCTCCATCCTTCCCCTCTAGCCCGGCTGCCGTACATCAGGCGCAAACCCGTGAGTCCACAAAGAGGGGCTTGCCACACCCACAAACGCAGGAGTGCGCATGCAAAGGTGGCCGCAGCGGTCGAATTGGCTCAGGTTGCAGTCACTTTCCGGTAGGCTTTGGCATTAGCCCGGATTGTAGCTTGCGGGACCGTCTTGCGTTCATCTCCCGCTGGCGCTGTTGAAGTTCACTCAGACTGATGCCCAGCTTGGCTGCTTCGACTCGAAGAGCGGCCCAATCTGTGGGCAGGGCTTTTTCGGCATCACTCTGGTTCGCGTCGTCTATCATGAGCTGATTTTACGCGCCTCCGCGTTCTGGTCGGTATCTTCCACGAGACCTGCTTCAGGACGTGTCGGACCTGATCGCAAGCAGGGGCTCTGGAATGCTAAACTGCACAAGGATGGGCGGCTAGCTCAGTTGGTTAGAGCGCCTGCCTTACAAGCAGGATGTCGGGGGTTCGAGTCCCTCGCTGCCCACCAACACGACAAAATGAAGCGGTTAGACACCACCCTCTTTGCACCCCTCATTCTGGCACTGACGCTCAGTGCTTCTGCGCAAGACAACAGCTACTTCACCAATTGGCCAGCGGGCGTTTCGCCGCAAGAGGTGGGCAAGCGGGTAGCTGAGCACTTCGTCTTGAGCCCGCATCAATACACGCCAACCATCCACTACTCTGAGGTGGCCACCTGGTATGGCGCGCTCACCTTTGCCTCTCTGACCCACGACGATGCCTTGCGCAGCGAGCTGATCCACAAGTTCGAACCGCTCCTGCCCGGGGGAGGAGAAGCGGCTCGTATCCCGGTGCGGCGCCACGTGGACGACTCCATCTTTGGCGTTGTCCCGCTGGAAATTGCGATCGAAACCAAAGATCCGAAATACCTCGCCGATGGAAAGGCCTGGGCGGATCGTCAATGGGAAAATCCGCGCCCCGATGGGCTCTCAGCCGAAACCCGCTTCTGGATCGACGACATGTACATGCTCACCCTCCTCCAGCTGGAGGCGTATCGAGCGACGGGAGACAGGAAGTATCTCGACCGTGATGCGCTGGAGATGGCGGCTTATCTCGATAAGCTGCAGCAACCGAACGGGCTTTTCTTTCACGCACCGGACGTGCCCTTTTATTGGGGACGGGGAGACGGCTGGGTGGCTGCCGGCATGGCGGAGATGCTGCGTGATCTGCCCCAGGACCACCCGCAACGCAAGCGCATCCTGGAAGGCTACCGGGCCATGATGAGTGCGCTGCTCAAGTATCAAGGTAAGGACGGAATGTGGCGTCAACTGATCGACCATGACGAGGCCTGGCCGGAGAGTTCAAGCGCAGCAATGTTTACCTTTGCCCTGGTCACCGGAGTAAAAAATGGCTGGCTCGACGGCCCGCTCTACGGCCCCGCCGCGCGCCGGGCCTGGATCGCAGTCGTTGGCTACATCGATCAGAACCAGGACATCACCAACGTCTGTGAAGGCACGGGAAAGCAAGACAGCTACGACTACTACCTGGCCAGAAAGCGCCGCACCGGCGATTTCCACGGTCAGGCCCCTATCCTGTGGGCCGCTTCGGCGCTCTTGCGCTAGCCAGCTAGTCAAATCGAGAGACGACTTGCCGGTGGCATCGCGCGGACGAATATTGAGTGGGTGGCCCAGGTCTCGATTTTGAGACCTGGGTTCTCTTCGCAAATGGGTCCTAGCCGGAAACCTTTGTCAAATACGTGCACGTTGCATCACCTCAAAGAACCGCACAACCGCCTCCAGATCGTTCTGCGGCAGCAAACTCAGCAACCGCCTTGTTTCCTTTTCTATTCCTTCATACATGGCGGCGATCTTGCGCAACCGCCCCGGGACAAGTGTGATAAGCAGGCTGCGCCGGTCCCCAGGATTAGGCCCGCGCCGTAGATACCCTGACTTCTGCAGCCGGTCCAGCGCTACCGTGACCCCGCCGCTGCTCAACCCGGTCCAGGCGGCGAGGCGGCTGGGCGTGGAGGGTCCATAGAGCTGCAGCATGTGCAGCAGCTGCATATCCGTCAGACCGAGGCCCGCCTTCTCCGCCGTCTGGGTATTAAAAAAAATCGCCGCCGCGATGAACTTGCGAATCTCCAGCACCACCCGATCGGCGGTGGTGACCGGCAACGTCACCAGGGGGGCGTCTGTCTTGTGCGCGGCGCGGCGTTTTTTACCTTTTTCAGGCGTAGACATGGAACCCTCAATATGGTTTACTATCCATGTATCTTAGTCAATAAGATACATGGAGGATAAATAAATGACTGCCACAGTGAAAGCATACAAGGGAATGGGCATGGAAGGGAGCACGGCCCGTTGGTACGACCGCACCACGCGAAAAGACCTGCCGGAAATCCAGGCTTTGGCGGTACGCATTGCCGCGGCCATCCCTTCCTCGGCGCAGGTGCTCGAGGTAGCTCCGGGACCGGGCTTTCTCTCGATCGAGCTGGCCAAGCGAGGCTTGCCCGTGCGCGCGCTGGACATCAGCAAAACCTTCGTCGAGATTGCGCGGCGAAATGCAGCCGCGGAGGGGATAGATGTCCGCTTCGAGCTGGGCAACGCCGCGGCTCTGCCGCTGGAAGACGCAAGCGTGGATTTTGTGGTCTGCCGCGCCGCCTTCAAGAACTTCACCGAGCCGCTGAAGGCGTTGAAGGAGATACGCCGTGTGCTACGCCCAGGCGGCAAGGCGCTGCTGATTGACATGCGCCGGGACGCGTCCATGGCCGAGGTGAAGCAGTATGTGGATGGCTTAGGCGTAAGCCGCCTGAACCGCTGGTTCATGCTCTTCGTCTTTCGCCACATGTTGATCAAGCGAGCCTATCCGCTGGATCAGTTTCGCCGCATGGCGATCGAGGCCGGTTGGAATCAACTGCAAATTGATACCTCACCCATGGGTTTCGAGGCCTGGGGTTCGAAGCTTGGATGACGAAATAGCGAGACGCTCCGGGCGCCTCCTGCGCAGGTCGGAGCGTCTTCCTTCGTGGTAGCGTAGATTCATCGAGAATGCCCCGCTATCCACGGAAGTTGAAGTTTCACTATCTCTCCCGCAAGCCTAAGCCCCAGTCTGCGAGAACAGTTCTGGCCCTGCTTGGCCTGCTCCTGGCTGCCGGCGCATCCGCATCCCACACCTACGCCTGTGCCCAGCAAGCTGATTCTGGCCCCCCGCCGGTTGTGGTACAACCCGGGGCTCCGGGCCAACCGAGCAAGACCCTTCCGGCATCCACCAGGGCCGCCTTGCCGCAACGTTCGGCGGCGGATGTGGAGTTCATGCAGGGCATGATCATGCATCATTCCCAGGCGGTCGAGATGACGGCGCTAATCGCTTCGCACACGCAGAATAAGGATGTGCGCTCGCTGGGAGAAAAGATCAGTCGCTCCCAGTCCGACGAGATCAGGTTTATGCGCCGCTGGCTGGTGGCTCGCGGAGAGCCGGTCTCGATCGCGATGCCCGGAATGCCGGATATGGATATGGCGGGCAATGCCATGGAACCTATGCCAGGAATGCTGACCCCGGAGCAAATGGAGGCATTGCAGAATGCTAAGGGCGCGGAGTTCGACCACCTGTTCTTGACGGGGATGATTCAGCACCACCAGGGTGCGCTGGTCATGGTGAAAAATCTGTTCGATACCGCGGGTGCGGGGCAGGACGCCGACCTGTTCGACTTCGCCACCGATGCGGACAATACGCAGCGCGCCGAGATAACAATTATGCAGAACCTGCTAAAGGAGAAACCTTGATCCAAGTGAAGAGCGTTGGCTACCGTTTGGTCGCTGTTGCCGCGGTTGTTTTCTTTTCCGGCGTGGCCTCGCTGCAGGCGCAGACGCCGCAAACCGGTGGCCCCGCACCTGCAAACCAAGCGTCTCAGAAACCCGCCCAAGCGGCGGACGATGATGACGATGCTTTTGCCGTCCGTCCGGCGACGCCGCTGCCGCCAGGGATGACAGGATCCAATACCAACGATCCTCGCTACACCCTGAAGCCGGGGATGTATGACGCAGGAGAGGCAGCCTTCGGCATGAAACATATCGCGTTTGTGAAGAAGCCCGAGGTGTTTCAGCTTTCCGCCTCCTCCCCCGACGATCCGGCGGTCGCAACCATGCTGGGCAAGATGGCGATGCATGTCACCCCCAAGATGACCAAGCCAACACAGTTGATGATCGCGCAGTTGGCGTTTGCCAACTCTGACTTTGCCTTCCAGGGCAACCACCTGTTTCAGGGGAACTTCTACGGTATCGATATCTACGACATTGCCAATCCCGCCCAGCCGGCCTTGTTGACCACGCTGGTTTGCCCGGGCGGACAGGGTGATGTGTCGGTGTACAAGAACCTTCTATTCATGTCCGTCGAGATGCCTAATGGACGCCTGGATTGTGGCGCCCAGGGATTTCCGCCGCAGCCTCCAGAGCCGCCGCAGCCTGCTCCTGCTCCAGGGGAAAAAAAGGAACGCCCGGTGCCGGTCGCACAGAAGGACCGTTTCCGCGGCGTGAGGATTTTCGACATCTCCGACATCAGGAACCCCAGGCAGGTGGCCGCGGTGCAGACCTGTCGCGGGTCGCACACCCACACCTTGGTGTTGGATCCGAATGATAAGCAGAACGTGTATATCTACGTGTCGGGCACTTCGTTTGTGCGCCGGCCCGAAGAGCTGGCTGGATGCTCGGGCGAGGCTCCGGACAAGGATCCAAACACCGCGCTGTTTCGCATCGAAGTGATCAAAGTGCCGGTGGCCGCTCCGCAGGACGCGAAGATCGTCGCCAGTCCGCGGCTATTCATCGACTCCAAGACCGGCGCGCTGAACGGCCTGAACAACGGCGGCAGTCACGACAAGGGCAAAGAGAAGCCGGCGGATACCAACCAGTGCCACGACATTACCGTGTACTCCGCGCTTGGGCTGGCGGCCGGAGCCTGCTCCGGCAACGGCATTCTCTTGGATATTAAGGACCCGGTCCACCCCCGGCGGGTGGACGCTGTGAACGACCCCAACTACGCCTACTGGCACTCAGCATCGTTCTCCAACGATGGCTCCAAGGTGGTGTTTACGGACGAGTGGGGCGGGGGGTTGGGAGCGCGATGCCGTCCGACCGATCCCAACACGTGGGGAGCCGATGCGATTTTCAGGCTGAAGGATAACCAGCTGAAGTTGGCGGGCTACTACAAGCTGCCGGCGGCGCAGGGCGACACCGAGAATTGCGTAGCCCATAACGGCACGTTGATCCCGGTTCCAGGGCGCGACATCGAAGTGCAGGCCTGGTATCAGGGTGGGGTTTCGGTGATGGACTTTACCGATCCCGCGCATGCGTTTGAGATTGCTTACTTCGATCGTGGACCGATTGATGCCAAGATGCTGGTGTTGGGCGGTGACTGGTCAGCGTATTGGTACAACGGCGCGATCTACGGCTCGGAAATTGCGCGTGGGCTGGATGTCTTTGAGCTGACTCCGACCAAATTCCTGACCCAGAACGAAATCGACGCCGCCAAGACGGTTCGGGTGACGGAACTGAATGTCCAGAACCAACAGAAGATCGAGTGGCCGGCGCAGTTCGTCGTGGCCAAGGCGTATGTGGATCAGTTAGCGCGGTCGCAGGCGTTGCCGGAAAAGCAAATCGCGGCGATCGAGAAGGCGATTCAGGCCGCCGAGAGCTCGCCAATGAGCCAGAGCAGGCTGGCTAATCTGAAGGCGATGGCGCCGGGCCTGGAAAAAAGCGCTGGCGCGGCTGGCAATCCGGCTGACTCGACACGCCTGCAGGCTTTGGCAGCTATCCTCAAGCATCCGGCAGCATGACCGCATCGTTGGCAGCAAAAGCAAAATCACCACCACTGCCCACGGGCCCGGATTTCCTGTCGAGGTTGCTGGCGTTGAGCAACTTCATGCGGCTTTCTTTGAGAGAAAGCCGCAAGCGCGGTCGTGGCTAGTGCTGCGTAGTAGGAAATCCGGGCGGGTGCCCCACGTTCGCCCTGGCGTACGTGGGCCGAAAAGGATATTCTTCGAACGCTTTCCCCATCCCGCAAACAGTCCAGCGGTAAAGTTTGGGAGGATTTGGTCCATGGGTCTTCTAAGGAAGAGCGCATGCGTTCTGGGACTTCTGGTGGGATTAACCAGCACCATGAGGGCTGATCCGCTGGTTGTCAAAACAAAACAAGGCAAAGTCCAAGGCAAGACGATCAACGACGGTAAGGTTCACGCGTGGCTCGGGCTACCGTATGCAGCGCCTCCGACGGGCGACCTGCGCTGGAAAGCGCCGCAGCCGCCTGCGAATTGGAGTGGCCTGCGCGATGCCACGAAATTCGGCGCGCATTGCGCACAGAACCACGTCTTCGACGACATGATTTTTGAGGATGATGGACCCAGCGAAGATTGCCTCTTCCTCAATGTGTACGCGCCGGCCACGGCAGCCGGCAAAGCCAGGCTACCTGTCATGTTTTGGATTCACGGCGGTGGTTACTCCGGTGGCGGCAGCAATGAGCCTCGCCACAATGGCGACTTCCTTCCATTAAAGGATGTCATCCTGATCACCATCAACTATCGCCTCGGCGTGTTTGGGTTTCTGGCGACGGCTGACTTGGCGAAGGAGGCAAACGGAGCCGCGGGAAATTACGGTTTGATGGACATGATCGCTGCGCTCGAATGGGTCAATAAAAACATCGAGAAGTTTGGCGGTGATCCCAAGAACGTAACCATTTTCGGTGAGAGCGCCGGATCGTTCGCGGTCAGCACGTTGATGGCATCCCCTTTGGCTAAAGGGCTTTTCCATAAGGCCATTGGCGAAAGCGGCTCGGCTCTCGGTCATTCTGCTTTGTCGTACGGCACGCTGACCGAACGCGAGGCGAAAGATGCCGAGTGGGTGGCCGGTCTCAACGTAAGCTCGATTGCCGAGTTACGCAAACTTCCCACTCAGGTCATTCTGGACGCTGCGAAGAAGCCAGGGGTTGGCTTTCCACCCGATGTCGACGGTAAGGTTCTCACCCAGCCGGTATCTGCAACTTACGCAGCGGGAAAGCAGGCCCACATTCCTTTGATTGCTGGATGGAACGCCGACGAAGGCAGCTTCTTTGCAAAGTTCGGCACGGCAGACCAGTGGAAGCGAATGGCCGAGAAAGACTTTGGCGACCGTGCGGCCGAGTTCCTAAAGCTCTATCCGGGCGACAGTGATGCCCAGGCGCTTCGTTCCGCGGTCGATTTCGGGAGTGATCAGTTCATCGCATTTAGTACGTGGACCTGGCTTGAAGAGCACCGCAAGACCGGGGATGCACCCACGTTCCGCTACCACTTTGAACTGGCAGCCACTCCCAGCAAGTTCCACGCGGGCACATTTGCCTTCCACTCGGATGACATTGAGTACGTGTTTGGCACACTCGACACGCGTCCGGGCTTTAACGTACGGCCGGAAGACCGCACGTTGAGCGATCAGATCATGACGTACTGGACCAACTTCGCGAAAACCGGCGATCCAAACGATGGCCACCTGCCCAGGTGGCCTAGCTACAAGGACGAGGGCTATCCACTCATTCACCTGAATTCCGTGATTACCTCCGGGCCCGACACGCTGCGGGATCGCTACCTCTTTCTGCAAAAGGGAATGCCGCCCGCACAGTTTTAGCTAAAGAGCGGCGACATATGTGGGAGATGGACCAACATCCTTCACCTGTTCCATGAGCCCCAGCATGTCCCAATTCTGCCACCCCTCTAGCAGCATGGCGCCGGCGACGCGCAAGATGGAAATGCCAGTGACGTTTACTGTTTTGCCGGTCGGGGGAATGCCCAATCCTGTGCCGGTATGCTTGCCCTGGAACGACCATCGAACGCACAGCTTGTCGTCTTCGGCGAACGTATCCTCAACGTTCACACGTATCTCTGAAAATGTAGCAATCATACGATCGAAAAAAGGATAAAAGGCGTCAGGCCCCCGGCTATCTGCACCGCCTTCATGCAGCACGGCGTCTGGTGCGATCATTTCGCCGATAGCCTCTCGCCTGCCTTGATTCCAGACTTCGTCAAACCAGCGCCGACCCAGGTCTCGTTCTGCGTTCGTCACGTTCTTGGCCTCCGTGGCGACCATCGTACTCCAGGGGCCACCCACCGCTATAGCGACTCTATCTTTGTCATCTCGACCGGAGAGGTCATGGTCCGGCGGGCCCGACCGGGAACAACAACCTTGGCTTGGAAGTCATAAAACGGAATCCGCGAGTTATCGATCATGGCCGCAACTGTCAGGTTTCCCATCTGATCTACCACTGTCAACACGGTGAATCCTACGGCTACCGAGACAGGGTCTGACGAGAATGTCTCTTCCTTGGTCTGAAAAACGGCGCGGATGCGATTGTTTTTCCCTTTGTCTCGATTCGCAAGGAGACCCTTGGAGTAAGCGCCAAACGAGGCTTTGCCATTAGGGCTCATTTCCGCAGCGTGTCGGAGATAGAATTTTGCACACTATATGTTGTAGCCGAATGATGGATCTTGGGCTGCATATTGCGGTTCATGCAGGCAAAAAATCATTTCTCCGACACACTGTCCGTCTTTCCTGCTTTCCCCGTCTCAGGAAACTCGCACTGAATATATAGCCTGCACGTGGATGGCGGGATTTGGCATTAGCATCAACCCTCCCATTGGGCCTCGTCGCAGAGAATATCGAGGTTATCCTACCCAACTTCCGACGCCTTCAATTTGTCTCTTGCGCCGTGGCGAATATGGAGCACGTCAACTCGCTTCTGTTTCTCAACAACACGAAATATGACACGATAGACGTGAGGCTTGTTGCCGTAGAGGAGATGGCGGAGTTGCGCTTTCTCCGGCGTCACGGCGCAGCGGTTCGGCAGTTTTTCCAGGCTGAGAACAGCCTCCTTGAGCCCTCGGTACCACTTCAGGGCTGCATCAGACTCCTCGGCATTGATCTCCCGGTACAGGCTGGCAAAATCGCGCTCTGCTCGGGCAGTGATGTTAACGAGGTATGCCATTCTTGGCGTCAAACTCGTCGAAAAACTCTCGGACTGGTCGTGTACGGCCATGTGCTACGTCGTCGAGCCCCTGGCGAATACCTTCCTCAGCATTGGCGCGCGCGGCAATGTCGAGCAGACGCTGATAGGCTTCGGCGTCCTGCACCACGGCTGCAGCTTTGCCGTTAACCGTGAGCACTACCGGGCGTTTGGTCTTCTTGAGCTGTTTCATGAACTCGCCGGACGACCGGCGAAATGTCGTCAGCGATTGAATGTCACGAGTGATGTCCAGCATATTCAACTCCGGTTCTTGGCACCTAATTAGGTGCTACCAGAATACACTCTTCGGGTAAAGGGAAAAAGAGCCGTCAAAAGGACGCGGACAAAGGGCGCGAAAGATTCGTGGCCAGACCCGGAAGTGGCACTTTGGGAAAAAATGGGATTTAAGCCCCTGAGGCTGCTGTCTACACCCAACACCGTCGTTTCCCGGAGCCTGTTGTCAGGCTCGAAGGGACTTGGACACTGCAACGAAGCCAGTCCCGCAGAGCCTGCCCTGGGCTTGTCGAACGGGGACGGAACAATCCGTAGCCCGGCACGTCAGTGCCCGGTAGGAATAGGTTTATGAGGCGAGTCCCTTCTGGGACGGCACAGAACTCCAACGCAGACGGCTAGGATTTCGAGCGAAAGCGACTTTGGAGATGGCAGCCTTGTTTTCTTGCAGAGGAGTCATGGGCCTTCGGCCCACCCAAGGTGATGAAAAAGGCTCTTGTTCAGCAACTACTGTCCCTGGAAGCTCCGCCCGCCCCTTTGTCATCTCGACCGGAGCGCACCCGGATTTCCTACTTCGCTCTGCTGGCAACGACCACGGGTGCGGCTCTCCTTAAAGAGAGCCGCATGAACTTCATCAACGCCACGGGTCTCGACAGGAATTACGGGGGAGCGCAGTGGAGAGATCTGCGGTTCAGCGGTCCTTTCTAGGGAATGTTTTCCGACAGAGTCTAGCGGCGGGATCTGCGTTTTTTCGCGGAGTTCTCACACCCGCTCCCACCAACGGAGCACCCGTAGCGCCCGAAGCGTGTTCCAGCGGCTCGGCTCACCCGATGATTCACCGCACGAAAAGGGGAGTGCCTCGTCGTACGCGCGATCCAGGAGCCATCGACCATCGGCCTGCCGCCTGCTTTCGATGAAATGTACGGCATCGCGGACGCGCGCGTCGGGCGCAACACCGGCTGCCCGGAAGTAGTCGAGCGCGCGGAGCACATCGTAGTGGTAGCGGGGAGGGAACGCGAGCTCCAGGAACGCCGGATTGGCAACCTCGCCGGTGGAGCGCCGCCGGAATAGGCCACGCGCCAGCAGGTACTCCTCGGCGCGCACTCTGGCCGCCGTGATCGCCGGCGAGGTCCCGGCAGCACGCTCGTATTCGAGCAGCCCCTCCAACACGCAGATCGTGGTGTGGAAAGACGAGCGCGCACTCTGCGGCGCTTCGCAATTCCAACCGCCATCCTCCAGTTGCTCGCCGACGAGACCGCGCGCGAGGCTCCAGGTCGGGTGCCCGAAGTAGGCCCCAAGCGCGAGCACGCCTCCGTTGATGCACGGCTCCACTTCGCCCTCGAAGAACGGCTTCCCGCCGAATTCCGCCCCACGCAATTCCCAGCCGCCCGCCTGATCATCCCATCGCAAGGCTGCCTCGAGGCGTGCCACCGCCGACTCGACCGCAGGTTCGGCGCGGTCGATGCCGGTCGCGCGCAAGAGCAGCAGCGTAAAGAGGGTAGGCAACCAGACGGGCGCATCGGCCCGGCGCCACGAGCCGTCCGATCCTTGACGCGCAAGAATTGCGGCGCCCAGCCCTTCGCGCGGGACGCGGGCGCGCTCCGCGGCAATCTCTGCCGCGGAGGCAGCGGTCAGATCCCGCATCGCCTGCCAGCGGATGGCGGGGTCCGAATCCAGTAGCCAATCGACGGTGTCCACGCCGCTATATTACCTTTTCAATCGCCACTGCTCCACGTGGACACATCCCTAAATACAACCACTCCGGAAAATCTCCTTGCCGCATTGCTCCAGAGTTTCGCAGCGACAGTTTTTCATCATCTTTCGAAGCAAACGTCGTACCGACTCGATCCCATTCATTAAATCGTCGAGTTCCGCCATCTTCCTGCGAGACAACTCCTGCCATCGTTCGGAGGCCCGGGCGGCACTACGAACACCGAAGAACAGCTGCCGGATCTCATCCAGCGTAAAACCAAGTTGCCGCGCTCTTTGGATGACTGCCAGCCGGTAGAGCATGGTCGAATCGTAACGTCTCTGTCCACTCACTCGGCGCGCCGGAGGGAGCAGTCCGATCTGTTCGTAGTAGCGAATTGCGGATGGCTGAACTCCAACCTGTCGCGCTACCTCTGAGATGGTGAATTCCGCCATGGATCTATCGTGGACCTTCGTGACCAACATTCTACAAAATCCCTCTTGCCTTAAAGTCGACTTTAAGTCGTAAGTTCTTCCTAGCGGCGAAAGATCGCCTTACTGTCCGCGGTGAAAGGAACTTATGAAACAAACGAAGTGGATATCCGCATCTTCAATCTTGCTGGTGTGTACAAGCATCGTGTCGGCAGAGACAGAGAAACCGGGCCGAACGGCTCTTGTGACGCAAACTGCTGTTGCACCCACTCATCTAACCGGCCAGGACGATCCTGCTACGCTCGACGCACAGCGGGAAAGACGTGCGCTCCAGATTCTTCTACGGTCGATGGCGAAGGAAATCGTGTCGGCCGCGGATGCCATGCCCGCCGACAAATATGGATTTGCGCCCACCGACGGTGAATTCAAGGGGGTGCGCGCCTTTGGGAAACAGGTAAAACACCTGGCAGCAACCAACCACATTTTGGCCGCGGCTGCCTTGGGCGAGGAACCACCCGCCGATGCCGGCGATGAGCTTGGGCCAGAAGCGATCCGGACGAAAGCGGAGATTATCGATTACTTGAACGGGTCATTCGCGCATCTTCAGAAGGCGGTCGATGCCATCGGCGACAAAAAGCTGGCTGTTAAATCTTCTCCGATTTCGCCTTTGTCGGCCAACACGGTAACTCGATTGGCGCTCGTCGTCGAAGCCTGCGTTCATGCTTTCAACCACTACGGGCAAATGGTGGAGTACCTGCGCATGAATGGCGTCGTGCCGCCGGCCAGCCGTCCATGAAGCAGGAGTTGCCGCCCAACCAGCAGGATCCCGAAAGCAAAATTGGATGGAATCCCTCAACGATCTGTGTCCGTTCCCGGACAAGCATTCCCAATTGTGGACAACCGCCCGGTGGGCCACGCTCTTTAAGTCGTTTAGATCTTGGTCATCGAAGCACATGAGCGAGGGCGCTCAAGTTGCAACATCCACTCGCAGATTTGAAAGGCGCAGTTCGCAATGGACAATACGGCTCGCCAACTGGCAAGGCTGGGTTTAAGCAGGAATCCGGACCTGGCGGGATGTCAGCCTTCGTTCAAGCCTGGTAGCCATGAAGGAAGCAGTCGATAGCTTCCTTTACTCTTTGCCGGATTTGCGCCTTGCTGGGCTTGGGCCGGCCGCAGCGGGTAGCCGCCATGATCATTTCCGCGGCCACCAGATCAAGGAACTGGCGGGCGCCGGCGGCCGTATCCATTTTGCGGAATCTTCCTCTTGCGACCTGCTCATCCAGGTAACGAGCGAGAGAGGCACGCACCCGCTCACGGCCGTCTGCGCGCAGGCTCTGCACCAGTTCGGGAAAGCGCTCTCTTTCCATCATCATCATGCGCTGAAAGGAAATGGAACCCGTCGAAAGGACGCGATCGAGGAACAGTTCACCGAACGCAGCCAATGCCTTTTCCGGCGGCTCATGGGTGAGCAGGACGGCTGAAAGTTCGCCCGCAACCAACTTGGCCCCGCGCATCACCACAGCCCTGAATAGATCCTCTTTTCCGGGGAAGTGACGGTAAAATGTCTCTTTCGAGGCACGGGCATAGCGCGCGATTTCGCCCATGCTGGTGGCCTCGAACCCACGCTCCATAAAGAATTTACTCGCCGCGTCGAGCAGCCGGTCGGTCACCCGTTCCGTACGAATTTCTGACTTCGTGCGGGCAGACGGGTTCAGGGCGGTACTTGCAGGTGCCATGGGGCCAAAGTACCTTTTTTCTTTGTATCTTTTTTTCAACCATCTGAGTCTATCATTTACCCGTACCGAACGTTACGTTTCGTGTAATACTTTTTTCAACAGGCAATTTCACTTCCGCCAGTTCACGAAGGAACGAATCATGAGCACTGCTGAAAAGGCCGAACTCACACCGCCGCGATCAGCCTCCAAGCGCCGCAGGTGGACATGGCTGCTGATGCTTGCCATTGCAGCCGTGATCGTCGCCGGCGTGGTCCGCGGCATACGCAAGAGCCAGGCAGATAAGACAGCTGCGGTTGAGCCCCCAGCTATTCCAACCGTCAAAACCGCCACTGCGCACCTCGGGTCGATCGGATATTACGTAGAAGCACTGGGAACCGTCACCCCAGTGGCAACGGTGAATATCTATAGCCAGATTAACGGCCAGGTGGTGGCCGTCCATTACGTCGAAGGCCAGATGGTCCATCGCGGCGAACCGCTGATTGACATCGATCCTCGGCCCTACGAAGCCCAGTTGAAGCAAGCCCAGGGAACCTTGCAGCGCGATCGCGGTCTGCTGGCGCAAGCCGAAATGGACGAGGCCCGCTATAAAGACGCCTTCGACCAGCAGGCAATCGCGGCCCAGACCTACCAGGACCAGAAGCAACTGGTCGAACAGGATCGGGGAACGGTCGAAAACGATACCGGCGCGGTCGAATACGCCCAGGTGCAGCTAAGCTACTGCCACCTCGCGTCACCCATCAATGGCCGGGTCGGCCTCCGTCTGATTGATCCCGGCAACACAGTATTTTCCGGCGGTTCGAATCCGCTGGTCGTCATTACCCAATTGCAACCCATCACCGTCGTATTCAACGTCGCCGAAGACGATTTGTCACAGGTGCGAGATCAGATCCTTCACCGCACCGGCCTCACCGTCGATGCCTTCGATCGATCGCAGCAGACAAAGGTGGCTACCGGAAAGCTGCTCACACTCGACAACCAGATTGATACCTCCACCGGCACGGTCCGCTTTCGCGGTCAGTTCGAGAACGCCGACCTCAAGCTTTATCCCAACCAGTTCGTCAACGCGCGCCTGCTGGTGAAGACGTTGACCGACGCGGTCCTTATTCCCACCGCTGCCGTGCAGCACAACGGAACCCAGGCCTTCGTCTATGTGGTTTCCGGCAACACCGTCCACATACGGACCATCAACGAGCTGACCACGGAAAACGGCATGGCTGCGGTGACCGGCCTCAACGCAGAAGAAACCGTCCCTATGACCGGTTTTGACAAACTGCAGGACGGCTCCAAAATCAACATCGAGGGGCAGAGTGGCAAGACGCCCTCCGCATCCGGACACGCCCAGGGCGGTCAGGCTGTGAGTGGCCAGTGAGTCCTTCACGGACCTTCATCCTGCGCCCGATCGCCACCATCCTCATGATGGTGGCCATCCTCGTCCTTGGGCTGGTCGCTTATACCACGCTGCCCATTTCCGCCCTGCCAGAGGCCGACTATCCCACCATCCAGGTGCAGACGTTCTATCCCGGCGCCAGTCCGCAGGTAATGAGTTCGGCGGTGACCGCACCGCTCGAAAGGCAGTTTGGTCAGGTCGCTGGCCTGACGCAGATGACCTCCACCAGCTCCGATGGCAGCTCCATCGTCGTGCTTCAATTTTCCTTGAACCTGAACATCGACGTGGCGGAACAGGAAGTCCAGGCCGCCATCAACGCTGCCCAGGGCTACCTGCCTACAGACCTTCCCGTGCCTCCCGTATACAGCAAAGTGAACCCGGCGGATGCTCCCGTGCTGACACTGGCGCTCACCTCGGAAACTCTTCCCCTCTCCAAGGTGGAAGACCTGGTCGATTCGCGGTTGGCCCCCAAGATTTCCCAACTCAGTGGCGTCGGCCTGGTCACCATCAGTGGAGGCAACAAACCGGCGGTTCGCATTCAGGCCAATCCCGTGGCGCTGTCCTCCTACGGCATTAATCTTGAAGATTTGCGTTCCGCTCTGGTCAGCGCATCGGTCAACAGCGCCAAGGGCAGTTTTGATGGCCCGGCGCAGAACTTCCAGATCAATGCCAACGACCAGCTGCTTTCGAGCGAAGGCTACAAAGATGTAGTCGTGGCCTACAAGAACGGCGCACCGGTGATGCTGACGGATGTGGCGAAAATCACCGACGGCATCGAAAATTCCAAGCTCGCCGCCTGGATGAATCAAACCCCTGCCGTCATCGTGAACGTGCAACGGCAGCCCGGGGCGAACACCATCGCCGTGGTCAAAGAGATTGAGACCCTGCTACCCAAACTGCAGGCTGGATTACCCGCCTCTGTCAAGCTCAAGGTGTTGACCGACCGCAGCAACACCATCCGGGCGTCGGTAGCGGACGTGGAATTCGAGTTGATGCTGACCATCGGACTGGTGGTGCTGGTCATCTTCGTCTTCCTCCGCAGCTTTACGGCCACCCTCATTCCGGCCGTCGCAGTGCCTCTCTCGCTGGTCGGCAGTTTTTCCCTGATGCACCTGCTGGGTTACAGCCTGAACAACCTCACGCTGATGGCCTTCACCATCTCCACCGGCTTCGTCGTTGACGATGCCATCGTGATGATTGAAAACATCTCCCGCTACCTCGAAGAGGGCATGGCGCCAGTCGCAGCCGCGCTTAAGGGAGCTGACCAGATTGGCTTCACCATCATCTCGCTCACCATCTCACTGATCGCGGTGCTCATCCCACTGCTTTTCATGGGGGACGTGGTTGGGCGTTTATTCCGCGAGTTTGCTGTCACCCTCAGCATCACCATTCTTATCTCCGCCTTTGTATCGCTCACGCTTACACCCATGATGAGTGCGCGGCTGCTGCGGCACACTCCGGTAGCCGAGCAGAGTGCCCTTTACCGCTGGACCGAAGAGCGTTTCAAACGAATCATTGCAGCCTACGGGCGGAGCCTGCGATGGGTTCTGCAGTACGAGACACCGACGCTGCTGGTGGCAGCCGCTTTATTGTGCCTGACCATCTATCAGTACATTGAGATCCCCAAGGGTTTTTTCCCCACCCAGGATACCGGGACGCTCCAGGGCGTCACCCAGGCGCCCGAATCCATCTCCTTCGCTGCCATGTCACACAAGCAGCAGCAGCTGAGTGAGGAAATTCTCAAAGATCCCGCAGTCCAGAGCCTCTCCTCATTTATAGGAGCTGATGGCACCAACACCACCTTGAACAGCGGACGGATTCAGATCAACCTCAAACCGGTTGACCAACGCCATCTCACCGCAACCGAAGTGATCGCTCGTCTGCAAAAGCGGGTTGACCAGGTTCCGGGGATCCACCTCTATCTCCAGCCCATCCAGGACCTCACGGTGGACGATCGCGTCAGCCGGACGCAATACCAATACACATTGGAGGACCCCGATGTCGGGGAGCTGAATCTGTGGACGGCAAAAGTGGTGTCGGAGCTGCGCAAGTTGCCGCAGATGGCCGACGTCACCACCGATCAGCAAAACAATGGCGTCAGCGTGCATCTCGACATGGATCGCGCCACCGCTTCCCGCCTGAACATTACGCCCGACCAGATCGACTCCACCCTTTATGACGCGTTCGGACAGCGGCAGATCAGCACTCTCTATACGCAATCGAATCAGTACCACGTCATTCTGGAGACGCTGCCCGAGTTTCAGAAGAACGCAGACAAGCTCAAGGCTATCTATATTCAGGGCGCGAGCAATTCCGGCTCGACTGCGCAAAGTACTTCCGGCCGCACCTCGGCCGCTTCTAACGGCACCGTCAGCACACTGAGTCCTGGGTCCAGCAGCGGCCTGGCGTCCTCTACTCCGGCCAGCTCCATCACCAATACGGCCGGAAATCAAACTTCTTCTGCCACCAGTACGACTTCGTCCTCCCCGACAAGCGGCAACATCAACCTGGCGTCCTCGACGCCCACAACGGCGATCAGCTCAACCCAAACGTCTTCCAGCAACCAGGGCAGCAACCAGGGCGGGAGCGGCGGGTCGTCCAATTCCTCAAGCTCCTCGTCATCCAGTTCCAACCCCGTTCCCCTGTCCGCAATTAGCCGCTTCACCACCACTTCATCCCCGTTGACGATCAACCATCAAGGGCAATTTCCGGTCGTTACCATCTCGTTCAATGTTGCTCCGGGCCATTCGTTGAGCCAGGCCGTAGAGGCGCTCGAAAAAACCCAGGATCGGTTGAAGATGCCGGCCAGTGTCCAGGCCGATCTGCAGGGAACGGCTGCGGCGTATCAATCCATCGGCAGCAATGAAGCGTTGCTGATCTTTGCCGCCCTGGTGGCGGTGTACATCGTTCTCGGCATCTTGTACGAGAGCTTCATTCATCCCATCACCATTCTCTCCACTCTGCCCTCGGCCGGTGTCGGCGCCCTGTTGGCGCTTCGTATCTGTCACCAGGACCTGGATGTGATTGCCATCATTGGCATCATCCTGTTGATCGGCATCGTCAAGAAGAACGGCATCATGATTGTGGATTTCGCACTCGATGCGGAGCGCAATCAGGGTATGAATGCTACCGACGCTATCTTTCAGGCGTCCCTGCTCCGCTTCCGGCCGATCATGATGACTACGCTCTGCGCCCTGTTCGCCGGCCTCCCGCTGGCATTCGGTTCAGGCATCGGCTCGGAGCTTCGCCGTCCTCTGGGGATTGCCATGGTGGGCGGCCTGCTCGTCAGCCAGGTCCTCACCTTGTACACCACTCCCGTCATCTATGTGTTTTTCGATAGGATTGCCCGACGGTTCTCGTGGAGGAGCGCCGCCGTCTTGAACAACCCCAGAACGGCGGAACCTCTGTGAACCTATCCGCCTTCTTCATCAAGCGACCCGTAGCCACCATCCTGATGACGGTGGCGATCATCATTGCGGGTTGCATGGCGTTCGTGAAGCTTCCGGTCGCTTCTTTGCCGCAGGTGGATTTTGCCACCATCACGGTTGCCGCGCAGCTACCCGGAGCCAGCCCTGAGATCATGGCTTCCTCGGTGGCAACTCCGCTGGAGCGCCAATTCGGGCGTATTGCCGGCGTCACCCAGATGACCTCTTCGAGCACCCTCAGCCTCACCTCGATTACGCTTCAATTCGACTACAGCCGGGACGTGGATGGCGCAGCACGCGACGTTCAGGCGGCCATCAATGCCGCCCGAAGCTATTTGCCCGCGAATCTACCTGCCAACCCGACCTACCGCAAAGTGAACTCGTCCGCATTCCCGCTGATGGTGCTCAACATGACCTCTGATACCCATAGCCAGGGGGAGATGTTTGACACTGCATCCTCGATTGTTCAGCAGAAGATATCGCAGCTTTCGGGTGTCGGCCAGGTGCAGGCCGTCGGAAGCTCCCTTCCGGCAGTGCGCGTCGATCTCAATCCGCAACAACTTGGCAGTTACGGCTTAGGTCCGCAGGATGTGGCCCGGGTGCTGTCTGGACAAAACTCCAACCGTCCCAAAGGTCAACTGAGCGACGACTCAGTGACTGCCGACATTACCGCCAACGACCAGATATCCAAAGCCAGGGATTATGCGCCGGTAGTGATTGGCACCGATAAGAGCAATGGCAGCATTGTGCGTCTGCGGGATGTAGCCCGGGTGACTGATTCGATACAAACCACTCGTGCTGCCGGTTTTGCCAACGGCAAGCCGAGCGTGGTGCTTATCGTCTACCGTCTGCCGAATGCGAATTCTATTAACGTGACCGATCGCATCATCAAGGCGCTGCCCGCGCTCAACGCGTCCATCCCTGCTGGTGACAAGCTCGGGATCGCCATTAACACCACCACCACCATTCGAGCTTCGGTCAATGACGTGGAAATCGCGATGGGGCTCTCGATCCTGCTGGTGGTGGCGGTGGTGTTCGTCTTTCTGCGCAGCCCGCAAGCCACGCTGGTGCCTGGTGTGGCTGTCACTGCCTCGCTGATTGGAACGTTTTCCGGGATGTATCTGCTGGGATACAGCATCAACAATCTCTCGCTCATGGCCTTGACCGTCTCCACCGGGTTCGTGGTCGATGACGCCATTGTGGTGATGGAGAACATTACCCGCTTTATCGAAGCCGGGATGTCTCCCTGGGAAGCAGCCCTGAAGGGAGCCCAGGAAGTCAGCTTTACCGTGCTCTCGATGAGCCTTTCCTTGGTTGCGGTATTTGTGCCTTTGCTGTTCATGGGTGGTTTGATCGGCCGCTTGTTCCACGAGTTTGCCATGACACTCTGCCTTTCCATTGCCATTTCCATGCTTATCTCCCTTACCGTGACACCCATGATGTGTGTCTACCTGCTGCGGCCTGCCGATCAACAGCAGCATGGTTTTTTCTATCGTCTCAGCGACCGTGGCTTTTCCGCTTTGCTCGAGTTCTACCGGCGGACCCTTACCTGGGCGCTCAAACATCCGCGCCTCGTCATCCTCAGCCTGTTTGCAACCGTCGCCCTCAACGTTGTTCTTTTCGTCTACGTTCCCAAGGGCCTGTTTCCCTTGCAGGACACAGGCCTCATCTTTGGCGGTCTTCAAGGCTCCCAGGACTCCTCTTTTTCAGCCATGAGAGCTTCCTTGCTCAACACGGAACGGGTCATCAAGGAGGATCCGGCCATTCAAGCAGTCCAGGGCTTTACCGGAGGGGGTGGGGCCAGCAACACCGCTTTCGTCTTTATGTCCCTCAAGCCCCGAGCGTTGCGCCCCGGCGTCACCGCCGGTCAGGTGGTCGATCGACTCCGCCCCAAGCTTGCCGCCTTGACCGGCGCTTCGGCCTTTCTGCAGGCTGCGCAGGACATTGGTGTCGGAGGACGACAGAGTAACGCGCAATACCAGTACCAGATCTCGGCCGATTCGGTGGGCGACCTGACCACCTGGGGACCGTTGATTTACAAAGAAATGCTGAAGATGCCGCAGATCAAAGACGTCACCACCGATCAGCAAAACAGCGGCATGCAGATGTTTTTGGACTACGACCGGCGAACCGCAGCTCGCTTCGGCGTGACCCCCCAGCTCATCGATCAATCCTTGTACGACGAGTTTGGAGAAGCGCAGGTGTCGACCATTTACACCTCACTGAACCAGTATTACGTAGTGATGGAGGCTGCGCCCCAGTTCTATCGCGATCCCAACACCCTCAACTCAACCTATGTCCATGCTTCCGGCAAGGCATCCGTACCGCTGCAGGCTTTCACCAGGGCCCATGCCGCTACCTCGTCGCTGGCGGTGAATCACTCGTCCTTCTTTCCCTCGGTGACCATTTCGTTCAACCTCGCGCGCGGCACATCGCTCGGACAAGCAACGGTGCTCATCAACCGGATGCAGCAGCGCATCGGAGCGCCGCCGACCCTCCGCGAGCAATTCGCAGGAACCGCCCAGGCTTTCCTGGCTTCGCTGTCGACCGAGCCGCTGCTCATCGTCGCCGCTCTGCTTTCGATCTACATCGTCCTCGGAATCTTGTACGAGAGCTTTGTCCATCCCATCACCATCCTGACCACGCTCCCCTCCGCAGGTGTGGGCGCCGTGCTTGCGCTGTTGGTGTTCCACAGCGAATTCGACGTCATTTCTGTCATTGGCATTTTCCTGCTCATTGGCATTGTGAAGAAGAACGCAATTCTGATGATCGACTTTGCACTCATGGCTGAACGTGAGCAGGGGATGAGCACGGAAGAGTCGATCTTTGAAGCAGCCATGTTGCGCTTCAGGCCAATTCTCATGACCACGCTGGCTGCTTTCTTTGGCGCCTTGCCGCTTGCCCTGGGAACAGGGACCGGCTCAGAGTTACGCCGCCCTCTCGGTATCGCCATCTGCGGAGGCCTTATTTTCAGCCAGGTGATGACTCTCTACACCACACCGGTCATTTACCTCTATTTCGATCGCCTCAGTCAACGATTCAGCCGCCGCCGCGCTCTTCCGTACACTGGAGCGGCGAGCAATCCGGCAACTTAGGAAGACCTTATGAAGCTCGTCAAGACGCCCGCATTCCAATACCCATTCGCCCTCGCCGCTTGCCTGTTGCTGCTCCAGGGATGTGTAGTGGGTCCTCGGTACGTTGCGCCGGTTACCCAGGCGCCGCCCGCCTACAAGGAAGTTGTGCCGCAATCGCAGCAGTCCTCAGACGGTACGACCTGGATGCCGGCAACACCACAGGACGCGACCGTGAGAGGGAACTGGTGGGAGATCTATCAGGAGCCGGAGCTGAATGCTCTGGAAGAGAAGCTCAACATCTCAAACCAGAACATCGCCCAATCGTTTCAGAATTTCATGGCCGCCCGCGCTCAAGTGAGGCAGGCGCGAGCCGCCTATTACCCGACGGTCTCGGTTGGCCCTGCTTATACAAGGGGGCGCACGTCTGCCAATACCTCTGAGACGTTCCCCGGTGTCAATCTGAACAGCAATGATTTCAGTCTGCCGTTTGACGTTTCCTGGGAGCCTGACGTTTGGGGGCGAGTTCGCAATACAGTTCGGCAATATGCCAATGCAGCTCAGGTAAGCGCCGCCGATCTGGCCAACGTACGATTGACCGCGCAGGCGAATCTCGCCGTCTACTATTTCGAAGTGCGGGGACAGGATTCTCTCCTGTACCTCTATCAGCAAACCATCGAGGCCTATCAGAAAGACCTCGATCTCACCCATGTCCGCAGCAGGACAGGAGTGGACACCGAGCAATCGGTTGCCGAGGCGCAGCTGAACCTCGACACCGCCATCGCATCCGCTACCAATCTCCGCATTGCGCGGGCCCAGTTTGAGCATGCGATCGCTCTGCTCACCGGCCAAGCCGCGTCGTCATTTTCTCTACCCGAACAGCAGTTGACCAAAAACGTGCCTGCGATTCCGATTGGGGTGCCTTCCCAGATCCTTGAGCGGCGTCCAGACATTGCCGCGGCGGAACGGACGATGGCGGAGGCCAATGCTTTGATCGGCGTCGAAACTGCGGCCTACTATCCAACCTTTACTCTGGGCGGGGACGTCGGACTCCAGAGTGCGAAGATCGGCAATCTGTTTACCTGGCCCAGCCGGTTCTTCTCCGCTGGCCCATCCGCCTCCGAGATCCTGTTTGATGGAGGTCTACGCCGAGGTCTCATCGCCCAATACAAGGCGCAGTACGAGGCCGATGCAGCAGCCTACCGGCAGACTGTTCTCACCGCATTCCAGCAGACCGAGGACTACCTGGCTTCTGTACGATGGCTGGGCCAGCAAAGACGAGAGCAGCAGGACAGCATCGCCGCAGCCCAGCGTTATTACGATCTCTCCAAGATTCGTTACAAGACCGGCGTTGACAACTATCTCAACGTCTTTACCGCGCAGACATCTCTGCTGAGCAATCAGCAAACGGCGATCACCCTGCAAGTCGAACAGATGACCAGCAGCGTTCAACTCATTGAGGCATTGGGCGGCGGATGGGACACCTCGCAGCTTCCATCGGAAAAGGCCGTAGCCCGCAAATAGGTAAAGGTCATGAGCAGCAGACTGTCACCGAGCCCGGCAGCGGTTTGCCGTGGGGTAAATAGTAGAATCGAAAATGTGCCCGCAACAGGGGCAGGCATGGAGCAACGGATGCAGAATTCCCCCTTCGAAGTCATCGATCTCCGGGCCGAATCAGCAACAGCGGAGAGCTACAACAACCATTCCATTGCTGATGTGAACGATCATGAAGTTCGTATAAGCATCATGACCGAGGCTTACCATTGGCACTGTCATCCTGATTCTGATGAGGTGTTTCTCGCTTTGGAAGGCGGCCTCTTCATTGAATTTGATGACCACACGGTCGAGCTCTTACCGGGGCATCTGATCACTGTTCATCGAGGCGTTCGTCATCGTACGAGACCAATCGGTGAACGTTCGGTTAATCTTACTTTTGAGCGGGCTGGGGCACGGAGTGAGGCGCTGACCTCGCCCGAGGAGGAATCCGCTAACCCGAAGGCATTCTAGCTCCTAGCGCATTCCCAGATCCGTTAGCAACTTCGGGTTAGGATCATCCATCGTTAGCAGGTTATGGCATGCCGAACAGTCGTTAGTGATGCCGACGCCGGCCTTAGCATTGTGATTTCCATCATGGCAGCGGAAGCAGCCGGGATAATCATTGTGGCCCAGATTATTCGGATGCGTTCCCCAGGTGACCCTCATGAAGGGAAAGACATTCGTGCCGTAGATGCTGGTCAGGGTCTTAGCGGCCTGTTCGACCTGGGCCTGCTGAGCGTTCCATATGGCCGGATACTGAGAGCGATAAAACGTCACCAGTCCAGAAGTGATCGCGGTTCTTGCGGCCTCCTGGGAGATGTATTTGGCCTTGATAAGAGCCAGACCCTCTTTGTGAACGAAAGGCAACGATGCGCTCGGGCTGCCAAGCGCCATGTCTTTGTTGAGCGCGTCTTCGGCGGTGTCAAACGAATGCGCGGCGCGGTTATGGCAATCGATGCAGTCCATGGTGCGCTTCTGGCCAACCGGGGGGCTCTTCAGGCCCGTCGCGACGAACTCGGTGGTTGCGCCATTGTCATCGGTCTTGCTGATCCAGGGGATAGTCTGGTTGGTCGTATCGGTCGCGATGTATTCAATTTTGCCCAGGTGCGCCCCGTGAATTCCGCTCAAGTGGGAGAAGGAGTCGCGGCCGCCCACATGCAGCAGTGCGATGGTGCTGGTCCGGGAATTCTTTTCGTCGTTGGCATAAGCGGTCTTCACCAGCAGCTTGTCGCCAATGTATCGCTCTGGATTGTGGCAGCCCAGGCAAGTCACTTTTGCTGGAGGCAGTTTATTATCCGCCATAATCGGCCGCGGGTAGCTCTGCGACACCACCATGAAGAACTGGGCTGTGCCGTTCACCTTGGCATGGATAAAGCCGGCCACACCGGGCGCGATGTGGCATTCCGTACACGCCACATCGGAGTGCGAGGAAACCGGATAAGCAGTAAATTCCGGCGCCATGACGTGACAGGCGGCTCCGCAGAAGGATGGTGTGTCCATGTAGGCGACGCCCCGATAACTGGCAGTGCCGACGATGACGAAGTTAATCAAGGTAGCGACAGCTACAAAATCAATACCATGGCGAAACACCGGGTCCCGAAGGTTGACTTCAGGAAACATGGACGGGACCTGGTCTGTGGCTCGCAAATAGCTGCGCCGCACCAGGATGCCCACCGGAATGAGAATAAGTCCCACAACAAAGAGACCCGGCAGGCACAGATCCAGAAGGATGCCCAGGTAGGGATTGGATGAGCCGCCATGCCCGAAGAGAGCGATGACCCAAAAGCCGAGAAGGACCATGGCTGAAGCGGTGGTGATCGCTCCGCCAATCAGGCTGACTGGGTTATTTCCGTAAAAGAAGAAGGGCCGTAGCCACTCTTGCCGAAACGAACCGAAGTCTGCCATCAGCGCCTCGGCTATTTCTGGAGAGTACGAATATACGCAACTACATCTTTGATCTGCGCGTCCGTCAGCTTGCCTGCGTATGCCGGCATCTTGCCCTTCCCGTTCTTGGTTGCAGCGATCAGGTCCGCGTCTGAAGCTTTGACCAGCGCCTGAGAGCTAAACGGGATGGCCCCCATGCTCTTGCCCGCTGGGGTGCTGCCCGAACCGTCTGCTGCATGGCACATCGTGCATTTTGTCTTGTAAGTGTCTGCTCCGCCTTGCCCAAGTGCCAACGAGCTTGGAAAAGTTGCCAGTACGGCTACCATGATCCCTGTGAATGCAAGTTTGACTTGATTCTTCATTGTTTAGTCTCCTATTCAACTTCGTTGTGTCCAAGTGCCGCGAGCAAGATCAGAACTCATAGTGCATGCCGAGGGTTAGGTTATTCGCATGGAAGTTGCGGGGCGCGGTAAAACCGGCGGGCGATATGGTTAAACCGGTCTGACCAGCGAGTGCGGGAGAATCGCAGGCAACGACGGGCGCCGGAGACAAAGGAGTGGGGTTCGTAGTGCTGCAGAATGGCGCGCCGGAAGGACCGCCCTCGCCGTAGCCGTAGAAGTTGTATTCCGCTTTCCAGATCCATGCCCTGCGAACCGCCCATGCAACACTCACAAACGGAGACTGCCACGTCGAGACCAGGGAGCCGTTTACATCCCGCGCGTCATTGAAGAACCGGCTACCGCTCACCGAGCTGATGGTATAGCCAATGTTGGAGTGGATCGACTCGGTGGGGGAGAAACTGAGAGCCACCGTGCCATACTGCGTAGGAGCGGACATAAAGTCCTTGACCGGCCCGAATTCGTAATAGGTGGTCCCCCTGACGGTGGCGCCGGGGCATGCCGTACCGCTGGGCGATGCAGCGCCAGGAAAAGCAGCGCTGGCTTGGGCGTTGTAGCAGATGTTGGTCGAGGTATATACATCGCTGTAGCCATAATTGAAATCGAGCCCGTAGTGCCCCTTCGGGAACAGCGCTGCTCCTACGCTCACAAGGCGGCTGTGGTCGACATGATCGATCGGGCCAGCGTACGTCACATGGCCTGTTGCGACGTCGCTCTGATTATTGTTGGTGTTGTTATGCCGCTCCAGGTCATTAAAGACTCCAGATACAGTCGCCCAGGGCCTTGGCCTGTAGATGGTATGAATTCGGTAACGCTGCATCTCCCGCGGACTAACCGGGGTGAATGCATTGTCGTTGTAGAGCACCTCGACGGAACCATTGATATCCCAACGAGTGCTAGGTCGCAGGGCGGCGTTGAAGATGCCACCGTTTCCATGAATGGTTACTGTTCCGTTCGTAGTCTCGCCCACGGGTAATGGGGTGTTACGAGGAAAGCCCTGGGCAATCTTTTGCATGCGGTAGCGGTAGGTAAGCGAGAGTGTGGCCCGAGACCAGCCGTCCCAGGTCGCGCCCAGGTCATTGGTCAGGAACTTCTGGCCAAAGAAGGCAGGCAGAGGAGCACCATTGGGGCTGCCCTCAACAGTAACAGTTCCAGGGGTCAGCGGACCTGAGTAGTTGATGGTCTCGTTGCCCGCGGTCGCCGGCGTATTTGCGGTAATCCCTTTTGAGATATTGGCCGCACCCGGCTGCTGAGCATTCGAGTAGTCAATCTGCTCCGAGAAGTGCACTGTCGATGCAGCATCCCAGACGATGCCGTAGTCGAGAGCGGTTACGTTGCGCCTTGCGCTCGCATTGCCGGTAAACGTTTCCGAGCGAATCGTCCCATCCAGGCCCTGGAAATTTTCGTAGTAATTGGCCAGGTTCAAATTCGCGCTGGTGTAGCGCACATTGCCGTTCATCGCGATGTTTTTGATGCTTGAGCTTTGCAACCGGAAAATCTCTGTAGGGTAGAGAATGCGCGTCGGCTGCGACCGCAGGTAGTTCGTAGCCACATTGCATGCTGGATTGATGATTGGAAGGCCGCCTGGGGTCTGCGGCGGCGACAGGATCGTGTAAGTTGTCGCGTTGGTGTACCCACTTCCCATGCTTGCCGTGTTACAGCTACTAATACCGTAGGGTGTGTAACTGTCCCAGCCGCCAGGGGCAGCCAATGATCCGTTCCCCTCCTGTACCAGGAAGTTGCTCTGGGCCAGGGTGAGATACGAGTTTATTTTGATGTGGTCGACCACCTCTTCAAAGGTCAACCTCGTGTCCTGCACCGGCTTCCAGTCGATCTCTGCAAAGAAATCGTCGGTGTTGTTGCGCACATACTCCTGGTAAATCTGGGAATTGGCGCCGATAGATGAAATAACCGAGTCCCCGGGGCTCAGGCCCGGTCCTTGCACAAGATTCTGCGAGTACCCCACCCGATACGTCACTTTCGACAGCGGAAAAACCGTCAGGCTGGTGTCCAACATGCGGCGTACCGTGTTGGCCAGGAACGGCGATTGGTTAACCTGAGGCAACGCCAGCGAGCCCGTTGGCGCGTTGGACGGCCCGATGGGGATCGACTGCCCTGAAGGAATATTCGGGTTGCCCAGCAGATCGTAATCGAAGTAGTCACGGTGGCGGCGGAACATTGCCGAGAAGTCGTAGAGCTTACCTTTGAAGAAATCCAGCTTGGCGAAGTTGTTCGGATCGCCACCGAATCCGTTGCTGAAGGCGCTGAGGGAATCGACCAGCGTATGCTGTGTGCCGGGGAGTGCATGCAGCTCAAAGGTCTCGCCAAGCACGCGGGGCCCCGACTGGATATTGACCAGCGTGTTGTACATCGCCCCGCTGCCGGTGGTGTTGACTATGTGGCCGCCTGCGTCGATGGTCTCGTGGAGTGTATAGCCATTGGGGGCAACCGGTTTTGTGCCCGTTGTAGGAACCATAGGGAAGGGGCCTGCAATCTGAGCAGCTGCGACGCCGGCGGCCGTCAATAAAACGCCAATTCCGGCGATACGATGGGCCATTGCGCGAGAGAGCGGCCAACCGTTTATCCAAGTAAACCAGCCAGTCTTCTTCACCTGAAGCCTCACTTGTAAAAACGCCGCCACCTTGAAACTCTGGTCCCGATCCCGGCCGTGTTCCCGGGTATGGCTGGAGAGCGCAGTCATGGTCCGTTATTTGAGGAAAGCCTGGTTAAGATTGGATCCATGGATCCAAGTGTGGCAGTTGGTGCAGGACGTCAGCTCTGACGATCCAGCACCCATACTGTGAACCGTACCTGCCGCCACCGGGCTGTGGCACTGATTGCACAACACATTGACATTCGGCATATTCAGCAGCCGCGCGTTCTGAGAACCATGCGGAGTATGGCACCCCATGCACCCTTCCGCCTTGACCGCGGCGTGCTCAAAGACGAAAGGTCCGCGTGTCTCCGCATGGCATTTGGTGCAGATCAGGTTCTGATCGACGGTGGACCTCAGGTTATTTGGTTTGAAAGTGCCATGCACGTCATGGCAGTCGCTACAGCTGACCGCGCCTTCGGGCACAGGATGGTGGAACGGCATCGCGAACGTACCCTTCACGTCGCTGTGACAGCCATAGCAGAGCATCGGTTCCGAGGCCTTGAGCAAGCTGGCTTCGCTGCTGGACTTATGGACGCTGTGGCAACTGATGCAGCTTAGGCCCGCCTTAGCATGCGGTGAGCGCTCGAAATTGGGATGTACCGACTCATGGCAGCCAAGGCAGGTGGCATCGAGCTTCTTTGCCGAGAGCTTGTTCAACTGCAGGATCTTGGTTACGTCGCCGCCCGATGCGACGTGCGCCTCCCCTGGTCCGTGGCAACTCTCGCAGGTCACGCCTTTGCCGCCGTGCAGCAGAGCCAGCCTTGCGTGCGGATTGGTCGAGAACGGGGTCGCGACGTCTGCGTGACAGGTAGCGCAAACTTCAGAACCGACATAGCCATTGACTGGAGCTGCGGCCGGTTTCTGGCTCGCGACGGCCTGCTGGTTGTCTTTGCCTGCAGCGTCTGCCGAAATGGTGGCCCAAAGCCAAGGCAGCAACACAATCATCGCCACACAAGAGAGCAGTCGCTTCATGCAAATCCTTCGAGCAAGGTATAGGCAATGCACGCAAGCCATGCGTAGCGCCGCGATGGATATGTTTACTCTCGATCGCAGCTCTGCTTCGTGGCTGGAGAAAGTATGTCGCTACTCCTGATAGCGGTTCTGTTCAATTGTGCTCACTCTATCTAAAAGTGAGCAAAATTGAACAGTCCTGGTCGCGCAGGACCGAATAGGCTGTGTTTTCCTGGTTACCCGGTGTCTACTATGCTCAGCTCGCTCATTGGCTGGTCTAAGACTCATGAGACTCCAAAGGCTCTCGAAACTATCGATGAACGGCTGTTGAAGTGTGGCATCAGCCGTCGTGCATTCCTGGTGTTCTGTACCAGCCTGATGGTTGCGGCTCCTTACGGCCTTGCCATTACGGACAAGAAGACGCCTGAAGGGGTCGCCGCTGGCCTGGGCGGAGTGATAAGACCCGCTGTGATCTGGCTGCATTTTCAGGACTGCACGGGATGTACGGAGTCAATGTTGCAGACTTCGCATCCCGGCTTTGCGGATCTGATTCTGAATGTCATCTCTTTGGAGTATCACGAGACTTTGATGGCAGCCTCTGGCCTGCAGGCAAGGCAGGCGCTTGCGGAAGCGGTGAAACGATACTCGGGCAAGTTCATCCTTGTAGTCGAAGGTTCTATTCCGGCGAAGGACCATGGCATCTACATGATGCTTGCGGGACGGCCGGCACTGGAGGTTTTGACGGATATCGGCGGACAGGCTGCAGCCATCATTGCTATCGGCTCCTGCGCCTCGTGGGGCGGCATTCCCTCTGCAGATCCAGACCCCACCGGCGCCATCGGCGTGGCCGATCTACTGCCGAGCCACTCCATCATCAACGTGCCCGGGTGTCCGCCAAACCCATACACGATGCTGGGCGTTATCCTCCAATACGCAGCCGATGGAACATTTCCGGAGACCGACGAACAGCGCCGGCCAAAATTTGCGTATGACCGCAACATTCACGATCAGTGTCCCCGGCGCGCACACTTCGATGCTGGAAACTTTGTAAAGCAGTACGGCGACGCAGGGCATCGCGAAGGCTGGTGCCTGTATGAGATGGGTTGTAAGGGCCCGGATACCCACGCCGGCTGCTCTACCCGCAACTTCAATGAGATTACCGATGTTTGGCCCATCGGCGTGGGAGCACCCTGCATCGGATGCACCGAGAAGAGCATCGCCTTCCGCGTGCCCATGTTTCAGGTTATCCAGATCCACACCATCGCAGCCCCGCCAACAAGTTACGCCCCCATCGCCGTGACGCACGGAAGCATCAGTCCGCTGGCGACCGGTGTAGTCGGACTCGGCGTCGGCGTCCTGGCGGGCGCCGGCTATATCGCGTCGCGCAAGTTCTCCAAGTCCGAAAACGATCAGACGCCTCCCGGAGCCAAGCCACCGGGGCCGCCAGAATCACCCGGGCCTCAGGCAGGACCGGGAGCAGCGTCGTGAACGTCATGACCGCTGCACTCAGCCGCCGGCAAGCGTTCAAGGTGATGCTTGGCCTCGGGGGCACTGCTGCCAGTGTGCTGCTGCCAGCGCCGGCGAAGGCCGAGGCCGAGGAACACCCAGCCCACCCGGTGGCGCCGTCCGATGCGATTGCGATGCTCTATGACAGTACTGTCTGCACCGGCTGCAAGGCTTGTATGCCGGCGTGCAACGAAGCCAACAATCTCCCAGCCGATACCAGCATGTCCGGCGGCATCTGGGACATGCCAACTGGCCTGAACGCCCAGACGAAGAACATCATCGAGCTTTACCAGGACCCCAAGTCGGATGAGTTCGCCTTTGTAAAGCGACAGTGCATGCACTGTCTCGACCCAGCCTGCGTGAGCGGTTGCCCATTCGGCGCGCTGGAAAAGGCCGATTGGGGAGCCGTGACGTGGACCAGTTCTCTCTGCATCGGCTGCCGCTACTGCGAGGTCGCATGTCCTTTCGAGGTGCCGAAGTTTCAGTGGGACAGTTGGAATCCGAAGATCGTCAAGTGTGAGTTCTGCTATGAGCAGCGGCTTAAGCAGGACCTGGAGCCGGCTTGTACCGCAGCCTGCCCCACGGGCGCTGTCGTCTTTGGTAAGCGCGTCGATCTGCTGGCAAAGGCAAAGGATCGCATCGCAAACTCTCCTGGCAAGTATTTTGAGCAACGGGTCTACGGCGAGCATGAGGCAGGTGGGACACAGGTACTTTATTTGTCGAGCGTTTCGTTCCAGAAGCTCGGACTACCGAAGCTGGGAACCACGTCTTTGGGTCACTATGCGACCAAGGTTTCATCGAAGGTCTACAAGTGGCTCGGTGGCCCGGTGCTCATGGCAGGCGTGTTCGGTTTCTTGATCCGCCGAAATTGGAATCGTCACGAGGCCGAGCGGCTGCTGAATGATAAGAACACCGGAGAGCCCGACCAGCTATGACAGACAAGCGCGGGACAACACTGGTCAACCATTGGCAGAAAGGAGTGCCAGTTAACAGGGGACCCGTGCTGACAAGCGGCTTCCTCGTCTTCGCCGTGATCGCCGCGGTTGGGCTCCTCATAGCCGCGTTGCGCGTGGTCTCGCCTCTCGGTCCATTTTCCGCAATGAACGATGCCTATGCCTGGGGAATATGGAAGACTTTCAATGTAATGACGCTCACGGCACTGGGCTCGGGTCCGCTCGCACTGGGGATTGCGGCGTGGGTCTTCAATCGAAAGAAGCTGCACGTCGTCATGCGTACCGCATTGGTATCTGGTTTTCTGTTCTATATGACCAGTCTCTTTGCACTGGGCTTCGACGTGGGCCGTCCCTGGAACTTCTATAGCGCCGCGATGCCCTGGCGGTGGAATATCGAATCGCCCATGCTCCAGCTCTGCATTTGCGAGCCGCTCTATATTGCGTTATTTCTGGCCTTCGAGCTTGTGCCGTTGTTCCTGGAGCGACTGTATTACACAGGTAATGAGAAGTCTCGTGCGTTCTTGCGTCATTTCTCACCGGTCATCCGCAAGTTCTATCCATTTGTCATCGTGGGAGCCTACGTGATTCCTCTGATTCAACAGTCTTCGCTGGGCGCATTGCTGCTGCTCGCCGGCAACAAGATCAACCCTCTCTGGCAGTCACCCGTCATGCCATTGCTCTACCTGATTGCCGCCGGTCTGTGCGGGGTCAGCTTCACGATTTTTCTGTTGCTCATCGTCTGCCTGCGCTACAGTCGCCCACTCGATGCCGGCATCCTGAATGAGTTGGCGATCATCCTCGCAGGGCTATGTTTTGTATTTCTTGCCATTCAGTTTGCTGATTTATTGTGGCGCCGGCAGTTGCCCACTGTTTTTGCCTTCGATAGTATGAGCCTCATTTTCCTGACGGAGACGCTCCTCATCCTGCTACCCGCCATGGCGCTGCTTGGCAAGCGTGCGCGACAGACGCCGCGGACGCTCCTCAACATGTCTGCGCTCGCTTGTCTTGGTGGCATGTCATACCGTTTCATTCCGACGTCGATCGCTTACAGACCGCAGAACAGTACACCGTACTTCCCGTCCGTACCGGAGTTGATGATGGCGCTCGGTTACCTCTCGCTGGGAATGGTCCTCTTCCTGCTCGCGGTCAATTACTTCGCCGTTCTGCCCGGAGAGGCCAGCACCTGGGACCACACCTTCCGGCCCATGGGATGGAAGCATAAGGCGCTGGATTCGAACAAATCGCCACGGTTGGTTCTGGAAAGAGGAGCTTGATGGCGCGTATCTCGATTGATCCGGTCACCCGCATCGAGGGCCATCTGCGCATTGATGTCGAGGTCGACGGCGGCACGGTGAATAAAGCCTGGGCTAGCTGTACGATGTGGCGCGGCCTGGAGACGGTGCTCAAGGGCCGCGACGCGCGGGAAGGGTGGGTTTTCGCGCAGCGCTTCTGCGGCGTGTGTACGACTGTCCATGCCATAGCTTCGGTGCGCGCGGTGGAGGATGCCCTCTCTCTTGAGATTCCTGCCAACGCGCAGTACATACGCAACCTGATTCTCATCGGGCATGCGCTGCACGATCACATCGTCCACTTCTATCATCTGTCGGCCCTCGACTGGGTCGACATCATGGAGATCCCCAAAGCCGATCCTGCGAAAGCGGCATCGACCGCAGAAGGCTGCAGCAGTTGGACAGGGAACTCGCGGGTCGAATTGCAAGCCGTGCAAGACAAAGTGAAGGGGATCGTTGCCAGTGGACAGCTTGGAATCTTTTCTCACGGCTATTGGGGGCATCCTGCGATGCGGCTTAGCCCCGAGCTGAACCTGATTCTCTTTTCCCACTACTTGCAGGCGCTCGACTTCCAACGGAAGTCCTGCCAGGTGGTCGCAATTCTCGGAGGTAAGACGCCTCATATCCAGAATCTTGCTGTCGGCGGTGTGATGAATGCGATCAACCTCGATAGTCTGGCAACATTCAACATGGACCGCCTAGGCACGCTGAAGGCGATCCTCGAAGACCTTATTCCATTTGTCCAGCAGGTCTTTCTGGCCGACGCCTGCCTTTTGGCGGCCGAATACCCGGAGTGGCTCCACTATGGCCGAGGGGTTACCAACTACGTTGCCGTTCCCGATCTTCCTCTCGATGCCAAGGCGACGAAGTTCGACCTGCCCGGGGGCGTTATCATGGATGGACAACTCTCTTCCGTGCGCCCCATCGTCAACTGGAAGGACGAGGCATTCCGCAAGGCGGTCACGGAGGATTCGACACGTGCCTGGTATCAACACGGCGGACCTCTTCAGCCCTACAAAGGCATGACCGACCCGGACTACACCGGCTTTAAGGAAGATGCCAAGTACACCTGGGTAAAGGCACCGCGTTATGACGGCCACCCGATGCAGGTGGGTCCACTGGCCAACGTTCTCGTCGGCTACGCAAGCGGACATCCGCTGACCCGTAAGTGGACGGATACAGCCTTCACACGCATCGCCGCGGTGAACGGCCTGAAGGTGACACCAAACGACATGCAGTCTACGATGGGCCGATATTTGGCGCGTTCCATTCGCTCCGCGATGCTGGCGGATCTTGCGCTGGCGCACCTGCAGTTACTGACGACCAACATCCTCGATGGTGACCACACAACCTACAATCTTCCGCAGTTTCCCAAGGGCGAAATGATGGGGATGGGCATGCACGAGGCCCCGCGCGGCGCTCTCTCCCATTGGGTGGTGATCGATAGCGGCGCATTCACAAACTACCAAGCGGTCGTTCCTTCAACGTGGAATGCCAGCCCACGCGACGAAAAGGGAGTTCCCGGGCCTTACGAGACTTCCCTGATCGGTAATCCGGTTGTCGAAGCCGAGAAACCGCTTGAAGTTCTGCGCACAGTGCACTCCTTCGATCCGTGCATGGCGTGCTCCTGCCACACACTCGACTCCAGCGGCGCCGAGATTGCGCAAGTGAAGGTTCTTTGATGATCGCGCCGCCTTTACGCGTTGCGGTCATCGGCATCGGCAACGTCTTGCTGGGCGACGACGGCTTCGGACCGCTCGTCGTCGAGACGTTTCGTTGCCGGTTTGCCTGCGAACCCTCCATCGAGATACACGACCTGGGCACACCTGGTCTCGACCTTGCCCCTTATCTCTATGGCAAGGATCTGGTGGTCCTGGTCGATGCTGTGCAGGCAGAGGGTACGCCGGGAACGCTCTCTTACTACTGCGAAGGCGACTTCGTCTCCCGCAGTGCACGTCTCAGGGTTTCAGGCCACGATCCCGGCCTCTGGGAGGCACTGGCGCATCTGCGACTGGCGGGTCAATCCCCGTCGGAGTTGATCATCCTCGGTGTCATTCCCGAATCGTGCAGCTTTGGAGCGGGCGTAGGTGCGGTGCTGCTCGACCGCTCCTCCATCGCAGCCGACAACATTGCCAACCTACTAGTGCAGCGCGGTGTCCTTTGCCACCGGCGCCAGATCGCCATCCAGCAGAATCTCTGGTGGCTGCCACCCTCTGGGGCAGCATCCGTAACCGCGTCGTGAGGACCTTGCGTATGCATGAACTATCTATCGCTGCGAGCATTCTTGACATCGCCGAAGCGCGCGCTCGCGAGCATAACGCTGGTTCGATTCAAGTGATCAGGGTTCGGTTAGGCGAATTTACGAATATCGCCCGTGAAGCACTCGAGTTCGCGTTCGAAATTGCTCGCCAGGGAACGCTCGCGCAAAATGCGCGTCTGGAAATTGAAATCGTCGCCATGCTCGTCGAGTGCATCGTCTGCCAGGGGGTAAACCATCCCGAGCGGACGCTTTGTCTGATCTGTGCGCATTGCGGATTTCCCCTGCGAGTCGTTTCCGGTGAAGAACTACAGGTCGACTACATCGAACTCGAAACAGAAGCAGAGAGGTTGGCATGGAAAGAGTACCGGTACAAACAAATGTGCTAAAGGCAAACCAGGAAACTGCGGCAGAGAACCGCGCACGGTTCCAGACGGAAGGATTACTGGTCATCAACCTCATGTCTTCTCCGGGCGCCGGCAAGACGACGCTGCTGGAAACGACCATCAAGGGCCTGAAGGGAGGTTGCCGGCTGGGTGTGATTGAAGGCGATTTGCAGACAGATCTGGACACGCGGCGCATTCGCGCTCTCGGCATCCGCTCACACCAAATCACCACCGGGACGGTCTGCCACCTCGACGCCCGCATGGTCGCGCGTGCGCTCACCGAATTCTCCGTGCACGAGCTGGACTTGCTGGTCATTGAAAACGTCGGAAACCTCATTTGCCCGGCTTCGTTCGATCTTGGTGAGGGCTTGCGCGTCGTCCTCTGCAGCGTGGCGGAAGGCGCGGAGAAGCCGAAGAAGTATCCGGTCATGTTCCACAAGGCGGACGTCGTCCTGGTGAACAAGATCGATCTTGCTAAGGCTTCGGGAGTGGACCTGGCGGAACTGATAAGCAATGTTCGACAAGTAAATCCTACAGCCAGTATTTTTCCCCTCTCCTCGAGAACCGGCGAGGGCTTCTCCACCTGGCTCGACTGGCTGGAACATTCCGTGGCAACACATAGCGCCGCAACATTGGTGAGGAGCTGACGGTGGGGGCGACAAACACCCAACGCCTGCATATGGTGCTGCAGGGGGCAGTGCAGGGCGTCGGCTTTCATCCGACGAATCGATCGCATGGCACGGAAATTCGGTCGCGGGAGGCAATACCTGGGCTTCCGTCAGTGTCGGCTCAATATTCTGAGCCGCCCACGTCGTTCGCAAAATGAGACAGAATGATGGGCCCAGGTAATGCAAAGGGTTCGCCAGAGGTCATTTACCGCTGCTTGTTGTCGCCGGATCGTTGCCCGCACCTACTCCGGCATTGAGCACTGTAGGCAACGCAAGCAGTCTCTGAACCAGACTTGAAAGCCGTTGCAGGTCAGGAGCCGCCGACTCGGCGACTATCTTGCCGTCCGGACCATTATTACCGGTTGCGGCCAAAAAGAGGATGTTCGTAAGACTTTGAAGCGGATTGTTGATCTGATGAGCCAAATCATTCGCCATCGCTGCGGCGGCTGCAGCATTCGCCTGGCGTATGAGCTTTTCTTGCTGGCGCTGATGCCTCACAGCGATCGCGGCGAAATCTGCTAGACCCTGAACGGTCTCATAATCGTGCTTGTCGAATGCTTCTGATTCTCCATGTGCGACAACCCAGATGGTGCCGCGCATGTCTTCAACCTCCCAGGGGATGAGCATTCCGTCGGTTACCAGGTCTGCAGGCACGCCAAGGATGTCGAAAAAGGCTTGTCCGACGCGGAAATGTTGCGGCTCGCCGCGTTCCAGACAGATGCTACACGGAGCGAAATCGTAGGGAAGTCTGGCGTTCTGAAAGGGAACGTACTTGCCACTCGTCGCGACCCAGCGGAAAACAGGAGGATGCTCGCTGGGCTCCTCGACGCTGACGCCCGCGCTGTCCGCCCCACACAGTTCCCTGGCTACGTCTGCCAGTTCCTGAAGGATGCGCTCGGGGCGCTCCGCGAAGACCCGAGCCAAGCGCCTCATCCCTTCTTCACGCTGGAAACTGTCGCGGTCGTGGAAGGGCCGACTCTCAAACGTCGCATTTCCTTGCAGTGCCACAATCTCGACGCCGGGAGCAGCATTTTTGGTCTGCAAGTTAACCCCTCTTGGAACGGAAGCTTCGGATGCCTCTAGGGGGGCCTAAAACAGGCGAACGATATTTGAATTATACCGCTCGTCACTATTTGACCTCGCGAGGTTCCGATCTTGTGGCCAATGGAGAAGCAATCGCAACCGCCTTTTGCAACGCGAGACGCTGGGATTCAGCTCGGTGGGCGTTGCCTTGCGTAAACGTTCATTTGCGCAAGTAATCAATGGGCCCGCCGGACGTGGGACCTCCACTCTTTGCCGCTAAGCAGACCGAATCGCCGGTCCTCCCGCTATCCGCTCAAGAAACGTTCGATCAGGGTAGCCAGCAATGGCGGCTGCTCCTGCATCGGGTAATGGCCACACTCACCGAGTGAGACCAGACGTCCGTTGGGGTAGAAGGGCAGCGTAGACGTATTCAACGCGGCAGCTTGGAACGGCGGGGCGTCCTTTTCGGCCGCGATAATGAGCATCGGCGTTTTGATTCTGCCCACGCCTTCCGAAATGTTTTCACAACCCCACATTTCTACATACTTGGCTGCAGCGCGGGGCTCTACTGTCTCCCGCCAGCACCGCAATTTGTACTTCGTCCAGGTGGCTGATAGTCGATCGCCCCACATGGGGCCGACGGCGGCGAGTCTCGCCTGGTCATCACCGAGGGCAATGGCTTGCAACACTTCAACCGTTGCTTGATCCAGACCCATGCCTACGGCCGGAACCGGCGTAATGGCGACGACGCGCGAGACACGGCCCTCAACAAGTTGCGGAATCCGTTGTACGACGAGTCCGCTCATCGAGTGGCCGGTGAGGGAGAAAGTTTTCCAACCTAAGCGATCGGCGAGAGCGATCACATCGCTTGCAGCCTCCCTAAGCGTGTACTCACCGGAAAGATTACGTGAGTCCCCATAGCCGCGAAGATCGGCGAAGACATAGGTGAATTGGTCCGGGGTGAGATAGGGTGTCATCGCGTCCCAGTTGCTGTGGTCACAAAACCAGTCGTGCAGTACGATGACGCGCACTGAACCATCGCCGTATTGCCTAAATCCGAGATCCACAGGCATTCAACAATCATAAAACACGCGGGAAGTCGGCAAGGGTGGAGTGATCGTTTTCGCGATTGTCAGTGGTAATCCAGCTCTGGTGCTTCTAGTGGATTACGTAGCCAGTCCCCTTCCGTTCGAGCAAAAGACCATCAACCGGCCTATGATCAGGTGCAAAGTCCGATTTGGTAAGCGGGACACGAACGATGAGACCAGCTGAAACCGGTGGAGCACTCAAGCCGCCAACGGTCACCGGGGAGGTTGGCGATCCTCATTCCCTGGAGACTTCGGCGCCTTCGCAGGGAACTCTGATCCCCAAGCAGGCGAAAGACAATAAAATTTGTGTCTCGCCGGCTGTCCTCTCTGCCGCTTCGAAAGATGAAGAGGATCTGTTTCAATCTTTGCGGACCTCACCTGAGGGTCTCACGCAATCCGAGGCGGAGCAGCGAGCGCGAACGGACGGCCCCAACGAAGTATCCCCTGAGCACCGCCAGGGCTGGGTGTTGCGACTGCTGAAAATCATACGCAACCCACTGGTAATTCTGTTGTCGGCTCTTTCCACCATTTCCTTTGCCACCGGCGACGCTCGTGCCGGAACTGTCATGGCGGGAATGGTACTGCTCAGCGTTGCACTTCGCTTCTGGCAGGAAGCCCGGGCAGACGCCGCTGCCGCCAAGCTAAAGGCCATGATTCATGTGACGGCCACGGTCCTTCGAGACGGTACCGCGAAGGAGATGCCGCTCCGCGACTTGGTGGATGGAGACATCATCAAGCTCTCCGCCGGCGATATGATCCCGGGTGATGTCCGAGTCATCTCTTCGAAAGACTTGTTCGTCAGCCAAGGCACCTTGACCGGGGAGTCGCTTCCCGTGGAGAAGTTCCACGACCCCGAATCGAACGCCGTGACCTCCCCGACCGAGCTGAAGAACATCTGCTTCATGGGTACAAGTGTGCAAAGCGGCACGGCCACCGCAGTCGTGGTGGTGACGGGACGTCGCACTTATCTCGGCAGCATGGCAGACTCCATTACCGCCGAGGCGCCACCAACCAGCTTCGATCGCGGCCTCACCCGCTTCACCTGGCTCATGATCCGGTTCATGGCTGTCATGGTCCCGCTGGTGTTCTTCATCAACGGATTCTCCAAGCACGAGTGGAAAAGTGCCTTTTTCTTCGCCATGGCCGTGGCCGTGGGCCTAACCCCGGAAATGCTGCCCATGATTGTCTCCGTTTGTCTTTCCAAGGGTGCGATCGCCTTGAGCCGAAAGAGAGTGATCGTCAAGCGTCTCAACGCTATTCAGAATTTCGGCGGCATGGACGTGTTGTGTACCGATAAGACGGGCACACTCACGGAGGACCGAGTCGTCCTTCAGCGCCACTGTAATGTTGCCGGTCAGGAAACCGACGACGTCCTCTTCGATGGCTACCTCATCAGCCACTTCCAGACTGGACTCAAAAACCTGCTGGACCGGGCTATCCTTGATAGCACCGAATTTCGTCAACAGACGCTGGTCGAGAAGTGCAAGAAGCTGGACGAGGTTCCTTTCGACTTCACCCGACGCATGATGTCTGTACTGGTTGAAAATCCTGAGGGCAAAGCAATCCTCCTTAGCAAAGGAGCTCCGGAAGAAGTCTTTCACCAGTGCTCTCATTTTGAACTGAACGGCAAGCTCTCGCCGATGGATCCGGAGTTGATGTGCGGGCTAAGAGAAGAGTACGAGAGCCTCAGCAACGAAGGTTTCCGGGTTCTGGCCGTGGCGACGAAAGAGCTGGTTGGGACGGGGTCCTGCTCAAAGGATGACGAACGCGATCTCGTGCTGAGGGGGTATGTCGCCTTTCTTGACCCACCTAAGAAAAGCGCGGCTCATGCCATCGGAGCGCTTCACAATCATGGCGTAACCGTAAAAATCCTCACCGGGGACAACCAGTTAATCAGCCGCAAGGTGTGTAGGGATGTCGGGCTCCCGGCCGATCCAATGCTGTTGGGGGATGACGTGGAAAAGATGTCCGACGAAGAACTCGGCCAAGCGGCAGAAAAGACAACTCTCTTTGCCCGCCTTTCTCCTGCCCACAAGCAGCGCATCGTCCGGGTCCTTAGGGGAAATGGACACGTCGTCGGATTTATGGGAGACGGAATCAACGATGCACCTGCATTGCGAGCCGCAGATATAGGCATTTCGGTAGATACAGCTACTGACATCGCGAAGGAATCGGCGGACCTGATCCTGCTGGAAAAGGACCTTATGGTGCTCGAAGGCGGCGTGATCGAGGGACGGAAAGTCTTTGCCAACATCGTCAAATACATCAGGATGGGAGCGAGTTCCAACTTCGGAAACATGTTCAGCGTGCTGGGGGCTAGCGCCTTTCTCCCCTATATTCCGTTGGCCCCGATTCAGGTATTGACCAACAACCTGCTGTACGACTTTTCGCAAGTGCCCATACCTACCGACGACGTAGACGAGGAGCAGGTGGCGCGTCCACGGCCTTGGAATATCCAGGAAATAAAGCGATTCATCCTTTACATCGGGCCGATCAGCTCGATCTTCGACTACACGACATTCTTCGTCATGCTCTATCTGTTTAAGTGCTGGGACCCATCGCGGGCCCCGGTTTTCCAGACGGGCTGGTTCGTCGAGTCGCTGATGACACAAACACTGATCATCCATGTCATTCGCACGAATAAGGTTCCCTTTCTGCAGAGCCGGGCGAGTTTGCCGCTGACGATCACAACCCTATCGATTATGGCCTTGGGAGCATGGTTGCCCTATTCGCCGATCGCTTCTTCCCTGGGCCTGGTACATCTGCCTTCAATGTACTGGCCAATTTTGATGGTCACCTTGCTGAGCTACATGGGTCTCACGCAAACGATCAAGTTCTGGTTGCTCAGAAGAAGTTTGATCTGACACGGAGGTCTAGTCCCTCGATCGAAAGGTTCGAGCAGATCGATGAGGCAACCAAGGAATCGGAGTCGCAGTTGCGGTAGATTGTTCGTGCGATCCATGGGTCTGATTCGGTAGCATGGTCTGGATTGCAAAGAGAGGACGATGGTCGCGCCCAAGAGAAAGATCTCCGCGGTGATTACGCTGTTCTTAGTGACTCCGCTGGTGGCGGAGTATCTGCTGGGAGACCTGCCGCTAAAGCTGCTGGCGGCACTGATCGTCTTGGCACCAGCATACGGCGGCGGGGCGGTACTGATTCGCGAGACAGCGCGGCGAACGGGTCGCGGCTGGCCCACGATGTTGATGCTGGGCGCGGCCTACACGTTGATCGGCGAAGGCTTGGCGACGCAGTCGCTGTTCAATCATGACTATCTGAAGATGCACATGCACCTGCTTGACCATGCCTATATTCCGGCGTTGGGCATCGGAGGGTGGTGGACGTTGTTCATGTTCAACCTTCACACGTTCTGGAGCATGGGCGTTTCGATTGCGCTGGTGGAGGCGCTCTTTCCTGCTGAGGCTGAAGCGCCTTGGCTGGGGCGAGTTGGTGATTCGGTCGTCGCTGTGGTGTTCGTGCTTGGTACAGCCGCGAACTTCGGCATCGGGTTCAAGCAGAACCAGTTCGTGGCATCCCATCCACAGCTTCTTAGCGCGGCAGCGCTGAGCGTGTTGCTGATGGTGTCTGCCTTTCTGATTCCGGCGCGGAAATCGCGCATGGCCGGCGGTATGGTGCCGAGCCCCTGGATTACCGGAGCCGTGGCGTTCGTGCTGGGCATGGGCGTTTTGATTACACCGCCGAAGTGGGGCTGGGCAGCGGTGGGTGCGTTGCTGGCGGTCGACGCGGTCTTCCTCGTTCTGGTCACGTTCTTTTCGCGACGAACCGGATGGGGCGCGTCGCATGTCCTAAGCCTGGCAGCCGGCGGCGCGCTGGGTTACGGCATTCACGCATTTACTCAGAAGCCGCTGGTCGGCGGACTGCTGTGGATGCGCATCAGCAACACGGTTTTTCTCGCCGCCGCGGTTTGGCTGATATGGTTGGGCGCGAGGCGCGTCACCCGCTAGCGTAACGCTAGCGTAACGCGAGATGCTGCTTCCGACTGAGATCGAGCAGCCCTTCCGGCACGACCTCGTTGTTGCGGTTGATCCAGCGATAGCCGGTTGGTCGGGTATGAGGGGTAAACGCAAAGCGTAACATCGCTCATGACATAAGATCATCGAGTTTGCGCCGCGAGGGAGAACCGGTTGCGTCATCCGCGTACCAGGGAACTGCTCGATTACCTTGATTCGCAGCGCGAAGCGCTGCGCATCGCCTTTGAGAAAGTGCCGCCAGCATTGCGGGAACGGGTGCCTGCTCCCGGGTGTTGGTCCGCCGCCGGAGTCATAGAACATCTGGCAATGGTAGAGGACGGCGTAAACAGCAGGCTGAAGCAGCGGATTCAAGAGGCGTGCCGGGAGGGTCTGGGTCCGGAGCTAGCGACTGATCCCGTTCTTCCCTCGCTTACGCTCGACCATCTATTCGATCGATCTACGCGTTTCGCCGCCAGAGAAGCGGTATGTCCCACAGGATTGCCGTCGGGCGCGGCATGGTCGGCGCTGAAACGCGCCGGTGACGCAGTGCGGGAAACTCTCATGGCTGGCGACGGTCTTGCGCTTGGGACCCTCACCATCCCTCATCCGAGATTCGGTGCCCAGTCCGCTTATTACTTCTTCGCATTCGTAGGGGCCCACGAGCGGCGTCACGCGGCTCAGCTCGACGAAATAGCCGACAAGCTCTCGAGAAACGGCTAGTAGTGGTGTAACTATCTGAGCATCGCGCAGTCGGAGCGCCATTTCTTTGCTGCTGAGGCCAAGCAGCGTTCCGATACGCACCGCCTTTTCAAGTTGCTCCTCATAGAGCGCCGATCAAATGGACCGCCATTGAGCTTTCGATAAGAAAAGAATTGACTTTGTTTCACATGTAAGATATTTATTACATGTGAAACAAAGAGGCTCCCCTCTGAAAGGAGATCAGCTGCTGGCGATGCTGGCGGCGCTTGCCAATCCCCACCGGCTACGAATCATTGCGGCTCTTGCCTCTGGCGGACGCAACTACGTGAGTCAGCTTGCGCGGGAACTTGGCATCAGCCGGCCATTGCTGCATCTGCACCTGCAGAGGCTTGAAGACGCGGGCCTGGTCAGCAGCCAACTTGAGCTGTCGCAGGATGGCAAGGCACTCAACTACTTCGAAGTCCGCAATTTCGACTTCGAACTCACCCCAGCCGCCATCGCCGAGGCGGCCAAATCCCTCACGGCCAAATTCGAACCTTAGAGGTCACCATGCCCCAACACTTCGAAAGCATCTTCCTTGCGGCGTTTTTCTTTCCTTCTGCCGCGGCTGTTCTCGTCTTCTTCATGAAATATGTGTCTGCCGTGCTGCAGGCCAGAGTGCGCCTCGGGCAGGATGAAGCGTATCGCGAACTCGCGGCCAGGGCCGCGGGCACACAGGCCGAGATGGCCGCGGCGCTCTCATCCTTTGGCAGGATGCTGGCGGAAATCCAATCCCGGATTGCCGTGGTCGAAAAGATTCTTAAGGACGTTGAGTAGATAGATCGCTTTCCCGTTGCAAGAAGCGAGAAACAAAAAGAAAAGGAGCGCCAATGAACGAGGTGTCATTGTTTCGACTGTATGTCTTGCGCGCCATGTATTTGTTTATCGTGGCCGGGCTCGGCGTGTATCTCTGGCCGGGCGTACTCAATCCTCAAAAACATTGGGAACTGATGGAGGGGATGGCCTCCTGCATGCTCGCCGCCTTTTCCTTGCTCTGCCTACTTGGGCTGCGCTTTCCATTGCAGATGCTGCCCGTCCTGCTGTGGGAAGTGACCTGGAAGACGCTTTGGCTCTTGCTGGTTCCGTTTCCGCAATGGAGGGCGGGCCATATCGACCAGGCGCTCAAGCCCTCGATCTTTGCCGTATCCATGGTCGTGCTCGTCTATCTAGCCATTCCCTGGCGCTATGTGCTTGCGCACTACGTGAAAGCGCGCGGCGATCGTTGGCGATGAGGAGATGGAGAACGGCAGGGCGGCAACAAGGCGGCCGGCCGAGTGAGCCCTCAAATCTGTCACCAACTCCGCTGTGAGCGTTCCAACAGACACATCCATGCCCAACGCGCTAATCTCCAGCATTCCCCAAACCGTGAGCCCTATTGCATTCCCATATAAGAAGTGTTATGCCTATGGGTAACCAAGAGGTCGCAAAGATGGGCGAGAAGGCAGATGTTTGGCAGGGAACGCTGGCGCTGATGGTTCTCAAGACAATCGAAGCCATCGGGCCGCTCCATGGTTATGGCATCGCGCGGCGGATCGAGCAGACCAGCGGCAAGCTATTGTCACTCAACTATGGGACTCTCTACCCAGCTCTGCTGAAGCTGGAGCAGGAGGGAGCCATCGTGTCCGAATGGGGGGTGTCGGACAACAATCGGAAGGCGAAGTTCTATCGCCTCACGCGTTCCGGTAGAAAGCAACTCGAACGAGAAACCAGGGACTGGGAGCAAACCACTGCGATTCTGGCTCGCTTCCTTTCTCCTGCACAGGAGACATGATGCGCCAGGCACGGATAATAGACGGCCGTGGGATAGCCGAGCGTTTGTTACCTTCCTGGCGTGAGCGTTTCCCACGGGCGGAAGGTATGTTCATTAAGTTCCATATTCACCCGCCTGCCGCGAAACTTGACTCCTTCCATGCTGAGACGAAGGCGCTGCTCCGCGGCAGCCTCTCCGCGTAGTTTGATCTCGCCGCCTGCGCCCACGATGCGCTGCCACGGTACTGAGGCCTCCTTTTGCAGCAGCCTCGCCACGGCTCGGTGATACAAGGGGTAGCCTGCAGCAGCGGCAACCTTGCCGTAGGTCGAAACTTTTCCCCTGGGGATGGAACGAATGATGCGGCGAAAGGCAGCATCGCGTTGTTCATTCTTGCGCAGTGCGTCCTTCAGAATTCTTCGCTTGAGGTTCTGAGGAACATCCTGGCGGCGCATGCGCAAAACTATATCAAAAGCGCCGGTCTATTTCGTGTCCCCCGCGCGGGACAAAATGTAGGCCTCGATGGCTCGCACTTGATCAGGCTTTAACGCGTCTTGGAACGATGGCATCCCTAATTGCTGGCGAGCCCCTCCCAGCACGATGGACTCGAATTGATGATGGGTGGCGGCACTGGCGTAGCGAAGATCAGGAACGCCGGAGCTCGAGACGACTCCGAATCCGTGGCAGTAGAAGCAGTGCCGCATGTATAAGACAGCACCTTCGGAGATCATAGACGGAGTGGCGTTCATGTGGATCGCGGGAGAAGGTGGCCCCTGATGCCCGAACGGGAGAACTTCGAGTTTCGTGTGAGCACCGAGAGAAAAAGTAAGCACGCGGCCGAAGCCGGGTTTGACCACGCCGCTGCCGGGGATGTTGTTAAGGCCTGCGGAGCCGCCCCACCCAACCATGAGAGTTACGTATTGCACCCCGTTGAGTAGATAGGTGACCGGCGGAGCCATGATGCCGGTGCCGGCGTCAAACTGCCAAAGCTTTTTGCCGTCGCTGGCGCGATAAGCGCAGAACATTCCATCGGAGCGGCCCTGAAAGATCAGGTTGCCCGCAGTCGCCAGGACTCCGCCGCTTTCTACCTGGGGCAGAGAGACGCGCCAGACCTGGTGCTGCTGGGCAGGGTCCCAGGCGATTAATAGCCCAGTCATCGCAGGAGCAGCCATCAACTTAGCCAGCAGTGGCCCGTGGTAGGCTGCATCCTCACCGCGGTTCCAATTGCTGGTATTTGAGATCCAACCCTTGTCTGGAACATGCAGCGCGTAGGAGCCCTGTCTTGCTGGTATGTAAACCAGACCTGTGGCGGGATTGAATGCCATGGGATACCAGTTATGCGCGCCACCGGGTGCGGGGGAGACAAGTACCGGACTAAGCCCGTCATACGCGGCTGCGGACTCGATCGGCCGTCCGCTCTGGGGATCGATTCCGGTGGCCCAGCTAACTCCGTCGACAAAGGGTTTCGCAGAAAGGAACTGGCCGGTTTGGCGATCGAGCACGTAGAAAAATCCGTTCTTCGACGCCTGCATGATGACCCTGCGCGGGGTGCCGCCAATGTTCAGGTCGGCGAGCATTAAGGGCTGGGTGGCGTCGTAGTCCCAGTTTTCTTGCGGGGTTACCTGGTAGTGCCAAACCAACTGCCCGTCGCTGGCGCGCAACGCCAGGATGGAGGCGACATAGAGATTGTCGCCTCCCCCGGGGCTGCGCAGATCGCGGTACCATGTGCTTCCGTTGCCGGTGCCGGCGTAGACGAGGTCGAGTTTGGGATCATAGACGATGGAGTCCCACACCGTGCCTCCTCCACCCGCGACCCAATACGGCCCGTGCCAGGTTTTCGCGGCATCTTCCAGCGCCTTAGACTCGAAGCCTTTTGCGGGATCGCCGGGTACGGTGTAGGTGCGCCACACCAGTTTTCCTGTCTCCGCGTCGTAGGCGGAGAGATAGCCGCGCACGCCAAACTCTCCGCCGGCATTGCCGATGAGAACCATTCCCTTGACCATGCGGGGAGCGCCTGTAATGGCGTAGGGTTTGGATTGATCGATGGTGACTATATCCCACACCGGACTTCCGGATTTGGCGTCGAGAGCGATGAGCCGGCCGTCAAGGGTGCCGAGGTATACCTTGCCATCGTAGAGCGCGACTCCGCGATTGACAGTGTCACAGCAGATGGTGCGGACATTGGCGCGAGACACTTTGGGATCGAAGGTCCACAGGATTTCGCCGGTCCTTGCATTGAGCGCATACGCGACGCTCCACTGACCTGTGGTGTAGATTACACCGTTGGAGACCAGGGGCGTGGCTTCCAGGCCACGGGTGGTGCCAAGCTCTCTGCTCCAGAGGAGGCCGAGCTGTCCGATGTTCTCTTCGGTGATGAAGGTCAGTGGGCTGAAGCGCTGCTCGTCGTTGGTTCTTCCGTAGGTGGTCCAGTCGCCGCCGTCAGTAACGGCGGCGGGAGTCGATTTGCTGCAGCCCTCGAGGGAGGTGAGCAGAGAGCCAACGACCATTAACAAGATGCGGAGGCGCATAAAGTTTTGAGCTTTGGACGTGGGCGATTAGATGCTCATATAGATTTGGTGTCAAGCAAAGGAATATTGTTCGTCATGGATGGCTGACGCTTTCAGCGTTACGGTGAGCACTGTGATGTCGTCGTCCTGACCGAAACTCTGCGCTGTTTGGGCGATCACCTCCGCCGGTTGCATAGCCAGGGCCGCGGCCCGCTCGAAGCCGAACAGTTCGCCTGACCGGGCACGGGCCTCGACCACACCATCGGTGTACAGAGTAAGCTGGGCGCCTGCAGGTAATGGAATACTCACTTCCGGATAATCGGTCTCGGCGGTGATCCCCAGAGGAAGGCCATTTTCGACTGCGATCTCCTGACCCCCGAGGTAGGGAGCCAGATGGCCTGCATTCGCCACCGTCACTGCTCCTTGTGGTTCAACGCGCAGAACCACACAAGTAGTGAAACCACCCTGGCTGCGCGATAACATGCGCCGATTCATAGAACCGAGAATCTCGGAGGGTCTGTGGGTGTAATGCGCCAGCGTGCGCAAGGTGCCGACAAGAAGTGAAACCGTCATTGCAGCCGGCATGCCCTTCCCACTCACATCGCCCACGGCGATCAAAGCGCCGCCAGATTGGAGCGGGATCACCTGGAAGAAGTCCCCACCAACCTGACCGGCAGGCCTATACACGCATTGGATTCGAAACCCCGGCACGGGTGGGATCTCATTGGGGATGAGGACCTGTTGCACCGCGCGCGCCGACTCCATCTCACCGGCGAGACGTTCTTCGTCACGGCGGGATCGAGCGAAACGCAAGGGCAGGACCGCGACCACCGCGACCAGCATCAGCATGTCAGCCAGGTCATTGACCGAAATTGGAAAGGGTCGGCGGGAGACTTGAAAAAACCAGTGGAGATGGCTATGAATCGAGGTATGGCCTGATTCGTCCAAGGCATTCAGCAGAATGCGGGCCAGCCAGCACAGGTAGCAGAAACCAACAGGTATCAGCATCAGCTGTGCGTCTGGAACGCCTCGGGTTGCTTTCTGGTACAGCAGAGCAAGAATGCAGCAGAAGTAGGGAATCAGGGCAAGCGCCCAGATAACGTCAAATTGGACCAGGGTGATCCACTCCATCATGAATGCCATCTCGGCCAGAATGGTCACAACTGGGGCCGCCAGGGCCCCCCAGAAGAGCCAGTTTTTGCGCCCGTTCAGAAGGGTGAAGATGAACAGCACAAACAAAAACCAGCTGGCCGCCGATAAGGCTACATCCAGCCACCAGACGATCCACTCAGGCGTAGGATGAAAGCGGTAATAGTCGATGACCAGATGGTCGAGGCCGGTCATCAGCTCATAAACACCAAACCAGAGATACTCACGATCCCGTGGCCGCATCCAGAATAGAAACAGCCCCGCGAAAGCGGCCAATAGGTTCATCAGCATCAGGGCATTGCCTGAACTGCTGGACCAGAACCTGCCCCATACGTCATAAGTCCGTTGAATTCTGAGCGCATCGATTTCGCCCACACGTGTATTGGAGCTGGGGCCGCCGCTCACCCCCTTAGGGAACGCCGGCCAGTGCCATACGCGGATGGCGAAGGTAACGGCATGGCCCGGCGAGGGAAGGTCGGCGGGAAGTGCAAAAATCTGATCGAAGCCAGCCATGTATTGGCCGTGTGGCGGCATCCCGCCGAACTGACCGACCAACCTGTTGTCCGCGAAGATCTGATAGCTGGTAAGTAGGTTCGGCACGCTAATGGCCCAGCGCCTGTGTTCATCGGGCAGGAGAACCTTGAAACGGTACCAGGCAAAGCCGGTGTAACCCTCATATCCTTGTTCTCCCCAGCCAGTGTTCGAACGAAGCAGAGGCCAGGAAGAATCGTCGAAATCTGGCTTGGCCCATCCGAGTTTGCCGTCCGAGTCATCCCCAGGATGGAAACGCCACACTCCGTCGAGCGAGATGATGGGTTCCCGGTCGCGATCGAAGTTGAAAGTCGCCGGAACTTCTATGGTTGTCTGCGCACCGGCGCAGGCGGAAAAGCAACACTCAAGCAAGAGGATCGAAACGCAAAGGCAGCGAAGATATCGAAGACATGGATGGGCAGACAAAATCGGCCTCTGGCAGCTTTGCATAAAAACCCTTACCTGACAAGGTTTCGAGAGTCTTGGTTAAGGGCATTCCGGGCCGCAATGAACCATACCGGCGATAATGCAGCAGTTAAAGCCGCCAGGGGATTCATCGGCGAAGCGAATGGAGTGAAGCTGCAGAGGGATATTTTTCTCTTGCAGGAAATTATTTATCATTTCGCGCAGTTCTGGATGCACATCGTTGAGCGCGACACGATGAGCGGTAAGTGAGCTGGCATCTTTTTTTGCGAGCGGGGATTTTTTCACAGGTGCCTGCTTCTTTGCTGAACGAGGGGGGGCTTTCTTTGCGGTCATTTGCTTGCTCCTGAGGGATTCGATTTGACGATGCACTTAGCGGTTCCGATTGGTAGGTCCTGCTTGTCCCGAAAGGTCAGATCTACCTCGGCGGGATAGGCTGTGGCCCAATTGGGAATGAGGACGGCAATCGATTTTCCATCTTTAGCTGGATTCATCGCGAGTCTGGTCTCTCCGGCAGTGACCGCGCCGACTGCGGCCAGTGATTTTCCGGTGAAGGAGCGCCAGACCAGATCGTGCTGATGGACGGTCTGGCTTTGGTTTGCATCCAGCGCGGGTTTGCTGGAGTTAGAGTCAGACTGATCGCTGGAGCTGGAGTCAGTAGTCCCGCTGGAAAGGGTCAGGGGGTAGGTGCCGGCCCAATACAGACCGTCCTTTCGCGTGATTGCGCTCTGCAGTAGGAACGTCTTCGGACCACAGGACTTCGGCTTCCCGTTTCCATTTTTTTTCGCAGCAGCCGCCTGCCCTTTGGGCGACCCAGCGATGTTTTTGTTGGCGGCCGACGGAATAGGAACTGCGTCCGTTGCCGGCGTATCGGAACAGGGATATGTCTTGCCGACCAGGACACGGGCAAGGTTATCGTTCGGCGTCATAAGACAAAAAGTGTTGGTCTTTTTCAAAACGGTTTCCGGGCACGGATAAGTGAGCGGGATCGGTGGGTCCGTGCCGATGACCAGTCGCCAGTTGTCGACCGTGACCTTGTTGACCGTGATCCCCGATTGTTCGCGAACAAAGGCTCCGTCTAACCTGCGAAGCAGATAATCCTTATCCGGCGTGAGCGTCTGCAGCTTGTACACGGTGGTAGGGTCGTAAAGGATCTGTTTGGCAGAAAGCCCCTTGCGAAATGGGAATTTGAGAGTCACGGATCCACCGAGTTTCGGCATCGCGGACTCGGGAACCCGCGCGACCAGAGAAAGGCAATCATCGGAACTGGAAAAAGAGTATGGGCCGGGGATGGGAGCGCCATTGAGAAAGAGGATAGGCTGGCCTAACCTCGCGTCGGCTAAATCGCTCATCTCCAGGCATTGCTTGCCATGATTAGACATCGGTAGAACAGTGAGAGAAATATATCCTCCCAGGGCAGCCCCAAAGGTAGCGGCCGGTAATGTGAGATCGGTCCTGTCTGGAATTTCTAACTCCAGTGGCTTTGCCGGCCCATATCGTCCCAGTATCGCGACGTCTCCGTAGAGAGCGGAGAGATCAGTGACAATGTCCATCCCCTGATCGGAGACCAGACGCAAACCTTCTTTGGGTCCGCTTAGAAGTTTGTCGCCGATAGCGACCTGAGTATCGTAAAAAAGGTTCTGGCCTTCGACCGCGATCGACGCCTGTTTGGTTCCTACGGGATGCCAACTGATCGATTGAAAGCTGGGGCGCAGTTGATAGAGGTAGGTCGAAGTGAGTGGGACGACCAGCTGATAGTTGGAGATCTTGGTAACCCCTGAGGGCGCATAGGTGAGATTGGTTCCAAGCGACAGGAAGTGGCCAACCTTCGACCAGGGTCTGATCTCGCTATCGTTGGCGCTGGTGAGGGTTCGTGGGTCGTATTTGCGCCAATACGTTTTGATCGCTATGGCATAGGTGGGGGGGCTTGATTGAGCCTCACCAGAGCTGTCTTTATCTGAATGTGCCCGGTAAGAGTCGTCTTCGGGCAAGGCGACCACGGCGAAGAGTTGCCGCAATCCAGGGGAAACGGATTTGCGGCCAAGGACGGGTCGGAAGGCCCACCCGAAGGTGACTCTGCCTGCTCCCGGGCAGGACTGGCGTTCGAAAGAGATGGTGTCATTGTCGCGAAACATGTAATAGGTCTGGCCGCGACGGCGCTCGTTATATCCAACCGTGATGAGCTTCGTCACCGCGGAGCCGCCAAAAGCGTTCGATTTCGAGCTCAATGCTACCGAGTTGTAGCTGTGCTCCTGGGGCATGGCGGCCACCAGCGATGGGCTCTCCACTGCGGAGGCGCCTGGGGTGCATGACGTCGATTCGTCACACGTTCCTGTCTTTTGGCACGGATCGTCAGTCTTGGTAAGTGTTATCTCCACTATGGCGGCCGCATTTTCTGCATCGCGTGGCGGGTCGACGGATACGTTGAGACCGACCACGGTCTGCAGCCTGGGGCCAAACTTGGGGTTGAGCAAACGATCAGAGAGAGAGCGATCGAGCAGCATCTGGAGATTGAAGATCTGATAACTGAGCTCAACTTGCTCGCTAAGCAGGTCGGAGGAGTTCATGCCGTATTTAAGACTGGTGAGAGCGCTTGGAGTAGCAAGCAAATCAGGAAGACTGGGAGGGGCGCCGCCGTCCTTGGGGCTGGAGCTCTGCTGGGGTCCTTGGATGCTCAAGGAGCGGGATGTTTCCTGCGCGCTCGAGCCTTGAACCGTCCCGATGGCCTGCGCCAGAGACTTTTGATCAATGACGTTGATGCCGGCGAGCTGCCCATTCAAGCGTTCGAGCATGAGATTGAGCGTACGATTATCGAAGGCTTTGGGAGCTCCGACGGTGATTCCACGGGCGCTTTGTGCCCCTGCTCTTGGCAGACATACGGTCAAGATTGCCAACCAAGGCAAGAGCAGAGATCGAAGGCGAGGCATAGAAGCTCCGGAAATCACGACCTGGACAGCGGGTTTTTTGCAATGTCGGAAACCTAGCACAGAAAGCTGCAGAACGGTGCAGAGAAATCGATTGCTCGATTACCGATAATTGTGTGCCAAACTAGCAAACGAGATGAAACGTCAGGTCCCCCCATGGCACTTGCTTGGCAAACCATAGATTTGGTCCGTGTTCCCTCTTATCCAGCTGGCTTGTGGACGCTCGCGCAGGAGTTTGTTCCTGGTTCCCGGCTTCTTCGCCTTCGAACCGTGAATCAGGACAAGGATGGCGCTCCGGTTGCGACCATATGGAGTCCGGCCGACGGTGTCTTTTGTGGACCCGATGGAGACCTTACCGCCACGGATCGCAAAGCCATTCTGTGCGGCAGCGCGGCCTGCGGCGCATTGGTGGGAAAGATCGGCGGCAGTACCGGCGACTTACCGGATTCGCCGGGCGGCGCCTCCGGCCCTTACGCCGGCAAGAAAGTCTTCGCCGTGGGCACAGAGTGCATTGTGTCCCTCCCCACCGCGGCGGACGGTGGGCCACTCTTCCTCACCATGAATGACAGCCCGGAATACTTCCCCCGCCACGCAGGCGATCTGTTTGTCTTGCTACAGTATTATCCGCTGTAAACAACCGAGGGTTACGGCCGCCTGGGCCGGAGCCCTCTTGAAGGAGCGATCGTGGGCACCCTGTTATCGGCCATCTCCGGGCAATTTGCCAAGATGCTCATCCTCGGTACTTTGTTTCCCGTGGTCATCCTATCGGCTCTCAACATCCTGCTGATTGCCCCACTGCTCCCCCAAACCGCCTTTCTCCCCGGATTGGTGTCGAGAATTGCGGTGGGCGACGATAAGTGGCAGGCGGTCCTATTCACCCTGGTGGTGTTCGTGTTATCCGGCCTACTCTACGATCTCAACATTCCTATCATTCGCATCTACGAGGGATATCCGTGGCAAAAATCTTTCCTGGGGCGCGGCCTGGGTTATCTGCAAAAGCGTCGGCTGCAAAGAGCACGGAAGCTGAGCTGCCAAGCCAAAAAGTTACGAGATGAGTTGGCGCAACCCAACCAGGACGCTTCGCTGGTCTCCGATGTGCGCGCGAGCAAGAACGATCTCGACCTCTTCCTGGCGACACAGTTGCCGGATGAGGAGTCCTACCTTCTACCCACCCGGCTAGGCAACGTGATCCGCTGTTTTGAACGGTATGCGTCACTGGCCTATGGCATGGATGCAATCGTCTTTTGGCCTCGCCTGGTTTCCAAAATCGATCCCGGCTTTGCTTCCACCATCGACGAGGCCAAAACCAATTTCGATTTCATGCTGAACCTCTCTTTTCTGAGCGCGCTGACAAGCTTGGCCGCTGTCACCATCGGGCTGGCGATGCCCGTCCCGCTCGAGTGGTCCTATCAGCTGCCGTGGCTCTGGAGAGCTTTCTTCTTTGTCGTGCTGGCCGTCCTCTTCTATCAGTTTGCCATCAATCGGGCACAGGCCTGGGGAGTTCAGGTGCGAGCAGCCTTCGATCTCTATCGGCTCGATCTACTGAAAGCTCTTGGCTACCAACAGAAACCTCTCACCTATCAGGAGGAACGGGCCATCTGGTTCAAGCTTTCCAGCGAGATCCAATACGCGGATGAAAGGATTCTGCCCCTGCCCTACGACGACCCGGTCACCCGCATCATCCCGTATCCCACAGACATTACGATTACGGCGGAACGCCAGTATTCACCGCAGGCGCCGAACCTTAGGATCCCGGTAAGCATCAGCCTCACAAATAGTGACAACACCCGGCCCGTTTCTGCGCTCACCCTCATTGATTCGCTGCCCGATGGCTATGCGTATGTGCCGGACTCCGTAACCGTATCGAGCGGCGGCGTTACGGTGCGCCGGCTTGCACCTCTCGAGCTATTTCTCGGGCCCATCGAGCGGGGCGGCGGCCTCACCATTGGTTATGAAATCAAGCCTGCCGCTGGGCAGGGAAAATAGGCGCGCGCGGCCATGAATATTGGAGATGCAATCTTACTTCGCACACGGTCAAAGCAGCTCGTTCGCCGCTCCGATTTTCTGGTCGAGGGGTTCTTGGGTAAGTACTGGCTCGACTTACTGCTCTTCCTCGCTTTGCTTTTGGCCTGTGCAGCCCTATGGCGCGATGCCCATATTCGCCCTCCGCAAACGCCCTTGGTGGCAGGCGAGCGCGGGCTCCCACCCTTCCATGTAATTCAGATTGCCGATCTCCGCCTCAAAGGCCAGGGCAGTACCCCTCCGCCGGTGGAAAGGGCTGCCGACGTGGTCGGCCGCTACTGCTTTCAGTTTGTGCCCGCCGGAGCAGTGATCGACCCGGCGAAACTGAGCCAGGGAGACCGCTTGTCCAACCAACTCAGCGGTCGCCTTCTGGTTGGGCTGAAGGTGCAGGCAACCAACCTGTTTGTCGGAATGAATCCGCCTTTCCTGGCCGCATTAACCGGAGCGCCGGCCGAGCGCGGAACGGCTGCTTTGCTCGAAAGAGAGGTGATCGTTCTCGATCTGCAAACACAGGGCGACGGCTTGGCCGCCGTGCTCGCCGTCTCCGCGTCTGACCAGCCAAACCTGGCAGCCTTTATCGCCCGCAATGACCTGCGTCTGGTCGCGGACCCTCGTTAGTTGATTCTTCGTGCTTGTTTGTTGGCTCCTCACCTGGTCTTGCCACCCTTCGGTGGTGGCGGCTCAGGCGGCTTGTCATCTGGCTTTTCCGTGGTGGGAGAGCCGGGCAGCGCCGACATGGTGAGTGCATGGATAATCTCTTCCAGTCTGGTGTGCGGGAATATCGGGATCGCCGCTGACTCGATGTCGAACTTCTCTTCCTTGACCAGGTGGCGAACGGTGCGCCGAAACTGGTCTCGTTCGCCGGCCGTTGGCATCAGATCGCCAAGCGTCTTTGCTCGGTTTAAATCGCTGGTCGGATGAACATCCCCGAGTGCCTTCCGAACGATTTCTATGCTCGCGTGTGTTTCTAACTTCTTGGTCATCGGATCTGCCCATCTTCCCGCAACCTGCGGCACGGCGATTTGATTGCCAGCAGGCTAGCAATCCCCGGGCTGCCGCGTCAATGATCACCGCTGTAGGGAATGCAGCCCTTCTGCGAAGGCCTCCGTACCACCCGTACTACGCCGTTCCTTATCATGGATGTCACCGGCTTTCAGGAAACGGTAAGCACATGGCAAATGCAGAAGACAAAAACATCTATCTAGTCCGGACATATTTGAATGCCCTTCAAAACGGCGAGGCTGGGGACGCCCTCCGTAGGTTCTTCACCGACGATGTTCGACAGGTTGAGATGCCCAATCAACTCAACAACCGGGGACAGGAGAGCAACCTTGAACACATCCTTCAACGTAGTCAGCAGGGCTTAAAGATTCTCCAACGGCAACAATACGAGATCGTCTCAGAGATAGTTCAAGGCGACCACGTAGCGGTCGAAGCCCGTTGGACTGGAGTTCTCGCCATAGCGCTTGGAACGCTCGCCGCGGGCGCGGAGATGAAGGCCTCGTTTGCCATGTTCTTTCATCTTCGCGACGGCCGAATTGCCCTGCAGCGCAACTATGACTGCTTCGACCCTTGGTAACAGATCTGGGAAAAGCAGGCCGGAAAAGCACTCCAGAGGCATTAGGGTTACTTCCGTCCTGGTCCTGCTTTTCCCTCTACCGGAATCCGAGAGGCCAGCGCCCTATCCGGGCGCTTGGACGCAGATAACTGCTCCGAACATTCCCATCAGGCGGTGGCGGCTAGATGCCCGCTAACCCTTAAACCGCTACTTCGAAGATGACCTCGAGCTCGACCGGCATACCGAGTGGAAGACTAGCGACGCCGATGACGAGCCGAACTGCTGTTTTCTCGCTGCCAAAGATGTCGCGGAACAGATCCGATACAGCGTCCGCGACCCTGGGCTGGTCAAAGAAGTCACCGGAGGTCGCCATAAAGACCCCAAGTCGAACGACGCGGGTAATTTTGTCGAGTGACCCCAAATGCTGTCTGGCGGCAGCCAGGGCGCTCAAAGCCGCGGTGTAGGCGGCGTCTCGTCCCGCTTCGGTGTCGAGTTCTTTCCCCAGCCGGCCGAGATACTTCGGCTTGTGGTCGACAACCGGGAGCATACCGCTCAGGAAGAGGAGACTGCCCGTCTGTAGTGCCTCGACATAGTTCCCGAATGGAGTCGGAGCGGCCGGCAGCTCAATACCTAGGTCCCGCAGCCGGCGCTCTGCTCCGCCCTGCTGCGGACCGTTACTGCTCACCACCGGCCTAGGTGCGCACTGTCGCCCACGTGCAGCCCCTCTCCGGTGATGAAGATGAACCCAGTTAGTACCATCAGTATTTTCATGTTCCTTCTCCTGTGTCCCCACCGATGACCGATCGGCCGTCGACTGGGTTACAATCCTCCTGCCACCACAATACGCGCTACCACAATGCTTCGGAGTTCACCTGCAGCTGCCCGCCAGGCCGGTATATTTGCGGCAGCGAGCTGAGGGGTTGCGATGAATGAACAGGCAATTGCCAAAGAGCAATACCGCGGAAGGCCGCGGCGCGGGCAGCGCTCAAGGGCGCTATACGTCGCACTCATCGCTCTGTTCGTGATCGCCGTCGCTTATCAAGCCCGCACGCTCGAGCAACATTTTCCGCAGTGGTTTGGCGCCCATTTCATTCAGCCGCCCTTTCTGCTCGATGCAGAAGCTCAGCCCCATTTCAAGCTGCAATTCATTCGCCAGAATGCGCGAGACGCCGGTCTGCGGGAAGGCGACACTCTGATCGCGGTCAACGGTGTCTCGGTCACTTCGCGATCAGTTTACGCCGATGCGCTCTCCGCATCACACGCCGGCGACACCATGGACGTGACGTTTACGGGGAAGGGAAAGCAGCTCGAAGAGCATACCCGTTTGCGGCTGACGGAGTTCGGGGGAAAAACGGACCCCCTGGGGGTGCTACTCCTCGCCGGTATGCCGGCGCTCTGCCTGTCGCTGGGCTTCTGGGTAGTGATCGTCCGGCCGCGCGACGTGCGTGGCTGGTTGCTGCTGGCCCTGATGCTAAGCCTTGCAGCATTCTTTAATTCCTCCACGGACTTCTGGAGGCCTCCGTTTAGAACCCCGGCAACTATTTACTCTCAATTCGAGGCCAATAGCTGGCTTGGCTGGCTATTCCTGCTGGGAATCTTTTTTCCCGAACCCTTTCCGGCCTCGCTCCGCTGGAAATGGTGGAACTGGATGTTGTGGACCGTCGTGCCCCTGTGGGTGGTATTTGCTTTGGCCAACATGGTTAGCTTGGTGATGGAACTTCATAGCATCCGGTCCGCTATCCCAATCAACCGATTCTTAGGCCAGACAGGTGTTTTGCGATACATTGTGAACTTCCTGATGGTGCTGGGTTTTCTGGCTTGTATCGGGGCGAAGTATCGACTGGCGCTCTCGGCCGATGCCAAACGCCGGCTGCGTGTCCTGTCTGCCGGAACTGCAGTTAGCCTCATGCCGTTTATCGCCTTATACGTAATTGCGAGCTTCCACGGAGTCCTTGCGGAGCAGTACTTCCCGGAGTGGTTGACGAATACTGCGTACCTGGCCTTCTTCCTGTTGCCTCTCACCCTCTCTTATGTAGTTGTGGTGCAGCGCGCAATGGATGTGCGCGTGGTCATTAGACAGGGGTTGCAGTACACGCTGGCACGGCGTGGTGTGCTCATTTTGCAAATCCTACTGAGCACCGCCTTGTTCATTACCATCGCTTACCTGTTGACCTCGCATGCCATGAGGCCGGTGGGCACGGTGGTGATCATGGCCGTCGGGCTCTGGGGTATTTTTTTGCTTCATGGTGCGACTCAGCGATTGGCGGTCTGGGTTGACCGGCGTTTCTTTCGCGACGTCTTTAACGCGGAACAAATCCTGAGCGAGTTGGCGGAGAAAGTTCGCATGATTGTGGAAACCCAACCGCTGCTCGAAATGGTCACTCAGCGTATCGCGGACTCACTGCACGTGAAGCGGGTAGTGGTACTGCTGAATGGGAGCGGGCCGTATCGTCCGGCGCACAGCCTCGGCTATAGCCCCCTGCCGGATATGGCTTTCGCCGGCGACGCGGCGACAGTGCAAGTACTGAGGAGCGAGAAGCAACCGGTTCGGGTCTATTTTGACGATGCAGACTCGTGGGTTTATCGCCAGGCCGAAATGAGCGATGAGGAGCGCGGCCAACTGGCAACGCTTCAGTCCGAACTGTTGCTGCCGATTTCGGTCAGAGACGACCTGATCGGATTCATGAGCCTAGGCCAAAAGCTTTCACAGGCACCCTATTCCGGTACCGATCTCCGGCTCTTGAGCTCGGTGGTGGCGCAGACGGGTTTGGCGCTCGAAGTTGCCCGCCTGACGACGGCCATAGGTAGCGAAATCGCGCAGCGGGAGCGCGTGAGCCGCGAGTTGGAAATCGCGCGTGAAGTACAAGAACATTTGTTTCCGCAGCACTTCCCCTCGGTGGATGGTTTGGACTATTGCGGATGTTGCCAACCTGCGCGGACGGTGGGCGGCGACTATTACGATTTTCTCGAGTTACCCAAAGAAAGATTCGGCTTCGCGATTGGGGATGTATCCGGTAAGGGCATCGGCGCCGCGCTCATGATGGCCAGCCTGGGAGCCTCGCTGCGCGGCCAGGCGTCCGTGGTGCAAGATATGACGGAGCTGATCAAGCGGGTAAGTAATCTGGTCTACGGGGCTTCCTCGGTGAACCGCTATGCCACTTTCTTCTACGCTGAATATGAACCGCGAAGCCGCCGGCTCATGTATGTGAATGCGGGACATAACCCTCCCTTGGTTGTGCGCCCATCCGCCACCGGCCGCCAGATATATCGTTTAGAGGCCGGCGGTCCGCCAGTTGGACTTTTGCCGCGCTCCTCGTATGAGCAGGGCTGTATTGGGCTGGAACCTGGGGACCTCCTGGTGTTGTTTACCGATGGTGTTTCCGAATCGATGAACAACGACAACGAGGAGTGGGGTGAGGAACGATTAATCGACCTCGCAAAGACCTGTGACGGCCTGCCGGCGGCGGAGGCCATGAACCGCATGATGGCGGCCGCGCAGACGTTCGCCGCCGGCGCGCCTCAGTATGACGATATGACGGTGGTCGTGCTTCGTGTTCTTGCCCCAAAACAATGATGCGGCCGGCTAAGGTGTTTGTGGGTTGGCTGCGGCTTTTTGGCCTAGGACCACATCCGCCGTCCCGATACGACTCGATGAGGTGACGCGCACGACAAATCGAGCGCGGACAGCTTTCGGGTTGTGATCGATTTTGTAGCTGATGTCCAAGGACCGTTCGAGTCTTCCGGTTGGCGGCACGGTGGGGGGAGCGTTTGCGCCAATGGTCCTGGCCTCCCGCTTCAGCTCCTTGCCTTTGCTGTCGAAGGTCGAGACCAGCAAAATGAGGTCCGTGTGACGCGGCTGGGTGTCGGTGGCAGGAGACCAGGTTAGGCCTTTCGCGTCCACATGAACCGTGTAGGAATCGGGGTCGGCGGCGGAAGGCATTAACGAAATGGGAATGCCGTCGTAGACCATGGTGCTGGTATCGGCGGCCACCAGGTCGGCGATCATGCGTCGCGATGGATTCTCCGGATCGACCGGCGGGGGAGCGGCCGTAGTGTAGTATCCCTCGCGGGTGGTGACGGTCAGTCCCGGACGATCCACGGTGACTTTGATTTTCCGGAATTTCTTGACTTCGGAGGTAGGGTTGTTTGGCCGGTAGGTAAGAGTATAGAAGCTGGCGCCGTCGCGGATGGCGGTATCAATCTCGGCGTCGACGTCGTTGCGTCCATACAGAGCAGACCCTCCCGTCGCCTTTGCCAGCAGGCTGAACTGGTAGTTTCCGCCGAAGGGGTCATTGGCCAGAGGGCCACCTCCGTACTCGCTGGGGTGCAGCATGACCCCGGCGGGATCGACGGTGTAAAGCGTGATTCGGGCATTGCGCAATATGTTGACGCACGACCGTACGGCGCTTTCAATGTGGTCCTGTGTATTGACCGACACGCGGGCGAAATTGAGGGAAGGGAAGCCGCGGCCGATCCAGATTACGTTCTTATGGCCCGCATGCCCCATCACCGCTTCTGCAACCCGGCGAAGCGTAACAAATGCTGTGGCGTATCGCTCGCCGACCCAGGCGCCTTGTTCCTGCTGCCAGGGATAGGCTACCAGGTGGCTCTCTAACGCGGTAAGGATCTCGTCCTTACTCTGGGTGTAGTCGTGCAGCACGGTGAATTTTTGCAGGTTGACCGCGATCAATATCGTGGGAGCGGTGAGTTTGGCGGGCTGCTTCTCGAGATACTTCTTCAATGAGTAGCGAGCGAAAGCCATATCTTCAAATCGCGTGTTGAACTCGTCGAGCAGAACGATGTTGACGGGAGCACGCGGGGCCAGACGGTCGAGGTCGGCAGTGGAATCGATCGAAATCTGTGGATCGGGAGTGTGTGCGCCCGCCTGCTCGAAGGTCTGAATGTCCTGCACACCACCAGCTTCCTCGACATGAAAGTCTTGCTGCTTCAGATCGTTGACAACGTTTCCTTTGGAATCTGTAATTAAGATGTCGAGCACCACCAGGCGTACAGTCCGCTGGATGGTGTAGGCGGCTCCACTGTTCTGCGCCGGCGTCGATCCTTGCGCGGTGTCCGGAGGCGGCTGTTGTGGTGGCAGAGATGGCGGTTGCTGCTCCGGAGTCGAGGCCGGCTGCTCCGGAGTCGAGGGTGAAGCTGGTTGTTGGGCAAACGATGAAAGACAAACGCCTGCGGCAATGACTGCTGTAGCGAGTATCCGGCGAGTGACTGAGTTCATAACGGAGCCTCGCGGCTGATTGTTACAGATACTACCGTCCGAAAGTTGCGCTAAGCAAGCTTTAGGAGGCGCACCATAGGACTGTTCCGCCGAAGTTGTCCGCATGAGTCACATCGCTATCGACCTCACTCGTCCCCGAGCCGGTGATGCGTTGTTTCATTTGATAGCCGCGGTTTGGGATATCGGCGGGAACCCCGGCGTCAGGGCCCGATCCCCCTTGCCAGTAACTCTGCATGCTTACATCCCAATAGAGCTGATCGGCTGAGAGACCTGGGTTGGCACCGATATAGAGACCGGGGACGTAACCGACCGCGCTTACCTCGTCGTACCATTGGTTACAGTAGGCGATGACATCGTCCGGTTGGGCGCCTGGGGCAACTCCTTCGAGGTCCAGCCAAATGGTGACGCCGACCGGCATACCGGCTCCGCCCGCGATGCCGGCAGCAGCGGCGCCGAATCTCTGGCCGAGGAGGGCGGTCGGGCTCCATCCTGCATCCAGCGGATGTTGCACGATACCCAGGGCCAGACCGGCGGCGACAATGACTTGCCCTTCTTCCTGGGTGAGATCGATGAAGTTCTTAGAGCCGTCTCCTCGACCAACGTAGCGCACGATGAAGCCGTAGCCTTTGTTTGCGTACTGCTGTGCGGAAATGTAGTTGAGCGGAATGGTTACATCACAACCCATTGTTCCGTCAGGAAGAGATACTACGTTTGCGCTGATCACGGTGGCCTTCTTAAGTCTTAAGGTTGGTCCAGAAAATTAATGGAAACTGTACCACTGCGCGTCATGTTCTTAAATGAAAATATACGGCGGGCGCGGGTTGGCGCGGGTCCGGGAGAGAAATAGCAATGGCGCCCCGAATTTCCTGTCGAGAAAGCGCGGCACGCTCACTTGTGCTTCGAGGAAGTAGTGTCTCTATGCAGCCATCGACGATATGCTGATCATGCTGTGCAAGTATCATCCAAAATACCGTTGGACCTCTCAGCCCTGCTGTCTCAGCCTCTCGTAGCGTTCACCATTGAGCTTGACAACGAATACGAGCATCGGACGGCTCACCGTACAACCCTGCAAGGCCGCGTGGGCGCTCCGCACCGCGGCCCATGGCTCACATCCTTTGCCATGTATGCGAACTGCCTTCAGTTTCTTGGCCAAGCTCCCGTGCCGGTGCGAGATCTCGAAAGGTTAGCCCGAACCTCAACCAATCTCGACGGAATGCGGCGTTGGGGCTCCATCAAATTGAGTCCTCCCCCGGGGAAGCCGAACAGCAAGCGTCCAAACCAAGGCTGGCTGGTTGAGCTCACACCCGCCGGTCGTATAGGTCAGGAAAGTTGGCGCCCGCTTCCGCAGGTCGTCGAACAACGCTGGCGTGACCGGTTTGGTACTGACGAAGTCAGTTCTCTTCGCGCTGTTCTTTCCGAAGTCAATCTCGGTCTTGACGTGGCATACCCGGATTTCATGCCCATTCTCGGGTATGGCCTCTTCACCCGCGGCCGAGGCCCGGGTGGCGAGCGGCTCATGCCACCCGCCACGGATGCTCCGTTGAGAACAGACTCGCCACTCACGGCTCTGCTGTCCCGTCCGCTTTGCGCATTCGCCTACGATTTTGAACGGAACTCGCCGCTTTCGTTGGCGATCAGCGCGAACCTTCTGTCCGCACTCCCGCAGGCTGGCATTCGCAACCGTGATCTTCCCCAGCAAACCGGCGTATCTAAGGAGTCGATTGCGATGGCCATGGGCATCCTCAAGAAGGCCGCGCTGGTCGAGATCGGCAGCGGAGCCGCCAAGACCGTCCGGCTAACCCCTTTGGGCGTCGCGGCTCAGGGAGATGCCCTACAGTTGCTTGCCGAGGTTGAGAATCGCTGGGTGGATCATTTTGGCAAACGCACGATACAACGGCTCCGTGAAGTCTTGCACCATCTTGTCCACCACTCGCATGGCGGGTCTCCCCTGCTGTTGCAAGGACTCAAACCCTATCCGGACAACTGGCGCGCTTCCACTCCCGAGGTCCAAACGTTGCCTCGTTTCCCCCTGGTGCTCCACCGAGGCGGCTATCCTGATGGGAGCTAGGTCCGTTTTCTGCGTACTCTTCTATTGTTGTGATAAGCCCCAGATCTACCCCACACCACGATCGCCGTCGCCAGGTGTATCCAGAACCACACGTCGTATCCCTGATGCGCGTGAATAAAAATCAACACCAATACCCTGGGAAGAAGAACCCACAAAACAGCAGCCCATGGCTGAGGGACAAAAAACCACCACATGTGGATCCATCCGATAAATAGCGAAAGCCTGGGCAGAAACAAGCTTAAAACGAGAAACCAGATAGGGATCCCGTGCGTCAGCGTCAATATGGGCATTGGCAAGTATTGGCTCCCGTCAGAGTGTATCGTCGCCACCCATCCAGCGGCAACCGGGATCCTCAGGCTGCGGAAAAGCCGTGCTTCAGGGGCTAAGGAGCGTGTGTGAGAACTCGGTTCTGGAAGGGCACGGCTTCAGCCGTGTCCCCAAAGATCGAATGGCAGGCACAAAGGATCGGGTGCCCCATCCTTCGCACTTTCTGCGAAGGGTGGGATAAGCAGAAGTTGCGGGGAAGGGCCTCGGGGGAAGAGAAGTGGCATCCCACCCTTCGCCAACAGCGCGAAGGGTGGGGCACCCGATCTTTTGTGGCAGGGTAAGAAATACGGTTTTCGACTGTGCCGTAAATAACATGGCCCTACCCGGCTTTAGCCGCTGAGGTACGTTTTTCTATCCTCTAAATTCTCTTACCGAGAAGAATCCCGATTAGACAACAGATGCTAAAAGGAAAGGTATTTATCGTCCGTTACCACGGCGGCGCAGTTCTCATCGTAGACGCCATAGGTCCGCGGAAACTCGACCCCCATCTTACGTAACTCGCTTGCCAGGGAGAGTCCTTCTGCAATAGGGAACCAGCTCTCGAGCAGAACGGATTTGCCCCCGGCCCAGAGACAAAGTCTGCCCCATTTCAAAGTGCGGGCGATGCTTCGGTGCTCGCCTACATACACGCCCAGATCGGTGACGACCGGCCGAGGATAAATGTCCTTACTGCCGACAGGAACTCCCAGAAAGGTCCTCTGGAACGAAACCACGTTGGGCTCGATGGTTACCACCAACGGAGCGAGGTGCTCCGCATGGACAAAGCAAGTGAGCGCCAGCAGAGAAATCGAACCGGCGACCAGAGCCGAGATCACTCCGCCACCCCAGCCCAGGTATATGGCAGTCCAAATGATGACGTAACAAAAACACAGCGCCAGGAAAATCGGAATCAGATAGCCCCAGCGGTTGGTGAGAAAGAAAATGATCACCCGATCCTTTCGTCTCTCGATCCGGTACAGGCGGTCGGTTACGTCAGACATTTCTGTATCACCACCGATCCCACGTTCTTGGTCAATTCCTCTATCCAAACGCCGGCACGCGCGTCTTGCGCAAATGGTTTGCACCCAGAGGGAGAATTCGTTTCTTGGAAAAGAGAACAGGAGCGCCCAGAGAATAGCCTTGAAACAGCCGGAACCCTTCCGCCACCGCAGTGTCAAATTCTTCCTCAGTCTCGATCTTCTCCGCGATGGGGATGGTGGCGAGGCCGCTCACACGGCGCACAATCGCTCTGCGCTCGTCACTGCCAGTGATGCGGAAATCAACTTTGAGATAGTCCGCAAGTGCGAGCAAGACATCCATCTTTTTTGCAAGCTGAAAGTCATCGAGCGCGATCTGGTAGCCCATCGCCTTCATTTTGCGGCAGGCAGACACTACCTCTGGGCTGGGCTCGACGGTTTCCAGTAGCTCCAGCACGGTGCGCGTGGGAAGCAGGGTGAACGCCCCCCCGGTAAGCGCTTCGAAGGTGCAATTGATAAAGGTGCGCGAGCCGCCGGTGAGCTCGTCGAGTCCATGCAGCAGCCAGTCGTCGATCATGGTCTGGGTGGCCGTATCCGGGTCGCCGGTGAAGCGGTTTTCCCACTTGCTGCGGGACAGGGCTTCGTAGCCGAAGAGCTTTCTCCTGCGATCGAAGATCGGCTGCAGCGCCACGAAGCGGTGGGTGGCGGCTTCACTCGCCGCCGGCGCCCAGGGGGCCTCCTTCCATCCCTCATGGACATCGCCGAGTCGCCGGGTCCTGCCTCGCTGCCGCAAAGATCGGAAGAAGTTCATCAAAATAGAGTCTCCTTATCCAGGGAGTTGACGGGAAATCATAGGCAGCACACGCCTGCTCCATCTGGTCAGGCCTTCACCACCCACGGAGCCCAGATCGGACGCCCAGATCGGACGCCCCGATCCCACCTTCTATTGGCCCATTGCCAGTAGGTCCGGCGGTTCCCAACCCGGAAGCGCAGTCAGCATTTCCATCAGCGCCGCCTCCAGCAGTTCCGTCTCGTTAGGCATCGGCATCCCCGAGGCTGAGGTCGGCGAGCTGCGCGCCTGAACGGACTCCCAGGGAATCCACTTGGCGTCGACGGAGAGGATGTTCGCTTCAGAGAGTACGGCGAACCGTTCCATGACGCTTTTGAGCTCGCGCATGTTGCCGGGCCACGGATAAGACTGGAGCAGATTCAAGGCCCGCTCGGTGAGGGCTGGCCACTGGTTCTTTGGCCGCACCACGCGGCGGCGAAGAAAGTACTCCGCCAGGAAATGGTGAGCCAGCGCCGGTATATCTTCTTTTCGCTCTCGCAGGGGAGGAAGGGTAACGGCAAATTCATTGAGCCGGTAAAACAGGCTGCGGAGAAAGGTTCCTGCGTTGGTGGCAGCCTGCAAATCGCGACGCGTAGTGGCGATCAGCCGCGGCGAGCGGGTTCGGTCGGGGTAGGCAGACTCCAGGTCCCGCAGAACTCTCAGAAGGCCGAGCTGCGCCTCGGCGGCCAGATCGTCGACACGTTCCAAAAAGATGGTGCCCCCTTCGGCCGATGGGAGGCAGTCGAGACGTGGGTGCGCCGGGGAGGGCCGTTTACCTTTCCGTCGACCGAATAGCGAGGTAGCAATCAGCTGGGGCTGGACCGCCGCGCAGTTGATGCGGACGAAACCCCAGGGGGAACGATGAGACAATTGGTGAACGGCGCAAGCGACCAACTCCTTGCCCGTCCCACTCTCGCCGGTGATCAGGATGGTGAGCTTGGAAGTAGCCGCCTTGCTCAGGTACGCCAGCTCCTGGCGCAGCACTTTTGAAGATGTAAAGAATTCCTGGAACATGCGTAAGCTGTCGGCTTCGCAAGCGAGTTGCTCGTTGGTCTGCATGCACCCCTCTGCCTCAGATACCAACAGGGGATCGGCGGGCTCGGAATGTCTGTAACAGCGTGTTTCCCACTTTCGCGTTGAGAACAGTTGTTTCTATGCACTTACGCCACCTGCCAAGGAGACCGTTTGTTTACTCCGGAGCCACGTTTGCCTGGGTTAGAGCCACTCACACCAGTGCCGGTGGTTCTGGTCTTCGCTCAGGGGTGCTTCAACCGCGCATATTGTTCCGGCGTCAAACGCAAATAAACTCCGCCGCGCCCCATTTCTATCCCATGTTCAAGTGCCTGCTTGTTCTCCAGTGTCCCTAGCGCTTCGCCCCGTCTGGCAAGCTCTCGGATTTTGTCAGCAGTCGCAAACGTCACCTTCTTGGGCAGCGCTGTCTTGAGATCCTCCTCGATGAACTGGCACTGCCAGCCATCAGACTTCATGAAGTAGAGGTAGACTCGATGCCTGGGGCTTGAATAGCGCGACATGCCCCGAGTATAGGAGAATAAAAAGCGAAGAAATCCACAAAATTCTGAGCCCGGGACACTCCGGTGCCGGCTGCTGGGCCCAAGGCACGACTTGAGTCGGGCCGCAAATGGTTGAGAATACGCCGGGCTTTAGAGGGTGTGTGAGTACTCGGGAAAGAACCGCAGGTCCCTCCACTGCGCTTCGCTCCGGTCGGGATGACAATTCTATCGCGGGGGTCAAGTATTTCACGCTGAAGCTCTTGCGGACTCAACACAATTGTCATCCCGACCGGAGCGAAGCGCAGTGGAGGGACCTGCGGTTGCTGCAGAGAAGCCGCTCATCTCTGTCCGTCCGAGTCGCTATCCTTCCGGAGAGTAACCGCCCTCCCCTTGTCATCCCGACCGGAGCGAAGCGCAGTGGAGGGACCTGCGGTTTCCTTTCCGGGTTCTCACACACGCTCTTTAGCCCCTGAGGTACCTCTTTTCCCGCCCGGTCCCGAGTTTTCCCGAGCCCGAAAATGAAGGGGAGAACGCACTCCGAATAAATGACGATCTGAGTGACGCACTACACTAGCGTTTCCGATCGGAAACGTCCTGCCGGGTAGAATCACGTTAAAAGGACTATGATCTGGTCATAGCTCAACGGCGAGGAGCCTGGCCATGGAAGCTTCCATCAACAGTCCCGTTTCGCATCAGCAATTAACTAGTTTGGCGATCAAGCTTCGGGAAGATCTAATCGACTACGAAGATAAATTCGGTAGCTCTCGAGAGTTTGCCGAACTCATGAATTCTGCCGGCGCGTTGGTGATGGCAATTATAGAGCCGAAGGAGTTTCGGCGTTCCGCTTTCCTAACCAAAAAGGCTCCTATCGGTTCCTCCCCAGCTGCCTTCCCAAGCCAGATAACCAGGTGACCCGGCTTAACGCCTCCCAGCGACTGACCTTCCTGAAGTGAACCGCTCTACCGTTTTGTCATCCCGACCGAAGCGTACCCGGAGTTCCAACTGCGCGCTGCTAGTGGAGTGCGTACCCATCTTTAAAGCTGTTCTGTGGAGCAAGGGGTGGGATACGTAACGGCTACGATCAAGATTCGGAAGTCGCCAAAGAAGGGACGACCCTCCCGCTATTCAACTTCAACAGCGGTGTGCGAGCGTCGGAACTCATCGCGATTTTTCAAGATTTCTTCGCCTGACAGCGGAGTCAATGCAACCATCCAATCAGTTTTTAAAATTACGTAGATCAAGAAGGCCAGGACTGCCAAGCCGATCGATGTGAGTGCGAGCGCCGGAGCGAAGAAAGCTTCCATGATGCTGAACGCGACGGCTAGCCCGATCACACCCAGCAGACGGTCCTTCAACTTCCGTGCTATGAGAATCCCCGCAGCTACTGCAAACGCCATTGATAAAAGCACTTCGAGAGTCTCCAAGGCAGATCAAGAGGAAGTTGAACAAGTTCCAGCAGATGTTTCAAGTATGCCGTCGCGCTACTGCCGGCAACATCCCGCTTCGGGGTCAGACTGGTGATCGATGGTGGGAACCTCAACCATCCGTCCGTTTGGAGAACTCGCTGGGCCTTTCCTCTTTCCTTAGCTCTTCACCAGCGGACACGATCGTTCCCTGATGATAGAGAATGCGCCAACCCTCGCCGGTGATTTGCCAAATGGTGGCCCGGCGGCTGAGGCGCTCCGCTTGGCGCAACGTGTAAGTGAACAGGTAAGTATCGGGACCGATGCGTCGAAGGCCAAAATCGGAGCTTTGCCAGCCAGCGACAGCCGCGTCGATAGGCGGACTTTGTGTGAGAGTACGGAGGATAAAGTCTCGAGTGTAGCGTCGGCCAGATGCGCCAACTTCCCAATACTCGGGTGCAGTAGCTCTTTCGAAGTCGACAAGCGTGGTACCGAAGGCCGCCGTGTGAAAGATGGGTTCGCGGCAGCGAAGTTCTTCAAAAACCGGGAGCAGCTCTGAGTCTATGTGGGTGAAGACCACTTTATGCGCCATACAGCGATTGTATGATTCCTCTTTCCCACCTTCCAGGCTACCGAGTCTTGTCCATCCAGACGCCCCACGTAACCGGCCCGGCTTCCTGGGGGGAGCTTAGGTCATGGCCGCTAGTCTATTCCAGCAATACCTATTCGTAAAAGTTACCTCGCAAACCTACGCTACGTGCATCACCGCTCAGTACGGGTGCCCCATGTTCGCCCAGCGTACGTGGGCCGAAAACGACTTATTTCGATTGCTTTCAGCCGCGAGCACAAACAATGGTGGAGCTTCGCCCGGATTTCATGTCGAGTCTGCTGGCTCCGAAGTCTTCATGCGGCTTTGCTTAACCAAAGCCGCACACGTGGCTCTTATTGGCGCCCTCGGCAAGAAATCCCAGCTTATCCGTCCCATGTACGTTGGGGCGAACATGCACGGGGTTCGCGTGTTGATGGTGGAGCGAGGACTGGTATCAGCTGAGTCTCTTCAAACGCAACCAGGTCTTGACCGCCATTTTCTCTTGCCTGGGTGACCTACCCTATGTTACGCTAGGCTTGTCTTGAAACAGCCTATGGTCAACAGTCGCAATACTGAACAACGGGACCTATTTCGTGGCGCGCTGGAAATGATGGTCCTGCAGTCGCTGCACCGGCAGCCGATGCATGGGTATGCGCTGGTACAACATATCCGTCAACGCTCCAACGATCTGTTACAGGTGGAGGAAGGTTCGCTCTATCCGGCGTTGCAGAGGATGTTGCGCGCCAGGCTGCTGACGGCCAAGTGGACCATGTCGCCGACCAACCGCCGCGTGCGCACCTACCAGATCACGGCGGCCGGGACGCGCCATCTGGAGCAGGAAATGTCGAGCTTCGAGCAGATGATGAAGGGCATTTACCTGGTGCTCTCCCCGGCAGAGGGTTAGGAGACAGCAATGATTTCGTTCCGGCAGATCTTCAAGCGCAGCCAGATCCACGACGATCTGGCGGAAGAGATTCAGCAGCACCTGGCAGAGGAAATCGAGTCGCTCGTGGCCGGCGGCATGAACCGCAGGGATGCGGAGTTCGCGGCCCGGCGGCGATTCGGCAACACCACCCTCATTGAAGAACAGGGAAGCGAGGCATGGAGAATGCCGAACATCGAGGGATGGCTCTCGGACCTTAGATTTGCCTTGCGGAGACTGAAAGCGTCGCCCGGATTCACCCTGACCGCGGTCACCACTCTGGCGCTGGGCATTGGCGCCAACGTGGTGGTGTTTAGCGTGTTGAATGGGCTGATACTTCGTCCTCTGGGCGTGCCGGACGCAAAGAACCTGTATCAGATTTCGCACGGCAAGAACGGCGGAGACGCGCAGGCGTATCCCGATTACCGGGACTTCCGGGATCGCGACCCCTCGTTCAGCGGAATCATGGCGTACAAGATCCTGACCGCCGGCATGTCGATCGATAACGCGACCGTGCGCAGCTGGGGGTTCGCGGCCACCGGAAATTATTTCGACGTACTTGGCGTGCAACCTGCACTGGGCCGCTTCTTTCATGCGTCGGATGAGCACGGTCTGGGATCGGCCCCCTATGTCGTGCTCAGCGACGACTTTTGGCGGCGCCAGTTCGGGGCGCGTTCCGACGTGCTGGGTAAGGCGGTCAAGCTGAATGGGCATCCCTTTACCGTGATTGGTGTGGCCCAGCGGGGTTTCCGGGGAACGGATGTATTCTTCTGGCCGGACTACTGGATGCCGGTAGTGAATGCAGAACAGGTAACGGGATGGAGCGATTTCTGCTGCCGCGATCATATCGAATTCATGGTCATGGGGCGGCTGAAGCCGGGAATCGCGCCGCAGCGGGCGACGGAGAGTCTGAACGCGCTGGCGGCGCAGATGGCGCGGGAAGACAAGAAGGACGATGGGCTGACGCTGCGGGTGCGGGAGCCGGGTCCAGCGGGCAACGAGAACGACCCGGTGAAGAAAGGGCTGCTGCTGATCATGCTGTTGGCGGGTTTGGTCCTGCTGGCAGCATGCGCCAACCTGGCCAGTATTTTCGCCGCGCGGGCGGCGGACCGCGCCGGGGAGCTGGCAGTGCGCATGGCCATTGGTGCCAGCCGCTGGATCGTACTGCGACAGTTGCTGACCGAGGCGGTGCTGGTTTCGTTGATGGGTGGTTTGCTGGGGTCAATCTTCGCCCGCCAGCTGCTGCAATCGTTGAGCAGCTGGCAGCCCTTCGGCGATTTTCCTACCCGCCTGTTAGTGGTTCCGGATGCCAGTGTGTATGTGGTCGCTATCGGGCTGTCGCTGGCCAGCGGCATCTTGTTTGGCCTGCTGCCCGCACGGCAGGTTTGGCGAACGGATGTGGTGCAGGCCATCAAGACGGGTTATGTGTGGATGGAGTCGTTCCGCCGCTTTGCCATGCGTGATGTGCTGCTGGCGATTCAGATCGTGGTATGCACCCTGTTGGTCACTGCGTCAGCGGTTGCGATTCGCGGTATGGAGCGGGCCATGCATGTGGCGCTCGGTTTCAATCCGCAGGGGGTGACGGTGGCGCAGGCGGATTTGAACATGGCCGGATATACCAGCGATTCGGCGCTGCCCGCCCAGAAACGCATTCTTGAGCAAGCGCAGGCCATGCCGGGGGTAACCGTCGCCACCATATCGGACGACATGCCTTTCAGTGGCGGCGGAGGTCAGTGGTTCGTGTACCGCTGGGGCACAACGGATTTTGTCCCAGCGCACATGTCCTTTGCCGCAGCAACGTTCCAGGTAGCGCCTGGTTATTTGCACACCGTGCAGACGCCCTTATTAGCAGGGCGCGATTTTACCTGGCACGACGACAAGAATGCGCCCAACGTAGCCATCGTGAACCAAACCTTTGCGCGGATGCTGTATGGCGACTCCACGCCCATTGGACAGAAGTTTGCTTTGTGGGCTACAGCCAAGTACCAGATCGTAGGTGAAGTAGAGGATGGAAGATACCACGCCGTCGGCGAGAAGCCGCAACCGATGATGATGATGCCCTTGGCGCAAGGCATAGGCGGCTATATGTCCACCGCGGCCACTGTGCTGGTGCGTTCCAAGCTGCCCCAGGATCAGGTCGCTTCGGCACTGCATCGCATGCTAAGCCATGAGCTGCCGGGCACGCCCTTCATGGTGCGCTCATGGAGCGACTCCGTCGATCTGTCTTTGATTCCCATGCGCGCGATCACCGTGGTTCTGGGGGTGATGGGCCTGCTGGCCGCGGTCCTGGCGATGACCGGCATATTCGGCATGGCCTCATATTCGGTGGCCAAGCGCATGAAAGAGCAGGGCATTCGCATCGCGTTAGGCGCCAAGCGCCCGCAGGTGATGCTAGCCGTTCTGGGCCGGCCGTTCCTGCTGCTGATTTGTGGATCAATGCTGGGGCTCGGGGCGGGGTTGCTGACCAGCCGTGTGGTCGCGCACCTTGGGTCGTTGGCGACGCCCAGCGATCCACTGGTCATGTTCAGTGTGTGCCTGGCAATGATCCTGATCGGCGTCGTGGCGACTTGGATTCCTGCCCGCCGCATGCTAGCCATTGATCCGGCGCAGTTGCTCAGAGAAGCATAGGTTCCTGGTCGTGCGAACGGGCACTATCCCCGTAACACCTTGTCATCCGGACCGGAGTATCGATAGGCCTGCGCCCCACCCAAGGTGATGAAAAACGGCTTCTGTTCAGCAACTACTCTCCCTGGAAGCGCCGCTCTCCCCTTTGTCATCCCGACCGAAGCGTACCCGGATTTCCTACTTCGCGCTGCTGGCAACGACCACGGGTGCGGCTCTCCTTAGAGAGAGCCGCATGAACTTCATAAACGCCACGGGTCTCGACAGGAAATCCGGGGGAGCGTAGTGGATGACAAAGGGAGAAGGGTGACGCTGGTTGTTAGCGGGATGGGGAGAAACAACAGGTCACCCCGCGGTTTATTATCTTCCCTAGTGGAAAGATGAGCATGACAAAACGCTTCTCTCGACGCGCAGTGTTGACTGGGATGGCGCTTACAGCAACCAACCTGCTGTTCAGCCGAGAGATGATCGCTGCAGATCTCTCAGCTGCATCGCAGGGCGTTCCTGCCGTCGGCAACAGCCACTTGTTGACCCTGGTTGCGGTGAGCAAAAAAACGCTTCGTCTGCGTGTCATTCAGCAGGGCAAGCAGGGACCGGCAAGTGAAACTGGCGTTGTTCCAAGGACGTGGCCCGAACCCTTAACCCAGGATGCCAATGGTTTCGTGTCCTGGGGAGAATTTAAAGTTCGCGTCGAGGAGCGGCCATGGCAGATAACCATCCTTGACGCCTCCGGCAAGACCAGGCAGAGGCTCGACCTGGAGCCCTCAACCGGCGCGATTCATTTCGACCTTGGCCACGGCCCGATCTTCGGCCTCGGCGAGGGAGGCCATCCCCTGAGTCGCCGGGGAACCGCGGATGCGATGAGGAATGGACAAAGAAGTCCCGACCTGGCGACTTACGGAGCACGCGTCCCCATCCCTTGGGTCATGGGAGCGGGGTGGGGAGCGGAGTGCTGGGGAATCTTTTTTGCTCATCCATGGGGCAGCTTCGATCTGCAGGGCGACGAGGGCGTTTTCCAGCCCACAGAAGAGACGCCGACGCGGGATATCTTCATCGTGCTGGCCGACACTCCAGCGGAGCTGATGCGCGAATGGGCCGGCCTGACTGGCTACCCTCATATGCCGCCTCTCTGGTCGCTCGGGTATCAACAATCACATCGCACTTTGGAGAGCCGCGAGTCCGTGCTCGCCGAGGCCCAGCGCTTTCGCAACCAGAAACTGCCATGCGACGCGATGATCTTTCTTGGCACGGGCTTCTGCCCGTCCGGGTGGAACACGGGTCACGGCTCCTTCACCTTCAATCCGCAAGTCTTCCCCGACCCCGCGGTCATGTTCAAGGAACTGCACGATGACCACTTCAAGGTTCTGCTTCACGTGGTCAGCTGCCCCGAGGACCTGCATGGCGAGGTAGGTGATACGGGCGCAGCCCTCAAAGATCCAAGTAGCGCAGCGGTGTATTGGCCGAAACATCGAGAAGTGCAGCGTACCGGAGTGGATGGATGGTGGCCGGATGAAGGGGACGAGCTTCGTCCTGCATCTCGCCTGGTCAGGAATCGGATGTATTGGGAAGGCTCGCAGCTTCTTCAGCCAGACACCAGACCCTTTGCGCTGCACAGAAATGGATACGCGGGGCTGCAGCGTTATGGCTGGCTGTGGTCGGGCGACACACTCTCGACCTGGGCAACGTTAGCGGCGCAAGTAAGCATAGGCATCAACGCCGGGCTTTGCGGCATCCCGTATTGGGGTACAGATACTGGAGGATTTGTTCCCACCAAAGAGTTCACCGCGGAGCTCTTCGTGCGCTGGTTCCAGTGGAGCGCCTTTTGTCCATCGTTCCGCTGTCATGGACGAACCTGGAAGCTGCGCCTGCCATGGGGTTGGAACCTTGGCAGTTACGAACCGGCGGAGTTCGACGGTCAGTTTGCCGCCGCGACCTTACCCCAGCCACAAGATTTGCACAACGCCCAGGTCGAAGCAATCTGCAGAAAATATCTCAATCTGCGTTATCAGCTTTTGCCGTATCTCTATTCCGCGGTGGCCGAGACCCATGCTACCGGGTTGCCACTGATACGCTCGTTGTGGCTCGCCTATCCCGAAGACCAGCGGGCGGCTTCGATCGACGACCAATATTTGTGGGGAGAAAGCATTCTGGTATCGCCGGTGCTCCAAGCAGGAGCCGCCCACCGGACCACTTATCTGCCTCGCGGGCAATGGTGGGACTACTGGAACAACGATCCCACAGAAGGCGGAAACAATGCGCTGCGCGAAGTGGATCTGGAAACACTGCCCTTGTACATAAAAGCGGGAACGATCTTGCCCCTGGGACCTGTCAAACAGTATGCGCAGCAAACCAGCAGCGAACCTTTAACCTTGCGGGTCTATCCTGGCGCGGACGGAACGATGTCCCTCTACGAGGATGATGGCATCAGCTTCAATTACCTCACCGGGCAGTTCAGCCGCATAGTGTGCACGTGGAACGACCGGGAGCGCATCCTTACCCTGAAAACCGACCCACAGGGAAAATTATTAAGGCGCGAAGCAATCGTCGTAGAGATCGCGGGAATCCCCGGGAACAAGCCACTCACGATGCGCAACGGCGCCGCCGTCATTCATTTGTAACCGCTCTGTACGGGTGCCCCATGTTCGCCCAGGCGTACGTGGGCCGAAAAAGATGGGGCGGAGCCCCCCACCATTGCATTATGCTCGCGGCTGTAATTAATGGAAAGTCGGCAGAATACCCTGTTCAATCGCAACCGTGGAAGCTTCTGTGCGATCGCAGACCTCGAGCTTTTCGAGGATCCGGTTCACATGGTTACGAACGGTATATTTGCTGATGCCGAGGGCCTGGCCGATCGCTTTATTAGTAAGCCCTTTCGAGAGCAGCTCTAAAATCTCCACTTCTCTTGCGCTCAGTCCGTTGCGTTGCTTCCGCTCTGACAGCCGCTCTTCGATGCGTTTCGGAAAATGAGTATTTCCGACATGCACCGCCTTGATGGCGGTAATGATTTCGTCTCGCGAAGTATCTTTGACCAGGTAGCCTTTCGCGCCCGCTTCCACCGCGCGATAGACTTCTTCGTCCAACTCGAAGTTGGATAAGATGACGACCTTTGGAGGCGAAAACAGCTGGCGCAAAGCGCGCAATGTGTCGATGCCATCCATGTGAGGCATGCGGAGATCAAGCAGCATGACGTCGGCCGGCTCCTTAGCCAGAAATTCCAGCGCTTCCCGGCCGCCATGCACCGTTCCGACAATCCTGAGACCGCTCTGCTTGCGCAGCATGCTATTGAGTCCTGCGCGCACCACCGGGTGATCGTCCACCAGCAACACACGGATAGGCAAAGTTGCCACAGTCTTCTCAGTCACAGTCATTGTCCCTTACCCCATTCTGCGGTCGTATTCTCTTGAGCGGTAACGGAGCAGGCGCTTGGCGGGCGGGACCCTCACCTGAACCGAAGTTCCTTTTCCCGGTGAGCTGCGAATATCGAGCGTCGCGCCAATACTTTCTGCCCGTTTTCCCATTCCGCGGATGCCGAAGCCTGCCGCATCCTCGCCCAACGGAAATCCCTGGCCATCATCCTCGATCAACAGCCGCCAGGCGCTTGCCTCGTAGATGAGGGAAATGTCCATCTTCGAGGCGTCCGCATGGCGCACCGCGTTGGCGATCGCTTCCTGCCCGATACGGTACAGGGCATCGGCAATCCGCGGAGACATCGACCGCGGGTCGCCGCTGCCCAGGCTTTGCAGCCGCACCTCCATCGGACCTCCATTCGCGATCCTGGCGGCGCACTCATCCAGCGCCCGCAGCAAGCCAAGCTTCTCCACGGCGTCCGATCTTAGCGCAGCGATGCTCCTTCTGGCTTCTTCATGACTGGTGCGCACCAGGTCGGTGGCCAGATCGAGATGTTCGCGAAGTTCGGCTTCATTGCCTACCTCATCGTGAATCGCCTGCAGTTGAAAGCCGATTCCGGCAAAGCTCTGCGCCAGGGTGTCGTGCATTTCGTGCGCCAATCGCTCCCGCTCTTCATAGACCGCGCGAAGCTTCATCCGCTCGATCCGCCCGTGGATGGCTTGTGCCGCAAGCACCATCATCAGCAGCAAGACAATCGCGACCACAATATGGGCCGTGCTCCACCAGGGCGGCCGCTGCACCACCTGGATATCATCGATCGCCGGCAGGATCACCGCGAAGGGAGTTTGATTCTGCGTGTAGGCAGGGTCGACGACGCATATTCCCTGAAGCCGCAAACGGCTCTTCTCTTCCAGCGTCCAGGGCAATGAAGCGCGGCCCTTTCCGCTCACGATGGCACGAAAGTTCTGGCTCCCGTTGGCCAGCGTCATAATGACGCTTTGGTTAGGCCCCTGCTCTTTCCGCTCCAGCATTCCCTCGATCTCAATGAACATGGCGTCATACTTACCCGAGGTCGCCTGTGAAGCGGTGACCGAAACCGCTGGGACAGGGGAGTGGGACCACAGCACACGCACACTTGCGTTTTTCAGTACCGAGCTGAAATCCCCGGATATAAGGTCGCCCGTGGCTTCCACTTCATCGCCGATTTCGAGCGGCAGCTGCTCATCGCTGCGTACGATCGCCAGACCTCCTCCGGGGTCCTGTCCTCCGGGGTCCTGTCCTCCAGGGTTCTGGATGAATAACACCGGAGACGTCAAAGTGACAATCCCGTGCACCGTCACTTTTGCAGGCTTGTCCGGAGCCAGCAGGCGCAGATTGCCGATCGGGATGGCATGCGGATCGAAGCGATGGTTCTTCCTTTCCCGATCGATCGCTTCCAGGTCCCGGTCGAGCGAGTCGGAGGTGGCGCCGCCAGCAAAATCCCGCGCAATGGCAGGCGGCGGCGGGTCGGGTCCAATCATTGCCACTTCATCGACGCGGCTCACCGGGCGCACCTGAACGTTACGCCACAGTGCGCCCGTGGCGTAGGACTTGAGGCCGAACCTTCCCATTTGCAGACAATTTTGGTTTCGCACCGCTGCGGTTGTGGTCTCACCGGAGAGCGAGGTAGCCGCCACCACGAAATCGCATTCGTAAGCCAGAAACTTCAGGTGATACCACGTTTGCGCATTGATCCGGGGTCTCACTGGTACGGAGCGGTATTCGCGCCAGCCAAAATCCGCACGTCCCAGGATCACCGAGTCATCGAGATCGCGCAGCCCGGCGAAGTATCCGTTGTAAGCATCGACGCCTTCTTCCTCATTTCTGGCGCGCAGAATCAGGCCCGCGTCTCCATATTGCCCCAGCAGTTGAACATCCGCTTCGACGGAGTAGTTCTTCCAATCGGTGGAACCATTCATCAGCTTGGCCCCACGCTCGTCTGAGTTGTTACGCATGACTCCATCCGCGGCTTCCCAGGTCCCACCGAAGGCGGTCCAGTCATCCCTGCGATCAAACGACACCGCGTGCGGCGAGCGAAGGTCGCGGTGGGAGGAAGAGAGCCGAAAGCCGAGAAACAAGGCCGCGGCAGCGACCGCAACCAGGGCTGCGGCCCAAACAAGAAAGCTGGTGCGCTCGGTAAAGGATGGTTTCACTGGCCTTCCCACCAGTGAGCCGTCAACACCGAACGCATCTCTGAGGAATCCATATTCTCCCGGGTGAGAAGCTTGGGCTGAACAATCACCTTCTCAGCGACCGTGGTTCCGTGCAGTTTCCCGTCCATCTGGATGATCGCCAGGCGGCCAATCTCGTAGGTGTCCTGCGCAACTACGGAATCCAGACCGCCATTGCGAATAGGGGGCAGCAGATCCTGATCAAAACCGATCAGGTGAATGGTCCCCGCTTGATTGAATTCGATGAGCGCGTAATACGCTCCCCTGGTGGCTTCCGCAGACAGAGCGACCAACGCATCGAAGCCTATTCCGCTCTGAAAGAGCTCTTCCGTTGTTTCCTGTTCCTGGGCCGCGATGGCCTGCCCCGGCCGGCGGGCTACTACGTGGAGGTGCGGGAACTCCGCCGCCAGGGTGTCTTCAAAACTCTTGTCGCGCAAGCTCATGCTCCGCAGCTTGGGATCGATACCCAGGATCGCAACCGTACCGTGACCACCTAAGATGAGCCCCAGGCGGCGGGCAGCCAACCGGCCGCCGGCGGCTTCATCGTTCAGCACATAGGACAGGTTGCTGTCGGGATCAATGCCGAGTTCGGTGCCGACCACGACAATCGGGGTATGGGTGGCGAGTGCGCTCTTGATGGGTGTGCGCAACGCGAGGGTCTCATCAGGCGCGAGCACGATGCCGCGGTAGTGCTGGGCCACAACCTTTTCCAGCAGCGCGATTTGCTTCTGAACGTCGTTGGTTCGGGTAGGAGCATTCCAATAGATGGTCATGCCGCGCGCTCTGGCGGCAGCGGCGGCGCCGGCGTGTTCCGGCTCCCACAGTGCCGTGCCGCAGGCGCGCGGGATGACTGCAATCGCAATTGGCTCCCGCTTGCATGCGCAAAGAGGGATCAGCAGGACTGCTGAAAACGTTATCCCGGCTCTTGCCGCCAACCAGCTTCTGGCGTTTTTCCACATAGGCAATCATCGCCTCGGAAGCATGAGGGAGGGACCTCTGCCCGAACGCACCATGGTACACCGGCCATTGTTGCGGGTGAACCAAGGACGCATCTCGCGCGAAAACATAGGGGATGCGGCATAAGCGCAGCTTCTTCTAAAACTGCCCAACCAGCGATTGGGTGGCCAGGTCTCGTTTTTGAGACCTGGGTTTCTCCCGGCCCATTGGTACACATGACCCATTGCGCATGTTCTTTACGCGAGCATAAGGTTCTCCTGCTCGTGTCGGGCAAGAAACTTGCTGCGCCAAGATAACGTTTTCTTGAGCGCAGGCAAGACACCTTCACCGGGCTCACGACTCTGAAGACCTTTTTGGGGAGGGTTGGTATGAAACGCAGTCCAATACGCGCAGCCTTCGCGCTTGCGCTAGCCATCGGTGCCTTTTCCACTGCCTGGGCGCAGTTCGGCAGCAGCATCTCCGGCACCATCCAGGATCCGTCCGGCGCTGACGTTCCCGGTGCCACCGTTACCCTTACCAACGTCGGCACCGGCGAGGGGAAGACGGGAACAAGTGGCGCGCAAGGCTTTTACCAATTTGTCAGCCTGGCTCCCGGCAACTATGCAGTGAAGACATCCGCCAAGGGTTTTGCAGATTCCCAGCAGAGCTTCACACTTGAGACCAACCAGACACTGAACCTGCCGCTGAAACTGACTGTCGGCAGTTCGAGTGAAACGGTGCAGGTGACCACCCAGGCTCCGCTGCTGGATACCAGCGATACGCGCCTGCAAGAGACCCTCTCCACCCGGACGCTCTCTTCGCTCCCGCTAGCTGGGCGCAACATGATCTCTCTCGTCACCCTCGCGCCGGGCGTAACCGGATTGGGCGTAACCAGCAACGGAAGCCCGGGATCTGGCCGCGATAACTACTCTACCGAGACCCAGGTGGATGCCAGCGCCAATGGCCAGGGCGCGGTCGGGAATATGTATGTAGTGGACGGTCTGGATGTGACTAGTTCCATCCGGGCCGGAGTCCTGAACATGACTCCCAATCCCGACTCCGTTCAAGAGACGAGCATTCAGAGCAATACCTACAACGTCGACTACGGACGCGCCAGCTCGATTCAGATGCTCATGACCACCAAGTCGGGCACCAATCAGTACCATGGCAACGCGAGCGACTATTTCACCTATCAGGGCCTTCTGGCGCGTTCGGAGTTCACCCAGACCTATGCCCCGTTTCACTCCAACAATATTTCCGCAACTATTGGTGGTCCGATGGTCCCCCGGCACAACATTGGCTTCTTCTTCTTCGCTATCGAACCGCTCCGTGCGTCGGCCGCAAGTCCGACCAATGTGAGCTTTGAGGACCCGCAATTCACTGCCTGGGCTCAAAGCGCCTTTCCCAACACCCTGGGAACCTTGCTGCTTACAAAATATCCAGTGAGCAGGATTTCGAACCAAACAGTGCAGTCCACCGCCAACACCTTGTATGCCGGCACCTGCGGAACGGCCGCAACCTTCTTTCTTCCTTGCAGCACTGCCATGATAGACACAGCGAATTACAGCCCCACCTCCTATCGCAACGGCCTGCAGTATAACTTCCGGCTGGATAAAGACTTCAAGGCGGAGCGCCTGTATGGGAGCTTTTATCGGACGACCCTGAGCAGCAATAGCAACAATTTGCGCTCCGCCTTTGCCATCACCAACCAGTACTACCAGTGGGCCATCCAGGTGAATGAGACGCACACTTTCAGCCCCAACACGTTGAATGAAGCGGCCTTCGCCGGCATGCGCGTGGAAGGTATAGATGGCCAATCCGGACTCTTCTCCGTCCCGCTGGTGAAAGTGACGGGCATCAATGTGGATGGCAACGGAAATGCTTTCGGAGCGGGCTTCGCCCAGGGCGACTTCATCCAGCACAACTATCACTGGCGAGACGTCCTTACGCACACCATTAAGTCGCATGACATCAGGGTGGGGTATGAAGGTCTCTTCGGCGACGATGTCGAAGTCTTCAATGGCCCCTATGATCAGCCGACGTTCCAGTTCAACGGGCTGCTGCAATTGGCGACCGATAATGTCTACACCGAAACCAGTCTCTCCTATGATCCGATATCCGGGCAGAGGACGCAGTACAACTGGAATGCCGCGGGTATCACCAACGGACTCTTCGCTCAGGATACATGGAAGGTCCGGCACAATGTTACCTTGAACTACGGGATCCGCTGGGACGATTACGGCAACCCTTATTCGCGAAGCTCCAGTACGGCGTTCGGAAACTTCTTCTATGGCCCGGGGCAAACCCAGCAGGAAGAGACCGCCAACGGCTTTGTAGTTCGTCACACTCACGCGCTCAATCGCGCCATCACCGATGTGTTCAGTCCACGCGCCGGAGTAGCCTGGGATGTGACTGGCAATGGTAAATGGCTGATCAAGGGCGGCACCGGTATCTTTCATAATTGGCCGACGCTGGCCAACCTTCAGGAAGAATACCGTGGCAATCCGCCTGGCAATATCTTTCCCACGTTCTACAGCGGTCAAACACCGGCGCCCATCTTTGCCCTTGGGACGTCGAACACGAAACCCTTCGGCTTTCCCGCTCCGGTATTACCGGGACGGCCACTCAATGCGCAAGGAGGCATAACCGGTCTCCAATTCACCATAGGCGGCATCGATCCGAACCTGGTATCGCCTGTCGCCTACATCTATTCCGGCTCGCTTGACCGTCAGTTGCCGGCCAACCTGGTGGCATCGGTTGCTTATTCGGGAGCACAGGGAAAAAACCTGCTCTCCGGCGGCGGCCAGGTTTATAACGTCAGCTATGGGCAAGATATCAACGAACTACCAGGCGATCTGATCATTCATAACAGCACTACACCCACCAGGCTGAACACCAGCTTTGGAGAGATCCAATACACCCAGAACGATCGCGTCTCCAGTTACAACGCATTTATCCTTGCGCTTCGAGGTAGATTCTCGCGCGCCTTCTTTAATGCTTCTTACACCAAGTCAAGCTCGAGCGACGACACCCAGGTTTTCCCCACCTACATCAATCCGCATCAGTACTACGGTCCGTCGCTGTGGGACATTCCCAACCGCTTCTCACTAGCCTGGAACTACCAGTTTCCCGATGTCAACCACGCGTTGGGATTGGTCGGCCGTGCTGCCAGCGGCTGGCAGCTCAGCGGTACCACTATTATTCAGTCAGGAAGTCCGTTCACGGTTTCGACCAATGCGGCCTTCGCCCCACTCAAAGATGCGTCTGGAAACTTTACCGGCTATGCTCCCGGTAGCGGCGACTATAACGCGGATGGCGATAACTTCGACTTCCCAGACGCGAATAGCTACCATTACTCGACCGGACGCAAGAGCTACCTGAACGGTCTCTTCCCCGCTGGCACCTTCACCGCTCCCACCACCTTCGGCGTGGAAGGAAATGAGGGCTACAACCGTTTCCGCCAACCCGGCTTTAACCAGTGGGACAGCGCGCTGCTCAAAAACACGGCCATCACCGAGCGGGTCAATTTCCAACTCCGCTTCGAATTCTTCAACGTCTTCAACCGGGCAAACCTCAACAATGTGGACGCTAACCAGCCGGACGGAAACTTCGGCAAGGTGCAAGGCCAATACACACCGCGGTTTCTCCAGTTCGGAGGAAACCTGACATTCTGATCGCTCACCCCAACCTGATGAGCGGAGAGGAACTCCCTCTCCGCTCATGCTTCGTTACTCGCTAAAATGAACTATGTCGCCACTCGTGATTCAGACCGTTGCCAGAAAGTTCGTGACTGCCATGGCTGCAGTGGGGCTGCCGGCCATGCTCTGCGCACAGCCGGGCGGCGACGACGCAAACGCGGTGATGCGTGCCCTCGAGCAAAACGATAATGCGCAGGCTGTTGCCATTGCCGGGAGGATCTTGATCACTCATCCATCCGATTGCCGGGTACTGACTCTGCGTGGCATCGCCCTAAGCCGCGAAGGCCAAATGAGCGATGCTAAAAAATCTTTTGACCAGGCGCTCGAATTCTGTCCTGAGTCTCTGCCGGCGCTGGAAGGTGCGGCGCAGATTGCCTACTCCACTCGTTCTCCGGCCGCGTCTGCTCTGCTTCACCGCGTCCTGCTTCAACGGCCTGATGACCAGACCAGCCACGCCATGTTAGGCACCCTGAGCTTTCAGCATGGGGATTGCTCCGCGGCCATCGATCACTTTGACCACAGTCTGTCTTTGGTGGAGAAGAGCATAGAGGCTCAGCGCGAGCTTGGCGCTTGCCTCTGGGCGCAGGGCGAACATCAAAAGGCCGAAGAAGCATTTCGCCTTATTGCCGAGCAAGACCCGAACGAGAAGAATGTGCTGCAACTCGCATTTGTCCAATGGAAGTCTAAAGCTTTCGATGCCGCCCTGACCACCTTGCAGCCGTTGCTAACCTCAAGTGCCGCCGGCAGCAAGCCTTTCTCACTGGCGGCGCAAATCGCCGAAGAAAAAGGAGACACGCCGCGCGCTGTCGAATGGCTGCGTACCGCGATTGTCAAGGATCCGGCCAACACGTCGAACTATCTTCTCTTCGCAACCATCTCGTTCAATCATGCGTCTTACCAGGTAGGGATCGATGTTGTGAACTCAGGTATCCAACAATCGCCCGATGCAGCAAAGTTGTACCTGGCCCGAGGTGTCCTTCAGGTGCAACTATCCCATTACGTCCCGGCACTCGCGGATTTCGAGAAAGCGCATGCTCTCGATCCCCAGCTTTCCTTCGTCCAGGATGCTATGGGCATGATCCGCAGTCAGCAGCATGACTGGGCCGGTTCACTCCAGATCTTTCAGCAGCAGGCCGCCGGGCACCCCCAGGATCCGCTGCTTCAATATCTCTACGCCGAGGCCCTGGCCAATGAAGAAGGAGGCGACGGGCAGAACCTGACCAAGGCCATTGCCGCAGTGAAAAAGGCTCTCCAGCTCGAACCTGGCTACCAGCCCGCTCGTGATCTGCTGTGCACGCTTCTCTTAAAAACAAACCAATTCACCGAGGTGATTAACCAGGCTGGAATCGCTTTAAAGCAAGACCCCACCGATCAGTCCGCCCTGTTCCAGGAAATCCAGGCCGAGCGTAGACTGGGCAACAAAGACGCAATCTCGCCCCTGGTCAAACGGCTGCAGGAACTAAAGAGCCAGCAGCAGGTAGCGCAGGCACAATATTTATTACAGGATGCGAACACCAGCCGAAGCTCCCCCTAAGGAGCCGGATGAGAGGAACTATGGGCAATCTAAAAGATCTATCGCGACGCAAATTCATATCGACCACCGCAGCGGCTACTGCTGCGGTTGCCATGCCTGGCTTGCCCGGCTTCGCTCGCCAGGCCACCGGCGTTGCGGGCGCGGGCGTTCTCGACCCGGATTGGAGCAAGGCCGGCATCATCGCTACTCGCAATTCTCCCTATGCCAAGTTGAAAAGCGTGCCCGTGCAAGCGGTCACCATCGAGACTGGATTCTGGTCAAAACGCCGGACCACCAATGTCGAATCGAGTATCCCCAGCATGCGCCAGGAGCTTCTTGACCACGGCCGCATGGACAATTTCCTGCGGCTGGCTGGACAATCGCAAGCGCCACAGCGCGGTCCAGTCTATTCCGACTCTGACATCTATAAGTGGATCGAGTCAGTTGGATTCGCATTGCAATCGCAACCAGCGCTTGAACTGCGCGCCCAGACGGACGCCATGATTCGCCAGGTGGTGGCGGTGCAGGAGCCGAGCGGCTATCTCAATACCTACTATGTCGGCGACCACAAAAGCGACCGCATGCAGTGGAAGACGCAAACCACCGGCCACGAGCTTTATAACATTGGCCATCTTCTGCAAGGTGCGATCGCTTATTACCGGGCGACCGGTGACCCCACCCTGCTCCGGGCGGGCATGCGCTTCGTCGATGGCTTCCTCTTGCCCGGCTATGGCCCGGGCGCAAACCAGGCGCCGATCGTTGCCGGTCATCCGGAAATCGAAATGTCACTGATCGAGCTCTACCGCACCACCGGCAACAAACGATATCTGGACCTTGCCGGTTACATTCTGCAGGGTGACCCAAGAATTCCCCTTACCCAGCGCCAGATCGCCTACATGTTCTGCGGCATTCCGTTCGCCTCGCGGACCAAGCTCGAGGGCCACGCAGTGCGCGCCATGTATGCCTGCTGCGGCGCGACCGATTATTACCTTGAGACCGGCGACCCCGCCTATTGGAAGACGCTGAACGCTCTGTGGGAAGACCTCTCGGCACACCAACTCTACGTAACCGGAGGCGTGGGCGCGCGCAGCGATGGCGAGGCTTTTGGCAACGCCTATGAGCTGCCCAATGAGCGCGCTTACGGTGAAAGCTGCGCGGCCATTGGCAACATGATGTGGAATTGGCGCATGCTCTCTGCCGGCGGCGAGGCTAAATTCACCGACGTCATGGAGCGCGCTCTCTATAACGGCATCAACTCGGGCATGTCGCTTGATGGCAAGATGTATTGCTATCGCAACCCGCTGGCGTTCGATCCCGCAACCGGAGATAAAATCCGCAACCCATGGTATGACACTACTTGTTGTCCGCCGAACCTGGAGCGTACCTTCGCCTCGCTCCCGGGATATTTCTATAGCACCTCTCAGGATGGCGTCTACGTACACTTCTTTGACAACTCGGAAATGAAGTGGCATCTCCCCAACGGCACTCCGTTTGTCCTGCGTCAGACTACGCAGTACCCATGGGAGGGACAGGTTGACATATCCGTTTCACCGCAAACTCCGCAGGAGTTCACGTTGTTCGTCCGCATCCCCGGCTGGTCAAAACAAAACAACGTCAGTGTCAATGGAAAAAAAGTCGAGGGCGTCGTAGCGGGGCAATATCTGCCGATTAAACGGCGCTGGACTTCCGGCGACCAGGTCGCACTTTCCTTTGATATGCGTCCCCAGGTCGTGCACGCCAACCCTGCGGTTGCCGATGACCGCGGCCGCATCGCCTTCCAACGCGGGCCCATCGTTTATTGCATGGAGCAACTCGATCAGAACCAGGCGTCCAAAGACTCAAGCATCTTTCCTTATTACACGGCGCGCCTCACCGAGACCACCACGGACCGTTACCATCCCGGCTTGCTCGATGGGGTCGTTGTGCTCGAGCATCCTGGCTCGCTGCTTCCTGCTGCTGCACCCGCGCTCTACCAGGCAGCACTTCCGCAGCCGGTCGCGGGCACCGATACCAAACTCAAAATGATCCCCTACTATGCCTGGTCGAATCGCGACTTATCGGCCATGCAGGTATGGGTTCCTTACCAACAGGGGTAATAGGGGCAGGTCGGACTTATGAGGGACTTAACACGCAGAAAGTTTCTGCAGGGGAGCACAGCAGCAGCCGGTCTCGCGTTATCTGCTCCGGCGATGCCATCGATGTTTGCCCCGGCGACCAGCGCCGTCAAGCCCAGGCTGGGCCAGTTTGACTACGGGCAGGTCACGCTGCTCGAAGGGCCTATGCTCGACCAGTTCACCCGCAATCACCAGTTCTTTCTCGCACTCGATGAAGACGGACTGCTGAAGCCCTTTCGCCAGCGCGCTGGCCTTCCCGCGCCGGGACCAGTCATGGGTGGCTGGTACAACGACAGCCCCGACTATGATCCGCCGAAGAATATGACCGGGTACATCGCCGGCCACAGTTTCGGCCAATACCTCTCTGGCCTGGCCAGAGCTTATGCGGTTACTGGTGATAAGCCCACCCAGGAGAAGGTACAGAGACTGGTGAAAGGCTTTGCCCCCACCGTCACAGAGAAGTTCTATGTCGACTATCCTCTCCCCGCCTACACCTTCGATAAAACCAACATGGGGCTACTGGATGCCCACGCCTTTGCCGGCGATCCGATGGCTCTACCCGTGCTGAGTCACGCAACCGATGCGGTCCTGCCTCACTTGCCCGCCGGCGCCCAGACCCGCGTCGAAGCGTGTGCGCTGCCGCACAAGAATATCTCCTACTGTTGGGACGAAACCTACACCCTTCCAGAAAACCTTTACATCGCCTGGCTGCGCAGCGGGGATCCGCGCTATCGAACGCTGGCCCAGCGCTTCCTACAGGATAAGGACTATTTCACGCCGCTCTCCGAAGGAGACAACATCCTTCCCGGACTGCATGCCTACAGCCATGTCAACGCGCTTTGTTCCGCACTGCAGTGTTATCTGGTGGACGGAAGCGCCATGCACTTGCGCGCAGCGAGGAATGGATTCGACTTTGTCCGCACCACGCAGAGTTTCGCCACCGGCGGCTGGGGTCCGGATGAGTCCTTCCGCAAGCCGGGCAGCGGGGAGATGGGCGAGAGCCTCATCAAGACCCATTCCAGCTTTGAAACCCCTTGTGGGTCGTACGGTCACTTCAAAGTTTCCCGGTACCTCATGCGCATCACCGCAGACAGCCGCTACGGCGACAGCATGGAGAGCGTCCTGTACAACACCATTCTGGGCGCAAGACCGATTCTTCCTGACGGCACCAGCTTTTACTACGCGGATTACAATAACTCGGCTACTAAGTTCTACCACCAGGATAAGTGGCCTTGCTGCTCAGGAACCTTTCCTCAAATCACCGCAGACTACGGGATAAGCTCCTATCTCAGCGCGCCTGATGGTGTGTATGTGAACCTCTACGTCCCGTCCAGGTTAACCTGGACGCAGAACGGAACCCGCTGCGCGCTGGTCCAGACCACGCAATATCCCTACGATCCCGAAACAACCATGGCTCTGCAAATGGAGAAGCCAGAGACCTTCGCCCTCTATCTGCGAGTCCCGGCATGGGCAGGACCGGCGACGCGTCTCTCGGTGAATGGAAAGAGCGCGTCGGTAAGCTTAAAGCCCGGGACCTTCGTCCCCGTGCGCCAGACCTGGAAGAACGGCGACCGGATCGAGTTCACCATCGACCGGCCGCTACGCCTCTCGCCCGTCGATCCACAACATCCCAATCAGGTAGCTGTGCTGCAAGGCCCACTCGCACTGTTTGCGGTAGGAAATATTCCCTCTGATCTGACCCGCACCAATCTCCTTGCCGCCGCGCAACACGGAGACGGATGGCAAGTGCCTGCTTCCGGGCAAAGCTTGAAGATGCTGGCTTATCCCGCGATTACCGGGGAGACTTACAGACTTTATCTGCCCGTCACCTCATAGACGAAGCTAAGACGTGGCTGCCGTTCGAGGTTGCGATTTCCGAAACCGTCTCAGCGACGGCCGACGTGTGCGGCCTTCTTTTAAGATGGGAAAACCGGCCACAGCCGTGGTCGATGCAGCCGGAGTCGTGATGTGCGAGCTTATTCGATTCGCTTGCCGGTTGCAGTAGCACATCCGTTAATGGTTGGTCCGCCTCCCACGGGCACAAATTCTACCGACGCGGACGGAGTGGTAAACGTGTCGGAGTCTTCCGCTATCTCGATGGTCTGCCGAATCGTCTGTGTTTTAACCAGCACTCCATTCGAAGTGATGAACGCAACCGAGACTGCCTTAAAAGTGGCAGCACCGTCGTACCTCCACACGCCATGGCCAGGCCCTCGAACGGCGGGGAAGAACATCGGGTTCGATGTTGTCTCGATCAGCGTACCGCCACCCCCAAAGGTCAGCATGGAAAGAAACGGATTCCCCAGCGCTTGGCCTGTCTGACAGTTGCGCTGCGTGACCTCCACCGTCCAGCTCCCCTCAAGCCTTCGCGGGCCGAAATTCCGATCATCTGCCTGGGCCCTGGCTGCCTGGGCCAATAAAAGCGCGGAGGCAACTCCGAATACCACTGTGGATACAACCTTGCAAAACCTGATTTTCATCTTCCTTCTCCATTTCCTGACGCACGCTCGGCTGTTGTTCCAGCCTCGGGATATACTCACTCCGTCGCTCAGGGAAGGTCTTTGGGTACTTCTGAAGGTTTTCTGAAAACTTCTGAAGATTCGGATGATCCGATGACTGCAGACGAACTTGGCATCTACGAATTTGGAGATTATCGGCTGGATGCCCGCAAGCTCGTCCTGTCGCGAGCCGGCGAGCGCATCGCCCTCACCCCCAAGGTCTTCGACACGCTGCTCTTGCTGGTCAGGCGCAAGGGCGAGGTTCTGGGCAAAGAGGAACTCCTGCGCACGGTCTGGCCGGACGCCATCGTGGAGGAGAATAACCTCAACCAGAACATCTCCACCCTGCGTCGCCTGCTGGGCGAAAGCCGGGGGGAGAATCGATATATCGCCACCGTGCCGGGCAGAGGCTATCGCTTCGTTCCCGAGGTTCATACCCTCTCTCATCCCTCACCGCGTGAACAAGTAAGGATTGGGGTGCTGCCTTTTGAGAACATGGGGGCGGGTCCCGATCGCGAATACCTGGCGGATGGCCTCACCGAGGAGACCATCGCTTCCCTTGGCCAGATCGATCCGCAGCACATCAGCACCATCGGCCGCACCTCGGTGATGTCGTACAAGCGAACCACAAAATCGCTCGCCGAGATCGGTAGGGAGCTGAATGCAACCTACCTTGTCGAAAGCTCTCTGCGGGCTGAGGGCGACCGCCTCCGCGTCACCTCCAAGCTCATCCGGGTTCAGGATCAAATCCAGATCTGGTCAGCGTCTTACGACAGCGAGCCCGGCAGTATGCTGGCGTTACAGCGCGAGCTGAGTACGGCCATCGCCGAACAGGTGCGGCTGACCCTGTCTCCGGAGCGGCTCCGCGCTCTTGGCCGCCGGCAGACGCTGAACCCTGAAGCATTCGATCTCTACCTGCACGGGCGTCACTTCTGGCAACAGCTCAGCCCGCCGACCACCCGCAAAGCGATCGAATTCTTCATCCACGCCACTGAGCTGGACCAAAACTATGCACTCGCCTGGTCCGGCCTCGCTGACTGTTACAGCTCCGGTCCGGTCAATGGAGACGCGCCACCACAGCTTTTCTGGCCGCGTGCTCGCGAGGCCACGGCGCGCGCCCTCAAGGCCCAGCCCGACTTGGCAGAGGTCCAGACCTCGCTGGGCTCGCTCAACTTCTGGCTAGACTGGAAGTGGAACGCCGCCGAAATTGCTTACCGCAAAGCCGTTGAACTGGATCCCGGTTATCCGCTGGGGCATCGCATGCTGGGTGTCGCCCTATCGCATATGGCCCGGCATGAAGAAGCCCAGGCTTCGATCCGCCGGGCGCGGGAACTCGACCCGCTTTATGTCATGCATCAGTCGCTCTCATCGCAGATAGCCTTTGCTGCGCGCAACTACTCCGCCGCGCTTCAATTCGCTCGCCAGGCGATCGTGGTTGATCCCGAGTTTTGGATAGGGCAGCTCCATCTGGCGCAGGTATACATCGAGCTGGGAGAAAACGACCTCGCACTCACCGCTTTGAATCACTCGGGCAAGTTAGTGGTTAATTCAAAGGTGATCGCGCTGCGGGGCTACATCTTCGCCCGGGCTGGCCGGCTCGAGGAGGCTCAGAATGTTCTCCACACGCTTTTGTCCATCGCTCAAGAGCGATATGTCCCTCCGTACGCCATGGCTATCGTGCATGCTGGACTTGGACAATACGATGAAGCCATGCAATGGCTGGAGCGCTGTTACCAGGCCCGGGACGTCCATGTTGTGTTTCTGACGATTGATCCCAAATGGGACCCCCTACGCGGGGACGCGCGCTTCTCAAATCTTTTACGACGGTGCGACTTCTCTCCATAGGATTGCGATCAAGGCAGCGGCTAAGGTGGAGAGGAAATTCACTGCGTCATTATTGACCCAGCCGCGCCGCTCTGCGGTTGCCCCCAAGAGGGAATCGACGAACAGGCCACCCACAGCTCCCAGGGCTGCGCAGAAGGCGTCGCCAGGACTTAGCCCAAGCGTGGCCCATGCTACCACCACCACCAGCAGCGCTCCGCTGACTCCGGCCACAGTACCGGCCAGGCTGATTGCTCCGTTGGTGCCCGGCACAACCCGGCGAAAGGTCGTAACCAGCAACGGCTGGCCGCCCACCACCTCTCCCAGTTCGCTGGCCAGGGTGTCGGCGGTTGCCTCAGCCAGGGCGGCTACCACCATCACGGTGCACCAGCTGCTGGCCACAGGATGGATGAGGGAGAATGCGGCCGCCAGCCCTGCGACCCCAAGATTGGCCGCGACCTGGGCGGCATTGCGCCCGCGCTTGTCTTCGGCTACTCCCAGTTGCTGCTTTCTCGCTCTGCCCAAGCGTGTCGCTGCCCAGGTGAGCACAAAAAGCGTCACCAGGGCCGCCAGTGCGGAGTGATACCAGGGTGACCAGCCAAGGGTCAGGACCGCACACAGCACGCCGCCCGTGAGCGCAGCCAGGGGCGTCGCGGCGCGAGCCATCAGGACCAGAAGCGCCAAGGTCAAACTGATGCCGGATGCGGTGAGCGTGGCGTGGCGCAGGGCGGCCACTGTACACCATGGCACCACAACCGCCAGGACCAGCCACGATTGCCAGCGCAGTTGCTGTTCCGGAGCGTGCACTGCTCATTTTAGGCCCGGCGTATCCCTGAATACGCGCTCCCATTTACAATCATCTTTCTACCAGGAAATGAAACGTAGTGAGGTATTCACGGGTGCTTAGCGTTGTATGGCTCCAGTCATGGGGCCGGTGTAGTGTGCGTTTGCCGCGATTTGGATACAGGGTCTTCCCACGCATTGCTACCAGTTGTTCCCTGGGTTTAGCCCTCATTTTGGCTGGCTGCGGAGAAACGCCCCGGCCGGTGGTGACTCCCGTTGCGGTGACCGGACCCGCTCCGCAGCCTCAGAGCTATGCCGTGGTGACCACCACTGCCGGCGCAAACTCGCCCGGTCTGGCGAATGTTTTCGACGCCGCTGGGGATACCTTGCTGAGCCAGGCCGCGTTAGGCGTCAACCCGCTTGCGCTCGCGCTCAGTTCGAGTGCCGGTGTGGCCATCACCTCCAATTCCGACGGCACGGTCAACAGCTTTACTCCTTCGGCAACCCTCCAGACCAAGAACATTCAAAGCAGCACCTTGCTGCAACCGGCACAGCCGACCAATTTGCTGGTGACGACGTCCAATCTGTTCATCACCGAGCCCAATGTTCCCGCGCTGGCGGTTCTCACCAATAATGCGAGCGGGGTTTACCGGCTCACGCAGGAGCTGCCGGTGCCCGCCAGCCCGATCAACGTCGCCGGCAATGCCAATGCGGCCCGCGTCTACTCCATCACCCAGGATAATGGCAGCAACACCGTGACTTTTGGAGCGTGTGAGACTCCTTCGCAGGTCACCACTGCCGGCCAGGTGCAATCGATCGAGATCTCGACCGTGACCATTTCACGCACGCTGCCGGTTGGCATTTGCCCTGTGTATGGCGTCGCTTCGGCTGACAACAACCGCACATTCATTCTTAATCGGGGCAGCGGAACCGTCACTGTCATCAACAGCCAATTCAATACATTGGACAATACGGCCAATCGCCCGAATCTGGATGCAACCACCGGCACCTTGCTTTTGCCGCCGCCCGCGGGTACTTCGGCGGCTTCGTTCAACGCCGGCCCGGTATTTGCCGACTTCTATACCCCGGCGTCTCAGCTGGTGACGGCTAATTACGACTCCAATACCATTTCCATCATCAATGTCAGTCTCGATCAATACGGGAATGATTCCCCGTTGTTTGGGCAGACAGTGACGGTACCGGTGGGCAATGGCCCGGCCACCCTCACCATCTTGCGCGATGGGAGCCGGGTCTATGTTGCCAATCAGAAGGACAGTACGGTCAGTGTGGTGAGTCTCACCAGCTACCAGGTTTTGGCGACCGTACCGGTGACCGGCCATCCTATTTCGATTGCCTCGACCTTTAGCACTCCCTACGGCCAGGTGTATGTGCTTCCTTCTGATCAGGCGTACTTGACCATCATCCGCACCGACACTGACCAGGTGGCGGCGTCCGTTCAGCTGGATGGGGTGGGTGTGGATGTGCATACCAGTGCTCAGTCGGTAGCGGCCAATAGCGGGACCACAGGTACGGTGGCAAATGCTATCAATCTGAGCCACGCCAGCGGCAGCGGCTCCCCATGTGGGTTCGGTGCCCGCTGTTACCAGGCAACCCCATTGGTAGCTGCCACCCAACGCGCGAAATAACAACCTCGTCCCCCAGCAACAGCACACGGGTGCCCCACGTTCGCCTAAGCGTACGTGGGCCGAAAACGATATTCTTCGAACGCTTTCGCCAACCTACTATCGTGAGCGCCCGCAAAGAAACCGCAGATCCCTCCACTTTTGACAATTCTGTTGTGGCCGCAACAGCTTCTGCTAGCAAAACTACCGGAGCATCGATGGGCTTGCTGCCCACCTAAGAAGTTGAAAATGGCTCTTGTTCAGCAGCTACTCTCCCTGGAAGCGCCGCCCTCCCCTTTGTCATCTCGACCGGAGCGTAGCGGAGTGGAAGATCCGACCAAAGCGTCGCGCGTGTGAGGATTAACTGCCGGTGGGCGCTCCGGAGAGGATGATCGGTAAAGTAGGCGATTCCGCTCCGCTGGCCTTCTCGATGGTTACGCCGAATGCTTTCGCCTCGATCCCTGGGGGAAGCGGAGGCAGCACAAGAGTAGCGGTCCCGACTGCGTCAGGACGAAACATTCCCGCGGGAACCGGCGCTTTACCATTTGCCGGGATGACCCAAAGCTCGTACGCCTTGTCTGCCGGCAACGGCTTCAGATTCGTGGCCAGCAGGATCAATCCACCGCGCTCCGGGAGATAAGTGGCTTTGGCGCTGGGTTGGGCGGCAGCTTTTCCTTCGCTGAGCGTGACCCGCTGGGCGGTCGGCGCAGTCAAGACTTCCAGCACCTGCTGTGCCTTAGAGGCTTGCGCAGCCAAATTCTTCACCAGGTTGGATTCATCGTGCAGCTCATCGTTCAGGGCGCGGTTCTGCACCCCGAGAGAGATGGCCACAATCGCCGTCGCGGCGACCGCTACCCAGGGAGCCCAGAAGCCGGCCCCACGGCGCGTGCTCTTGACGGAGATGGGAGTCACCTCGGCCGGCTTTTCCCCCGGCTTGACCGTGGCAGACGAAGCAATCTTGTTGAGGAAACGCTCTCGAGCACCTTCCGGCAGAGGCTGCTGCTCGACTCCCAGGCCTAACAACGCCAGATCACCGCACACTTGAGCCAGCTCGTTGCGGCACGTGGCACAGCTCTGCAGGTGCGCCCTGATGGATGCAGACTCCTCTATTGGGAGATTCTGCATCGCATAGGAAGCCAACTCCTCCTGCGTGTTGTGCCCGTTGCCCGTCATACCTGAAATGCCTTTCGTAACGTAATCAACGCCAGCCGGATCCGCGTCTTGACCGTGCCCAGCGGATCGCCTGTTCTCTCCGCGATCTCCGAATGGCTCAGCCCTTCGAAGAACGCCAATTCCATGGACCGTTGCTGCTCAGCGGGAAGGCCCTGTAAGACTTTCTGCACCTTCTCTATCATTGCGTTGTGCTCTGCTTCGGAAGCCAGGTTGGTGGAAGAGGCCAGAACCACGTCCTCCACCGAATCCGTCGGCTTTCTACGCCGCAATAGATCGATCGACCGGTTTCTCGCGATGACCACCAGCCACGCACCGAGCGATCCACGTCCTTGCACAAATGAATCGGAATTCCGCCACACCTGGAAGAAGATCTCTTGCATCACATCTTCCGCGTGGCCGGAGTCCTTTAAAATACGCAGTGCGACCGAATACACTGCCCTGCCGTAGCGGTCAAAAACTTCCGCCATCGCACTTTGATCGCCTTGGCGCACCCGCTGCAGTAAGGTTCCGTCGTCGATTGCAGTAGCGCCGTCAGCCATCCCGGATGTGAGATTCGTGTCTCTGGTGGTAGAACGCTCAGAATCGCCAATCGGATTGGGAGTTTTGTCAGGCATTCGACGAGCCGAAAACCATTCTACGTTCGGAGGACGCAAACACCAAACTAACGTACCCCCGAAACAGCAGGTACAATAACCTGTTTCCGCCGCTGTTTCGATGCGAAATCGCCTGGATAAACTGCTGTTCGAGCGCGGGTTGGCCCCTTCCAGGGAGCGGGCGCAGGCGCTGATCCTCGCCGGCCGCGTGCTGGTCAACCAGCAGAAAGTAGAGAAACCGGGATCCTCCGTCGACGACACTGCGCTGTTGCGCGTCTTGGGAGAAGAGCAGCGCTACGTCAGCCGCGGGGGATTCAAGCTGGAAGCCGCTCTCGATCGTTGGCACATCGATCTCACCGGCCGGCGCTGCGCCGATATTGGTACGTCTACCGGTGGGTTCACCGATTGCATGCTGCAGCATGGCGCCGCCGGCGTGGTGGCGGTGGATACCGGATACGGGCAGATTGCCGAGACTTTGCGCAGAGACCCCCGGGTGAGCTTGCGCGAGCGCACCAACGCCCGCTACCTCAAACCAGGGGAATTGGGCGCCGGGATCAGTTTTGTATCCATGGATGTATCTTTTATCTCCGCTACCCTGGTCCTGCCTGCGGTGCTTGCCGCGGTGCGGGTGAGTCGGGAGAGCCGGGTGGAGGTAGTCGTCCTGGTCAAGCCGCAATTCGAAGCGGGCAGGGAGCATGTCGGCAAGGGCGGCATCGTGCACGACCCTGCGGCCCACCAGCTGGCGATTGATCGCGTGCGCGCGGCGGTCCTTGATCTTGGCGCTGCCGGGAGCGAAGTCGCGGAATCACCCATACAAGGGACCAAAGGCAATCGCGAGTTCCTTCTCTACAGCCGCTTTTAGGCGATCGCGTAAACTAAAGCCTCCATGCGACCGGTCGCCATCATTTCCAAGCCGCAGAAGGAAGAGCTGGCCACCTTGCTGCCCGAACTCGTGTCCTGGATGCGGGCGCACGATTTTGAGCCCATTCTGGACCACGTGAGCGGCAGTTACACCCGCGATGCGCGGGTTGTTCCCCGGCACGAGTTGCCGTCCCAGAATCCCGCGCTGGTGGTGGTGCTGGGTGGGGATGGCACTTTGCTCGCCGCGGCCCGCGTTTTTGCCCGCACCGAGGTTCCCATTCTCAGCGTCAACCTGGGCGCGTTAGGCTTTCTCACTGAGGTCCGGCTGGCCGATCTTTACCCCACGCTCGAGGGCTGGGCCAAGGGCTGCTGCAACATCGATGCCCGCGCCCTGCTGCATACCGAAGTCATGCGTGGCGGCGTTTTATACAAAGCGTATGAGGCGCTGAATGATGTGGTGATTGCCAAGGGGGCAATTGCGCGCATGGGTGACTTCAGCGTGCATCTGTCGGAACAACTGGCCGCGTCTTTTCGCGCGGACGGCGTGATTATCTCTACCCCTACCGGTTCCACTGCTTACAATTTAGCTGCCAATGGGCCCATCCTGGCGCCCTATGTGGATGCTCTGGTGATTACCCCCATATGTCCACATTTATTGACTATTCGTCCTATGGTGGTTCGCGGCGATTCGCACGTGATCGTGAGTGTGGAAGGTATTCCCGATCTCACCTTCCTCACCGTGGACGGGCAAGAGGCATTGCAGCTTCGTGTGGGCGACCGGGTATGCTGCCGCCGTTCCGAGCACAGCGTGAGATTGGTACGAATGGGCGCAGCCGGGTTCTTCGATGTTCTCCGCTCCAAGTTAAGCTGGGGTGAACGATGAACAGAAATACTTCACGTAAGTCCTGGCGTTGATCCTCGCAAGAGCGTGGCTTTGGCTGCGCCGACCCACCGGTATTTTGTAGGACTTACATTGTTGTTTCTTTGAAATATTCCCCAGCTTGAGAGGTCGCGGAAAAAACTCCGGGCGAGTCCGTCAGGGACGTCTGAACACAGGAGCACAGGATTTCAGCCGTCCCTGACGGGACTGGATCCTTTGGATCCGGTTGATCCAGGACTGGCGTCCTTGGCTAAGTTCAGCCGTCCCTTCGGAACGCTGGGCAGCGTTTTTCCGCAGCCTGTTTATGGCCCTGCGTGAGAACTTGGCTTTGTATCAGGGCACGACTTTAGTCGGGCCGTAAACGATTGAGAATATGTCGGGCTTTAGCCCCTGCCTCTGTTGCCCGCTCTCGAATTTCTCCACCCTGATGTTTGCTCCTCGAGTTCTCACACGCCCTCTTTAGCCCCTGCCCCCTGCTTTAGCAGCGACTGAGAGTTCGGAAAGCTCGAAAAGCACCCTCAGGGGATTTAGAGCGTGTGTGAGAACTCGATTTTGTCTCGGGAAACAGCTTTACGGATGCGGAAAATGCTCTGTTTTGTATCAGGGCACGACTTTAGTCGTGCCCTCCCTGTTTGAAATATTTTCGGGCTTTACAGGCTGCGGAGAAACCCAAGTTTTTGAAGGGTACGGCCTTTAGGCCGTACGTAACCAATCTAGAATCAGTACGGCTTTAGCCGCTGAGGGCTACGCTTTCGCTCGAAGCCGGACTTTTCCGCAGCCTCTAAAGCCCCTGCCCCTGCAATCGCAGCGACTCAGAGTTCGGGAAGCTCGAAAAGCACCCTCAGGGGCTAAAGCCCGACATATTCTCGATCGTTTACGGCCCGGCTAAAAGTCGTGCCCTGATACAAAACAGCGTTTTTCCGCAGCCTGTTTAGCCCCTGAGCGTGCTTTTCGGAGCTCTCATACAGACACTTTAGCCCCTTATGAGAGAGCCGCGAGCACCCAAACTTACTGTTGAGTTTGCGCAGAGACGCTATGGTTTGGTGAGTTCGTCCAGTAGTAGTTTGGCCTTGGTGGCCAGGGTGTGGGCGCCGTCCGTGTCTCCGCTGTCCAGTGCCTGCTGGGCCTGCTTCAGGAACGTTCGTATCTGCGAGGCGGTGACTTGTTCATCGTTGGAGAGGGAGCGTTTGATCCCGTTCAAGCCCTGTTGTGTGCCGCCGATCAGATCCGCTGTTTCGTGCTTGGTTCTTTCTCCCAGCGCGCTATCACCAGTAGTCAATTGTCCAATGGGCGAGCCTGACCCGCCCGGAACAGAAACCATTGGCGGCGAAGCGGCCTGGGCGGCGGTGGTTCCATTTGCAGGAGCGGTACCCCCATTGGGAGCCGCGGGAGCCTGCGCCGTGTCCACCGGTTTGGACGGGGCCGGCTTATGCGGGTGACGCACCTTCTTGGGCGTCGGAGGAGGCAAGGGCACGCTTTGCGCAGACGGCGACGGCAGCGGGGAAGCCAGCGGTGTTTCCGATTTTTCCTGCGGTTGGGTCGTCTGCGGCGGGGTCAACGTTCCTTTCCCGGTCTGCAACGGCGGCGCCTGCGCCTGCTGCGGCGGAGACGACGCTTTGTGCAAACACCCCATCGGGCAGAGGGCGAGCAGGACCAACGATGCGCAAAGGTTGGCTCCCTTCATCCCCTCGGCTCCTTAGTTACGATAGTTCCTGCTGAGATACTCCCGTCTGGCATAAGGTATCCACGCGCTGACCGGCTCTCAGGGGGACTGTTGAGCGGAAAGCGCAAAATAAAGGTAGTTCCGTGAGTTGCATCCGATTCTACTTCAATAGAACCATTGTGCAGCTCTACTATACGGTAAGTCATCGCTAAACCTATACCGCTTCCGTCTTTCTTGGTGGTGAAGTATAAGTCGAAGATTTTGTCCCTTACGTCGGGAGGTATGCCGGCTCCCTGGTCGTGAATGCTGAGCAGGGCCACGCGGCCGTCCTGGGCTAGGCTTACCTGGAGCTTTCCCCCTTCGCTCATCGCCTGGGCGCCATTGAGGACCACGTTGAGCAGTGCCTGTTTCAGCAGATCCGAATCCACCTTGGCCAGCACCGGATGATCGGGCAAATCGCTTTGCACATGAATGTCCCGGGTTTCCAACTCGGCGGACGCCAACATCAGCACCCCGGAGACGATCCGGCGTAGGTCCTGCTCCTTAAGCTGCAGCTCCACCGGCCGGGAGAAATCGACCAGCGTCTGCACCACCCGGTCCAGCCGCTGAATCTCGCTTTCGATCACTTCCAGGTGCCGCATGGCTTTATGGTCGGCGTCCCCCAGCTTGGTACGCATCAGTTCCAGGTGCACCACGATGGCGTTGATGGGGTTCTTGACTTCGTGGCCTACCCCGGCTGTCAGCCTGCCAATGGCCGCCAGGCGGCGGGAAAGCTCAAGATCGCTTTCGATTTCTCGTACCGATTCCACATCGTGAAGAGTGAGCAGCGCGCCCAGGGTTTCCTGCGGAGAGACAGCCCGGTCGTCATGGATAAAGTCGAGCGAGATCTCGACATGGCGGCCGGTTTCGGTAGTGATCTCCTCTTGCACCAGGGCCATGCGGGCGTCAAAGGACTCACGCACCAGTCTGCCCAGACGAGTATTGCGGGAGAAGACGTCGTGCAACTTGGCGCCCAGGATTTCCGCCCGGCTGACCCCCAAAAAGCGTTCCACCGAATCGCTGACCAGCACCGCCCGGGCATCGTGGGTGTACAGCAGGATGCCGTCCTGCAAGTTGGTCATGATCTGGTCGAGGTTTTCTTTGAGGGCGGAGAAGACCTCTTCCACGTTGCGCATGCGCCGGCCGATGCGTTCAATCTTGTGAGAGACCAGCACCACCGCATCGCCGGAGCGGCCACCGGCAGCTTGTTCGCCTGCCACTTCCGCTTCCGCCAGGGCCAGCGCATCCAGGCGGGCGCCGATTTGCTCGATCGGCTTAAGGGCGATATTGGCCAGGAACGCGGCGAAGATCAAGGAGCAGACGATGGCCACCCCGGTATAGGTCAAAGCGGCGATCAGCCAGGGCTCGACCACGAAGCGCAGGAAAGTCGTACGCACCCCTACGCGCACGGTGGCGAAGGTCTCGGAGTTCTGTTCCAGAGGCAGGGTCAGGTTATAGACCCGGGGTGGTCCGAAGACGATTTCCAGCAATTTGAGCAGGCCGCCGCTCTGGAGCTCCTCGTATTCCTGGCGGTGGGGCAGCAGGTGGTCCAGGTTGGTGGGGTCGGTACTGAGCAGGGCGCGCCCTTCACTATCGGCGACCGCAACGTCGAAGACGGTAGGGGAGTAGCTGATGGCTGAATTCATCAGCGCCTTAAGGTTGCTATCACTGCGCAGTGCGGTGGCCACGATGTCCCGAAGTGCTACTGGATCGTTGGCCTGGACGCGCCGCCCGCGAGTGTTTTGTTCCAGCGATTGACGGGTGGCAGCCGCGATCTGGTGCGCCACCATGTCATTGGCGGTGAAGGCCTGGGTCATTCGCTGGCGCAGAAGTTGGCCCAGAAATATCCAGGACAGGGTGAACACAACCAGGAATACCAGCCCAGTAATCGCCAGCACGAGCTTGGTCTTCAATCGCATGGGGGATTCCTGCTATTAGTACCTGTCGATGTTACAGTGCGTCCTGGGCTTAAGAGTCTGCGTGAGAACTTGGTTTTGTATCAGGGCACGACTTTAGTCGGGCCGTAACTGCTTGAAAAATTCCCGGGCTTTACAGGCTGCGGAAAAACCCAAGTTCTTTGAAGGGTACGGCCTTTAGGCCGTACGTAACCAATCTAGAATCAGTCCGGCTTTAGCCGCTGAGGGCTACGCCTTCGCTCGAAACCGACTTTTTCCGCAGCCTGTTTAGCCCCTGAGGCCTACTTTTTCAAGCTCTCACTTGAGACTCTTAAGCGCCCAGTTGGCTAAGCCACTCTTGCCCGCCCATTTACACTGACGGCCTTTCCTCCGCCCCGTCGCTGCTGCTGGCGCTGCCGTACTCCTTCAATTTGTTGTGCAGCGTCTTCAAGCTGATGCCCAGAATCTCGGCTGCCCGGGTCTTATTGTTGCGCGTGGACTCCAGGGTTTTCAGGATAAGCATGCGCTCCGCCTCATCCACCGTGCTTCCGATTTCCACGTGCACGCCGCTGTCATTGGTGTTGTTGCTGGCCGCATCGGCACGCATAAATCGTTGACCGAACGTGGGCGGAAGATGCCGGGTTTCCATATAACCCTCTCCGCATAAAATCACCGCCCGCTCAATGGTGTTGCGCAGCTCACGCACATTCCCTGGCCAGTCGTGCGCCATCAACCGCGCCAGCATCTCTCCGTCCACGCCTTTGACTTCCCGCCCGTGCTTGCTATTCATATCGGCCAGCAGAGCTTCAATGATTGCCGGGATGTCCTCTTTATGTTCCCGCAATGGTGGCATATGGAGGTTAAATACGTTCAAACGGTAGTACAAATCCCCGCGCAGATGTCCGTCCGCGACCGCTTCCTCCGGGTTCTTATTGGTTGCTGCCAGCACCCGCACGTTCATCGGCGTTTCCACCTTGCTGCCCAGCCGGCGGAGCTTTCTATCTTCCAGCACCCGCAGCAGCTTGGCCTGCGTACCTACCGGCATTTCGCCTATCTCGTCCAGCAGCAGAGTGCCTTCCTCGGCCAGCTCGAAACAGCCCGCGCGGCGTTCCAGCGCCCCGGTAAAGGACCCTTTCTCATGACCGAAGATCTCACTCTCGATCAAGGTCTCGGGTATCGCGGCGCAGTTGACGGCCACGAAAGGTTTGCCTCGCCTGGGGCTCAGCTCGTGCAACGTCCGCGCCACCAGCTCCTTGCCCGTCCCGCTCTCGCCGGTGATCAATACGGAAACGGTGCTGGGAGCCACCCGCTCGATCATGGCGAACATCTCCTGCATCTTTTTCGAACTCCCCACCAGCGATCCCAAAAAGCCTGTTTCCCGCAGCTTACGGCGGGTGACTTCGAGCTCCCGCTCGGTTTCCCGTTGCCGGCTCGCATTGGCCAGCACCGTCTTCAGCCGGGTCGGATCGATGGGCTTCTGAATAAAGTCGTAGGCGCCCATCTTCATCGCCTCCACTGCCCGCTCGATGCTGCCCTGCGCGGTGAGCACGATCACCGCGGCGTTCAACTGCATCTCGCTTAAGCGGGACAGCAACTCTAAGCCATCCATGCGCGGCATCTTGAGGTCGGTTACGATGATTCCCGGGAACCACTCAGCTACTTTCTCCAGGCCTTCGATGCCGTCTCGCGCCGTCTCTGTACGGTAGCCCCAGCCGGAAACCAGCTCGGCCAACCCCGCCAGCGCGTGCAATTCGTCTTCCACAATCAAAACTCTTTCAGTAGCGCCCATGGCTGCTCAGAACTTTCTATTGACAGGTGTCTGTCTTGCTTGTATCACGCCTCAGATCGGGTGAGCAGTGGCGGAGAACTGCCCGACCTGCAACGTAAGGGGGAGGGGTGCAACTACCATCAATAGCGGGGCACGGTTGGATCAACTTCCTGTGACCAGCTATCGATGCCGCCACTCAGGGACTGCACCTTTTCAAAGCCCTGGTTGCGTAGCCATAACGCGACGTTGAGGGAACGGACGCCGGCATGGCAGATGGTGACAATATGCGCCTCGGGGTCCAACTCCTCAAAGGCGCGAGAAGGGATTTCCCCCATCGGCATGGGTTTGGAGCCGGCGATCTGCGCCGTCGCAAACTCCCATGGCTCACGAACATCCAATAGGATCAGGCCGGGCTCTCCGGATTTGAGTTGAGCGGCAACCGCGCGAGCGCTTACTTCCAGGTCCAGCATGAATACTTCTCCAGGTTTAGGATACATCTTGGACGAAAGTCGCTCAAAAGACGCGTGTTGCTGCCCGTCCCATTGATCCCCAGGAGAACCAGGTCATGCCATCCCCAGTCGAGTTCGCCCGTAGCCAGCAGCCGCGGTTCCTCGAAGAGCTCAAAGCGCTACTCCGTATCCCTTCCGTTTCGACGCTTCCCGAGCACAAAAGTGACGTCCGCCGGGCCGCCGAGAGCCTGGCCGCCGAGTTGACGCGCATTGGCCTCAAAAATGTCCGGGTCATCGAAACCACCGGTCACCCTCTGGTTTATGGAGATTGGCTGCATGCCGCCGGGAAGCCTACCTGCCTGGCCTACGGCCATTACGACGTCCAGCCGCCGGACCCGCTGGACGAGTGGCTTACGCCTCCGTTTGAGCCCACGGAGCGGGACGGCAACCTCTATGCTCGTGGGGCGGTCGACGACAAGGGGCAGATGTTCACCCATGTTAAGGCTCTCGAGTCCTTGTTCCATGCCGGCGGCGGTGCCCTGCCGATCAATGTACGGGTCATTATCGAGGGCGAGGAAGAGGTGGGCGGCGAGGGCATAGCCCGCTTTGTACGCGAACATCCGCAGCAGCTGAAGGCGGATTTCGCCCTCGTTTCCGACACCGAAATGTTTGCCCCCGGCCTGCCTACTCTGTGCGTTGGCCTGCGGGGGATGGTGTACACCGAGCTGGAAGCGCAGGGGGCGAAGGTGGATCTGCACTCCGGCATATTCGGCGGGGCGGCGCCTAATCCTTTTGTGGCCTTGGCGCAGGTGATTGCCGCACTCAAGGACGCGCAAGGCCACATTCTGATTCCCGGGTTTTATGACCAGGTGGAAGCTCCTTCTGCTGCGGAACTCAAGGCCTGGAAGAGCCTGCCCTTTGACGAAGAGGCCTATCGCAGGTCGGAGGTGGGATCAAGCGAGCTTACCGGAGAGCCCGGCTTTTCTGTGCTGGAGCGCACCTGGGCCAGGCCCACCATGGATGTACACGGAATGCCGGGCGGCTTTGTCGGCGCCGGAGCGAAAACGGTGATTCCCGCCAAGGCCACTGCCAAGATCTCCTTCCGGCTGGTTCCCGCCATGAACCCGCAGGAAGTTTTCGCGCAATACAAGAGTTACGTCCAATCGCTACAGCCTAAGGGCATCGAATTGCGGGTCCGCCTGATCCACTCCGGGGATGCGATCGTCATGCGCACGGATAACCGTTACATCCAGGCAGCGACCCGGGCTTTGCACCAGGTGTTTGGCAAGGATACGGTTTTTATCCGATCTGGCGGCTCCGTTCCCATCGTGGGAGATTTCGAGCGTCACCTGAAGATTCCTACGGTGATGATGGGTTTCGGCCTGCCGGACGACAACCTGCACGCGCCCAACGAGAAGTTCCACATTCCCAACTTTTATAAGGGAATTGAATCGATCATCCTATTATTCGAGGAGCTTGGGAGGGAGACTTGCGGGTAGCGGGAAAAGAAACCGCAGGGTCCCTCCACTGCGCTACGCTCCGGTCGAGATGACAATTCTGTTGCACCGGTCAGTATTTACCGCTGAAGCTCTTGCGGGCACAACAGAATTGTCATCCCGACCGGAGCGTAGCGCAGTGGAGCGACCTGCGTTACTCGCGCACTCTCTCTATCCCCGCCACCCATCGACGGGTGCCCCTCCTTCGCGTTCTTGGCGAAGGGTGGGTTACTACCGAACCTCGATCAGCTGCTCTTCTTGCGAGGTACTGCCGTAGCGCGCCTGGACATACTCGTCGAGGATTTTCTTGAAGTCGTCCACGATGTCATTCCCCCGCAGGGTGGTCATCAGCCGTCCGTCGACGTAGACCGGGGCCACCGGATCTTCAAATGTGCCGGGCAGCGAAATACCGATATTGGCATGTTTGGACTCGCCCGGCCCGTTGACCACACAACCCATCACTGCCAGCTTGAGTTCTTCGACTCCGGGGTAGCGCTCCCGCCAAACCGGCATGCTGGCGCGCACGTACCCCTGGATGTCCTGGGTCAATTCCTGAAAGTAGGTGCTGCTGGTGCGCCCGCAGCCAGGGCATGCGGTCACCTGGGGAGCAAAGCTGCGGATGCCCAGAGATTGCAGTATTTGTTGCGCCACCTGCACCTCTTCGGTGCGGTCGCCGCCGGGTTTTGGGGTCAGAGAAACGCGGATCGTGTCCCCGATGCCCTGCAGCAGCAGGGGAGCCAGGCCGGCGGTCGAAGCGACTATGCCCTTCATGCTCATACCGGCTTCGGTGAGCCCCAGATGCAGCGCATAATCGCAACGCGCAGCCATCAATTCGTACACTTCGATCAGGTCGCGCACTCCGCTTACCTTGGCACTCAGAATAATCTGGTCGCGGCGCAGACCATAGCGTTCGGCCGCACGCGCCGACTCGATTGCGCTCACCAACATGGCCTCAATCATCACGTCCCGGGCTTCTGCCGGTTGAGCCTTTTTGGAGTTCGCGTCCATCATCCGGGTCAGCAGGGCCTGGTCCAGCGAACCCCAGTTCACACCGATCCGCACTGGCTTTTGGTTTTCTACTGCGCACTCGATCATGGTGCGAAAGTTGTCATCGTCTTTGCGCCCGATCGAGACGTTGCCCGGGTTGATGCGGTACTTGGCCAGGGCGCGCGCGCACTCGGGATACTTCTTCAGGAGCAGGTGCCCGTTGTAGTGGAAATCTCCCACGATGGGGACTTCGATCCCCAACTTTGCCAAGCCCTCGACAATTGCCGGCAAGGCTGCGGCTGCGGCGTCGTTATTGACCGTCACCCGGACCAATTCCGAGCCCGCGGTGGCCAGCGCGGCTACCTGCTGAACCGTGCTGCGCACATCGGCGGTATCGGTATTGGTCATGGATTGCACCACCACCGGCGCGGAAGACCCCACGCGCACCTTTCCCACCGTAACCGTTACCGACTTTCTACGTTCCACCTGAGCCATAGATCCCTCACCACCAGTTTACAACCGGAGCTATGGGGACGTCAGGCAGACCAAGAGAGGGGTGGGTGGCCCAGGTCTCGCTGCTTGAGACCTGGGTTCTCCGGGTAGGTGTGGCTACTTCTGTGTAGCGGCGTTGTGCTTGTCCTGATAGATGGAATTGGAAATTTTATTCTGCCGGTTATTAAGAGCGGTGCGGTCGGCGGCGGTGAGCTTCCCGTTGTTGGCAGCGCGCATGTTGCGCTCTTCCTTATTTACGCTGGATTCCCGCGTCTCCAGGTTGGCGGTTTCGTGAGCAGTCAACTGACCGCTCTTGACACCCTGCGCAATGCGCGCCTGCTGGTTGGCTTTACGCTGCCCGGCAGTCCCCGGGGGCGGTGCGGTCTGAGCAACGGCCGCAGCAACTAAAATCAGAGAGGCTGACCCTAAAATGATGGTCCCGATCTTCATTCGAACGCTCCTTGGCTAACAACGATTACTGGTGTAACAAACCGAAGGGTCACTGAACAGGTAGCGTTCGGATCAGAGGGCGAGCACATTAGTTGTAGAATGGGGATGAACCAACGCAGTCAACAGAATTACCAGCGAGCGTTTTTGTCCGCAGGTAATTCGCCGGCATTGCTCAGTATCCTTAAACCACAAGATCACAACAGGCCACACCGGTTTCGCATTTCAAGTGATTCCGGCAGGCCCCAGCGGCTATGATGCCCGTGGTGTGACGAAGGAAGGGACAATCCCCCATGGCAGATGAGAGTCGTCGAGCGTTAGGCGATAGTGCAGCCCGGCAGTTAGCCAATACAACCAAAACGCCCCCCCAGCTGACCGCCATCACTCCTCGCTGGCTGGTTCAGCTGCTGAGCTGGGTCCCGGTCGAATCGGGTACTTATCGGGTTAACAAGGTCAAGAACGACCAGGACATCCAAGTCGCCTGCGGATCGCGCGATGAACGGACCTTGCCCGAGACCTTTGTCGATTATGTAGAGAATCCGCGCGAATACACGTTGAGTGCGATCTCCACCGTAGTGGATGTTCACACCCGGGTCTCCGACCTCTTTAGTCATCCCCATGACCAGATTCGAGAGCAGCTGCGGCTGACGGTAGAGAAGGTAAAAGAGCGTCAGGAAGCCGAGCTGATCAACAATGTGGATTACGGCCTGTTAAATAATGCCGATCCTGCCTGCAAGGTCGCGGTGCGTGGGGGAGCGCCTACCCCGGACGATTTGGACGAACTGCTCTCGCGCATCTGGAAGGAACCGGCGTTTTTCCTGGCCCACCCGCGGGCGATTGCCGCGTTCGGAAGAGAGTGCACGTTCCGCGGTGTTCCTCCGCCCACGGCGACGATTTTTGGGTCGCCCTTCCTCACCTGGCGAGGCATTCCCCTCATCCCAACCGACAAGTTAACCATCGACGGGGCGGGGAAGACGAACATCCTGTTGCTACGCACCGGGGAAAGGAAACAGGGCGTAGTGGGACTGTTTCAGCCCGGCCTGCCGGGGGAACAGACTCCCGGGCTCTCCATTCGATTTATGGGGATTGACCGCAACTCGATAGCCTCTTACCTAGTATCGCTCTACTGCTCCGCGGCAATACTGGCCGAAGATGCGCTGGGGGTGCTCGAGAACGTAGAAGTCGGACAATACCATGAGTACAAGTGATCAGGACCAGGCGGCTGCGTTTGCGGACCGGATGAAGGCAGAACTGCCGGATGTAGCCATGTTGACCCGGATGGCCAACGAGTTTTTCCGTGCCCAGCCAGAGCAGAGTTCTTCCGCCATGGCCGCGCCCTACCTGCCCGATGTCCGGGACCTGACACCAATCTTCGAAACCCGTCTGCCGGAATTCGGCATGCCGTTGCCTTCCGTGCCGGCGATTCCATCCGCTGGCCACATTCCGCTGATTCCCCAGTCGCCGGCGATGACGGAGCTATCCCCGTTTATGGTGGGTCCAGCCGCAGCCATGGCTTTGCCTGCGGCAATGCCGGTTTCCGAAGCAGGAATTTTGCAAAATGATCCGCGAAGCGCCGCCGCCGGGTTCCCGGTCTCTCCCTTCGCCCTGCCGATGCCTGCGTTTGGGGCTGCGTTTCCATCGTTCGAAACAGGGGTACCGGCGATACCAGCTCTGCCTCCGTTGCGCTCCGAAGACGATGCAAGGTCGGTGCTGACCGCTCCCTCTGCTTTCTACTTTTTAGAGCATGCCGGCGGCCTTAGCGGGTCTGAGTTCGCACCCGGCCAGGAGATGCTTCCCAAGCAGGGCATCGCTCCTGCACAGGAGATGCTTCCCAAGCAGGGCATTGCGCCCAAACAAGCAGCGGTCTCCACAAATTTGTCATCCCGACCAGACCCGGATTTCCTGCCAGGGGTTTCTGGAAACGACCTCGTGAGCGCCTTTCCTGCGAAGAAAGGCGCATGGAGTTCAGCAGCGCCACCCAGCGCCACAGGAAATACGGGGGAGCGCAGCGGAGTGGAGGGACCTGCGGTTTTCCCCAATTCCGTGCCTTCCCCCTTTTCGCTTCCTATGCCCGAGTTTGACCAGGCGTGGTTTCCGTCCTTCGATGCAGGGGTGCCCAAGCTCCCACCGTTGCCGCCCTTACGCGACGAGGACGATGCACGAGCTGCGCTGACAGACACATCGCGATTTTATTTTCTCGATGGCGGCGGCCTGTCGGCCACGTCAACCTATGCTCCGATGGATGCGGCCGTCGGCGACCTGAGACTTCCGCGGAATCAGTTTGACATTGGCTCCGTGCGGCGCGACTTTCCCATCCTGCGCGAACAAGTGAACGGCCATCCGCTGATCTGGCTGGACAACGCCGCGACCACGCAAAAGCCACAAAGCGTGATCGATCGCCTTGTCTATTTCTACGAGCACGAGAACTCCAACATCCATCGTGCGGCCCATGACTTGGCGGCGCGCGCGACCGACGCCTACGAGGACGCGCGCACCAAGGTGGCGCATTTTCTCAACGCTTCCTCTTCCAAAGAGATTGTCTTTGTACGCGGCGCCACCGAGGCTATCAACTTGGTAGCCCAGGCTTGGGGCCGGCGTCATATCCAAAAGGGGGACGAGATCGTCATCACCTGGATTGAGCATCACGCCAATATTGTTCCCTGGCAGATGTTATGCGCAGAGAAGGGAGCTTGCCTGCGCGTAGCTCCGGTCGATGACGATGGGCAAATCCTCTTGGACGAGTATGAGAAGCTGCTCGGGCCCAAAACACGCCTGGTTTCGTTTACCCAGGTTTCGAACGCTTTGGGCACCATGACGCCGGCGCACCAGATGGTGCAAATGGCCCATCGTTACGGAGCCCGTGTTTTGTTGGACGGCGCCCAGGCGGTGTCGCATATGCCGATTGATGTGCAGTCTCTGGACTGCGATTTTTATGTTTTTTCCGGCCACAAGGTCTTCGCGCCCACGGGCATTGGGGTGCTGTATGGCAAGCCGGAGATGCTGGCGGAAACTCCCCCCTGGCAGGGGGGAGGCAACATGATCGTCGATGTGACTTTTGAGAAGACGACCTATCAACCGCCGCCGGGAAGGTTCGAAGCCGGAACCGGCAATATTGCGGATGCGGTTGGATTAGGTGCAGCCATCGATTATCTCGATCACATTGGCATGCCCAATGTGGCCCGCTACGAGCATGAGCTGATGGTGTACGCCACCCGCGAGATGTTGCGCGTGCCCGGCCTGCGGATCATCGGCACTGCCAAAGAAAAAGCGGGAGTGCTGTCCTTTGTACTCGACGGTTATCGTACCGAAGACGTAGGTGCGGCGCTCAACCGTGAAGGCATTGCTGTGCGCTCCGGCCACCATTGTGCCCAACCCACGATGCGCAGGTTCGGTCTTGAGACGACTGTCCGGCCCTCGCTGGCCGTCTACAACAGCTTCGAAGACATCGATGCCATGGTGGCGGCGCTCTTCCGCCTGAAACGCCTTGGTGCCTAACCCCTCTCCCGGGTTGTTCATGAGGACCGGAGCGGCGCTGGACTTACGGCCCAGCTAAGGTGATGAAAAGCGGCTCTTGTTCAGCAGCTACTCTCCCCGGAAGCGCCGCCCTACCCTTTGTCATCTCGACCGGAGCGCACCCGGATTTCCTACTTCGCGCGGCTGGCAACGACCACCTGTGGGGCTCTCCGTGAAGAGAGCCGCATGCAGAGCCTCAACGCCACGGGTCTCGACAGGAAATCCGGGGGAGCGAAGTGCAGGGATCTGCAGTGCGCCCTTCGGCTCGCTCCATCCTTCCTGGGAAGCGACCCGGAGGAAACCAGTTGTCCCACGCAATCAACTCAAACGATCGAACAACCAGCTAATTTGGACAGCTCTGCTGTTTCAGCCGTCCCTTTTGTGTTTTTTCGACCGTTGCAGCCTGATTTTCTTCCCGAAGTGGAGAGATCTCTATGCAGATGTTCTTTCTTGGGAATGCTTTTCAAACCGCCCCTGGTGCACGGCAGGCGGTCCTTAAAGTCATTACCAGGCTTGCGGTAAACTGGCGCTGTAGGTGCAGTGATGAACGTGGCCCCGTAGCTCAGGTGGATAGAGCAGCAGTTTCCTAAACTGTTTGTCGGAAGTTCGAGTCTTCCCGGGGTCACCACGAGCTCTGGTCTGCGCGCAGGAACAGGGTGCGGCGTCGATCAAGGGACAGGCCACCCTCGTCTCCGGGAGAAAAGACCATTTCCAAGCCGGTTCGATCGCGGCGCGCGGGCATTCTGATGGCTGCGCTCTTCCTCTTTCTCTTCGTCGTTCCTTCAACCCAGGCAGCCATCGTCCACGGAATCGTCACCGATCCTTTGGGCCTACCAGTCCTCCACGCCAATGTGGTGTTGGTGCAGAATGGCCAGATTCTCGCCTTGGCGCTGACCCAACTCGACGGCACTTACCAAATCAGCAGCAGTGCCAGCGGACGGTTTTACGTGCTCATCTCGGCCGCGCATTACAAGCAAATCACCAGCCAGAGCTTCTACGCCGGGCCGGTAGACAGCCATGAGGAAGACGTGGTTTTGGAAGCAGCCAACGAAAACCAGGAGATCGTCACTTCGGCTACCGGAGCCCCACTCGCCGAAGCCCAGGTCAGCGCCGCCATCAGCACCCAGCGCTCCGGTGAGTTCCGCAATCGTTTCAACCTGGTTGACCCCTTGCGTCAGATACCGGGAGCTTTTCCCTTGCAGCAGGGCGAGTACGGCGGGCTGAGTTTGCTTTTGATTCGCGGCAGCAATCCGGATGCCAACGAGGTGAATCTGGATGGGGTCTCGCTTGACGATATCGGCGGGGCTTTCGATTTCAGCCATTTGTCTACCCTGGGAATAGGCCAGTTTGAGGTTTACCGCGGTCCCAACAGCGTGCTTTACGGCTCCAATGCTTCTGCCGGAGTCGTGAGTCTAAGTACTCCCCGGGGCAGCACCGCCTTTCCTTCGTTCTTTTACGAGGGCGATGCGGGCACCTTCACCACCTTCCGCAACTTGGCCCAGCTCGGCGGAACCTGGAAACGACTCGACTATTACGGTGGGTTTGACGCCTTTCAGAGCGACAACTCCCTCAAGATGGATGAATTTCACGATGACACCGGGACGGCGAACCTGGGCTACGCACTCACCGCCGCCACCCAGCTGCGGGTGGTAGCGCGCAACAGCGATGCGGCGGTGGGAACTCCCGGACCCTTCAACTTCTACGGCATTGCCGACGCAGGCAAGCGCGCCGATCAGGACACCTACCTGGCTGCGTCGGCAGACAACCGAACCTTCGGAGGTTGGCACAACCTGCTGCGCTACGGCATGACGCGCAAGCGCGAACAGGATATCACTTTCTACCCGGCCGGCATTCCGCTGCTTAATGGAGACTACTACGGTTACAATACCGTGATCCGCGGCGCCAACGGCGATTCGGTGACTGGGCAGGCGCTGCTGAACTTCGCGGGTGGTGTTTACCCCAACACGGTGGAACGGGTAAACAATCGCGACCAGATCTTTTACCAGAGCGATTACCCTCTTAGGCAGCATCTCCTCGGCATGTTTTCCTTTCGCTACCAGGATGAGCGTGGGGCGAAAAAATCTGTAGCCTTGGGCATCGATCAGAGCCTGGAGCGCGGCAACTATGACTACACCGCGCAAATCCAGGGTAGTTACAAATATCGCCTCTATTATTCGCTCGCTGGAGGGGTAGAGAAGAATCAGCTTTTTGGAACCCAGGGAACCCCCCGTATCGGGTTGATCTACTACCCGGTTCGCCCGGGCAAAGGCTTGTTTCACGGCACCAAGATCCGCTTCAATTTCGCCCAGGGTTACCAGGAGCCTTCGCTCGATGAACAGTTCGGGAGCCTCCACAACTTCCTTCTGACCCAACCGGGCGGCGAGGCCGCCCTCAGTCAGTTCCACATTTCACCGGTGGTCGAAGAGCAATCGCGGACCTATGAGGGCGGTGTGGCGCAGAGCTTTCTCAGCGAGCGCGGCCTGTTGCGGGTGAGTTACTTCCACCATCAGTACGGCAGGCAGATCGAGCCCGTGCCGGCGGCGGAAGTGCCGGCGCTCTTGCCGCAATTAAATACTATCCAGCGCCAGGCATTGGAAAGCCTGCTCAGCAATGCGGGCGACCTCGATGTAAATTCGCAGGCATTCCGCGCCCAGGGGATGGAGAGCGAGGCAGAGTACGCGGTGTTAAAAAATCTTTTTTTGCGCGCCGGCTATACCTACCTGGACGCGGTCGTGGAGCGGTCCTTTACCTCCGATGCGCTTCAACCCGCCTTCAACCCTGCATTTCCTGCTGTGCCGATTGGGGCTTTCAGTCCTTTGCGCGGAGCCCGTCCCTTTCACCGGCCGCCCAATACCGGCTACGCCGCGGTGAGCTATCACGGCGAGCAATATTCGGTAGGGTTCACGGCAGCGTTCGCCAGCCGCAGCGACGATTCTACTTTTTTGGCCGGCCGCGATCTGGCAGCAGGGAACTCGCTGCTCTTGCCCAATCGAAATCTGGACTTCGGTTATGCCAAGCTCGATCTTGGCGGAAGCTATCAATTTCTGTCCTGGCTCGCCGCTTACACGCAACTCGACAACCTGGCCAGCAACAAGAGAATTGGCCCCATAGGATATCCATCGCTGCCGTTTACTTTTCGCGTAGGGTTGCGATTCGCTTTGGGGCACACAAGGAACAAATAGCGCCGCTATGGAATAACGCCGAGTGGTCGTGTGATTCGCAGGCCGAGATATTTTTCGAAGGGGTCAAAGTCACGATCCCGGTGGAGAAGGGAGTGGTCCTCGATCAGACAAAAACTTGCGATCAGGCAATCGATGGTCTTCCGAACCGTACAACCGTGTGATCGTAGGAGTCGATAGTTCTTTGCAGACGCGACGGCCAGATCCTCCCCTGCGATCGAGAATAGCTGGAATTTCAACAACTCGTGACGGGTTTGATCAAATTCCCGATCACCCTGAATTCCCTGTAAGACTTCGCACAGAATGAGATCGGTCAAACCCAGGGCCTGCTGGCCGAGTTCTCGATCAAGCCACTCGGTATGCGGATTCGCTATTCCCCGAAGATAATCGATCCAGACCGTCGTATCCACAATGGTCATGGCGGCGCCCTAGGGTCGAACGCGGCCCAGACGGGACTTGTTCAGATCCCCATGCCACTGCACTTTGCCGCGAAGCCGGCGGATGCCAGTCTGCGCATGGGTTTTTACCAGCAGCCGCAGCGCTGTCTCTACAACCGCCTTCTTGGTGCGCGCCCCGATGCTACGCATTGCCTGCTGCATCAGCTCATCATCGATTTCGATATTCGTCCGCACCGGAACCTCCCTTGTGTAAGAATCTAGTATTTATGTGTATTGTCTCACGTTAACGGACGCTCCGGCCCTGTCCAGAACGACGCAATGCCGTGCGTTGTTATGTCTGGTCGTTATATTCCAAAGTTATTATTACTTTTCCTCGAGCGTGTCCTTCTTCCAGGTACCGGATAGCCGCAGGGACCTCGCTCAACCGGTAACGCCTGTCGATGACCGGAGTTACCTTTCCCGACTGGAGGAGCTCACGCAGGATGGTCAGGTCCTCTTGGTTGCCCTTGGCCAGAACGCCGCCCAGTTTTTGGGTCCCCAACGCTGACAACACAAGCGACTTGATCAAACGAGCGATAGGGCCGATCATCCACCGATCGCTCGGACCGCCGGCCCCAACGTATATCCCTTTGGGATTCAGGACCCGTCTGCATACCGACAACGGATGTTGTCCAATGCAGTCAAAGAACACGTCGTAACGTTGCCCGCTCTTGGTGAAATCCTCTCTGGTGTATTCGATAACCCGATCTGCGCCGATGGATCGGACCATATCCGCATTCCTGGTACTGCACACGCCGGTCACGTCTGCGCCGAACGACTTGGCGATCTGCACAGCGAACGTACCCACCCCTCCCGACGCACCGTTGATCAGTACCGTCTGCCCCGGCTGAACTTTTCCCTTGTTGCGAAGGCCCTGCAGTGCCGTGAATGCCGCAATCGGTACGCAGGCCGCTTGCTCAAACGTCACCTTATCCGGCTTAATCACCAGTGCCGACTCGGGAGCACACGCGTATTCGGCAAAGGCTCCCTTGCAAATGCCGAACACCTGATCGCCTGGTTTCAACTGCGTCGTGTCCCGGCCGACCGCTTCAACCTGGCCGGCCACGTCAGCGCCTAGTCGCGTGTCCTTTGGCTTGCGCAGCCCGGCCACTATGCGAACGGCGTATGGCGTGCCTCTCATGAAGTGCCAGTCATATGGATTGACGGAAGCCGAGCGAACTTTGATCAAAACTTCGTTGCCCTTGGGAACGGGCTTTTCGACGTCCGTAATTTGGACGACATCTGGAGGTCCGTATCTGGTATAGACGGCGGCTTTCATGTGCGGGCGGACGCCCAAGCAGCGCCGGCCTTCTCCTTCCATCGTTGAACGTTCACCCCCATCACGACCTCCCTAACAGGTTGCGGAAAAACTCTGTTTTGTATCAGGGCGCGACTTTAGAGGTTGCGGAAAAACCCAAGGTTTTTGAAGGGTACGGCCTTTAGGCCGTACGTAACAACTGTAGAATCAATACGGCTTTAGCCGCTGAGGGCTGCGATTTCGCTAGGTATCGACTTTTTCCGCAGCCTCTTTAGTCGGGCCGTAAACGATTGAGAATATGTCGGGCTTTAGCCCCTGCCTCTCTTGCCCGCTCTCGAATTTCTCGCCCTGATGTTTGCTCCTCGAGTTCCCACACACCCTCCAGAGCCCCTGAGGTACGCCTTTCCTGCCCGGTCCCGAGTTTTTCCGCAGCCTGCTAAACGACGGCAGAACCAGTCGCGAGAAGGGTTATTCCACCCGATAATAAGATACTCTTCGTGATAAAGATACCTAGAGGATCGGAGCCCGAGAAGTCCGAAAGAATGTGAGTGCAGGCCTACCCGCGGGGCGAACGGCCACATCCTGGTTGGCCGGCAGTTCGCCAGTTGGCACGGCACAAAATCGATATGCTACGGTTCCGGTATGCAAAAACCAGTGCTGATCGTCATCGACATGTTGAACGACTTCCTCGAGAAGTGGGAGCGCTCAGACCGCGACCGGTTGATTGATGCGATCAATGAGTTGGTTCAGATCATGCGACGGGCATCTCGACCGGTTATCTGGGTGAGGCAAGAGTTTGAATCCGATCTGAGCGATGCTTTTCTCGAGATGAAGGTGAAGAGTATCCACATCGCAATCAAGGGCACATCTGGATCTCAAATAGATTCGCAGCTGAAGGTCAGCCCGTCAGATATCGTCATGGTCAAGAAAAGATACAGTGCTTTCTTCGGCACAGATCTTGATGAAAAACTCCAACACCTGCGGCCTGACGGATTGATCTTTGCCGGAATCAATACCCACGCATGTATCCGAACCACCGCAATCGACGCCTACCAGCGGGATTGGCCGTTCATCCTGGCTTCCGAGTGCATCGATTCCTATGACCGCGAACATCATCATGTGACGCTGAAATACATGAAGGACAAGCTCGCCACCCTTATGACCAATCGCGAGATCGATGCCATGCTGAGCGCCCATCGGGATTGAAGCGGTGATGGATCGCTGGCGACAAGCGCCTAGATGGAATCAATACACAAACGGAATCAATTTGCTCGTTCGCGCCGCATACTCATCGAACGCCGCGCCGTAATGATGATGTAGATGCGAGTCGAGCATCGGAATATTGGCAAATACAAATCCGGCCAACATGATCGATGGAATGGCAATGGTCATCCAGCGTCCTGAGACCAGGCAAACGCCGGAAAAGGAAATCAGGTCGCCGAGATAATTGGGGTGCCTTGAATATCGGAACAGGCCGAGGGTGTACAGGCGCCCACGATTTTCCGGTTGGCGTTTCCAAACGTGACGTGCGAACTCCGCTTGCGAGTTCATCCAGGAGCCTAAAACAAAAAGAACCGCACCGGCTCCGGCAACCATGCCAAACGGAGTAGGATTCCTACCACCCGCTATAGCCAGCAGCAAATAGATGCACAGGATCCATGGCACGATCATGCATGCCTCACTCCAGCCTACGGCTCTTTTCAAAAACACGAACTGAGTGAGAAGCAGGCGGAGGAAATAAATGGAGAGCATCATCGCCAGACACAGGCGTCTTGCATCATCCCCAGGAGCCCACGACCTTCCAAACCAGGCGCCGACCAAGACGACTCCTCCGCCAAACAGCAACCACCACGCTAATCCTACACATGCGCCAACCGCTGTTGTCACAGCAACCCGCTGAGCGGCGGAGCCTCCGTATGTTGCGTAGAGATCGTTTCTGCAAATTTTCCTTTTCATCGCCGCATTCTTTACATTCTCGCTCCAATCCATCAGGAATGCTCAATAGTTCGGCGGGTTCAATAGATCGCCGACTGAAGTTTCCAGAACTGAGTTGGACTGGCTCGTTGGCATGTCCCATAGGCGTTTATCAGTACCTAATGTGGTGCGTCGATAGTCATCATTTCTCGGAACCGCATTTGGCGTCCCAAGACAGGGCTCCACAGGCTGCGGAAAAATTCTGTTTTGTATCAAGGCACGACTTTAGTCGGGCCGCAAACGATTGAGAATATTTCGGGCTTTAGCCCCTGCCTCTCTTGCCCGCTCTCGAATTTCTCCGCCCTGATGTTAGCTCCTCGAGTTCTCACACACCCTCTTTAGCCCCTGAGGTACGTCTTTCCCCCCGGTCCCGAGTTTTCCGGAGCCTGTCCGAGCCCGAAAATGAAGGGGAAAACGCACTTCGAATAAATGACGATCTGAGTGACGCACTCCACTAGGCTCTTCGAGCGCTAGGCAAATAGAACGATGCTCCATTTATCGAGGCGAGTGTTGAGTTCGGCCAGAAGGCGGGCGCGTCCTCGTTCCTTCACTTCCTGGGCGAGTTGCTGAATCGACTACTGCGTGATTTTAAGCCCCTAGTGCCAGCCCCGGACTTTAAGTCCGTTCAAGCGGGTTTTCAAACCCGCTTGAACGCTTCGGTAACAAATTCAGGGCTTTTAGCTCTGGTGAGAATGCTTCAAGCTGCCCAATCAACTCGTACGTTTGGCTTATCGCCAATCCAGTGAACTCACGGCTTCCAAAAATACGTTTGGCTTTTCGCGTGTTCTGCCCCAGCGCCGCCGTCAGAACGGTGACTGCCAGAAAATGCCCGTTCCGCAGCCTTTGGATCTATTCATGTGATGTGGGGGAGTCCGATGCAGGCTTGGATAATCGCCAGTAATGATGGGATCGGGTCGGCAAGCCGGTCGGCCCAAGCTTAAACTGGAGATCGGCTCGGTAGTGGCCTTCGGAAAACTGGATTCAACTGGAGACATCCCATGGGAAATTCGCGGCGCTCTGGCCCGATGTGTACGACCAAAGGCGATTACATTGACGAGGGGACGATGTGCCTCTCCCTCAGCCCGGCTCCCGGGCCGGTTTGCATCGCGAGTAAGCCAGAACCAACCCCGCGGCCGACCGAAGACGTGCTGCTCAGTCCGGTGTTTCAGCAGGCGGTCCAGATCACCGACAACATGGCCGCGCCGATGACGTGGGACTCTTACTGGCGGATGGCCTACGGTCGCGCCGACAAGGTGCTGCAGGCGCAGGCCAATGAGTTACTCAAGCGCGGCAACATCACCAGGCAGGAATTCGACCGGCTCGTGAAAGCGCGCAATACGCTGGTGGAGGAATTCCGGAAGCCCCTGAGTCCTTTTGGCAAACAGTATTCGGAGATCCTGAAGCCCGTCTCCAAACTGCCACAGCCGGCTGAGTTGCTGGCCAAGAAGGGCACCGTTGAGGCCGTGCTGGAGAGCGTCGGCAAGTCGCGCGCTGCCGTCAACCGGTTGAGTATGGTTTTCCGCGTGGCCGGACCGGCGCTGTTCGTGCTGGACATGACGATCACGACCATCGTGGTGATGAAGGCGCCTCCGGATCAGCGCCGCCGCGTGGCGGCGCGCGAATACACGGGCTTGGGCGTTGGTGTGGCGAGCGGCGCTGGAGGCGCTTGGGCAGGCTGTGTCACTTTGGCGGCCTTGGGGTCGCCGACCCTGGTGCTCCCGATTGTCGGTGAGGTGGCCGAGGGAACGTTGTGCGCCGTCGGCGGCGTTCTGGGCGGAATTGGCGTCGGCTGGGTGGGACGCGAGGCGGGTAAGGCCGGCGGGGAAGCGGTCTACGACTTCGTGACGACGTTCCGATGGGAGTGATCTCGCGCTATTTCGAGCGATTAGCCGCCTTGGTTAGGCCAAGGCGCGCACCGGCCCTCACGGTTTCTGCCGGCGCCGAAGGCTTGCGGATCGGCGGCGAACAGGTGGCATGGAGCGACGTGCGTCGTCTGGACGCCTACAAGAGCGATATTTACGTGGGCGATTTTCTTTGTCTGGCGATCCTTGCCGCCGGCAGTCGTCTGTTCGAGATCAACCAGGAGTCGCCCGGCTGGAAGGAGGCCGGGGACGCGATCGAGCGATTCCTGCCGGGTTCACTGCCCCACGCCGAGTGGATGTTGCGACTGATTGCCGCCAACCCGGGCGAATCGGTGGGGATCTATCCCGTAACAACAGCTAAATGAGGCATAGAGGGTTGATCTTGCGGGCCTGAGCTAGATGACTACGATTCACGCAAGCGTATATATACTGGCGAACACGACGGCGCTCCGTTCCATTCTCAACCGCACTGGCGCGGCGTCGGTGATCTGCAATGTTGGCAGTAGTGCACGCGTTAAGCACAAGAGCTGAAGTAAGCCTGGGATCGAATCAACCGCATTCATGCCGGCGCCGGTCGCCGCTTTTTTGCTCCTCCCCCCCTGGAACGACCCGGGACGCAGATTCATTCCCCCATCTATTGGGTACTTGTTACACAGACATACAGATATTCAGAAACTCGGAAATAGGTATCATGTCGACGCATTACCTGTATTACGCCGCCTCTTGTGCGCTATTTTCGCTCCGGCATTCGCACGGAAATGACCTTATTGCCGTGCCTTCGGTAGATTTTGAAATCGGCGTCGAGTGTAACTACGTCTGCCGCACGGTGAATCTCGGAAAGCCTGACAAGGCAAGCGTCGGCCAATGACATGGGCCGGCTTCGGTATCGGCGCATCAGCACTCGCAGGTCTGCCTGCTCCCGTTCGACGGCGATCGCGATCCGAATCACTCCTCTCTCCAGCAGAGTAAAGAGAGAATCCGCATCGCGGCCCTCGCGCCGTAACAAAAATGCCGCCTCGGTCAGGACCGGCTCGCACGTGAGCAGCGGAGGCCGTAGTTCTTTCCATTGATCGACCGCCCATGCATGATACTCGACGTCGGCTGCCAGA